>Ga0247760_1000757_pt1 | contig 33781 bp, 41 predicted proteins | sample UWRJL171409R4_FD_179936 | JGI IMG/M metagenome (GOLD analysis project Ga0247760, IMG submission 179936) | Plant litter microbial communities from Arlington Agricultural Research Station in Wisconsin, United States - UWRJ-L171-409R-4 | ecosystem: Environmental > Terrestrial > Plant litter >... | reverse complement strand
CGTCTTCGGAACGCCCCTTACTTGTTGGCGTCCTGCCATACGTTCTGTCTTAACCCGCGCCAGTCCTCTCGAGGCCTGTGTCGGGTGCAGGTCGTAATATAAACTAAGTAGTAAAAATAAAATGGAAAGTGTTTTTAAGATTTTGTAATAGATATATTACTATATATAAGTTTCTAAATATATAGCAATTGTGGTGATTTGTTTATTAATTCTTTTATATCTATACCCATATCAAAAAACCAATTATATTAATAATAAAATAACTGGTTTATAAATATTTCTCACTTACATGTTTCTTAATTCTAAATACATTAATTTAACTATAACATTATTATTCTTAATATTATTACTATAAAATTAATCATTTCTTACATATTCAAAATTATATAATAAATTATATAATTTAATTATAAAACTAAGAAAAGCAACATACTATTTTTTAAGTATTTAAATACTCATTTTTATAAACAGAGTTTACTTTACTTACATAATACATATAATGCAAGTCTTAACAGATATTAACTTTTAAGGCTTCAAAACTGATATTTCGTCATGGAAAGAAATTCTAAAAATCTAAAACTTTATTTTTATATTACCCTTATATATAAAAACTTATGTTTAAAGTTTGAGCTTAATTAACTAAGTAATGGTTATGTTGTGGGGGTAGGAATTTGTGGGTTTTGTGTGGCGCTATTATTCCGCTTCAGGTAGTGTTCCGTTTCCGGGTGCTTGAACTTAATAGCTATAAGAAACTTTAGTTCCTTATGCTAATATTATATTATTTATCTATATCCTACCATTTAAACTTACCTTTATGTATTATAATGAAAACGACCTACAGTGACATTGTATCCCTGTCTAGGAGTGCTAGCTTAATAAGCTGTCTTTAAAACGCCCCCTAGTCCTTAGCGTCCTGCCATACGCTCTGTCTTAACCTAACCAGTCTTTCGGGTCTGTGCCAGCTGCAGGTCGTAACATCAAGTCGTTGCACGATTATGTAAGCTTGTCTATGCGACGTCTCTGATGCAGTCAACCTCCTACGATTTATGGCATGGACCTGGACCGGAATCGCCGAGGCCGAAACGCGTGAGCAATCGGTGGAGCTCGCCTTGGCAGAGTTGGGCCTTGGTAAAGTGTAGGCGGACGCTGGATTGAAGTCTGACATTGAACAGATTGGCACGGATGAGTTGCTCAAGGGGCCGTTGTTGGGAACCGTATTGAAAACCCCGAATTGTAAGCTCGTAGAGATGGAGGGTGTGAGAGCCGGACGGTGCCCTGTGGAAAACTGCTCCCGGCGATGTTGTCTGTGTGCTGAAGCCGTCGCCTTTTCAGTCAGTGCTGAGGAAGGAGTGGGATCACTATCTCCATGTTGGAACTTGCTGGTTTCCGTCCATCACGAACATGCAAGTGGAGAGGTTGATGAGGGAGGGCGGAGGTCAGATTGAGGTTGTTGAGCTGCGGTGAGGTCTGTACGAACGAAGGTGAGTCCAGTCCAGAAATATCAGCAAGATAATGCATTCTCCATACAGACGCGGGCTTGCTCTGGGCAGCTAACATTAAAGCAGATGAGAATTTAAATGCACCGTGCTTCTCCAACTTGAAGGATTCTACGAACCAACAGACCTCAGGCTTTCAACACGGACACCGAACTTCAATACTACTCCAGAATCATCCTCCCGAGCGGCAGTTATCACAACGATAAGACACGACCCCAGAATACCAGAATAGGAGGAACAATATGCCGTGCAACATCGTATGCGCGACACAAGTCCGAAGCCGCCTTATCACCGGACCGTTGCAAGGATGGCGTCGGCTTACATGCGCTTTCGATAACGGATATCCCGGGAATAGTGCACCACAGGCAATATCCAAATCAATCATGTCTCTATCCGCCGTTGCACAGAACCATCTGACTGCAGATGGCAGATCCTACCTCCAGCGCAACCTGCAGGTAGCGTTGCTTGAGACACAGCTGAAGTTGTATTGGGGATGATGGGATCGGCACATCGTAGGAACATCGTAGCGCCGTCCCGTGCTGTGGATTCGGTCCGGATCGTCCACCCGTTGGCTTGTTGAGCTGTCTTGTACCACAATAAGCTTGCTGTGTGGTATAGGCAGCGAGAAATTTCAAAAGGGGAAGGCCATTTGATTCTGAAGTGGTTTGCCTTCATATCGCGCATGGCGAGGCAAACTCACAGGGGACTCGACGCAAACACTATTTTAGGACCCCCCCCCTGTGCAATTTCTCCTGTGGTATAAGCACTTACCTGCATCCCACAGATCAGGTCGAACGTCGCGTCACCCTCTCGCAGCATCCCCCTTCCACCCTAACTGCCCGCCGGCCACAGTCCGCTTCAACATGGCAGAAAAGAAAGCAAATCTCTTGGCCGAAGAGACCTCCGCCGCAGCATCCATCAACATCATCGACGCCGAACTCCAAGGATGGGACGAAACAGCGACCAAGCGCCTTCTCTGGCGTCTGGACTGGCACATCATCCCCTTCATGTCGCTCATCTACCTGTATTCTCATCCCCCCTTTTCCCCTTTCCATCCAGATATCTCTAACGAGTTAAACTCCCAGCCTCTGCTTCCTAGATCGCACCAACATCGGCAACGCCCGCCTCGACAACCTCGAGCAATCCCTGCACCTCCACAGCCTGCAGTACAACGACTGCCTCGCCATCCTCTTCCCCTTCTACATCGCCGCCGAGATCCCCTCCAACATGATGATGAAGCGCATCCGCCCCTCCGTCTGGCTGGCCTTCATCATGGTATGCTGGTCCGCCGCCATGATTGGCCAAGGGTTTGTGAGTAACTACCAGGGGCTGATGGCCACGCGGGTGGTGCTGGGGGTGTTTGAGGGGGGGTTGTTTCCAGGAGTGAATTACTATATTACGCAGTGGTATTGTCGGGGGGAGTGTGGGTTGAGGATGGCGTTGTTCTTTTCGGCGGCGACGCTGGCGGGGGCGTTTGGGGGGATTTTGGCCAGGGGGATCGCGGAGATGAGTGGGGTGGGGGGGATGGAAGCGTGGCAATGGATCTTTGTTCTCGAGGGACTGTTGAGTATTTTGGTGTCGTTTGTGGCGTATTGGGCGATTTGTGACTATCCGGCGACGTAAGTACTGGGGAAGGGGAAAGGGGCTTGTGATGAGTGTGTGCTGACATGGGGACAGGGCCAAGTTTCTTACTCCCCCTGAGCGGGCTGAGGTCGAGCGCCGGCTGAAAGTGGATCATGGACATCTGTCGAACGAGTTCAACGTCAAGTACGTCTATCAGGCGCTGCGGGACTGGAAGATCTACATCCACATGCTCATCTGCATGGCTGGGTTCTGTCCGATCTATTCGTTCTCAATGTTCCTGCCGACCATCATCAAAAACATGGGCTATACGGCCAACAACGCCCAGTTGATGAGCGTACCGCCGTACGTATGCGCCTGTTTCTTCACCATCGGCGCCAGCTGGCTCGCCGATCAATACCGACAGAGAGGAGTCTTTCTGCTCGGGTTCCAGCTCGTGGCCATCGCAGGCTTCTCAATGCTCGCGGCCACAGGGAACTCATCAGTCCAGTATGCCGGAACGGTGCTTGCTGCTATCGGGATCTATCCGCAGATCCCGCTCGGCCTGGCGTGGAACAGCGGCAACATCGGCGGGAGTCTGAAGCGCGGAACAGGCATTGCGATGCAGGTCATGGGTGGGAACTGCGGCGGCATCATTGCGTCGTATGTCTATCTCAGCCGGGATGGGCCGAGGTATGTGACGGGGCACAGCATCTTGATTGGGTTTGTGGGCATGGCGTTTTGCTTGACGTCGTTCATGACGGTGTGGTGTCGGAGGGAGAATGCCCGCCGCGATGCTGCCATGAGTGGAGGTCCGGTGGAGTTGACGGAGGACCAGAAGATGATAGAGCAAGAGCTGGCGGAGGATGTGCCGTGGTTTCGATTTACGGTGTGATCGTGGTGATTGCTGATGTTGAGAGGAACGGTCATGGCGACAATGACGTGAGCCCCGGCCCGGTACTTGCATCGATGACATTTTCGATAGGTAGGTAGATTTCTGAAGGCTCTTTGCCATAGACTTTCCCTGGAGCCGTAGATACTAGGTAGTATTATCTTAACCAAGACTTTTGATCATTCTCTTCATTATCTTTAGACCGACTGCTATTAAAGAACACCTCGACGTTTCTGCTCGTGTTCAGAGAGCCAGCCGTTTGATAGAGGTTCGATTACGTAGTTGTGTAGGTAGGTATCAACACTTCAACTTGTGGCTGCCCCAGATTGTCTTTATGTGTGTCGTGGTATTGTCTGCCGTTTGCGATCGATTTCAAGGTGAAGGATGGTCTCCACTGGACGGAACAAACAACCTGAAACATGAATGGATGCATGCCATGATCCCAAGACTGAAGTACCTACAAGATGGAATAACTGGAGCGACGATAGAGAAGAGCATCTTAGTGTTAGGCTGGTTTGCCGTGAGTCACCAGCCGTACTGTCGCCTCCTGTCTTTCCTCGCTAACCGAATCGTTGTTCCAGGCCTCTTCAACACGCTCCTCTCCCGTCACGCATACAAGAAACTGAACCACGAGAGCTTGGGTGACTCCAGACGCGAACTCAAGATAGCCACAGTTCAGTGGCTGCTGGAGAACAAGATTGCGGTAGAGAAGGGCAATGCTGGCGGCATTACCGGCAACATCGCTCGGGCCATCACGTCCATCATGCTCCTGAAAGGGAGCCAGCAAGGCTTGCAAATTAGCTCTTGCGCATCAGGGTCCCATGGGAGTGGCTGCTGCCCTGAAGCCGTTGGCGAACAACCCTCCCGCCGATTCTCCTAGCGTTTTACTGAACGACCCGGAGCTGAAGACCAGTGATGACGACCAAAACGTGCAGGCAGAAACCTCGATCAACCACTCAACCCCTGACGATGCCTTGCAGCTGGCATCTTACTGTGGTGAAACAGCTTTGGTTAGAAGCCTACTCGCCAACGATGCGGACCCCAACACGAACCACAAATCTTTTGGGTCCGCCGCTTACGCCGCCGCCGTCGGTGGTCAAACAGACGTCATCCGTTTGCTCATCGATCATGGCTGCAGTTTGGATAACTGCCGCGGCCACTACGGCACCCTCTTCGAGGCCACGAAATTCCCCGGACACGTCGATGTCATGACGTTTCTGAAGGAAAAGCTCAACATAAGCTCCTATGATCTCGACAAGGGTCTCATCACCACCGCGCAGGAGGGCCACGAGGAAGCAGTCCAGTTCTTCCTCTCCGAGAACGGCATCAACGTCAACAGACACCTCAGTAACACCAGTCGAACGGCCCTGGAAGCTGCTGCAGCTGGCGGTCATCTGGGTGTGGTGAGGCTCCTCATTGCACGGGATGACGTGCGTCCTGTATTTGGGTCTGTGGAGGAGCCCGACTTCAACCGTCGCCATTACCTGGACTCTGAGTTGGCAACTGAGTTAGGAAATGGCGGCCGGTACTCTGATTGGGAGTTCGATGATTCAGAGTTTGGTTCGGAGGATGAGGATTCCAACATGGGGATCGACAGCGAAGTCTTGAACTCAATGTTCGGCCCTAACTGGGATCCGCGTTGGCCTTGTTCGCTGTCATTGGCAGCGTCCAACGGCCACACTGAAATCCTGCGACTGCTGTTGGAGCACCATGATATCGGCCTCCTCAACGATGAGCGGTACTTGCCTCCTTTACTCCACCTCGCCGTCGAGAAGGGACACGTTGAAACCGCCCGCTACTTGCTTCAACGAGACGACGTCAACCTCAACGAGGTCGATACCCTGAAGGGCACTCCGATTGGATGCGCAATCTCTGGCGGTCACCTTCCAGTGGTACAGCTTCTACTATCCAACCCGGATACCGACGTGGAGGGCAGGGGTGGCTTCCTCTCCGCGCTCCAAATTGCAGTACGCCAGTATGATCTTGCTATTGTGCAGTTCTTGCTCACACGCCCCGACGTTGATCTCAATTGCCGCGAGGCCGGATCCATATCTCCACTCCATTGGTCTATTATGTGGGACGACTCTGGCAGCAACCAAGTCCTCGACGCCCTCCTCACTCATCCCCTGACCGACCAAAACATCAAGGACAGAGACGGGGCCACTCCACTCTGGCAAGCTGTTGATAGGTACAAGGCACTGGAGGAAGCCCCGAAGATCAAGGGGGGACGAAAGGAATTGGACCCCGACGGAATTTGCGGCGGGCCTAGCTCTAAGTAGGTGATTTGGGATGTGATGGACCAGAGGGTAGGAGTTTGCCTTGCCTTTGACGTATGTTTATGTCTATTGGGCTTTGATGATATGATTTGACGAAAAGGACAGAGAGGAATATTTGGTGTTTATCAGGGGCAACTGGAGGCTGATATGTATGTGCTATGTGAACTGAGGAAAAGGATGCCTGGGCAGAAAGAAGACACTTGCACCGAGAAAACGAATTCATGTATCTTTATCAAACAACTTCCCTTCGTTGGCTTTGTGTCGCAAAGACTTTTGGAAAACACCAAATAAAAGACCGATTTAAGATTGTGAACAACTGAAGTGCCATTAATTATCCCTGTGCTTTCCCTGATCATCTCCCGAGTTAGGTGGTCCACGGGTAACCTCTACACAGCCTTGGAGGCCTGCTTTCAGCCCCCCTAGCTAAAATTACCTTGGGTTGGAACACGGATAATACAAGATCCGGAGGCATAACTGATGGGAAGTATCTATATACAGTTACTGATTTTACACGTAAGCCGTGAGTAGATCGTTCTTAGAAGCTGTCTTTAATTTATCTTTTGCTTTTTAATGGGACTCTGGTCACGCTCAACTCATAACCCTCTGTCAAGTTCTGGATTTTCTGCAGGTCAACGTGTCCTGTGCATTGTCTTATCGGATCCAATGACGAGAGCGACTCTTTTTTGCAACAGGATCCGATTGGCGGAAAAGGATCAGCGCAAAAGGGCCTGGATCACGCCCCAAACAGCAAAGTTCCCAGTTCGGAGAGCTGCGCGGCTTGGCAAGCCAGCCACTATTGAGTACCAAGCCCGCCAAAGCCCGAAGAGATGCATACGTTCAGCCCTCACGCGTGGTTGACCCCGCGTTGTTCGGGCCCTTATTATCAGCTCAACTGCTCTTGTCAGAAAAAAGTTTCATGCCCAGAAATTTTTTTTGCACCCTCGAAGCTTTGATTTCTCATTCCCGGTCGCCTTAGCCAGCCGTCGTGCTCTCGAGAGGATGCTGAACAAATGGGGATGGAATGCCCTACTTGTGCCCCTGGTTATTCTCAACGGCGGCATGCTCGCCGTTGAGCTAGTCATGCTGCGGGCCGGCTCCGGGTCTCTCAACAACCCGCAGAAGGAACCGTCCTACTATCCAGGGTGGTACGCTGTGATTGTGAGTGATATGATAATTTCAACAAAAAGAATATGACGACCATTGTTCCTAACATGTTGCAGATTGACACGGACGACTACCAATCCTCCCAAAACGACCCCCCGGGTCTTCCCGACTCGGGCGACGCCTCCAAGCGAAAAGACTTCTTTTCCCTTTACCCATCTCTGTACTGCAGCGGAGAGAAGAGAGAACACCCAGGACATGACAATCGCGGCAACAAATTCTACAGCTACGAGGTAGATCGCTGCTCGCCATGGGGCCAACAATTCGATCTGCAAGGGTAAGCTCTCTGCCTTATTTTCTCCGCGCTCAATTTCAAGTCCAAAGCTTACGTGTATATACCCACTAAATAGAGTCTGGCGCGACTACGGCATCGACCTTGCGCAAAACAACTACATCGGCCAAAATCCACGCATCATCTGGGGCAGCCTTATGACAAGCGCTCTGACCACAGCTCTCACAGCAACGCTCAAGCTCTTAGGGATCTGGCTCTTCCATGCGAAGACGGCCTCGGTCGTCCTGTCCTGGGTTTCGCTGGCGTGCCTCTGCGCGACGAGTGGGACTTCGCAGATGTTTGTCGGGAATCTCGTAGGCGGTTTACACAAGATGAACGTTGGCGGCACAGGCCAGATTTCAGCGCGAGGGTATGTTTTTGATCTGACCTGTTGTCCGACATAGTAAACTAACACAACAGGACCCAAGTGGCCCAATTCACACACGCGCGTCCTGGATTCTGGCCGCAATCTCCTTGGCCACCACTCTCATCGAGACGTTGATGCTCTACCGGGAGTACCGCCACCGCCGCTCGCGAAAACACTTTGAATCGCCCACTTCAGGTCCTGGTCTTGGCCTTGGGAAAAAACATGCGTACCAGCATCTTGCTGATGAGGGTCACGGTGGAAAGGAGGGACCGCCCATCGAGTTGATTACCAGTTATGCTAGCTCGAGCCGCACTGCCCAGAACACGGCCTATGAGCCGATGAGGCATCATTGATCGCAGGGGCCGGAATAACAGCCTATCTGATGTGCCGTGCCGTGGTTCCGATTTAGGGTGTAATGGTGTACCTAATGAGAGCTGATTTCGAGTGTAACGGCATTGTGGCGACAAAAGTGTGGATCCTCATTTTTGCATGTTTTCAGTGGTCGGTTTCTACGTCATTGATTTTGTTTGCCCCAATGAGGGAGTCTATAAGAGCCAAGGGAAAGAACAACCTTTACCTAAGTTTCTGCAACTATAAGACTCGGGCTCTTTCCATTGAGGCTATTCCATCATGTGCACATAGAACAAAATACCAACAAGTTCCCGTGATTCTCTTCAATCCACCGCGATTTTCTCCGACATATTTATGGGCCTGCAATAGTGTCCTTGTATGGCCTTTGGCTCTCCTTTTCATTTCTCTCGGGGCCAATTCGCATAAACCAGCTACAGAAGGCACACTCCACTGATTAGGCAGGATTCTAATCTCGCAGTGGCTAGGCCCCACTGGCAGTCTGAGGCATCCCCGAAATCAGCATGCAATGCCAAGCCTGCATGGCGTTGTCGCATTGGCAGGGGACGGCCAATGTCGGAGGCCCGCAGAGTCTGACCCCAACTTCGCAAAACTTCAATCTCACCCTTCAATCCAGCAACCCCCATCACGGGGCGCCCGCAAAAGAGCACTGGCAATACCCAGCTCTGGGCGCGGCGACTGGCAAGATGGATCCGCTGTCAATTTCAGCGTCTTGCTTCGCTCTCGTGGGAGGCATCGCAAAGGCCACCGTCGCCGTAGTCGAGTTCACTCGCGACGTTCGCCATGCGAACGAGGACCTGGACGCCATTGCAGCCGCACTGCAATTCCTCGGCACCATCCTGACACCTTTCGCAACAAGTCTGCCCATCCTGAAGGCAATACCTCTAGAGCTCATGCAGAGGGTCGACGCGATTTTGAAAGGGTGTGCGACAGCGGTGGAGCAGATTGACAAGAATGTCACAAAGTACAGGAAGAATAAAGTCTTTGCGAAGATTGGCTGGATTGTGTCGGGACAGGCAGAGATGCAGAAGTTGAGGAGGGATCTGGAGGGGTATAAATCGATGTTGCACCTTGGCCTACAGGTCATATCCATGTACGAGGTTCTCCCGGTCTCCAGTGTTCCATGTGAGGGACACATCACTGACTGACGCACTTCAGATCCGTAAACCAGGTTGTGAAGGAAGACACCACGGCGATCCGCGTGCAAAACGAGGCTTTAATGACCAACGTTGGTGAAATCCTCACGCAGATCAAGGGGTTTCAAGCAGGGCACCGGGGAATCGAGGAGTGGATGGACGACATCAGTGCGCTCACGTCGTATGCTGAGACAGCATATGCCGAGACAGTGGCATATGCCGAGACATCGTACGCAGAGTCGGTGGCTGAGCCGGCAGAGAGTTCTACGCCTCCCCCAGCCGAGTCCACGGCCACCGATACCACCGTCTCCTTGCCGATCCACCAAGACGACGGTCCTATACCTCCTTCAGCCAAGGCAGCGACCGACGATACCACCCTCTTTGAGCCAGTTTACCAACAAGGCGATCCCGGCCACGGCATCGGCGGCTACGACCTCCGATCTGAATCGGACCGCTGCTTCGCACTAGACTACAACAGCACCGGCAAGCTCGACCACCTAGTCCTTTTCCGCCCCGGCACCGGGCTCATCACCATCCTCCAAAACACCGCCGGCGTCTTCACCTCCGTGTACCAAAGCGCCTCTGGCATCGGCACCTTCGACATCCTGTCCCCCCTCGACCGCGCCGTCGCCTTTGACTATACCGGCAGCGGCTGCCTTGACCACATCATCTTCTATCGCCCCGGATACAACGTCATCTACATCCTCGGTCGCCTCAACGAAACCTACACCGCCGTATTCGAAAGCCAGTCCGGCATTGGCGGCGTCTTAAGTCTCGGTTCTCCCAGAGACCGCATCTTCGCATTTGACTACAACCACTCCGGCAAGCAAGACCACCTCGCCGTCTACCGCCCTGGGATGGGCGAGTTCTGGATCTTTCGCAACGATATGCAAAGCGGCGGAACGTTCACACCCGTGTACGACCCTGGCCGGCCCGGCCAAGGCATTGGCAATTTTGACCTCATCAGGGAGCACGATCGCGCCTTCGCCTTTGACTGGGACGGAACAGGGAAGATGGACCATATCGTGCTGTATCGGTCAGGGGACGGGATATTGTACGTTGTGAAGAATGATAATGGGAAGTTCATTGCTGTTTGGGCTAGTCATTGGACCGGCGAGGGTGGTGTTCCCGCTCAGGGGGTGGGGGAATATAACCTAGCGGACCGGAGGGATGTGGCGTTTGCGTATGACTGGGCGCATACCGGGAGGAGAGACCATATTGCGCTGTATCGGCCGGGAACCGGGACATTTTGGGTTATTGCGAGGGATGGGAACGGGTGGGAGCCTGTGTTTCACGAGGGGGATCCCGGGAGGGGGGGGGGGGGGTATGATCTTATGCATGAGAGGGATACGGTGTTCGCGTTTGACCATGATGGGAAGGGGAAGTCGGATGGCTTGGTTGTGTATCGCGCGAATGGGACGGGGACGATTTGGATCTTGAAGCATGTTTAGGGGTGGTTGGAATAGGCCAGGCGATATTAGACCCGATAAACGAGCTTCTCTCCGCTGACAGGTCGCATCCACTCCTCGGGCCTGCTCTTCGCCCGATCCTCCATCGACCCCGACCCGAGCAGCGCAAAACCATCCGGCACAACCCGGTCAAGACCACCGGGCATGAGACGGATAGGATTCGGCTCAAGCCCGCCACCGCTCGACAACCAGCGATAGAAAGCCACCGTGAAGCTTCTCGACTCTTCCGTCGCAGGCACCACCAAGTTTTCGTACTGAATGTCGACACCAAGACCCTCCCAGACCGCACCATACATAACCGAGCTGGTATCGACCCCATCCGCATTCCACGCTCCTCCCTCCAAGGACCGAACAACAGCCAACCTTTCCCCCTGCCGCAGCACTCCAAGGACCTGCTTGACCGTCTCCCCCTCCGAGATGCAATCCAGCCCAAACTCCACACCATCTTCACCAGCCGCCGTCCGAACTTGCTCCGCCCAATCCTCATCCCGATAATCAACCAGGACATCATACCCATACGGTAAACCCTTCAACATATCAAAATGCTTCCTTCCCACCGCCCCAATCAGCCGCAACGGCACCTCATGTCTCTCACACCCAAGACGAAGCAGCTGCGCCGCATACATCCCCACCGACGTCGAAGCGCCGTATATGAAGAACGTCAGTCCCGTCTCCCTCTCTAGTGAGCCCCTATTATCTTCACCATTTCGCCTCCCCGCATTCCCCATATCCCAATCAAAAGGAGCAGGCATCCGCAACCTCCAAAACAGCGCCTGCGCCGCCGTAAGCCCACAAAGACTCACGCCCGCCGCCTGCTCGTGACTCATCCCCTCAGGCACAACCCAAACTAGATCAGCCGGACAGACGACATACTCAGCAAAAGCACCAGGCCTGTCATTGATGCTATTTGCGCCTTGAACAAGGCCGGCGACGCGCTGGCCTGGTGCGAGGGCGGGTGTGGTGGATGTGACTACCGTGCCGGAGAAGTCGGCGCCGATGGTCCGGCCTGTGGAGGCTAGGGGGTGGGAGACGTAGAGGGCGTCGACGGGGTTGAGCGCAATGGAGTGGACGCGTATGAGGACGGAGCCCGGGGCGGGTTGGGGGGCGGTGATTTCTTGAACGGAGGCGGATTTGGTTTCGGCGGAGAGGAGGAGGGCGCGCATGGTGGGCTTGAGGGGTTGAGGGTTGACTGTTTGGTTGGGTTGGAGGTCGGTTTTGGGTGTGCTGTTGTGACGAATTGACTGGATGGATGGTACGGTTGAAGACTTATATGCGGTGGGTGCTGATTAATCGGCGACTTTCGCCGCGCGCCCTTCAGCCGACAGATGGCGCGACAGGACAGGCTCATCACTGTTGTTATCAGCCACGAGTTTGACGTCGTGACTTTGCTCAAGTTGGAGCTCAGCTTGCGGGAATTCTTTTTTCACGCTACCATTTGCAGCCAGATGGTATGCCACAGAGACAGGCCACGGCTGTTACCGTAGGTAATGTAAGCGTCACAAGTTCAGTGTCGTCAAATCCCTCGCCGTGCATAAGACTGTGCACTAGCACTGGCCCTAGGTACAGATGACATCCACTTGCTCCCTGAGCATCACTAGCTCCTCATCATCCACACAGGTCGCACAGTAGCCTACCCGGGAACCGCCTGTCCCCTCGGTCTCTTCCCCGCCTGTACCACAACTCTCACCCTGACCAGCCCTATCGCAACTCTCACGCAGACATGGTGTTGCCCCGGCAGCGACTGGGTGTGCACAGATCGCGACTTTCCGCAGCCAACCTCACGATTATGTCTGAGTTTTGTTGCTACGAATACGGATCTGTGGTTTGGCATGCCAGCGGGAAAGGCCTTCACAACCTCAGCCGTAGGGGCGGAGATGTCGATCAAGGTGCTGAGGAAAGCACTGCCGTTGAGTGAGGTGGAGACGACGATAACAGCTGCGAGTACAGGTGAAACTTCGACCCCGAGCATCACATCGACCGAAACCGCCTCCGAAACTTCAGCGTCAGCTTCTACATTCTCAGGGGCAAGCACAGAGTCACTCGGGACCATAGCGGGTATCGTTGTCGCATCGTTGGCTTTTGTGGCGTTTGTCACTGTAGGGATATACATCTGTGTTTGGTATAGGGAGGAAAAAAAATAGAATGAGGAAACGGCAACAAGAGCATGGTGGACTGACCCCCGTCTAAGCTGAGTCCGTGTCCGTCTTTCTATTCTCCCAGTCAGGGTGGCTAAGCAGAAAAGTAACTCGCAGCTGGCAGCATGATTAGCAAGATCTTGCTCCGGACCAAGATCGCGCCTGGAACACGGAGAGGCGGAGGCAACCAACCGTTAGACAAACAAAATAGGGGGTCACCATAGTGAATGCCAGGAACCGGAGATTCCCCCGCCGGCAGGCCAAAATGTCATGCTTCTTTTCCTTTTCTGACAAACCCTTCGGTTTGTAGAGCCCAAGTCGGCATCGGATTTCATGGTCGAGGAAGGCAAAGAAAGAACCGACGAGGAGGAAGAACATGTGCGCTTCAGCGCACTGGTTGGGCTCGAGGCTTGGTCGGCTGAAGAAACCGATGACGTCGTGGATTCCGGTGCGCGCCTGGATGGCATAGCCCGCGCTACTGAAATATTGCTGGGCGCATCTCAGTCAGTTATCTTTCCGAGCTAGTAATGGGGATAGAGTGACTCACAAGCCAGCGGGCAATGGCTTCCAGAGCAGGCTCGACAGCATCCACCGTGGTACAGCGTGTAGAGAATGCCAATCCCACCGTCTCGTGGCCGTTCAAGGGAGGTGTTTCTGCTGGCGGGCTTGAGTTATATCTTGCCCTTGGACAAGTCAAGCTTTGGCGTTGGACACCCGCTCCCGCACGCAACCTCGGCGCCACCTCGAACTTTGGCCGAGATCTTCCGACGGTCACCAAACTCTACACCGCCATATATCTCCACCGATTTTTGTTTCAACCTTAACGATTCATAGTTACGAGTTTGGAGACGTTACTTTGTTGGTCAGACTGTAAATCCCTCTCCAATCATTGCTCATGCTACCGTTTGGCTGTCTAGTGATGCAATGCCCCAAATTCAACCGTAAAAATGCCAATGCGCCCACTTCTAATGCATCCCGTCATGAATGATGTGGAAAAAGAAAAGAAAAGCCCCCTAACCCCAATGCTCCAATGCGCCCACTTCTAATGCATCCCGTCATGAATGATGTGGAAAAAGAAAAGAAAAGCCCCCTAACCCCAATGCTCCAATGCGCCCACTTCTAATGCATCCCGTCATGAATGATGTGGAAAAAGAAAAGAAAAGCCCCCTAACCCCAATGCTCCCCCTTGCAGTGGTCATCCTTCCCACTCCCACCATCAACACACTCACCACACACCTTGATGAGCTCAATCCACCCAACACCTCCCTTTCCACACGTGTACACGCTGTGATCGATGTTGTGCGCCGTGATAGGAAATTCGTTATTCTTGAGCGCACTTCCGATTTCAAACTGATAATTTCCTGTGTTTCGCAAGTCAGATCCAACTCCAGCTCATGATGATTACCTTGGAGCAGGGGGCGTACCTATCCGTTTGAGATTGAAACCGCAGTAGATGAGGCCGGTGTTGCAGGCTTTGGCGCTGGCGAGGGGGAGGGTGCTCGCGAAAGCGAGAGCGATGGTGGAGAGCTTGACCATTTTGATGGTTGGGTTCTTAAGTTCGGGTTGGGCTGTGTGTCTTGTTATGGTTTTTGTGTGTTTGTGTGTCTGGATGGAAGGGATGTACGGAGTCTAGAGAGGGACAGTCGGATTTTATACCTACTCACTCCCATCTCTCAACAGTCTGAACCCTCACAATGTTTACCTCGCCTCATGCATCGCGGCTTAGCACTCGGGGACCTAATGATCTCCATCTACGGCACCGCCGATACGCACGCGGGTTCGCAAACAAGACAGCCGAATGCACTCGGAGGTTGAGAGCATGATTGTGGAGCCCGATACTCCTCAGCCGCAGTTGAGTTTCTGCCACGATTCGAAGACTCTTTGACTGTTCTCCATAAAACTGCATCTCGGTTGTTGACGTTGAGTCTCTGATTGGAGACGAAAGCACAGCCCGCCCCTGCTATCGGCCCATTCCGGCGGTAAGCAGAGCGCAACGTCATAAAATTCCGAGAGCCTGCCCAATCAGTGCCGTTGCTCCGCCTCTTCTCCTCACTGCTGCAGGCCTCCCCGATGAGCCGAAACGAAGCTTTCAACTGGTCAGGGCCGAGAAGGAACTTCTCAATCTCCATCGACTTTAATTTGCATTTCGACTCTAAGACACATCGATCTTGATCCTATAAGCGTCTCCCAGCTTTTCAGTCACAGTGACAGTAACGTTCCACCCCGGCACAGGAAACGACTTCACCTTCTCCAAGCTCAATGTCCCATCACTCAACTCCTCACCATCGCACCCACCTGAGCGCGGCGTCGTGTCAATGACGCGAATCGGGCCACGAACATACCCCTTGCCTCTCGGATCGGCATTCTGTACCGTATAAAGCACCACACCTGTCGCACAGGCCGCGATATCGACGCCCGCCTTCGCACGCACCTCAGCCACCAGCGCCATTGTGTTGTTCCGCTTCACAACCACGGCCTTGGTTTCTCCAGAAACCCCCTTGACCTCTATCGGATAGACCATGTGCGTCGTCGAGCCGGGATCGGTGATGCAATCCACTTGGTTGTCATCAATCCACCCTAGCTTCCACTTGTTCCAAGCGAAGTAATCCGGGCTTGTCGCCAGGATGTACCCCATGGCATCCCACCCGCCAACATACTGGCCGACTGCACCGCCCTCAGGGTATAAATCCGGAAGGCACATGCTATGTCCGGTCTCGTGGTTGATCACCTTGTATTGCCAATACGTATAGGCATTCTTGCCAATCGTGGTGGCGCCGAACCGGGAAAAAGGCACGCCGCTCCGCGAGCGAATTGGGATCAACGTGGTCAGGGACGTGCTGATGCCGAGGGCGTTGCGAGTAGGCACGATGTAGAGGATATCGTATGGGGCTGATGGGGCCTTCCCGCCGCCGCTCAGGTAGGCGTCGACGGCGTCGCGGATGTATTTGAGATGGCTTTCGGCAGTCGGGGCCCGGGAGGAGTCGTAGGCGGAGGTGTTTGCGGGGAGGCGATAGAACTTGGACGTGTCAACGTTGACGGTGAATTTGAGGAGATTGAACGACGAGGTCCGGTACCAATCCGCCGCGGGGGCAAAGAAGGTTTTCAGCGCGGTCGTGCTGTCGCTTCCGGTGCCTCTGGCGGGTTGGTCGGCGAAGTCGACGAAGAGCATGAAGGCGTTAAGGACGCCCTTGCTTGGGGCACACGAGTTGGTTGGGCCAAACCCTTCGTGGAGGACACCGCGGACCTCACCGCCTGATGAGGCAGTGAGCTTGCAGAATCCACCATTGGCTCGGGGGAGGAGTGCGCGGGTCAAGCCGTGGCTGTGAACGCTAGTGGCGGCTGAGGCGATGCTCCCGACGAGAAGGGTGATGACTGAGGGCCGCATTTCGTTCGTTTGCAACACACCGTGTTTGTTCCATCACGTCCATCCAGTGTCCTCCCCGCCTCAGGTTTCATGCTGAACGCCGGGTAATACCGTCATGTTGAATGGCATGCTTCCACTCAGCCAGCCGGCTAAAAGACCGATACTGGAATATGGATGTCCATCTCATCTTCAAGTTGTCGGTTTGAGATGCATGTGATTCTGGACTGTGATTCACACTGGTGAAGAATCCGATCTTTCACTGGCATGCTGTGGAGAACCGGTCACTCGGGCAGGTGCGGTGGCCAGGAAGGTGCTCGCACTTGTGGACATATAAACCCAAGGAAGGTGCCATCCTTAACACCAATTTCTTTTCTCTTCACTAACATAACTCACTTCCACTCTCAACTCCAGCCTCCACACAAACCTCAAACCTCTCAAGCTCGAGCTCCTCAAGCACAATCTAGCCTCGATTCCCAACCATCAGCCAAGTACGTCCTGAATTCGGCAGGCGTCGCGAGAGCTCTGTTAACATTTCTCAGCCCCGCAGAATGATCGCCACCAAGATCTTCCTCTACAGCTCAAGTACAAGTTTCCCGCAAATTCACCTCCGTTCGTGGAGGCTGTGCCAAAAACTAACTGTTAAGGCCTGCACTTAACACAGGCCTGTGAGGGTCTAGATAGGTCAAACAGAGTGTATGTATCAGGACCGATCTCCAGGGGCCACAGCTATAGAGGGTCCGGAGACCAGGAAGGCCGAGCCAACGAAAGAACCACCACTGCGCAGGAGATTTGGACCCATGTGGCGATGCTAAGCTCTGAGGGGATAGAGGACCTTACTGACATAAATCGAACCTAGCACTCGTTAAGGGGCTTTTGTAAGGCGGCGTTTTGTAATAACTAGACTTGACAGCCAAATTCTTCACGGAATAATCCAAGTATCTACTTTGTAAGCTTAGTTCTGATCTCCCTGCTGAAGTGCTGGAAGCTGGTATCCACGTCCATAGCGTGAACTAAACCCCCTTGTTCCTTCCTGTCCACTTTTTGCCCCAGGGGCAGAAGAGTCATGGTTACCCCCTTCCATTGCGTCCGGAGCAGGAAACCCGTGATTGTTTTCTTCCTTGCCATCCTGAGAACTCCGCTGATGCTTCAAGTCTATCGATTTGAGCGCTTCGACAGTTACCTGGTAATCTGTACTGGTAAGCTGACCGCCTATATTACGCGACCGCCCTGTAAGATGCATCCGCCTAGCGGTGATGAGGTCGCCAAAAGTAGAGACTGAGAAGTTATACGCCTCATCAGCCATGGTGATGTCCTCGAAAACGTTCCGCCGTTCGATATCAGCAGTCTCATCCGCATCAGAGACAACCTTGATACATTGGCGGATACTCTCCTTTGTCTCTTGCAACTGTGCGAGCTGCACAAAGACATTCTCCGATGATGGAGTGGTCGAACTCATAGCGCCCATTTGACGATCAATCTTAGCCTCGTGCTCCTGCAGCTTATATACCAATGCTTGAATAGAGTCGCTTGTCACACGCAGTCCATCCTTGATGTATTGATAAGCGAAAGGACGTTTCGGGGCTTGAGGAAGTTGCGGGGCTTGAGGGCGCGGCCGTTGCGCTGACACCATTCTGTCGATCTGGGAAGAGAGCTGAGCACAAAGTCTCAGACCTTGTTGAGTGCTTTCTTTCTCTTCCAACATTGCTTGCCATTCGACTTCGTCTTGAGCAGGGACCGCAGTGTTCTTGGCAGCAAGGCTCTGAATCGTCTCCTCTAGCCTCCGCAGGTGTTCCTTGAGGTCGTCATTGGTATCACGGACCATCTCTTTATAGTCTTCAAGTACCGCAGGGGTGACAGCAGAAACACGACTGAACAGATCAGGATTGTCAGCTTATGTTGTGGACACGAGTTGAAGGAACACTGACAGGTTTGCATGGGCGACAGCCACATTGATTGTAGACTTATACCCTGCTAACATCTCTCGAAATTGATTGATATCTCCTTGCAGATACTTCTGGGTGACCCAGTCGCGCAAGCTTGGGCGCGATCCGTCGGAGTGCTTGGTGCATTTGATGATAATGTCGCCATATTCTTCGCATGCTTTGCCGCAACGGTGAAGAGGCAACTTTAGCTCATCGAGGTCGATGGTCGCAAAAGTGCTGACCGTTTGCTGGAGGGACTCGAGCACCTTGCTCAGATCGCTGAGCTCATCTCGCAGTGCGCGAGCATCTTTATCCTGGCTTCGGAAACTTCGTACTGTCGTATAAAGAGTCACGGTAGATTTAAACGCAAACGTAACCAGCGCCAGCACGCCAGACGACACACTGATAGGGTCCATGTCGTCCTCGGTTGAGTTTGTGTGCACTGATGCGATCATGCGGGGTAGATCAGTGAAGAGGGGGCAACAGGGGACTTTATGCTTCCGCTAAGCGTGGGGAGAATGTTCAGCCAAGAGCATCGTATTACGACCCCACATCCTGAAGATCGGCTCGTCAACGGTCATGATTGGATGACTCCCCCCAACCCTTGACGCTCTAGCCGCCCCTCTATCCTATTGAATGTCGAAGGAAGCGACCAAGAAGGGCTAGAGGGGAGGTGTCACGTGCATAATCAAACTTGCGCCACAAGTGACAAGTCAGCCCTAACGGTATCTCCGGGCGGGGACGATGATTTTGGATCGACGGTTAGAACGGTCTGCCGAAGTTCAACTATTCCTCTTGCGAAGGCGAGCATTAATCTACTTAAGAATTCTCAAAGGGTCTGTATTTTTGGGCAATGGCTTTTTGTGCTGTGACAATCAGTTAACACAGCGTGTCGTCATAAAGGTCAACGTAGAATGAACAGTGTATCCCAAAGTAGGCACTGTGCTGTAGACTGTTCATTCTGCAGCCCTAGGCGCTGTGATAGCTGTGCAGTGCTATTTGATTGGGAGTAAGTCTCTTGGAGTTGGACACGGGATGGCTGAATTGATTTAAATTTATTTCAAGGGGTAGAGAGGCCGCAACCACGAGCCACGGACATTGTGTGCGTAGAAGTTTGATGTTGACCGAGTGCCAATGAAAGATATCTAAAGTGCGATTGGGGTGTAGGGTTAAATTTCGTTTAATCGCACACCTTTAAGGCAGCCGAAGCCAGTAGGCAATTTGCAGGAAAACAATATTACCTGTTCACCCTCCTCGCCGCGGCCCTCTCGGCCAACGCAGCCATCCTCGAGTTCTTCAACGACAACAACTGCCAAGACCACGCCGGATCGCGCAACGTCTACGACAACACCTGCGCCCAAACCGGCGGCTTTTCGTCTTTCCGCATCACTACACCTGGCGGTGGTGGGCAGCGCCTCAAGGCGTACCAACGCAACGACTGCGCGGGCCCCACCAATACCTATGTGCAGGCGAACGATACGGGCCGTTGCATAGGCGCTGCGAGCTTTGATAGCTCGAGCCATGCAGTGAGCTCGTACTATTGGAGGTGCTAGGTAACGAGCGAGCGGGCAGCATGGCACAAGATGGAGACCGGGTTGCTGGGCACGGGGTCTATGGTATCATGAAGCAGTCATTACTTGCTCGTCTGGGGAGGTGAGAATGAGGATTCGGTGGGCGAGCAGGTAGAACCGGCCGCTAGTTATTCGCAATACAATCACTGCCTTGCGCTGAGTCAAAACTTTCTTTTTACCTGTTTACATGAATTCTAGTTTATCGGGAGCGCTAACACTGAAAACAGCTCCGCTACCGTCGTTAGTTCGGAGCACTATTTCTCGGTTCACCATCATTCTCCGCCGGGACTCATCTTTCCCCCACGGCTCACCACGGCCCGCCGTATCATCGGGCAAGTTTCGTTGCTTGCCGGACCCGACAATGACCTCCCCCCTCCGACGGCGTATCGTACCAAGTAGACAGCCGCGCTCCGGTTGAGACTGCTCCCGCGGATCTGCGACGGGATTCTTTCCGCTAGCAGTCTTCGAGAAGCGCTGGCATCCGGGACGTTCCAATGGGTCGGAAGACTCGGAACCGGCTGACGAATTATTCGGTTTTCACCATGTGCAAAGCGTGCACAAATGCTGTGCTGGCACGCAACGCTGACATGGGTGCGTTGCGCCACCTCAGCTGATGGCATCACGGCCCGCTGATAGCGCAATTGGCCAAGGCCCCCGGGCCCCCTCCCATCTCGTTTTGCCCCCTTGTCGCTCACCTTTTTTTCTTTTTGCTCGTGTTGGCGCTGTGAGCTCTGATGCGGTCATGGCCAGCACACGCGAAGGGGTGTCCCAGCGTTTCACTGATGCTGCCAACTTGGCCTGATGCGGCCTGGGGGGGCCCGCACCAAATCTTAATCGTGTGTCTGTGCGATCCACCCTGGGAATAGCGTCAGGAACAGCACCGGGGGGTGCGTCTTCATCCCTGCCGGCCATGCACGCCAAGCTTGGGCCGCTTCTGTTCTGGGCTCTCGATGGCCGATGTTTCTCTCACATCGCGCGCTCCCCTCGGGCTCGTTGCGGCTCTTCATCTCTTCAACTTCCCGTCGTTCGTTGTTCGTTTGGTGTGTTTTGAAACAGTTGTCTCTCGTTTAGCGTCACTGGTGCTGGAATTCGGGGGAGCGATCTAAGACACGGAGGACACGATCGACACGATTGCCGACATGACCTCTGTTTAAAGGGATTGCACGCGTGCCACGGACAAGGGTGTGGCAACAGTTGCCCACAGCGGATTGAGATGGATTTCTGGTCGGATTTGGATTTGAAGGCGCGCCGGCCTGAGCTTGCGCCGAGGAAAAAGAGGCACGAGGGAGGAGGCTATCCGGGCTTTGGCGGGAGTGGAGGACCACCAGGAGGGGGAGGAAGTGGTGGGGGCGGCGGAGGCGGTAAGATGACGATCTTGCCCCAACATCACGGCCTGGCCAAGTGGAACACTGACAAATATCCCCTATAGCCGCACCGATCCAGATACCGACGACACGCAAACCTGGAGCTACGGCGACAGCTACTAATGGGAATATTGACGGAGGCGGGGGGGCAGGATCGGGATCAACACCAACCCCGGGAGTCGGATCTGGCCCGGCGACGCCCTCGTTTAACCCGGATGCATCGGGTACCTTAGGGGGCGGTTCTCCGAGTGGGACATCAGGGCCGGGCTCCGGGGGCTCGGGGGTTGCCGATGGCACTGACGGATCAGGCACCGGCTCGAATCCCGGTGGTACCGGAGGAACCGGTCAAGGTGGTACAGGTCCCCTCGGCAGCAACTCGGGTGGAAAGTCTGGCCTGTCACCGGGGGCTATTGGCGGTCTTGTCGGTATGTAACGCCAGGCTCATATGAAACGATCTGGATAACTGACTGAACCAACAGTGGGCCTTCTTGTCCTCCTCGCGCTCTTGGCCTTGCTCCTTTTCAAGTTCAGGAAATCACCTGCGGTTCAACGGATACTGGCACCATTCACACGGCTCTTCGGGGGTGGCGCTAGCGCTGGTGCCGGAGCAGGCGCGGCGGCTATCGCTGCGACTATAGCGGCCGGCATCGGCAGCCCGCCGCAACCTCCGGTGATGCGCGAGACTGGTGCTGGAATGGCTGCGAAGGTACCAGCAGGGGCAGGTGCAGCGGGATATGCTGCGGGCAACGTCGCCAACAGCAACTCGTCGCAGCCTCCAACCACGCGAGGGACTGGTACCGGAGCGGCTACGACGGCAGCTGCTGCTACTGCGGCGGCGGCAGCATCCTCAACCAACCCATTCGGCGACCATAACCGCGCGGCGCCACTCTCCTCCAACCCGTTCGGAGACCACAACCGCATTGCAACCCCATCTCCCGAGCCATTCGCAGCCGCATCAGTCCCACCCGTCTCGCCGATATCAACAGGCGGCTTCCTAAGCCCAGCCATCGCCGCGGCAGGACTAGCGTCGTCATCGGTCAGGGCATCGGCAGGAACATCGCGCACCTCGAATCGCAACTCCGATCTCCCCCCGCCACCTCTCCCGCCCAAAGACAACCTGCGCGCCTCATCGATGACATACACCAGCATGACCACCACGCACACAACAAGCAGCAGTATAATATCCCCCTCTGCCATGTCCTGGCCTATGCCCCCGCCTGTTTCCCCTCCCTTGTCACCGCCAACAACGGTCGCGAGCCCCAAGACGCCCAATCACGTGCGTCAAGACCCAAGCCTCTCATCCTCACAGTGGATCAGCATGCAGCAGCCAGGCGAGACGGTGGTGCGCATCAACCATCCCCGACGGCTAGGGATGTGAGGGTCACACGAAGCACACGAAGTAATACTAATTCTTACCACTCGGACATATCCCGCCCTGTCGAGTCTTGTCTCCCTTCTTCCCTTGAGCATTTCAGCAGCACCGATGTAACGATCATGATCAGGAGACGATCTCCTGCACGTACGGCCTTTAGCATTAGCATCCGGGGACGAGACTGGGCAGGGTGGTGGCTGGGTGAGCTACTTTATACATGGCCTTAATTTACTGCATATTATCATATCTCACTGTTGGAATGACTGGAAAGTGTTTGGGGATCTGGGTGACAACGCGGATGGTGTCAGGGTCTGTCCTCCTGCCAAGTAAGTGCCCCTGAGATAGGATGATATCCACCGAAGTGGATCTGGATCGCCGTCTGCCGTCTTGGCCGACCAGCTGAATACCAGGTAACCAGCTGAACAAAGGGCCAAGATGTCCAGCCGGTCGCTACTGATTGCAAGACCCACCCTGACTTGGCAATGTTAACGACACCGCTTGGCCATCTTGTTTCTGGCACAACACTGCACAGTTTAGCTACCCAAACTCGATCAGATTTCGCCTCCACACGTCTATGGTTGCTTTCCTTGAAATAGAATATACGCTACCCGCCACAGATCGCTGGTTGAATACGCTCACAACTCTGTCACTCAATGACAAGGTATGCCATGTTTCGAAGCCAAGCTCTCACATTTAGTCAAGCAATCACTCCACAGAAGCGGAACCTGCTCTCCATTACAGACACTTGACACACAGGATTATCCTTCTGCTTTGTCCTTTATAGAACCCATGATTGAATAGGTAGGTATATTTAGACTACCAAGCTCAGGTCTCCACCCTTCTGGCCCTCCCGCATTCCACCATGACCGCTTACCTTACTGAGGCGAAATGCGAAGATGATCCGAGCTTCCGATTAATATCGTTGATCGCATTTCTGGAACGGGGACGTATAAGTGGTTGCTTGCTTCTGCCTCGATGCAGTGATCACGGTCGCACTCCCACCTCCATGTCCCCCTTCCCCGCGGTGACGATGAAAACTCTCACTCTCATCTCGATCCTAGGCGTGGTGGTGTTGGGGCTAATTCTCGCCAACGTTCACGTTCCCACCTCCCTTGCACAGTTTTTCAGGCGGGATACCTCATGCAAGTGTTTCCCCGGCGATGCCTGCTGGCCCTCTCCCACCAAGTGGGCAAGCTTCAACCAGTCGCTCGGAGGCAAACTAATCGCCACCGTCCCCATCGGTAGCCCCTGCCACTATTCCGCCTTCGGACCCTACGACGGGATACAGTGCGAAGCCCTCCGCGCTGCGTGGACAAACCCGCTGACGCACGACCGCACCACCTCGTCGATGATGTCGTCGTGTTTCGTCAACAGGAGCTGCGACGCCTTCAGCGCGCCGTCGGACCCGTGCGTCGTGGGCGCCCATGTGCCGTATACTGTCAATGCCACCACGGCTGAGGACTACCGGAAGACGCTGCAGTTTGTGCGGGAGAAGAATATTCGGCTTGTAATTCGTAACACAGGCCACGACTACCTCGCCCGGTCGACCGGGGCTGGAGCTTTGGCACTGTGGATGCATCACAAGAAGGAGATTGAAGTTGTTGATTATGACTCAAAGTAGTACTGTGGCAAGGCCTTCAAAGTGGGCGCTGGTATCCAGGCTTTCGAGGCGCACGCGGCAGCCAGTGCATCGGAACTTGTCGTCGCGACGGGAACGTGTCCGTCGGTGGGAATTGCCGGTGGCTTCAGCCAGGGAGCGGGGCTGAGTCCTCTCTCGTCGATGCACGGTATGGCTGCCGACAACGTGCTCGAGTGGGAAGTCATCACGACGTCGGGCGAGCATCTCGTCGCCACCCCGGACAAGAACAGCGACCTGTACTGGGGTCTTTTGGGAGGGGGCGGCGGCACCTACGCCGCTGTGCTGTCAATGACAGTGCGAGCACACCCTACCTACCCTGTCACGGCCATGAACATGACGTTCACGTATGGGGATAATGGTGTGTCAAAGGAGGACTTTTATTCTGTCGTTGCTCTCTTCTTGACGACTCTTCCCGTCATCGTGGACACGGGCGCATCGGTGATCTGGCTCGTTGCGGGGAACATGTTTGCGATTACGCCTGTGGTGGCGCCGAATCAGTCCATCGAGCAGGTTACCGCACTTCTGAAGCCGACTACGGACAAGCTGAACGAGTTGGGCATTTCGTTTTTTCAGTCTCCCCATTTTCGCTCTTCTTGATCTCTGATGCTGATTTTGTCTTGTAGCAACTTACTCGGAGACATTCCCGACGTACCTGGACGCCGCCAACGCTATGATCCCTGACCCGGGAGTCACCGAAGTCAACATGGGCGGCCGCATCATCCCGCGTTCGGTGGTGTCAACACCAACGTCAGCTGCGGCGTTTACCGATGCTATCCAGTTCATCGCCGAAGGCGGCAACATCCTATTCGGCGTGACGTTTGACGTGGCCAAGTTCGCCAAGACAGCGCCGTCCAACGCCGTGCTCCCTGCTTGGCGCGACGGTATCTTTGATGCGGTCTTTGGAAGTCCTATCGACATGATATCCACGGAGGCCAATGTCGAGGCCCAAAAGCGCATCGTCAAGGTCTTTGAGAGCAAGCTGGAGGCACTGACTCCAGGCGGGGGCGCATACCTGAACGAAGCGCCGCTGAGGCTGCCGCATTGGAAGGAGGCATTCTTTGGCAAGAACTATGACCGTCTCGCCAAGATCAAACGGCGCTACGACGCCGATGGAATTCTGTATGGGACTGCGAGTGTGGGGTCTGATAGCTGGGAGGTGAAGGATGATGGGCGGCTGTGCCGGGCATGAGAAAAGCAATTATCAAATTGCTGTAGGCGAGCCATACAGAACCGCCGAGGTAACTCCCAAGCAATTCACACACTACAGGCTTGTTCCTGCTTCTACCGGGTGTGGCAGGCTGCTTACCCTCGAACAGGTACAATTTCCCCGGAATGAGTAATTCCGCGTGTGCGGGCCAGACCTCAGCCGCTCGACATGACGCCTAAATAGATGATGGGCGCGAAATGCGGGGATCGGTAGTGCCCACGGACGATGTGGTGATCAATAAAAGGAATGACAACGAAGGAGCAGGAGGGGGAAATAGGGCGGGGATAGTCTCACGACCGACAGTTCTACCATTTGTGTTCCTGTTTCGGCCCTCTCATCATGGTGTCTTTCTCGTCTTCGTCCATTGGCCTGGCAGCCTGTGTGCTTGCCGGTCTTGCCGGCGCTCAAACAATTCCGTCAGCTCCCGATCCCCGCCCGCTGCTGCCGACATGGAAGTGCACCAGCTCGGGGGGCTGCGTGAAACAGAACACGTCGGTTGTGCTCGACTGGGAATATCGCAACACCCATGTCGTGGGCGGCACAACGTCCTGCATGAACGGAATGAAGCTTGACGCATCGCGATGCCCCAACGCCGAGACGTGTGCCAAGAACTGCGTCACTGAGCCCATGAACTACGCTGACAAGGGCGTGTCGACCTCGGGCAGCGCGCTGACCATGTACCACTACGTCAAAGTGGACGGCAAGCTCACCAGCGCGTCTCCGCGCGTGTATCTGCTTGACGAGAGCACGGGCAAGTACGTCATGATGAGCCTCCTCAACCAGGAGCTGACCGTGGACGTTGACTTGTCGACCCTTCCGTGCGGCGAGAACGGCGCGTTCTATCTCTCTGAGATGACGGCCGACGGCAGCAAGAACCCGGGACAGTTCAATGTGGGCGGCGCCGGGCTCGGCAACGGCTACTGCGACGCTCAGTGCCAGGGGTACTGCTGCGGTGAGATGGACATCCTCGAGGCCAACTCGCAGGCGAATGTCTTTACCGGCCATCCGTGCAAGGGAAATAACTGCGACAAGGGCGGGTGTGGGTACAACCCGTATGGCAGCGGGCAGCGAAACTTTTATGGGCCGGGCAAGACGGTCGACTCGAACAAGGTTTTTACGGTCGTCACGGCCTTCAAGGCCAGCGGCGGCCGGTTGACGTCCATTGATCGCAAGTATATCCAGGGCGGGCGAACCATAAACAGTGGTTCAATCACTGGCTGTGGGTCGGAGTCTGGCACCGGTGGTTTGGTCGGCATGGGACAGTCGCTGCAGCGCGGGAGTAAGTTTCGTCCATTTTCCAGTGCGATGATGTGAGAAGGGAAGCACTAACGCGGTATCTCAGTGGTTCTGGCGATGAGCATCTGGAACGACGCGGCGCAGAACATGGCCTGGTTGGATCAGGGCAGCAACGGGCCATGCCCGGCTGGACAGGGAACTCCCTCGAACATCCAGTCGCGGTATCCCGACACGCATGTGGTGTTCTCCAACATCAAGTGGGGCGATATCGGATCCACGACCAAGTAATGGGTGGGTGGCTAAGGAGAAAAAGGTTGCATCTTCAGTTCAAACTGCAGTGTGTTATTATTGATGTCGGTGCTTTGGAAAGACCAATTTAGTGCACTCAACAAGAAGTGCTTGTTGATTGAGAAAATCTGCATGGCTGCCTGGATGATTGTGACGTTGCGGACTGGACAGGATGGTGCTGGATAGGTCTGAATGGTACGTGGTATTCTTGATGCCCCAATACTTGACAAATGTGGAAATTCTGAAACTCAGCGCTGCCGTAATTTCAATCTAATTACATCTCTTCTATCTTCCGATGATCTGGACGGGTTCCACGAACTCTCCCAACACACATTGCCCTTCTATCGGGCAGCAGCACCATTGAAACACGCCCAAAAAACAACCTGGTGTGTGGTCCAGCGGGAGCCGCCGCGCGATGTAAAAACCCAGAACAGTGGACACCTCATGAACAAGAAGGGGGAAAAAGAGGTGGGGGGGGGGTGGGTTAGGTCGTTCGGGCTCCTGATCTCCATCATATCCACACTCTTCCCTGAACCGACCGAGCATCAACTGTTACTCTCCCTACGAAATCACCCTACCCTCTTCTAACAGTATCCTCCAGGCTTGCCTTTATTGGTCAAACAATCATTGAAAAAGACTTCTTCTGCTGCTTTTATTGCCCCCACATAAGTAAACTAGGTGAATCCCACGGTGAATCCGGGTCCGATTCTGTTCCCGATTCTGAATTTGAATCCGAATCGCCTTCCATCCGCCTCCTCCTCCTCCATCTCCTCCTCGACCTGCCCGTCCGGCCAAATGCGCTTCTTCTCTCCGACGACCTTTCCGGCCTGTATCCTACAAAGGACGCCAGAGACGCACTTTTCTTGACCAGGATCTTTACAATATCCATGTGCTTGTTCCATGCTGCCCATGAGAGCGCCGTTAGGCCCTTCAAATCCTCTGCCTCCGTATCCGCGCCATGGTCCAGAAGCAGCTCCACCATTCCCTGATTTAGATAGTTGTCTTTTGCCTTGGCGGCTATCAACAGGGGAGTGCGTGACTTCTGATCTCTGCCGTTCACGTCAACCCCCGCCTGAAGCAGCAACCGCGCCTTTTCCAGATCTTGCTGCTTCACCGCGGTAATAAGTGGCGTCCGACCAGCGCCCTGTCCCGAGTTGACATTGGCTTTGGCATCGAGGAGTGCCCTCACCATCTCGATATCGGTCGCCCAGCACAAGGGCGAGCGACCATAACTGTCCTCGGAGTTAACATCGGCCCCGGCATTGATCAGTATTTTGGCGACTTCTGTCGTATTTGCCAACGAAAGCGGTGACCTCCCGTCCTTGTCTTTGCCTTCAATATCCGCACCCCTGTCGATAAATATCTTGACTACCTTGGGGTTCCCCGACCGTGACGCAACCGAGAGCACCGTTTCTCCATAGTCCTTCAGCTCAAACCCGCATCCGTGCTCGATTAGGAGATCTGCGATTTCTGGCTCCTTCTCCATAGCTGCCCACGCCAACATCAGATTCTTGTCATTCATTTTAACATCAGCCCCAGCCGCGAGAAGAGCTTTGACAATATCTCCGCGACCAGACCTAATTGCACGCGGAATTGCACAACCTTTTCTAGAATAGGACCATAGATCTGGGACCCGCCAATTCCGCTTCCCATCTCCGCCCCAAGACCGAAAACGGGATCCCCAGGTCGGATCAGCCCCGTACTGGAGGAGGAGCTTGGCTATTTCGACATGGCCACCCTGGGCTGCTCGACCCAGCGGCCTCAGGCCCTCGTCGTCAGCCCTACCGGCTTCTTCACCGTTTGGATCAGCCCCGCGCTCGAGAAGTAATCTGACAATCGCTTCGTGTCCATGGAGGGCGGCCCCCGATAGAATCCCTGCGTCTTGGAAATGGTACTGAGTCGGCTCGGAAGTGGGCTTTGCCCCCATTTCTAAGAGATATTCGACCACTGACAGATGACCCTCGGCGGATGCCCACTGAGATGGTTTCGAGAGGTCAGGGGGGCTTTGGAACTTGGCTAACAGCGATTTCACAGCTGAAAGGTGCCCGATACGAGCAGCCCACCACAACACAATCTCGTTCCAACGGGTTTCGCCATCCCATGAATCTTCGCTTAGAGCGGCCATGGACATCTCCAGCAACCGAACTGCTAATGCTTGATGACCTTCTTCATAAGCGGTGGCGAAAGGGGCCCTCGGTTCCCAGTCTGTGTAATCGAATTCGGCGTTGTGCTGGAGGAGGATGTCCACAAGTGCCTCATCGCCGCGCCCCGCAGCCAACGTGAGAGGTCTTCGACCATGATATCCATCGTGGTTGACGTCCACATGAGGCATTGCAAGGAGTCTCTTAACCCCTGATATATACCCAATTTGGACCGCGTATGATAGCAGTGTACGATTTACGCGGTCAGGGTAATCTGACGTCGAACGTCCCCGCCAGTCGCGCTGGTCTTCACCATAGGGTCGGCCCCCAAGGACTTCAATGGCATGGTCAATTAGCGCCATCGCGATATCCGGGGACTCCATCTTCACAGCCAATCCGACAGGGGTATGCGCATTTTCCCGGGTAGAAGTCCAACTGTCATTAGGACGGGGCCAGAACACCAAGTCGGCACCACGTCGCAGCAGTGTGGCAACCACATTCTTATGGCCCTCTTTAACAGCTTGAGTGAGTGGTGTATAGTCTAGGATCCCCTTCCAATTCGAATCCGCGCCATTTGTCAGGAGATACTCAACCATTTCATTGTGTCCACTCGTGGCTGCACGGAATAGTGGTGTTCCCTCTCGGCCAGAGTTAGGGTAGCGATAGCGATCCTCTACTGCATCGACCGTTGCCCCTGCGTCTATTAACAGCCTTGCTATTTCGACATTCCCGGTGTCTGTCTGCTACCCAACCAAGCAAATAGCTGCCATCAGCGCACCTCGCATTTTACCAACAGGCTCGACTGTCCCACCATCGTTTTCTGGCATTGGATCCCTCTCGCAACAGCCTAAAATCCTCTCATCCCCTAACCAGAAAAACCCCTTGCAGATCTGTTCGACGCGCCAAGTGCGCATTCTGCACTGCTCCTGCCCCAAAGATGCCGGGGCTGCTTGCTGTCTGGTTCTGGGGAACAGGCCCTAGCTGCGGACCCTTGGCTACCCTGGTGGTTAGAGACCCCTGGGTGGTACACTTCAGTGATGATTTTACTGAGTGAGATCTCAAAATTCTGAGAATCTTGGACGGTCAAGAGACTTCGACATAAAGCTTTCAACTTGTCGTCCCCCGGACCACCTTGTCAGCTCCTTTCGGCTTACACAAAGTCAGTTCGCCACATTTGCGTGGTGGTAATGTTTGGTGGGGGGAGGTACTAGATTGAGCATGACTAAGGTCCATTATGGTAATCTACCAATTTTACAGACGAGGGAAGGGCTATAAATGGAATGGTAGGAGCCAGAAAGACGAGAAACCCTCCTCTCAGCGGCTATCGCCGGTCCACATCATTCTGATTCCCCGACAACCCTGATCCACCAGAACCGTCTTCTTCTCTCCCATAATATCCATGGTTTCTCTGCATGGGGGGTGACGTAGCAGACACGGGGTTGAAATAGTGGTTGAGCGATGCGCTCAGGGCGTCGTCGGTCGCTGCGCTTACAAACTCCCAAAAGCCGGGCTCTTGAGTTTGATCTTCCATTGTTGCAATATCTTGTAATTCTGGAAACTGGGTCGAGTTGATCCATAGGTCGTTGGTGGGAATAACTTCCATCTGTGTATCTGACCACTCACTATTCGCCGGAGCCAGCCCGGGGCTTTGGATTTGGGCTGGCTCTTCCAGCGGTATCCTCGGCGCAATAGGACGAGTTTCCTGTGTGGATGAAGTCATTCGCAAGTTAGTAATTGAAGGGTTTGTTGTCCGTCCCCGGCCGCCGCGATGAGAAGACTGATTCGAGTTGGCGATGCTACCAGTTGTCAGGCTCGGGGTTGCAGCGGCTCTACTGCTTCTTGCTCGTGAGCCCTGAGAGGAGCTTGGGTCCGATCTTCGGCTTTGGTCGTTCTCGTATGGAACGTTTCGAGAGCGCTCGTTGCAGAGCTCTAGAATTGTGAGGAAGTGTGATTTGCATCGACTACTGACTTCTTCGACTAGAGGCACGTTATTCTCCTTGAAATGGGCTGAGAGTTGCTGCGTGAAGCTTTCCCAGGATTCTAGGAACATGTCCTTCAATTCAAAATGTTCTATCACCGCGCAGTATTCTGGTGGTTCAGATGGATCTCTGGTGTTAGTCGATGTCGTTGGGCTGAGGACGGTAAGCCACAGGGGGAGGGGGGTCTCACGGGAAGGCATCACCTTAGTCTCTGCAGGAAACAGAAGCTGCCAGATCTCGCGCCACTCATCCGCCTCTGACGGTGCGATTCTTCGGCTCCGGGTTAGAAGCTGTCCGACGGCGTCTCGATCGATGCCGTTTTGGGGATCTGGCAGCCCTCGAGGGCAGCTTTCTTCCTGCTGCTGGTGTTGTACGAGTTCTGCCCTGGTTGAGAAGCTGTTACCACACCGGTTACAGACAAAGCCACTTCTAGTATGTTTCATCGCAATATGCTGTCTTTGAAGTGGTGTGCATGAGATGTCAGTACAGAGACTCCATAAGGGGTCGCCAGGGGTCTTACCTAAGCTTCGAGAACTCTGTATAGTACGTCATCGAACAGGAGTAGTGCTGTCGGACGTTGAACCTTTCAGGGAGCAGCTTCCGGTAAGGACAAGAAAGTCGAAGGTTGCTGCTGTGTTTTGTCACCTTGTGGTCACGCCCAGACCCTCGAGATGCCTCCCCGCTGCCGTCGTCGGAATCTCTGCTACTCGTCGTCCTTGCCCCTTTCTTTTTTCCCGCGTGGTTGGACGCAGAGGACGTACTGCATTGCTCGGTACTGGGCGTTCGAGTCCCCAGATCCCCTGTTGTGTCACCCTCAAATCCGGAGGCTAAATGTATTGGGAATACATTCATAGAGGCGCTAAGTTGATCCAAAAATTCGGCCAAGAGAATTTGACACTCTGGAAGGCTTTCAGGGTAGTTCTCGAGCTCGAGTCCATAGGCCAGTTGCAACAGAATGCTGAGGATGGAGTTCAAATAACCATCTGTCGTGTCTGTTGTTACCACCGAGCTTGATTCCGCCCAAATCTCGGTTATGGGGGAGGCCGTGCGTGAAATGGTGCTGAAAGAGTTCCGGAGCCTTTGCTTACACGCAAACTGAGATCTTTTCAGTAGATAAAGGTTAGTGATTCCGACTCTAGCTCCAATCTCTAACGTTAGGTAGTATCATCAGGGGGAGGGTGCCCCTTACTTGTTTTGTTTTGAGTTAAACTTCCCTTTCAACTCCGTATTCATGTCCTTCAACTGCACTCGCTGATCTACGGCATTTGCCTGAAGTTGCGTAATCTGCTGCTTGGTGTTGCGGATCAAATCATGGGACAACTTTAGCGATGCGGAGAGATGTTGATGAGTCTCTTCGCTTTCAACACCCCTGGCTTCTGGCGTAAAATGTGTGATATATTCGCCATCCAAAAATGACTCCGAGGTCACCCCTTCGCTTTCCGGTGCATCATGATCGCACTCAAACATGACACCGGAGTCCCGCTCAGTGCTGAGCACTCGCTGCCACGGGTCTTCCCTGTTGGAAGCCCGCAAGTTGAAAGCCTGCAAGGGGTGGTATTTTGACTCGTCCGAGTCGGGCATTGCAAGCTTGCAGCACTGACGATGCTTGGCTAGGCCCATGCAATCCTCAATGGCACCGTAAAAGTGGAGCTCGACATCGTCCTGAAAGGCTCTTCTCAGATGCGGCGCAAGGTCCTTGCCGCATATTTCATCCATGAGTTTCCCCATTCTGCGATTGAACATGGCCTCGACTTCAAAGTGCTCGATTGGTGGAATGTAGGCTGCCATTCAGTCAGCATACATGACACAGCAGTTCGGATGTTCAACTGCGCCATACTGAGAAGTTCAACAGCTGGCTCAGGCTCATCCGGGAACAGAAATGACCAGAGCGCAAGCCACTGTTGATCAACGCTGATGGTAACATCGCGTTTAGTTTCCCAGAGAAAGTACCTGTCCTCGAGCTTTGCACCTGAGTCTCCCTCGTAGTAGCTACATTGGCAGGATGTGGAGGTTGGAATATGGTGGGTTTGGACATGCTGGCTTAATCTCGCACGTCAGCGCCAGTGCGAGTCAATGTAGATAGTCAGAAACAAGTAGGCCCCCTTACCTCAGCGCCAACATGGAAGGAAACGAGACGACGCATTCGGCGTGATCCCGCACGTTGAAATGCATCGGGGTCCGGACTCGAAATGGGCAACCGAGTCGGACACTGTCGCGTGCATGAGATGTTCTGGTTCCAAAATCTCCATTGTGCTGGCATTGTTCTTGTTCTGGAGATGCCGGAAGGCTAAGCCATTTAGGTTCCCGTGAGAATTGGCTGACGGACACTGAGGTTTCAGCCTCTTCTTCCTGGGTGAGGGAGTAAAACGACGAATGGCGGGATCGAATTGGTAAATGAGAAGCTTTCGATAGCGCGATTGGGGGAAATAGTTCGCTGTCCATGATCTCCATGTTTAAAGCAATACAAATGTAGGCCTAAACACTTTGAGTTCAACTCAATATCGCACGCTGGAACCTGTGCAATGCGTCATGCAACATTCCGTCGCAACTTCAGTAACCAAGCGAA
>Ga0247760_1000755_pt1 | contig 33814 bp, 47 predicted proteins | sample UWRJL171409R4_FD_179936 | JGI IMG/M metagenome (GOLD analysis project Ga0247760, IMG submission 179936) | Plant litter microbial communities from Arlington Agricultural Research Station in Wisconsin, United States - UWRJ-L171-409R-4 | ecosystem: Environmental > Terrestrial > Plant litter >... | reverse complement strand
CCTTCCTTTGCTGTCCCAACTTGGCAGGCGCGCAGGCGAGGGTGGGGTTTTGATCTGGGATCTCCATGTCTGCGCACATCCCATCCGACCAAATGCAAATCGAAACACTCCCCCGCGCCCGACAGGCCATTCCAAGCCTCTAACAGCGACTTGCCCGACTCAGCACCCTCGCCACGGGAGCGCTCCCGCGCCAGAACCCGGCAAAATGGCAGTGCCGGCGGCCACGGGTGCGACAGTGAGTGGAGACGGCATTTTGGACTTGAACGGCGTTCTCTATCTCCTGGTCGATGGCGTAGGTGACCCTATCCTCCCCCTCTCTCCCCATGCGCTGATGTTGAAACCATGGTAGCATCCAGGCCTAGCGATAAACGGGCGTGTGTTCGGCGATTTGGTGGGAGCTATCCCTTTCACTATGTACGTAGCCGAACAAAGCGACAATATTACGAAGCGCGAGCTTGAACTATTCCGCGAAAACATTCTCGAACAGGACCCAAGCTTTCAGCAAGAGTTCCTCCGCAACATCGTGTTCCATCGCTCAAATACCACAGGGCCCCAGCCCCAACTCCTTCCAGACGCCGTCAATCTGCTCGAATCATGGCAGACAAAGGCTTGGGGCTTTATCACGAGTGAAGACTGTCGAACTGCAGCCGCCTCGCTAGGCGCTCAGGCGCGCTCAGGCGCGCAGGGGCCTTGGATCATGTGCTCTCCCCACACACAGGGAGCTTCCATTTGTATATAACTGGGGAGTGCGAAGCACTCCCCTTTTCTACCTAATTAAGTCACTTTGCAACTGCACTTCCGCTGCTCCTGAGCCCCTCGTTCCTCAGTCAAACGTTCCACACTCCCAGAGTAGTTTACGATTTACAATACTAAGAAAATATAGTTGTAAACAGACAGTAATTTATGTGATGAGGGGAAGTGAAAGTTGCTTAGCTAAGGAATCACGCCTTTCCGCCCTCCACTAGGAGCTTTGCGAATGCACCGTCGAGATAGACCAGTTTTCAAGGCGAATGCTGGCCAAAAACTAGGGTATCAACAACAAGGGATGCCATCGCATACCGCGGATTATGTGGTTGCAAACTTCGCGCCAGGGTTCAGCGACTGCATCTCGGGCTCTCGACTTGCTTTGCGGCCGTGAATGCCACACAGGAGTGAGAAGATCCGTCCTAGAGGTCAGGCGATAGTTATAACGTGGATGCAGGGCGCAACAAACGGTTCTGGTGTCTGATGTGAAAAGTATCGTCGAGGTTTTCAATGCCAGTTTGGCCGAATTCTGTCAGAACTGCAGCAGCTTCAGTTTCCTTCCGGGGATTTGGGCGACCGCCTGGGTAGAGGGTTGTAGGTGTCGACGAGCTGGCGGATGATGGCGGTCGCTTCGGCGTGGAGGGGGGAGGACTGGGAGGCCTGGTAGGCAGCTTCGGATTCCTAGACTGTATAGAGGAGGGGGTTAGTGGTTGCTTCCGGAGCTTTTCTCGGGAGGTACCGACCGTTCACAAACTCGAGAGAGTTAGGACGCTCGAGACGGGCGCCACACCAGTGGCCTTGGAGGCCGGGTTGGGAAGCGAGTTTGGGGCCGAGGCCCTTGAGAGCCGCGGCGGCGTCGCGTTCTTCGGTGCCGGGCTTAAAGGGCAACCAGGATATTTCGGTGATGGCGAGCATGATGGGCGGCTGGTTTGCGAGATGAGTTTGCGGTGTCTTGTTTGTGTGTATTGGGTGAGGCAGGCGGATGTCTTCGTCGCTGTTCTTCTTGCAGGGCCGACCAGGCCTTTATACGCCCTTCACATCGTCGTGGATGTGTCCCATAGCCGAAACATACACGCTTTCGATGCAGCTGTCAGCGTTTGCGGCGTTGATATGGCCAATAACACAGCAGCCAGCGTGTGTCGGCGTGATTGGACATGAACAGTGTGGCTAGCTTGTCACGCCAGCGCACAAATATCATGAGCTATCTTGGTCTCTTGTCGACATCTATTTGTACCTTTGCTGAGCGTCATCACCGTCGAGACTCTACCCGAAGCTCCTTCTGCTTGGATGGAAATGCAGAACCCCCCCTCAAAATTTGGCTAGGCAAGTCGGCACAGGACAAATTGAAAGGTAGCACGAAACGTGGAGAAGAAACAGTGCTGTCGTCCATATCATCACGAGGCGGCAATCCCCCTACAGGTCAAGCCAGAGAACCCGTCGCCCATCACGCACAAATACACCTTCACCCCCCTGGCAGACCGCTGCACCCACCTCCTCCGTCTGCTCCCCCTTCCCGTTAACGACGCACCGATCAATACGGGGTCTTTGACCACTCCCTCATCAACTCCAGAACAGGCACCGGGCCGTACGAGGAGCTATCATACGTCTAGGGCTCACCCGACCAGCCTTCTGTCATGCACATCGTTACCGGCTCTTGGGGGGCGTATGAAAGTGTCCAGTGGTCCACAAGACCCATGGAATAGGAATAGGTTACTATCCAACCTCAACTCGCCCAGGTGGCGGATCTTCACCACCTGAGTGGGCCCCGTCGTCTCATCGCCCATCGACTATGTACTACCGGTGGAATGCATGTCCCTGCCTCTCAAGCTGCCAAACTTGTGCGCTGCGACTATCGCGTCCCCTGAGACCTACAGACGGACGCCATCGCTCGAGGGCAAAGACTCCTTGTCTTCCCACACCGAGCTCGCAATCCGCAACAACCAAGGGCAGGAGTATCTTCGCTGTGATAGCCGAGAGGGAACACTGCTGAATGAAGGGTCGGACACTGATGAGCTCATGAGACGGGCGCGTATCAGGAGCCGGTGCGTCGGCCCCTTGAGACAGGGAAGGTTGGCGCCGATAAGACCCAAAAACATCTCGAGGCTGCAGAGGAGATCCGTCCTGACATTTAGCCACGCGACGGGGTACTGCCCGTAGGAACCCAGAAGGGTGATGGCGCGCACCGTGGCCGCAACGGTGGCTCCGAGACCAGCCGCCAGAAGAAGGAACAGTAGGATCTTCTCCGCGGCAGTGCGGCGCATCGTGACAATGAAACCAAGGGGCATGAGGGCTAACACGAGATCGCTTGCAACGTTGAAAACTTAAATAAAATGCAGCTGGTCAGCACGCACCGTCTTCCCAGGGTCCTCCATCGATTTCTTCGCGTCTCACCGTTGTAGATAATCCCATACGTCATCATGCCAGATATGGGGATACACTTCATTTCTGGAGTTGGATTCCACACGCTCGAAAGAGGCCGGCAGACCAAAAGCTGAACCGTGCTCGCCGCTATCATCAGGCAGATCTGGACGAGGATGAGGAGGTGCAGTGGCCATACCCAGTGGCGTTCCTCCTTGAGCCGCAAGAGCATGAGCCCCATAGATATCCGAAGCAAGTTGAGGGTCCAGAGCCATATGAGACCCGCTGCGACGAGCGAGGGCCCGATGGCGACCAGGTCCGTTGGGTAGTTTTCAACTCCCCGGCCACGTCCGTACAGATATGCCATTAGAAAAAACCAGGCGCTCGCTAAACCCTGCATCGATCACACCGTCAGATTCATGTGGGGAGATGGAGTTTGCATGGTAGGTTGGGACGCGCTTACCATGGTAAGGAGCAACGTGTAGTCATCCCATCTCAGAAGCAGCCGAGGCTTGATTCGAAAGTAGATTCGCGCCGTAGAGAGGAGGAGACTAATGACATATAGAAGGCTGGCTGGCGCTAAGAACGTGGGGGAATGGTTGATACCCGGCGCCATTGAGGACGGGTCCCCGGATGGCTCAAACATAGTTGGTTCGGTTCAGCATGAGTTTCACGACAGCGTCATCGACCCAGAGATCATTCGTCAACGACACTGTCGCATTGTTCAGGAACGCATTGAAGCGCGCAGAACAATGGGGTCTGATGTTGAAGTAGCATGTGGACAAGATCAGGAGATGGGCGGTTCTTGACCGCTGAGACGCGGTGGGTGCCTGAGACGTGGCAAACGCCGCTGGGATGTGGGGGTGGACATTAGTGGCGTTGCTGTCTAAAATGGTAAAGCGCGCACCGAGTGTGGGGACATGAGTCGCGGGAACCCCCTTGTCGCCGAGCACCCACCCTTGTCTTCTCGAGGGCCGGTGTGATGGGATCCATCTTCATAATCACTGACATCCTCACTTCCCAGCAAAAACGGTTGCATCAGAATGGTGCCCTCCGGCGGAGCCACCTCCGTCGCGGACTCGCGCCCTCGCAGCCGCTAAATTTCGATGGACAAACATCCCTTGTGAATAGAGGAGGGGAGCCGGAATAAGAAATGGCTGCTTTCCAATGGCGCTCGAGTGGCGTTCCATCCTCGCCCGCCACTGATGGTGCCCTGACGTCCTAAGTTCGTATTGTCAGCCCACTTTCTGAGAAAGTCCAGAACCCAACAGGATCGCTTTGGTCAAGCCGCGGAAGCCCAAAAGTTAAACGCGGAAAACCCCATGCACCTTGGCGTCGGCGTCGATTCCTCCGCTCCGGGCGCGCAAGCTTCACACCCCTAGTGTTTTTGCAGGCACGCCCCAGCAGCCTCACCTGTGCAGCCCGCCCTCACGTGTCCCAACGGATCTGCAAAGCCGCCGCTCACCGCTTGAAGCCATCGCCAACGCTACTACAGTGCCAACTAGAATGTCCCCAGCAAAGCCACCATCGCGTAAGTAACCGATACACCGCCTTGGGGAAGTCGACTGCGTGAAGTTATCGCGACTCTGCCTCGCAGCGCTGGCAGCGCCTGAGTGGTTAGAGGGCTTGTTCTGGTCGAAGGGCCTCGGTCGCCGGCATGAAGCTATTCCCACCAACGCGCGCGCGCGACCCTCGTGATCGGCGCGACCGAGCGACCCAGGGCTGCTTGCGCCCCATCCAGGCGCGTTCAAGCATTCCGGGGCCGTAGGGCGATCCAGGTCCTCGAATGTGCCGGACATCTTGACGAACAACAAAGGGATCCACCTGACCGTCCCAGTAGTCACTGTGAAGAGCAGAGATCCAATGACGCTGATCCACTCAGGAAGATGGGAGAGATATCGGGATTTGGCTAAAACCTCTATCGAAAACGGAAGACTACTTCGAGAGGAAGACGGCAGCGAGTTTCTTCTTTCTGGACCGGGATGGCACATCGATCCCCGGAGAGGAAGAGCGGGCCGAGCGACGAATATGTGTGCGACAGAGTCGGTCACCGGATCATGGACACCATCGGTCCCTGTGGAGAGTTGCAGCACATGGTCGCGTGGCAACGATGAAGTTGCTGCTTTCGCAAAACATGTCGGTAGACCAAGTGGATAGCTCAGGCCGGACGCCACTGTCTTGGGGGTAGAGCACGGCAATGTCGAGATTGTGGAGCTGTTGCTGAAAATGGGCACGAGCCCCGAGCTGAAGGACCAATCAGGTGTAACGCCACTGTCGTGGGCGGCAATGGGAGGGAGCCTGAGTTTTGGGATGCTAAGACTTCTCGTAGCCGCTGGCACAGTCCTAGAATCTAGAGACAACGAAGGAAGGTCGGCGCTCCTGCACGCTGCAGCAAACGGACACACTAAGGCGGCAATGCTGCTTCTAGAGCAGGGCGCAAGCGCCGAGTCCAGAGACCTGAAGGGTCGGACGTCATTGCAAGTCGCTGCGGGACACGGAAAACAAGACATTCTCCACCTCTTGGTCGATCGCGATGTTAATATGGAATCCCGCGACCAGTTCGGAGCGACAGCTTTGTCGCATGCAGCACGTCGCGGACACTTAGAGGCCGTGGTACTGCTGCTAAAACGTGGGGCGGACTTTCGGTCCAGGGACGAAACCGGCTGGACGGCCTTCGTTGGGCATCGGATGCAGGGCACAAAAACATAGTAAAATTGCTCCAGGAATGGGGTGCCGAGGAAGAATCGGATGTCGAGGAAGAGCAGGATCGCATCGCCGCAATGGCCCTTCAACAGTCAGAAATCCCAAACTTGAGCCGACAATCCTCAGGAGGGATAGCGGGGTTTCTTCGCAAACCCAAGGAACTTCTCACAGGCATTAAAAAACCCCGAACCTCTCCACTGCCTTGAGTTATTGTAATTCGACGACCGGAGACGTGCACCAGTTTAGAAGCCAGTAGGGTGGGGATCAAAAAGACTCGGAGAAGGCAATGACGACAACGAAAATGTATGGCGATGAGCGCAGATGAGGAGGAAATGCGCCATAACTCTTGGTGCCAAACCTGCTTCATTTTTCAGCAGGGTTATCGGATCGAGCGCTCGTTCAATGATATCATTTCTTGTGGTGGGTGACCATCGGAGAGTCACGGTGAAGCTGACGTTCAGGTTGGTGTTTGCGTGGAAATGGGCAACCAAGTCAGGTGAAGTTTCCAGATTGCCAGTCGGTGGTGCCAAGGAAGTTTGCTAGATTATGTTTGGGGAAGGAACGCACCCACCAACGGAGAGAAGGCACAGGAATAAATTCCGACTGGGATCCCCACCAAACCAACCTCTGTGATCTCATCTCTTTTGTCCACGAAAGCACAAAAACTCGGGCCAAAAGAAAGGGCGCCCTTGGAGCAGGCCACGCCCCATTCCGAAAGGGCCTGCCTACGTTTTGAAGAGGTTTTTTCCAGTCCCACAATGCGGCCAAGGGCTGTACTTACAAGCCCAGGCCTTGCCGTTCCCCGCACAGGACAATCAGGTATATAAGAATAATTCCGACACCGCATTTTCGCGCAGACAATAGGTTTCTATCTCTCCGTTCTTTCCTATTTTATGGCCTTGAAGAACAGCACACTATTACGATTCGGAGCACTGGCAGCTGTGGTATTTTATCGAGTGAAATTTCACTCATCCAAGCGCGACACACCTTTGCTCCCTTAGTAAGGTAATTTCCTCTTCCACCTCAATCGTCACCCAAACTGCGAATCCGCTCCAGAGAACATCATGTCACAGCGTCCCATCAGACCGCCGCCACCGATTGACGTGGGCAATAATGCAGAGTAAGGAGTCATTCCCCGATTTTGAGCGACCTTGATTGGTCGGGACTGATGACCTGTGCCTCATATAATAGCTGGAGAAACATCCGAGAGGTTCTCACTGCCGCATTCAATGGGGCAATCAGTGTAGACGCCTACATGACTTGTCCCGCGTCAGTCAACAACTTCTTACGCCAGTGGTACCGCCGCATCGGCTGGGATTGTCGGCAGATGCACTATTTTCGTGTCCAGAGTCTGCTAACAGAACTGCTCGAGGGTTCGTTGAAGGAGCTCGACGCCACCGCTGATGACCAACTCATCCAGTCCTACAACAGGCAGTGGGATAGATATTTGGGGTTTACCAGGGTCAGCCAGCGCTGGCTCAGCCGCCTTGACGATTGGATGCAAAAAGAAATCTGGCTGCCAGTGGTGTGGGAAGCGGGTTCCAGGCGGTGGATCACACGCTACCGGACGTGGGATCATTTTCTCCGCCAGTGGCGCGTATGTATCCTGGACCCTCTCAAGCAAGCACTCGTTGGCGCTATGGTGAAGGGTACGTTCTAGCACCGCAAATGCGGACGTCCCCTTAAGTAGATCCCTTGGAAGGCTGTCATTAACTCGATTGATATTTTCCTCTGATGCATTGCTTACACCTTGTCTACCAGCTAATCGTAGTGTGCTAGTGGCCGTGTGGAAGGCTTGGGACGTTGCGGGCATGGAAGACGGCGCCCCTAACAGCCTCATGAAGCGCTGGAAAGAACTATTCGAGTCCCGGATATTCCAAGACTGCAAGCACATCAGCGAGGAGGCCCTTGCTTCTTGTAACATAGACCAATACATCGGGGTGTATTTTGGCGAAAAAGATTTGAGTGATCATAAGCTAACTTAGGTATTCCATGTATCTTAGGCTCGCGAGCACCCCGAGGCACAAATGTCCAATACCGAGCGTTTCCTCCCCAAGTACATGCAACAAGCAATTATCAGTGCCAGCAAAAAATCCATGGGGAGGTGGAAGGGCAGCCGACGACAGTGCAAGAGATGTTAGTGGATCGGGAGACAACGGCGTTAGTGTATAAGAGCGATTATCTGTTCCTGGAGCTGGCGATAGGGCTGATTGGGCTATCAGTGCTCACAGTGGTGCCGCTGCTGCTGGGATGGTGGCAGCTTGGGAGACACGTTTCACTTTCGCCGGTCGAGATCGCAAGGGCGTTTGGGGCCGCCGAGTTGGCGGGGTCTGGGTCAAACTCGACTGCAGGTGAGCTGGTGGGGGAGATGGGGGCAAGGGAGGTCAGGTATGGGGAATTGCTTGGTCAGCTTGGGGGGGCGACGCTGGGTTTCGCTCACCCGAAGGTAATGCACCCACCGCGAAGAGGGGTTGTGTACAACTGATGGGACAGGAATGTCTCGAGCTGTAGGTAGACAGGGCAGTGCAAGTATGCTTTCCATGAGATCATCGAGAAATGCGCAGGCGTGTGCGCCCGGTTTCGAGGTTGGCGGGGCTCATCTGCCCAGGAGCGCGGGGTGCCACCTGCGTGACGAAAGGAGACACTGCCATTGGTTCTCGTTTTTGGCGCTGCTGCCATCCAGACTCGTCTCCGTCTTTTTGTCCGCTGCCAGACACTCCTTTCCGCAATGTTTGCGTCGTCGTGACACAGGGGGCCCTTTGACCTTGCTGTCGAGTTGCTAGTCTGTAGAACTACAAATCCCAGGCCACACCCCTTTACCCTTCGATCTGATTTCGAAATCACCCCGCCCATCCGCCCAACATGTCCGTCATCGAGCGCGACCTGACCTACCTAGTCCCGTTGGATCTCTCGGGCGTCTCCCCAGGATGCCATCTCAGCTCATTTACCCTCGTCTCCGGCTCCAAGACTCACTTCCCCGGTTTCGAATGGAAGCTCGAGTTTCCCTTCCCCCAAGCCTACCGAATCCTGCTCACCGGTCCGGGCCGACCCCGCCCCCCGCACGACAACGTCAACGCCCCCGCTAAGTTCTGTTCTTTCAGGCTTGTCTCGCTCGACAAGGAAAAATGCCACGCGGTCTTTGCGTTCCCTGCGCCGACTCAAACGGGGCCAGGCTCCGTCGCGGGGCTCACCGAGGAGAAGCTTGAGCTTCGACTCTGGTGGGCGTACCAGCTCTTCATCGAGGTGTGGCAGACCGGGCCGGATGGCGCAAAGCTCGTGCTCCGCGACCTGCAGGCGAGGTCCTACGCGCTGACAGAGCATGGTATCATGCGGCATTGGTCGCTCGACCGGAGCCGGTTGCATTTGGGGCTGGGAGAGAAGGCCGCGCCGATTGACCTTACGGGACGGAGCTTGACGATGCATGCGACTGATGCTGCGCTATACGATTCGTATCGGACGGATCCGCTGTATAAGCACACGCCTTTCTTGGTATCTACGCCGCGGCCTACAGAGGACGGCAAGCAGGGTCTGACTTATGCGATTTTCCATGCGACGAACAGTATCGCGACGTGGGATGTCGGCGGGGAGATCGACTACCCTAGCGGAGGCTGGAGTAAGCAGTTCATCCAGTACTGGGGAGGCTTGGAGGAGTGGGTGATGGTCGGGAGAGGTGTGGAGGGAGTTGTCAAGACATTCGCCGAGATGGCGGGCAAGCCCAGGCTGGTGGGCAGGGACTGGCTGGGATACCTCGGTGCGTCGATCCGTGGTATGGATGTCACGGACATACGCTGACTGTATCTTGAAACCAGGCTCTACAATGCTCCTCGCTGACGATGAGAATGCCCAGAAGCTGTTGGAGCAATGGCCTGGGTTATGCGCGAAGAACGATGTGCCTTGCTCGGCCATGCATGTAAGCGGCCGGGACCCCTGTCGTTGAGACACATCATGAGCTGACATAGGGCAACCGCAGCTTTCATCCGGGTTTACTGTTGATGAGAAAACGGGCAGTCGCTGGGTATTCTACATGAACAAAAAGCGGTACCCGGATCTCAAGGGGATGGTGAAGGTCTTCCACAAAGCAGGGATGAAGATCGTGCCGAACGTAAAGCCTTGTAAGCCGTGTCTTCTCGTTGCTAGACCGGATCATCTCCTACTATACAGACCTGACTTACATTCATACAGACATGTTACACACACACCCGTCCTACAAGCTCTTAGAACAAGGCGACGGGCTCTTCTACGATCCCATCTCGAAGGGTGCGTCGAAACAAAACCTTTGGTCCAGTGGCATGGCTGAGAGTGGCGACGGGAGTTGGGTCGATTTCAGTGCGCCTGCGACGAGGAAATGGTGGACCCAAGGAGTACAAGGCCTGATCGACCTAGGGGTTGATGGAATGTGGGAGTAAGCCAATCCTTTCTTTGACGGCTAGGTGGGTCACTGATCTCTTTGTTCGCAGTGACAACAACGAGTTCTTCACTCGAGACGATGGCCTTTTGTGCAAAAATGAGTTCGACCATAAGCGAGAGACTGGGCTTCAAGAGAAAATCAACATGGGCCTCATGGGCAGGATCATGGGCAACGAAATCATGAACATGGTCAGGTGAGCAACACAGCTGACGAACGTGATCGATACGGCTCGTTGACGCTGATACCCCTTGTAGCCATAAGACGCTTCAGGCCGCGGCGCCTAAACGGCGTACCTACGTCCTGACACGCTCTGGCAATCCAGCCGCGTTCAAATACGCCTGCTCGACATGGTCAGGGGACAATCTCACCAGCTGGCACAATATGCGGGGCTCGCAGCACCTACAACTCAACTCGGCCATCTCGCTCATGCAAAGCACCGGCGCCGATGTAGGTGGCTTCGGAGGCGACGCGCCGACCCCCGAGCTGTTCATCCGATGGGTACAGCTTGGTGTGACGCATTCCAGATTCTGCATCCATTCGGCGCCATCGGACACGCACGGAAACGCGAAGCTAAATGTCCCTTGGATGTATCCTGAAGCACTGCCCATCGTCAGGGAACAGATCAAGTGGAGATATTTCGTCCTCCCCTTCTTGTGAGTTCAGCGCCGCCCCGGCCCAATAATCCACCAACGTGGGCTAACATCTTGAAGAAATAACCTCATGTGGCGTTCGCACCTGCACGCCGAGCCAACCAACGCACCGCTATTTTACGGCCCCTTCGCCACGGATCTAACGCTCTACACCGAACGCATCCTCGAGGGATTTGACGCCTGGCTCGGTGTGGGACAGCTCCTCGTCGCCCCTCAGCTGTTCGAAGGAGGGCTTACACGGACCGTCTACTTCCCGAAGTCTTCACCCGATGACAAAAGCCTGTACTTCGACATGCACGCTCCATACGGGACACATAATGCCGGCGAATGGGCGACTGTGGCCACGCCGATTGAGCACGGAGGTCTTTTCGCCAGGGAGGGTGCCGTTATTCCCATCGGTATCAACAAAGCAACTGTGACGGCCCTTTCTGGCCCCGCGAGGACCCACACGGATGGAGTTGACGTGGTTCTGGACAGCGATGGTGGGCAGGTTGCCTTGGACAATTGGAGGGGGGTGATGCTCTTCCCTGGCTATGGAGGCTCGGACAAGACGTACAGTGGTGAATGGATCGAAGATGACGGAATCTCAGCTGAGCCAGGGACGTTTGTCATCAAGATCTCATATTGGGGCGGCCGGAGCTCTGAAGATGCCATAAAAGTCGAGCTCCACATGCAGGACAACGGATTTACGCCCCTTTGGAAAGAAAATGGCCTCTTTATATATCCCCCTCCTGGAGATGAAAGAGGCATTGAAGGAGCAGAGAGAACAATTTGGGGAGAGAGGGAGGTCTGGAAGCTTAAGATATAGGTCGCTTGTGCAATAGTTTGAAGGTCGTCGTCATCCGATTCTTTTTCCATGGAATGTGGAATGCAAGGAAAACAGCCAGAGTGGCCCAGTTATCATACCCAACCCTCATAAGAATCACTACCGCTTGATGAATCCCATTGATTTTTAGCGGCAGGAAATAATCGACTCCATCTTTTCTTGACGGTTTCTAATGTCTTCGGATAGGTACCAAAGGCCTCTGGACTTGCTGCGCCACCCTTTTGAAACGTGCTCTTCGCCGACTCGACGTCAAGGGAGCCGTATATGCCTCCGAAACTGAACGAGCTCCTGGTACTTTGTCGCGTGCGCAATGACTCAGGCATCGCCTCACCTCTGAGCAACCGGAGTATCTGGTTCTCCTCCTTTGGATTGTGATCCCGCCAGGTTTTGGAATGATATCGCTCAGGATTTGCCTCGGCCGCGGAAACAACCCGCTCAGTGATGCCCTAGGCGTCGGGCAAGGCATCGTAGAGACCGGTCCCGCCCTCTCCGTGCTCATCGGGGAGCGGGCACTCGAAAATGCCGCATCGGACCGGGGCCTCCTTATCTTTGTCGGGCATAAGCCGGACCAGACGGATGCTGCCGATGGGAAGGCTGGAGTACCCGTACAGGGGCATGTTTATTTGCAGGCGTCGTTGGGGGGACCGAAGGCCGGGAGGTGGAGCATGGAAGCCCCTGCGTCTGCAATTTGACGTTCCGGCACCTCTTTCCTCCAACCCGGGAAATCGGCTCTCGTGACACTTCCCCCCACATCGCATTCCCATTGCGCCCACTCACCAGGAGAGAGTAGCTGTCCATAGGCAGGTTGTTCGTCGATGCTCCTTCGCTGAGTGCCCTACTTGCGCTTCCAGCACCCGCTTGACTCAATGCTGAAGTACCGCGAGCAGCTCGAAGAGGCCGGCTTCGTTGAAATCGTCGAGTATAGTTACAAGTGGCCCATCAACCGCTGGCCCAAGGACCCCAAATACAAGGAGATCGGCCTGTGGGCCTACGCCAACTTTTCGGGAGGCGGCATTGAGACCTTCAGTCTCGCCATCATGACGCGCCCTAAGGAGGAGGGCGGTCTCGATTGGTCGAAGATCGAGATGGAGGTCTTTTTGACCGACGTGCGCAAGGATATGCAAAATACCGTGCTGCATGGGTACTACCCGATTTCCGTCTTTCACGCCAAGAAGCCACAGTGATGGGTCTGAACGAAGCCAGCATCAATGGCGCAGGTTCACATGCCATGAGTACCTAAGTAGGTAGGCTTCGCGTGAGGGACTATTCAGTGCGAATTGGGTCACGGGTTTACATAAATCATGTTCAAAATGGGCATAGGCATAGAAAGGTAAGGTGATAAATTACCCCGTAAAGGGTTTTGTCGATTTTGGATTTATTGGATGTGACCTACGGCCACTGGAAGAACTTGATGAGAGTGAGGTGGCCAGGAGCGTGCCTTGAGTCTCGTCTCATTTCTTGCCGAAGTCCTCAGAGTTCAGAGCTAGTTCCCATCAGGATACTGCTCATTGTGCTCCTTGACGATCCGATCAATGTGACCGTAGTAACATTGCTCGACCTCCGGCTCTAAACAGTTGCGGAATCGATCCCCGTTCTCGGGCGCCGGCGGCAGCGCATGCCAAGCATCAAGGGCTGGATAAAACTTACATGAAGTAGCTTCGTTCGGGTTTGGGCAGACTTGAGCATGCACAGCATGCCGAACATCGCCCATACGGCGACGTAGAACCTTAGACTGGATATCGTTTGTCTTGGTCAGAAGCTCGGAGTTATGGCCGAACTTCTCCGTCCAGTTATACGCATGGAGGAGCCCAACATGCTGATGGTATGCCCCGGTCTCTTGAGGGGGCATTCCGAGGTGTAGCTCGGCGTGGCTCAGCTCGGCATCAAGCGTCATTTTGGCCGTGAGGTCTTGCAAGGCGCTTTCCTCGTACTCGTGTACAGTGTCCCGGAGTTCCTCAATCATGAAGATCAGCTGCTCTCGGGAAAGGGCATTCAGGTCGACAGTTCGAGCCTGGGTGGCGGCGCGGTTGAAGTCAAACTTCTTGATCAGACGCGCCGTGGAGAGCGGGATCGAAGAAGAAGGTGCCGTTTGTGTCGACATTTTGAATTAGGTTTTCGATGAATTCGGCTTAAGATTTCAACGGAAGTAAGAGGGGATACAATTCTGAACTTGGTAAGATATTTGGTACCAAGGCTAAGGTGAGAATCAAATGCTCTGGTGTCGATCTGTTGGCTTGCAAACGGAATGACTTGGTTTATATGTCGTTTTGTTTGTCATACAAGCGGTGTTCCCAGGTCCTTTGTTGAAGACACAATGGCATTTTGCTGATCGAGGAAGAAAGCGGTTGTTTCGACGCAGGGGAGGGATTTTTTTCAGTAACTACTTTTTTCAAAGGAAATCAACATCAGGTATCACGACAGTTAGAAGTGTAAATAGGCATGGATACCAACCGTGTACAAATGTCACTCTGGCGCGACCTCACGGCCCACATTCTCAGTGGCAGCCCGGGACCTGTTCCACCAAAGATCTAATGCGTTGTCTGCCAGGACTGTGAGATTATAATCAACGGCCTTCACTCATATGAATCCCTTTCGTCTAATTTAGGTGGCGACTGGGAATATTTGTGTGTTCTGCCTTGCGGCCACATGCTCGGTGATGAATGCTTAAGGGGTCTCATCTCTTCTACATCGCAAGAGCCAGTTGACGAGGATGGGTTTCCTCCCCCACTTCGGTGTCCTGTGTGCCGGTTTGAGCTCATCTTCAAGCCGTGCGGTCACAAGATAGATCCATGCCAGCTAGCCATGGCGGTCATATCGCGTGAGATGAAAGCTAGGATGACACAGGCTGGTCAGACACAGTCCAAAAAGGCTCGTCTCGAGCACATAGTAAGGGACGATATGCTTCTTACCACCACCGAGGACGCATATCGCGACCTTGTCTGTAGTAAATGCTTCAAGCCAAATCCAGATACGCGCATTGAGGGAAAAATGGAAGACTTATTCTCGTCTATGCGTAGAAAGGCCCCCGGTTTCGATTTGGAGACCCGGGTGAATACAGATGGGTCCTGGCTTACAGAGTCCGAGCTCGAGAGTCTTCAGAATGACTTGAACTATGACTCGCAGTTCTGGAAAATGGTTCGGTACTTCGAAACCGCAGAGGTATGCAGCGAGTCCTGGAAGTCGACCTTCGGGTTCAAACTTCCCGAGATAGAGTCTCTGGTTGAGGCCGACGACGAATAGTACCTACCTAGGCAGATAAACAGAGACCAACAATATATAGTTACAGAATCCAGTAAAATCAAGTAAATACAGTCAAAATACTTACATGTGAAAGTGAATTATCTCAATTGAGTGCATTGCCAAATCAGGGTTCCCTTGGGCCCTTACTTGCCGCTTCTTTTGGGCCACACAGCTTCACAAGAAGAGCTGGAGGCGGCCCATCCCGTCCTTACAAGTGATTGTCAGGTCCCCCCCACACACAATGGCGCTCCGAAGGGCTGAGTTGGGTCAGGGCGGGGTCATGAAGTGTAAGATGGAAGAGGCTATGGAGCACCGAGGGAGTGGGCGGAGGATGAAGATGCTTGTTTTGTTGCACTTCATGCGGAGATGGTGGTGGCGATCAGTTGGTTGGATACAGATTCGATACATGCAGCGCAGGCGCAGGCGTGATGGTGTCTACAGCCCTGGATTAATTGTTAGCGTGTATCTGACAGGGGCTCAACAGTCCTGGACGGGAAGTTTCTTTCAATCCTTCCAAGCCAGTTCCAGGGCTCCTGTCCTGCCCGGCGACCGGCCGAAGTTTATCACCGCTCTCGGGCCAGGCCGACACTTGCTCGGAGAGCAAGGTCCTGGAGTACTTCATCTGTGCGGGGCCATTGCTTGCGGAATGCCCTCCAGGTCTGGCCGAGCAAGTTACCGCTCTGTGCAGCAGTTATCTTTTCATCGAGTCGGTGACGTCGTTTCTCAGCACCGTCACCCCTGTGGTGTCGGAAACGGTGACTGAGCTCTCGGTGGCCACATCGACGGCGACGACATTGACGACGATAACGACATCAGCCACATCAACAACAATCCTCATTGAATCATCGACGATGACCTCGACAGTATTTCCGGTCGCATCATCGGTTCCCAGCAAGCGCGCTATCCCGGCAGTTGTCTGCCCCGTCTTGAGCGAAAGGAAGTTCCTCGGGTACCCGGCAGCGAAGCTCTCGGCCAGGTGCAGCTGCCTGAGCATCCAGCCGACAACGATTTACCTCGACGCAACGGCGTCTGAGGTAGCACAGACCGTTACAGAGATCACTGTGTCCACCGAGGTCGCCTCGGAAACCAGTATCTTGACCGAGACATCGTTGTCGACGGCGACCAGTACCACCACCACGGTAAGCTCCCATGTCGAAACGCTCCGTACCTCGGTAGGTATGCGTGCACAATTACTAACAGGTGTCAGACCGAAGTAGCTACGGTGACTCCTAGCGTAATGCCTTACTGCGACCGGCCTCAGCAGGCCCACGCATTCAACGGCTTCGGCAACAACAACAGAATTTCCGACGTTTATTTTCTCCCAGGCGGCGCCAGCTACAAGACTTGCTGCGAGACGTGCGTTAACTCGTTAGACTGCGTCCTATTTTCATCCAACCTGGCGTCGCAGAAAACGGGGAGGACTTTTGCTTTATCTTGACAAAGAATGTGCCGCTCGACGGCGCCCCCACATCCGAACAATGTCCGTTGGGTATTGAAAAATACCAGCTCGCGGATCCAGACGTGCACGACCCGACTGATACGTACATTGGACCTTGTGGGTCGGGGTTGTAGCTGAACTTCGCAGGGCGGCGTACGGTAGGAGGTTCCGGGCAAATGAAAGGGTCTCTCTCTGCCTGTGTGTGAAATGGGAAGGACTCGGAAGGCTCTCTCCAGATTTGCGGCCTTGTTCGAATCCTATAGCTTGCGCTAATCTTAATCTTCTCTTCGTTGGTCGGTGGGTCGACGATTTTTAGATTGCTAAACCGCCGATGAGTACCTTTCCATGTCGCTTTCGGTCGCGGTGTTCCAACGAGCGTCTTGGGCAATTGGCAGGCGATGGTGTGAAGTATTTTAATCTTAACTCCAGGGGACTGCTCAGCGACCCTGGCCTGTTTGTTATTGTTTCCATATCGCTAGCGGAGGTGACCTTCCAATGCCGTCCGTTGCCAGCCGCTGTAAGCCGTTGGGGGGCCGTGCTAGGGCCACCCCACGGTCGCGACATGTCCGCCGTCACAGTCGCGCTTTCTTCGAGATGACAACCGTTGCCAGCGTCCCATGGTTGTTGGGTGCCTGCGCGCCGAATCTTTGAAGACGCTGCCACCACGCTGTTGCCAAAGCATCCTGTTCTTCATTTTCCATTCTATTGGCTTATGGCCGTCGACTGGTCTGGAGACGAAAATATGCCGTTCTCAGCAGCTCAATCGATGCACTGACGGCACGGGAAAGCGGGGAATCGTCGGCCGTGAGGAGACAACGAACGAGCCCCGCAGTCAGCACCGCGACGTCAGGGATCGTACACCGGCTTACAGTTGTATTGCCGGCATCCGGAAAGGAGTTGTTATCCAATATGGTGGCTCAATTCAACGGTTACACACCGCGAGGGGAGATGCACCCGGATGGATTTCTTGTCCCGCCCATGCGACGCAGCAACTTTGGTCCCTGTAAGCACGGGAGTTGAGCGCTGCTCACCGTCACCGTCCCCCCAAACTGGCAAGCCAAGTGAATAAATTGACCGCCTGGGACGCGACCCGAAGGTCCATTGGGAGAAGCTGCCCTCAACCTCTGTTTCCATTCAAGTCAAAGCAGCTCACCATGTCGACGGCAATCCCAAAAACGTATCCCGACCCCGAGTATGAAGACGCCCACCAGGCCACGTACGAGCGAAAGCCGAGATACCCCATCAAGCAGGTCCTTCCGCCCGGAGTTCGCGAGAAAGACTTCGCCCAAGCCATCCAAGACTTCATCGCCGCCATTGGACAAGACGCCGTATTTGTGAACGAGGCATTGTCAGACTACATTGACCCATATGACGTCCACGAGCACGAGGATGACAAGAGAAAGGTCCCCAGCGCTGCTGTGTGGTGAGTTCCATCATGGCCAAATGTTTGACCTCGACTCTCATGACGTTCCACAGCCCACATACGACAGACCAGCTCAAAGAGGTCCTGAAAGTTGCCAACAAGTACGCGATCCCGCTATGGACATTCTCCAGGGGAAAGAACCTCGGCTACGGCGGCCCAGCGCCCCGAGTTAACGGCTCGGTTGCCCTAGACCTGCACCGCATGAACAAGGTCATCGAAGTCAACGACGAGTTCCACTACGCCGTGGTCGAACCGGGCGTGACATTCATCGATCTCTACAACTACTGCGTCGAGCACAAGAAGAAAGTCTGGCCGAGCACCGCGTCACTAGGCTGGGGAAGCGTGATGGGAAACACGCTCGATCGCGGGATGGGCTTTGGCGCTCACTTTGTCCACCATCAAAACATCGCCGGGCTCGAGGTGATGCTCGCCGACGGCGACCTTGTGCGCACCGGCCAATTCGGCATCACCAACTCCCCCTCGGCGTTTCTCTCCAAGTTTACCTTCGGCCCCTCCATCGAAGGGCTCTTCCTCCAGAGCAACATGGGCGTCGTCACAAAGCTCAGCATGTGGCTCCAGCCCCAGCCCGAGGCCTACATGCTATGCACGTTCAGCATGCCCGAGTTCGAAGACCTCGAGGTGATAGTCGATGCCTTTGGCGAGATGCGCCGCAACAACACCATCAACAGCCTCGTCTGGTTCTCTAGTCTGGTAGAAACGCTTTGTATCTCCGGCCGACGCAGCGACTACTGGAAAGGCGAGGGCGCGATCCCCGACTGGCGCCTGGAGGAGCTGAAGAAGGAGACGGGCTATGGCCATTGGTACGCTCGCTGGGGATTGTACGGGCCCAGGCGTGTTGTGCAAGCGCAATTCGAGGAGATCAAGGCGGTGATGTCGAAGAAGGCGCCTACGGGGGAGATCACGGGCGCGTTGTACGACAGTGAGGGGGGTGTTGTTGCGGCAGATGTGCCGATTGAGCATGGGGGTATGTTCGTGGGATATCCGCAGATGTGGAGCTTGCCGCTCATCAGCTGGCCTATTCCCAGGGATAAGGTCGGCGGCAAGCCGGCACATGGTGACTACGCGCCTATCATTCCGTCCAAGGGGAAGCTGCTGCTGGAGTGGATGAAAGACAGCAAGCCCCTGTGTGAGGCTGCCGGGGTCGAGCTCATGGCGGACTTCTTTATGATGGAGCGACATGTTGTGCTGATGAACATGTTTACGTGGGATCAGACGGACGTAACGCAGAAGGAGAAGATGGAGAAGTTGTACTATGGTCTGCATGAGTTGGCGAAGAAGAGCGGGTATGGCATGTATCGCGCGCATGTCAATCATATGGGTGAGTTTCTCAGGATGAGAGGATGATATCGGATTGCTAACAGCTGCGGCAGATCTCATCGCCAACCTCAATGACTTCAACGGCCATGCTTACAACCGCTTCGTTGAGAAGATCAAGGTATATGGTTCCGTATGCGGAGTTTGAAGAGGGTAAAGCTGACGTTTGTGCAGGATGCGGTCGACCCGAACGGAATCCTGGCACCAGGGAAGCAGGGCGTCTGGCCCAACCGGTTCCGCCACCTGAGGGAGACTCAAGAACTCGAGAAGTGACTCAGCAACGGCAGCCGAGACAAACCGCTAGAGTATACAGAAAACAAGTGTTGAGATTATTATTTCGATGATCCAATTATACAGTACTTCAAGCCTAGTCTCGGTGCCGTCACTCAATTCGCGGGAAGCAGTGAGAAGACCAAGTCCGACAACGCCGTCTCCGTCTCTCAGGGGATTGGGAATAGTAGTCTTCCAGCGGCAGTAGCAATAGCGAGCGCAGTAGTGCCATTCAAGAAGGGGGTACTGAAAAAGAGACAGACAAACAACGCTCAGTCTCATAAGTCTCATATCCCTTGCGAGGATGATGCCAGGAGTCGAGATAACCACCAGTTTAATTACGACCCTGTTCGAGAGAGTTCAGGTGGTATTCCAGTATATACAAATCCAAGTCTGCAATTCTGTCCAAGCGATAATACGCCAAGAGTATCTCGCCGTAGTGTTTCCTACAAGCCCAACAGAGTGTCCACTCATCGTATCAGCGACAGCCTCTACATTCTCCCTAGGCATCTTTGCTCTTCGTCGGGTAGGTATAGCGCGCCCCGTCGGTGATGCTTCCAAACCTCAAGTTCCACGCGTCCGACGCCCAGTTCTTTCCCGATCTCCAGGGGCCCACAAAGGCGCTCATCGGGACGCGGTCACGCGCCGCAACGGCGTACGTAGAGGTGAGTGGCATCGCCGAATGTGTGGGGAAGCTCTTCCGCTGTTCCTCGTCCACAGCAGGAGTGATCGACGTGGCGCCGGTCTTCTCCATGCGCTTGATGACCTTGAGGAGTTGCTGGATTCTGATGTTCGCGCCGGGTGTCCAGGTCGTGGCGATGTAACCGATGAGCAGGCCTGCGTTGGGTAGCCCCTCAATCATGGTCCCGTTCCAGACATACCGCTGCCCCATAGTTTCGTCAACCTGAACACCATCGATGAAGATGGCTACGCCGTTCAACAGCTTCAGGTGCAGGCCGGTAGCGGTGACGATCATGTCAGCCTCGATCGTCCGTCCAGAGTTGAGCTGAATGCCTGTCCCGGTCACGGTCTCGATCGTATCCGTGACAACCTCTGTGTTTGGCCTTTTAAGCGCTTTGAAGAAATCGCCACTCGGGCAGTAGCAAAGCCTTTGCTCAAAAACATTGTACCGTGGGTTAAAATGCTTGTCCATGTCGAGGTCTTCGGGAAGATGTTTGCGCATCACCTTTCTGATGTAGTTCTTGCCAAACTCCGGGAAGGCCCCGACGACTCCAGTAAAAGCCAGTTCGATAAACATATTCAACCACCAATTCAGCCAGTCGGACCAGCTGACTGGCAATATCTTGCTCCAAAAGTGAACAGAGGCGTTGCGAGGAAGTGGGAAAACGTATGAGGGGCTGCGCTGCAGCATCGTCACCTGCTCGGCCGTCTCCGCGAGGGCCGGAATTAGGGTAACAGCCGTGGCGCCTGATCCGATGACGACAACGCGCTTCCCTTCGTAGCTGATGCTCTCGTTCCAAAACTGCGGATGGACGACCTCGCCGCCGAAGTTCTCGATGCCCGGAATCACGGTCTTCAGCGGCTTCTCGTAGCTGTAGTAGCCGCTAGCCGCGACGAGAAACCAGGTCTTGAAGACCTTCTTCGCGACGCTCCCGTCGTCTCCGGAAGCCTCAACCTCCAAGGTCCACCTTTGCTCCTCGGAGCTCCAGCTGGCCGACGTGATGCGATGGCCGAAGCGGATTTTCTTGTCGATTCCCTCCTTGATGGCAGCGTCCTCGATGTACTGCCTGATATCGCAGGCATCGGCCATGTTGGTTGGGCCGCGCCAGGGGTACCAGTCGAAGCCGAACATGGACATGGAGCTGTCGGTGCGGGCGCCGGGGTACTTCCAGAAGTCCCAAGTGCCGCCGATGCGGGTGCGCCCCTCCAGAATGGCGAAGCTGCGGTGCGGCAGCTCCTTCTGCAGCCGGTAGGCGGCGTTGATGCCGCTGAGGCCGGCGCCAATGACGACGATGTCGAGTGTGGAGTCTGACTCCATCTTGCGCAGCGGGTTCTTGGGACGCGGGTAGGACCGGTCAGCCTTATTCTGTGGAGTCGGCTCACTGGCAATGCGACACAACGATTCCGGTACCGATTAGCGGCCTCGTGGCGATGATGCGGCGATGTGAAGTCTCGAGGCATTTCCTGGACAGGAGCGTGGTGTGGGGTGGCCGTCGAAAAATTGAAGCCAGGAACCATGTGAAATCCCCGCCCCGAAATTGGCATCACGCTAGTCGCACTTGGGATCTTGGGGGTCAAATGTGGATCAAATCAGGCGATGGATGAAACCGTCGCTCGGACTTAACAGAGGGTGGGACACCACACACCTCCCATCATCTTCTTGCTGACAACGTCTTAATTTCTGATGACAGCTGCAACTGTGGTTGGGCGAAGCGATCTCGATAACCCACCAGCGGAGCGCAGGAGTTTGGTGCTTCCTGTTGAGAATGGAATGTCGCCAAGCTGGGCTTGACTCTCCCCCCTGGCCATTACTCGCTAGCTGGGATTTTGGGAATCAGGTTACACTTTCCCTGTGTCGCCGGAGCGGGAATGTACGACCGGCCAAAAGTTCAGCTCTCACTCCAATAAATCGGATTTGGAGTCAAGCTCCAAGAAAGTACCTACCTTCTATTGGACAGCCACCCGAGATAGCGGAGCCAGTTCTGTCTCGCAGTTCCGCGAGCGGCGTCACGACATCTTCACATTTTCAACATCGTACATAGGTCACCAGTCCGGTCAGCTTTATAAGCTTTCAATCGCTACAACCATGGCATATCTCTGTCGAAGACGCCGATGATCAATCCAGTGGGTTGAACGCACCTGATCTCGGCGCCCTACCTCCCATTCAAGGGAGCCACGCGGATCACAAACACTGGCAAAGCCATTGCACACCCAACCAAGAAAGACGTTCAACAACGCCACCAACACATGGGTTCCGTTGACATATTCGCCGCGCCAGCTCAGGCCGTCATGCCGCGACGCTAGAAACACAAACGGGGCCCGAGGATGGTCGGATGGTCTCAGCCTGCGTCCACGTTGCCTCCTGCCATATTTACATCACCAGTCGGAGCAATTAGGACGTATCAAGGCCTGCTGCAGAAACCCGATAGAGCTCTCACGATACCGAATCCGGAGATTGGTCGGGCGCATCGAAGCGCTAGTGCTGCTCCACGGCGACACCTTCAGCGGGCGGCGCCGCGCCGCCGGAGCCTGAGGGCGGAGGTGAATGCGCCGCCGAGGATTGGGCTGGGTCGGCATCTTATCGATGTCGCTCGGAACGATCTGATCCTGATGGTCTTTTTGCTCATGGTTGTGCGCTTATTCTTCGGGGTTAGCCGGGTGATTGGCCGTGGAGGTATGATCATGCTTCAGTACTGGCATTGTTGACATGTTGGTGTGCAAAAGGTTGGGTATTCATTCTTGTAGCGTACGTAGGATCAGAAAGTTAGGTACCTACATGATACACCTACTTATTGCAGAGCGGTACGTACTCATTTCGACCGAGAATATTCCTGGTGCTTCACCGTCTAACATTTTTGACCTTCTCTTCATCACAGGTACTATCTCCAGCCACGGCTACAGCACTCCTGCTAGGAATTGTCGACGATTCCTTGCATCCATAACGAAATGCATATCCCAGGGCAGACCCTCCCGGTCGCACCACATGAAGTCGGACTGTAAGCCCTCTCGGAATTCTCAAAAGGGCCCCGAATCATCGACCGAGCTTGGATTAACTCCCGTTCAAGCATCCGGGGGACTAGGCTCAACGGTCGAACCTCGCTCAGACGCAAGCGTGAGCTGGTGTTCTATAGCGAACTCACAGAGTTCCATAAGCTGGCGATCAAGCGCATAATACTCATGATCTGGCGGACAGAAACTCTTAGGATAGAGAAATACCGAGAGCTTCGTTGCTTCCATCTTGTCTGGGCCGTCGTCGTCGGTACGCGGAGGGATTCGCGTCCCTACATAATAGTTTGGGTAGAGGTCTCTCTCTAGCGCCTTCAGGAAGAAAAATCTCGCCCAATGTAGTGCTAGTGGTCTTTCCCAGAAAGGTTCGGAGCTTCTTTTGGCGGGATGATCGCAGTCTTTGTGCTCAGGAGCGCATTTGGTGTGGCTTGGTGGATATCGCCCGACGACCTCCCAGTGGTGCAGATGCGATTCCCTGAAGTGTTTCTTGCAGGTCAGGGCGAACAGGATGGCCTCGCGTGCTTTGAGGAGCTTAGTTATCTCGAGGACAATCTCTGTCGGGAGTTTGAGGATTGGAGCGGCGAGGCGCGGTTCCGTGGATAGCTCATGGTCTCTTGTAGGAGCCTGAGCAGTGCCGAAGGGAGTGTTTTCCATAGTGCCTGTGAATACCTGTTACCCGGATGTACAGTGGACTGGAGAAGTGAAATGCCCTTGATTGTAAAGGGTCAGAAGCTTGAGAGAGAAAACTCCAACAACCATCCATAAAATGTTCGAGCCACATTGTGTGCAGTTCGTTATCCTAACAAACTTTGAGTTTCTCCCTCCTCGGCAAGTCGATTTCCGCAACCACGTTACGTTTGTTGGCAACCTTCTTGATGTCAAGATTTGCCCACATCCATTCCGGTGGATCCTCAAACTGGCATTACAAATGTGGCAATGAATGGAATCGCAGGGCGCCTTCGTAGATGGGTCGCTGCCTGCCTGGAGGAGATGTTAACATGTATCGGGTGGCAGTGATATCGGAACCATGACATATCGTCTCGATTTAGGGCGATATGTCGTGTTACCGTGATCGCCTGCAAGTCGCAAATGTATTTCCATGTGCGATGTTGCTCAGTCGAGGTCGCACGAAGGTCCCGAGGCGACCTACCCTGATCGAGAGGAGAAGAAAAGATTGAATTGAAACCGTTGGCCGATCAGTCTCACCAGGCCACAATGGTGCGAAACACGTGGCTCGCTGCCACACACAGCCAGGCTCGCGTTGATCTGGGTGACATTTCGCCTTGTTCACCGTCGCCTCATCCAATGAGGATGCAAATGCTGGGCATGCTGACTGGGGGTACTGCTTGTCCATTATTAGCCCTGAACACATTTCGCCGATGGAACAGCCGCAATGCCCAGGGCGGCGGGATCCAGCGGCTGTCATGCATCCGAAAGTGATTATGGTTTAACGTTTGCGCCCTTCCCCTTGGCCTCCTTGGCGCCGTTGCTTTCGTCGTCACCCTCCAGCCACTTTTGCGATCGCGATTTCGCCTGCTGTCTAGTGTATCCACAGCTTTTAGCTTAGTGCATCGCGTCCGCAGCAGGCAACCATCGTCGAAGGCGGTGAACCACGATGTAATCTCCACGCGTCTGGGACATGAGATCCGGGTCTCACCGATAATGATGACGAGTGGAAGACACACACAAAGTCTTGGCACCAGGGGGCGTTGTCCGATTTGCTCAAGTTTATCTGCGATTCCCGTCGCTTCTTTTTCCCTCTTCTCTCCGCAAATGCACGGCCAATCCCATGACCGTGGATATTTTTTTGCTGTCGGGCTGACTTGGGGCGGGCAAGGATCGTCATTGCCAAGGGGCTAATGCCGCAGGCGGGAATGACGGCCACAAGACAAACGGTCGGAAGGCGAGACACAAGGAAATTCTAGCCCCGACCCCCAAGCCACGGGAACGACTCCATTATCGACGGGCGGAGGGAGACGCGAATCGACGGAGCATCGCATCTGGAAGGGAGCCGAAGGGACGGTGCCTAAATCGTGTCCCGCTCAAGGGGAATTATCGACTCTCGGCGGCGGGAACCAAGAAGGAACGAGAAAGGCGGCTGCCCCGCTCCGGTGCCCCACCGCTCCCCTGCTGTCGTCTGACGCGCCAAAACAGCAACGCCAGCTGGGGTGCTTTCTCCCGACTGCCGTCGCCAAGGAGCACGGCGCCGCTTGGCGGCTCCCTTGGCGCCAGTGCGAACGACGGTCCCGATGTCGTGGGCTGGCGTCGATTGGCCTCCCGCAACATGCGTCGCTACGAAATGCCAGCGGCCGGGGATTAAAACATGGATGACCAACCTAACCTGATGCTGACGCTGCCGTGGAAGCTGCACTCTGCGTACTCCGTGGCCTGCTTTCGACTCGGAACCCCCAGCGCGCACGGCTCGAGATCTGCCCGCGCGCAGTGGTATATCTTGGTTATCTTTCCGTTCCCCAGATTTTGTTTCTTGTGGCAACTGTCGTTTTCTTTTGAGCCCCGAACAAAAGGTGCAGCAGTCTTGACGCCGGATTTGACAAGCACAACTTCGGGCCCGACAAAGAATCTGCCTGACTTTGAGCCTGAGCTGTCACTGTGCCCAATCAGCGATCAAGGGAGGTATTGAGGTGTGCTTGCCATCCCAAGACGTTGCACTGGTGCCTTGGGCATTTACATCAATCAACTTTTCATTCCAGACCCGCCAGCTCTAACTCTCCCTCGGAATCCTCCATCCCTTTCGACCCAAGAATTGCTACCCTTACCCTCTGCCTCACCAACAACTGTGCAGTCGTTCGTTAGATCACCTTGCTCTCGGGAACTACAGCTGCCTGAATCGACCCATCAGCGTTCAAATTTTCGTCACGACTTCCTTTCTCCCCTCTTTCTTATCATGACGATCCCGGCAAATGCCGCGATCCGGGAGCAGCGGCGTCGCTCTACCACCTTCGACATTGAGCAAATGAACGTGATGAAAGCGCTGACGGCTGCTGAATACTCCCGTCGCCAGTTCGTCCTCAACTTCGCCGCAAGCAAGGACACCCGACTCCTCATCCCAGGACAAAAAGCCGAAGCTATCAAGGAAGCTGAAGAATGGACCGTTGCCTACCTCAACGAGCACGGCTTCAGCGCCGTCGCTAATGACCTCTTCAAGTACACCGTCGACGCCCGTCTCTGGACCACCCTCGGTGCGCACTCTCTCCTCTCCTTCTAACAAGCCCCATGCTAACATACTTCAGTCGGCGACGAGACGGAATTCCCGTTCGCCTTCATGCGCCGCGGTACTGACGCGTCAACCGCCTCCACCATCACAAACAACAGCCAAGCAGGCGAAGTCAGGCGTCCGATGAGCGACATCTTTCCCGCAAACTACGAAGTCAGCATGTGCCAGCTGGACCAGGTTCTCACCAAGGAGACTCTTCCAGACCTTCCCCCAGCGCGACGACCAAGCACCATTGAGAAGCAAGAGCGAGCTTCGAGGCAGGAGCGAGCACCCAAGCCCCCGACACCCCAGCCAGCCACACCAACACAGGCTTCCGCACCAGAAAGACAGCGCACATCTAAAAAGAAGGACAACTCCGAAGCCGCGGCCGAGAAGCGACGGAGCTTATCCATGTACGGCTTCGAGGATCTCAAGATGACCAAGAAGCTGAATCAAGACAAATTCCCTCTGCTTGTCCGCTGGGGTCGATCCTTTTCGAGGCGCATGTCCGGCTGATGAAGCAGATATGCGACGAATGGCACGTGGACTACGAAGCTGGGCAGCGAGCGACAGATCACGAGCATGGCGTTACACATATCAGATGACTTGGAGACGCGTGATCTGGATGTACGTCAATTCCGCCACCGCAAGCGCGATTTTAGGCGACAAGCGGGAGGCCGCCCGGCGATTTTGGAATTGGGGAAAAGGGGGAACAAAACCCGCCAGGATGGCTCGGGACAAGTAGCGAGCGAGCGAGCGCGCGCGCGCGAAGCCGTGGGGGAGCGGGAGCGGGAGTTCAAGAAAATGCGGGAGGTGTGGAAATACCGAGGGGGAAGCAAGCAGCCAACCAACAAAGCAACTCAACACGCGCGCGCCATACGGGTCTTTGGAATGCAAAGGAATGCAAGGTGGGAAGGGATGGGCGTTGGTGGTGGGGGGGCCTGCTGGGCCAAGGGCTTGGCCAAAACGATGGCTCACGGCAGTGAGGAAAATCCCACTTTGGGCAGCTTCCGAGCAGCTCTCAGCTGGCTCAGCCTCCTTTTCGGTTATCCGACTTGGCGGCGCGTTGGCGGATGGGGGAGAGCGGGAAGGGAATTGTCGTTTCGCCTTGGCCTTTTCTTGGTATGCGCTATTGGACTCTTGGCTGAGCTGTCCTGTTGGTGCTCAGCTGTGGGGGACGAGGGGGAAGCAGCCCCAAAAGGTCCTTTGAAGCTTCATACGCTTGGCAGGGTTGGCATTTTGACTCTTGTTCTCGGCCTTATCCCCTATATCCCATTGCATATGCGCCGTCGACCTCCGAGTTAGGGCCGCAGCAAATATTGAACTACAATGGCGGCTGTCATGTAAACATATTATCATACTTGATGACAAACAAGATTATCAATGATCTCTTCCGATATTGTCATGCTTTTTGTGGACTGTGCCCAGATGCTGACGGGCGGAGAACAAAGGCTTCGGGCTTGCGTAACCAGTGTCTGGGCCTGTCAGATTGTCATTTTCCCTGCGACGCTTCAGCTGGAATAGGGATTGCGACCCTTCCGGTTGGTGCCCTGGGCAGGGCGGTCAGCGGTGTTGCTGGACAGACCGTCAGTCCCGACTCTCCTCGTGCCAAACTCGATGTCCAAACGGTTTGAAAGCGATCCAAGAACGCCAGCGCTCAGCCAATGCAACATCTGCTAAATAAACTCCAAAAACCCAACATCCTTGTTGTCAATCCCCTCAAGTACTTCGCCATCCATCATACCAAATACATAGCACTCGCCTACAAACCGATACTGCGTCCCTTCTCTACGAATAACATACGGTACCTTGCTCCCCAGCAAGACGCACACTTCATCCCCCACCATGCTCGCCAGAGGAACAAGCCCTATGTACCCCAAATCCGTGATAAAGACCCGTCTCCCGTACGCGATTCCGACGTTTGCGTCGAGCTGATCCCATTCTACGGTGTCTGAACCAATCGTAGCAGGCGTGGCCGTGCCAGGTGGGGCGAGAACCTCCCAGTCTCCATGGTCTTGAGGGGAGTCAGTGGCGACACGATCCTTGACTCGATCATGCCACGTCCAAAAGGGCGCCCTGCATGCACACTTCATGGACGGCGCTAGTTTCCCCAAGGGATCCTCACTGAAATTGAGCGCCTCTGCAAGGGTTTCGTTCCACTCAGAGGAATAAGGATTTGGGAGGGTGTTGAGGATAGACTGTGGTGACATCCCAGCCTTTGCGCCTGCTTACGGGCCAACGACAGAGATCTTCATGAGCGTTGCTCCAGTGGTTTGGATGGATGGAGATAGATAATTTGGTTGGTATGCTTTTGGGGCCATGGCGGTCGCGGTGCGGAAACCCGAGTTGTTGATGAGCCACGGGGCATGCAGCTCCTTCCGCCAGTCGGGGATCCATGATGGTTGGTCGTGGCCGAGGAGTTTCCGATCGCTGTGCTGGACGAAGTTGAGAAAGGAAAGCTTGGACACCCCGGGAATAAACCAAAGGGAAGTGGCCGTCTTGGTGTAGACCTAGGAGACAGACATGGTATAGTCCGGACGGATGGTCTGAGAGACGCTGGAGGATATGGATAGAAGAGCGTACACTTTGTCTCGCGAGTCGGTAGCTTGTGCCCAGCGGAGCAGGAGGAGGTTTATGTCGAACCTGGGGCGGGAAGAACCTCCATCATAGATTTTGACGTACTTTAGGGACCCCTCCGGACCCTCCGAGTCTTCCTGCAGGAGAAGCCTTGGGGCTCTTGCCCCAGTCGGTACCTTTTCACGCAGTAGGGAATTACCGTCTCTGGTATCCTTCATGATGAGGACCGACGTGTGAAGCAATTCATGACCGCGGGATCCCACGCCCAGCTGACAGGTGGTCCCAGTTGAGAGAGAATCGGCCACATGTGACGCTGATTGAGGCCGACACTGCAATCTCTTGGTATACCCAGATACGCTCGAACCACGGCCTGGCGAGCAGGTTGGCAAAAGCAGCCCAGCGTCTCTCGTCAACAAAACAGTCGTGAAATGGATCAAAGATACACGGCATGAATCGTGCTCGTTCAAGGCCAAGCCTCCAGGCTGCTTCGCGCGACTTGTCCTGGGCCGCGATCCTGTGCTTCTGACTCAACAATGTCACGCATTCGATGGCGTCGTTTGTAGTCGCATCGTCGTCTCCCAACCAAACAACAGTCCTGACGGCCGAAGCGAAGATGTTACGCATCATCTGGACTTGGGATTCGCGTTCCTGCATATCATCCTGGCTGATGCAAATGGCGTCTATCTACAGTGTTCTCACAGCCGTCAGGCTTCGAAGCGCGCGGAGGGCCGTGTCTAAGTTCGGTGTGATGTCTATCTGGTACCTGCGTTGGTCGTCATCCTGCAAAACAGTAGCTGTGCACGATTTAATTGTGCTGCCCCAAGTGTAGGAAAGAGCCTCCTAGGGCCCATGGGTGCTCGTCCGCGTGCTTTCCGTGACGAGACTCTAGCACAGCGGCGAGTTGCTGGACTCTGGCGCGAGTTTCAAGAGGTGAATCTCCCGTGGTCCCAAGGGGTCGTACGTGTATTTGGTTGCCATGGCTCAAGAATAGGAACGTTCAGGATAAGGATTGGACGTCGGCTGTGTCGGACCGTGGTGGATTTGAAGGCGGGGTTGACGACGGCGTCCTTGCAGGTCACGACCCACCTTGGGCTCAAGTGGACGGTAGGCAGCTAGTCCCCTCCATCCTTTGTGATTGTTAGTAGGCTTTTTCCCTCCCCTGCAACCCCCAGGAACAGAGTATCGGCCGATTCAGGCCTCCGCCCGGAATTGAGATGAAAGCGAGTTGCCAGTTCGATGTTCAGATTTTGAGCTGATCCCATTGCCCGACCAGGTGACATTGATGTGCACGCTAGCCCTAAGCGGCTGCTTGGCGATTGTGGCTACATGATACGCGCTGAGCGCACCCCCTGTCTCATCGCTCCTCCCTCGTGCAATCCTCAACGTGTCGGCCCTCTCAAAATCAGCTGTCCGCCCCATTGTCGCGAATGAGTTCTAGCACGATGAGAAAGCCATTGCTCGCACGGAGCCATGTCAACCCACGACGCGCCATATCAATACTCTCCTCTGACGGGGCCCACCAGCATCCGAGTCCTTGTTGTCTCGCCAGCGCTTCGACGCAGTGACCCCATCGAATGCTCATTCGTCGAGGTCTCTCTTGACGACGGCGAGAACGCGCTCTCTGACACGAAACAAGAGTATGAGGCTCTTTCATACACCTGGGGAGCGGCCCACGGCACAAGACCGGTTCTTTGTGAGGGACAGACCATTCTGGTGACACCGAACTGCGAGCAGGCGCTCCTCCATCTTCGGCGGAAGCTTCAGCCCCGACATGTGTGGATTGACGCGATCTGCATCAACCAGCAATGCCTCTCAGAAAAGAACCTACAGGTCCCTATGATGAGCGACATCTATCGCCGCGCCAGCCGTACCATCATGTGGCTCGGCCCTGATACCGACTCTGCTCTGTCTGGAGCGCTGCGTCGCGCCTCGAAATACGGCGGATACGTTAACAGCATCAAGCGAGGGTACCGTTACGTCCGCGGAAGGAGTCCTGGCTCGGCCCAGCATAATTCGCGTTGGAAGGCTCCTATCCTCAGTCCGGCCGAAAGTGAGCGCATCGCGCGCCTGTTATCGAACGATTGGTTTGGCAGAATGTGGACTATCCAAGAGTTTCTGCTTTCTAAGTCAGCCGTCTTCCGCATGGGAGACGCAAAATGTGCCTCCGATGACCTTCTCACCTACTATTGCATGGGAAAGAATCTTGTCAACCGCTCCGACCTGGAGCATTTCAGGATGAGGAACGTCCTCTCAACTTTCAATCCTTCGATTGCCTGCGAGTACTTTCTCGATTTCGCGGGCATCACTATTTATCTCGTTGCGTTGAACAACGCTACCGATGCTCGAGATAAAGTATATGGCATCGTTGCTTACCTCAAGCACAATTACCCCGACCTGCGGCTTGCCGATGTTGATTACGCAAAGTCTGTTCTGGATGTATATGAGCTGTTCACGAGGTCGATAATCACCGCTACCGGAGATCTTTGGGCGCTGGAGCTGATTATTTCAGCCCCGAGAAGTCCAAGTAGCGCTGATGACAACATCAGGATGCCTTCGTGGGTTCTCGACCTGCGAGACCCCAATCTGGTGGCATCTCCACCGATGTCCGCACGCGTGTTGAATCCGCCTGAGATTCCGTACGATGCGCTCTCTCCGTCTTACAACCCTGGCCGACTTGCAGTTCGCGCCAAGAAGGTTGCAAGAGTCACCAAAATTAGCTCTCGGATGCCATTCTGGGACCCCAGACTGGGCCAAGGATATACCGCTAAGGAAATGGACCTCGCCCGCACCGAATGTTTGTCCGAGTGGACAGCTTTTGCCACCAGCCTTGACCTCGACGACGGCCTGGCAGCCGCCTCGCCATACTGCTTTCTTGCGACAAGAGCTGCCAGGAAGCGAAGGCACGGATATACCAGGGCTTCGCCAGAGCCTTGCTCGAACCCCTATGTTCGGGCCATTGAATCTCTCACAGACAATTTGGACCACCTACGCTTACGCCACGAGCCGGTTGACGAGGACAGTGTCAGCATTGCCGACCAATGGTCGAGATCCGATAAGCAGCGCCAGAAACTGGTACAGAAAGCGATCAAGAAGAAGCAGAAAATAAAGAAGAAAGCAGAAAAGGACCTTTCCTTCTTCGACGAGGAATGGCAGAGCCACGATAGGTGTATGTTGTTCCTCACGAAAAGCGGCCATTTTGGCGAGTGCGAGGGAGATGTCCAAGTGAATGACGGGATTTATCTGCTGGAGGGGTCGAAGTGTCTGTTCATCTTGCGTCGAGTGGGAAGGGGAAAAGAGTTCGTTCTGGTGGGCAAGACATCGATTTACAGACCGAATGAAGAGGCGTGGGATTCGAGCAAGCTGGTGGAGGACCCTGAGGCGAAGAACATCGTCTTGGTGTGATGGCGTGAAAGTTGAAGAGAGGACAATAGTAAAAGCTGGTACCTGCGTTGCCCAATAGCGAAGACGGGCTTGGTCAAAGACGCCAATTTCGTACAACGGCCTTGAAGAAACGCCAAGGCCAACTTGCCTTACTTTTTACAACGACGCATGTTGTGCCAAGTCTTCGGATGGCTCAATGTGTTCCATGGCTGCTTTTTTTTTGGGTTGGTTTGTGAGGGTTTCACGGAGGTTGTCGGGGGAATGACCGGAGGTAGTGGCGCTGCCGGGAGTGCGGAAATCGCTGCCGGCTGAGTTTGTGGCGGTGGAAAGAGGACAAATGGATGGCTGGACCGACGGGCCACCTGATTGCCTGGGGCTAGGCGGTTTCCGGCTGCGAGGCAAATCGCCGATCCATGTGAGCCTGTGAGGCGTCGGGTATTGTGGGTCCAACAGGCCTCGGCCTCCGGACAACCCCGGGCCCGGACACTGTCCAGCGCACAGTACTCGGCGGAAGTCCCAGATGTTGCAATCGGATGCACGAAGGCTGCAATTTTGAATACTTTTCGTTTCAGGAATGGAATAATCCATGATCCGTCTCAACGGTCACGGGGACTTCTCAATTTATCACTGAAGACCTTTGAGGAATTGAAGGCCAAGCATCTTGATCCCCCGATGTTAACAGGCAACCGTGCCTGGTCAAACCGGAGCATTGAGCACTTCATTCGCCCCCTGGAACATCATCCCGATCGCCGGAACTACTGCTCCAGAACTGGTGAGCGCGTGCCGCTGCCCGCTTTCCGATTCTTTGAGTACTTCTTACGCCGCTACATGAGACTTTGCTTTGCTCCGAACTCACTTCCATACTGCGATGTGAGTATGAAAAACCTAGACCCAAGCTGGGATCACGATCACTATGACTTCTTCATCTCGCTGGCTATTTTCGCCGATGACGACGTCGAGGGACGCGTGCCCCATAACCCCGACTACCCAAGGAGGATGGCTTCTTGAGAGAGGATTTCAATCGCAGTTTGGAAGGCGTTGTATTCCTCAATGGCTCAGAGATATTGACGCGGTTTGAGGGATTTCCTACTCTGACCACAGAGCCATGATTATGAACCAATCGGATTTCCCCGCCAGCTGGGATTGGGTTTCTCAAACGCTACAGGTAGTATTTAAGGTACCATACTAATATGTTCATATTATTAATGTATTCACTTGTATTCTCTGGAGACTTATTACGCTTTGTGTGAGCTCAAACTGATATGTTGAAACAACTCTCGTTATTCTGTACTCTGGATATCTCTTTTCCCAAGTCCTAGTAGTAGTCGTCACAATTCCCAGGTTCTCCAGGTTTCTAGACCACTTAGAATACTCAAACATATCAATGCCAAATAACGCCTCCATTCCTATCCCATAACGCCCTCGTAAGACCAATACCCAGAACCACGCCCTCCTTCTCCCTTCCCCTCCCCCCTATCATCCCTCTAATCTCCCCCCCCTAATCCCTCCCCACAACCACCGCCCTAGGCAACGGACTCAAAGGCGGCACCTCCCACGGCG
>Ga0247760_1000754_pt1 | contig 33820 bp, 29 predicted proteins | sample UWRJL171409R4_FD_179936 | JGI IMG/M metagenome (GOLD analysis project Ga0247760, IMG submission 179936) | Plant litter microbial communities from Arlington Agricultural Research Station in Wisconsin, United States - UWRJ-L171-409R-4 | ecosystem: Environmental > Terrestrial > Plant litter >... | reverse complement strand
AAAAAAAAAAAAAGGATGGTTAAAAAAAAATTTGAACAGGAATCGAACGGGTTGCAAGCACCAACTTTCCCCCCCCAGGAGAGAGGAAAGTAAGGAACCGTAGAACTACTCACTTGGCCATTGAAGGCAGGCCCCAGCCTAATGTACCAAGCTATTCGGACTGACCCCCGGTTGGAAACTGGATTGCTTAGGGTGCCCTATATGCCTAGGTACCAATGTCATCCGATGAAATTCCTTGGGGTAAGGAAAAGCCTGTCCACCTCATCACAATGTCCTACAACATAAACCACTGTGGCATGGCTGGGCCCATTTCATGACACCCGCCTCATAGCATCTTGATTCATGAATTCTTGATTTATTCGGGCATATTGTCATCTCAGCTACGCTATAATCAGTACATCAAACCCTTCAACAAAGTATGAGCTCTATCGAGAAGGTCATCAAGTCATGTCATCCAAGCCGCTGTTCCCAAATCCTCTTCTAGAATGAGACCCTACAGACCGGAAGAAACACCCAAACACTTAAAGACACTCAAGAAACCTCTGCCACCAGGGTAATACATCAAACATTATCGCCTCACCAATGCTTTCCAGCCTTTAGGCAGTAGCCTGGGCAGCCGCGCCGGAAGCGCTGTCCCCACCCCGGTCTTCCGTGCCTGGGCTGGCTTTACTCTCGCCCGCGTTCGCACCGTCCGCCATGACGGTGTTTGCCTCATCGCCAACCGTGGTGGCGTCCGAGGCGGCGAGAACCCCTCCGCCGGCGCTGCTTGACTCGCCCGTTGAGGGCTTTCCTCTCCCAAAGTACTCTCTCCAGCGAGATGGGTTCTGGATAATGTCAAACACCGTCTCTTTCTTGCTTCTGAAGGGCAAATCTCCGGCCCTCTCAATCTCCCCTAACCGGCTTTCGTCGTCCGAGCTGAAGTTGCTCGCGCTGGGACTGCGGTTGAGCACCATTCTGACTCGGGCATTACCCCCCTTCTTCTTCTCTTCCACTTGCTCTTTCTTCATTGCCGTCAACTCGTCATCCGCGCAATGCATCACCACAATACCGAGGCCTTCAAAGTTCTTCTCGAGAAACTTCTTCAGGTCTGGTAAGACCGACTGGTCAGGTCGGTAGGTGCCAGAGTCGTTGTCGATGATGAGCTGGTAGTGACGCGGGTTGTGGGGAGGGGGCAATTTAGGCGGCCCGCTCGTGATCTCATCGTCCGGAGGATGGGTGGCCTCATGGGGATGAGGTGAGTCGGAAGCATCCGCATGCGCAAGACGTCTTATGAAGAATTCGCCGGCGCAAGCTATATAGGTGGCAACGTCTGAGTGCATTGTGTGCTTGCTCAGCAGGTCGACACCGAACTCCTTGCCTGTTTCGGTAAACCGCATCATGCCATCTAGTGTGATAACATAGGTGAAAATACGGCCACCTTCATCGAAGTGAGCCATCTTTAAGAACTGCAATGAGGCCTCTTCACTGCAAGGCTTGTAGGCGCCGTGCTCGGTGGTTGAGTCGTAGTTGTAAACACGGGCATGCTGTTTGTGAAGGGCCTTATTGAGGATTCGACCTCGTAGACCACGGGAGGAAAACATGCGGCCAATCATTGGGCGAAACTCGACATAGCGGTGATAGAGATTCGGTGGTACTGGCCCAGAGAGCTGGATCTCGTTGGCTTGGAAGCTAATGTCAAGCAGGTCAGCACTTTGGGCATCCCAGAAGAGAGGTGGGAGGCACTTACTCGTATTTCTTGGTCTGACGATCATTAGCCTGACGATCAGTCGACCCTTCGGCAACCGAACCGGCATCATCATCATCGTTTTTGTTAACCTTAGTTCCTGCCAATCTACCAATCATGGGACTGAAGTGCTTGACCCAGGTGGCGGGTCCCACGGTGTACATCTGCGCATGTGGAGGATCGGATTTACCGATGACTTGGATACTGATGTGTAACCGCGGTGTCATGGAATCTGTATGGCAGAAAAGCTTGGATACGGCTCTGAAGAAATAGGCACGTTTGCTGCCGGAGCGTTTCCTGACCTCGAATACCTGGCCGTCGAAGCCCTCCCAGTTCTCATCGACCTGAGGGATTTTGATGGTGACATTGCCGAGGCGGTCGTCATGATCAGGCCAATCCTCGTCGTAAAGACGACATTTGAGAGTGAAGCCAGTCGACGGGATGTTTGCGACGGTCCATTCATCTTCCCAGACGGGTTCTGTGGACTTTCTGATCGTCGGAGTGCGACGAGTCAAAGGCGGATCCTCCTTGTGTCTCTTCGGGACTGCAGCTGTGAGTGTGGTATGCAAGAAGGGGTCTGCGGCGTATGTTTTCAGATCCGCAATGGGAAGGTTATATGCCTTGTGGAATGTGAACATGAGAGTGTACCCTTGGGGAGCGTCGGGAAGTGGGGTAGGATCGTAACCGCCAGGTGGATTTTTCCCCTTGATCTTGTCCTTCTTTTCGGTTAACTTCTTCTTTTCAGCCACAAATAGCCCCCTGAGATCCGTGGTTGCAGTATGCCGAGGGGGATCGACTGGAGGATCCCTTGCGCCCCGAGGATCGCTCCTGGATGCCGTGTGTGTGTTATTCTGGCCGTCGACACTTGGAGGCGACGAGGATGGCCCGTCAAAGCCATTGATCCGTGGCGACTGGGCACGCCCATCCCCATTGTGGTCGTTGAGCTGTTGCTGCCCTTGCTGGCTGGTGCGGTTGCTCGAGGATGACGGGGAGTTGGTGTCGAGGTCCATAGGATCCCCGTGGTTGCCATTGATGCCATTGACGCCATTGACATGAGGTTGCTCACTACTATTGATGACAGGTTCCGGGCTGCTGACGCTGTCTCCGGAATCTTCATGGCCATTGACAGCATGGCCTTGATGACAACCATTGGTCATCGGCTCGTCGTGGTCATTGTTAGCATGGCGCTGCCCATTGTTGTCCATCATGGGCTCTGGACCGCCGCCGTTGACTTGAACATGCGCATGGCTGTTGCCGACTGGCTCTGGACTGTTGGTGGTAGCGACACTGATGGTAGCCTCTTGTTGAGAATTGTTATATATAGAACCCCCCTGGCTGCCGTTGAGTGCTGGATGTGCATGACCACCGTTAATGGCGGGATCCGGACTGGCACCGTTGACCCTCAGTGTTTCATATCCACCATTGATGGTCGCCTGGGTTTGGTAGTTGCCATTCACTACGCGTTCTTGTTCTTGGTCATCTCCACTAATTGTAAACTCCTGTTCTGCACCGTTCGCTGTCGACTCTTGGGAATAGCCGTTAACGACAGAACCCTGGTTACCATTGACTGCCGGCTCCTCATGGTTGACAAAGCCATTTAAACCTCCGTCGCCGTTGCTTGTAGGCTCATTGACACGCTCCCAGTTCTTAAAGGGTACGTTTGGGGTATTGGGTGGTTGTCGCGGACTATCATTGCTCGGTCGGTCGGCGGGGTTCCCCCCGTTGAGGGTTGGAGCTATGTTGCCGTTGGGTAGGCTGTTGGGTAAGCCGTAGGGCCCGGTCCGCGCCTGCGACGACATGAGAGGTTAGGGTCCCGGAAGATTGTCTCCGGGCTTTGATGTAGCTTGTGTGGGTATCGCCGAGAGATCGGAGCGCGCGAACTGGTCTTCCCGAGCGCCTCCTACGTAGATGGTTGGGATGATTGGAGGATGATTGAGAGGGTGGGGTGGGGGGTTCGGCGCCGAGGTTGCAATTAATTGGGCAGAAGTTGCAGCATCAATCGCAAAGCGCACCGCAACCACATTGCAGGAACAAGTCGATGCTGGAATGGAACAGCTCATGCACATCAACAAAGCGCAGAAGTGGTGCTAAAAACGCGTGACTCGTTGCAATGCTCATGAGGGTTGGGCTTCCGGTAGTGAGGCCTAAGCTCGGCGAAGCTGGAGAGAGCTCGGCGGGAAAGCTGCTGGGGTAGGCGCCAAGCTTTTTGCACCCGGACGAAGTGACGTCACAGCCAATGGCTAGCGGCCGTTTTGGCACCAAATTTGGCGGCCTTGGCATGGAACCCGAGGTTCCACCGATGATCAACTCCCGACCGCGGCCCGTGGTTTTTGACCCGCTTGCGCGTCAACTTCGACAACCGCCCATTCATCCATTCATCACAATGCCGCGAATGTCTTACTCAGCTCCAGATATGGCATGCTGGCTCCTGATGGATAATGGGACTCAACCGCGGGAAGGATCACGGACACTCCGTCTATGGCATCTATGCGACAAGTGTCTTCAAGAAATGGAAGACAGAGTTGGGCAAAGAAGGCCTCTAGATCTGAGCTACAAATACTGCACTCTTTCACACCCCAATCTGATGCTTTCATACTCATCATCACTCCATATCATCCAATATCAACAGCATACTTGAAACTTGCTCAGCCTTATCAAGATCAGCCCCCTCTCAAGACACTGTGTAACCACACGTCTTCCATCTCCAGCCATGCCTGAAATTGTGATTGGAGAGTACCTCTTCCGCCGTCTCAAGCAGATCGGCATCGACACCATCTTTGGTGTTCCTGGTGGCAAGTAGTTACTGACTTTAGTCAGAACAACATATTAACACTGCCTCCAGATTTTGAACTCGCCCTTCTCGATCAGGTCGAACCCCAAGGCATCTCCTGGATCGGCACACCCAATGAGCTTGTCGGTGCCTATGCCGCTGATGGGTATGCTCGTATCAAGGGAGCTGCTGCCCTTGTCACCACCTTCGGCCCGGGGGAGCTGAGTGCTCTTTGTGGAATTGGTGGCTCTTACACCGAGAATATTCCAGTTGTCCACATTGTCGGCTACCCGCCTCTCCCGGCCCAAAAGTCGGGAAAGATTCTTCACCACACACTTGGTGATGGGAGCTATGAGTATGTTGTATCCATGTGTGCCTCGCTCGCGGCCTCACTGACATGCATCAGTCACTACGTCAGAATGTCAAGTGAGATCTCGTGCGCTACAACAGTCCTCGATGACACTGCTACCGCTGTCTCCGAAATCGACCGTGTTCTAAACGGTAAGATATTGTTCGATTCTATCTTTCGTCCGAATGCTGAGACAATCCAGCCATGTTGTATCACTCCAAGCCCGCCTACATCGGCATCTCCGAGGATGTTGCCTACTCCAAGGTGTCGGACGAGTACCTCAACATCCCCCTCGTCCGCACTCTTGGCAACAGTGCCCCTGAATCCGAAGCCAAGGCCCTGGTTGAGATCATCAAGACCATTGAGTCAGCCAAGGCCCCCATTCTCATGGTTGACGGTGGAGCTGCCAGACACGACTGGGCAGAATATGTCAATCCCCTAATTGAAGCGCTGAAGATTCCATTCTTCCACACCATGGTCGGCAAGGGTATTGCGAACGAAGACAGTCCCTATTACCAGGGTTCCTATGGCGGCGCTGGATCGTGGCCGCCAAGCGTCAATCCTATCGTCGAGTCAGCCGACTGCATTATTTGGCTGGGTAACTATCCATCCGACTTTAACACGTAAGAATGCCCACACCGGTCTATTCATGGATGGGACTGACAGACACAGGGGAATTTTCTCCGAAAACACCAGCGGTGCCACTATTATCGACTTTCAGCGTTTCTTCGTCCAGGTGACTACCACCCCCCACACCTTCACTTTCGCGCTCGCCAGAGAACATCCACTGATAATTCACCAGATCCGACAAACCAAATATGACGCCCGTATCAACCATATCCTTCCCAAACTCGTCTCAGTTTTCCAATCCCACGCCCCCCTCCCCCAGTTCCCCACATCCCCCCTCGGCTCCATCAGTCTCCCCACCAACACCCCCACCCCCATTGAGCATGACTGGCTCTGGGACCGGCTCTCCTCGTTCCTCCGTCCCACCGACCTAGTCATCACCGAAACGGGCACCTGCCAAGGTGGCATCACCGCCACCCGCTTCCCCCACGGCGCTCACGGCTGGACCCAAGGTATCTACGGCAGCATCGGGTACGCCGCGGGCGCTGCAGCCGGCGCTTCCGTTGCCTCCAAAGAAACTGGTCTCTACAACCGCGTCGTGCTCGTTACCGGCGAAGGCAGTCTCCAACTTACCGTCCAAGCCTTCTCCTTACTGAACCGCCTTGGCGTCCCGCCCGTGGTGTTTATCCTCAATAACAAGGGGTATACGATCGAGCGGTATTTCAACGGGTGGGAGGCAGCATATAATGATATCCCCATGTGGGATTACGGAGCACTCGCAAAGGGGTTCGCGCCCGAGGTGGAGGTGGAAGGGTACAAAGTGGGGACGGCCGAGGAGCTGGACAGATTGTTGAGCGACGATGAGGGGTTTGGGAACTCAACAAAACCGAGGATCGTGGATATGGTGATGGGAGTGGATGACGCGCCGACGGGGTTGAAGATGGTGTTTAGGGAGAAGGAAAGGAGGAGGGCTGCTGCTGCTACTGCCGCTCACTGAATTCTGTTTCTCTCCCTCTTTCTCTCTCGGGGTTTCTTGTGTATGCACAGAGCATGGAGTTTGGTTAGATGGTATGATTGGGTAGCATTTTTGGAATACACTACATCGAGCGGTAGACTCTCTAGATTCCCCACATAGGTAGCTACATTTCCCCTTTGGGAAGTATGTTCCAATCTGGATAGGTACCTGTCTTTATGACATGACACATCAAACATGGTCACATGGAGAGTTTTCCTCACCTTACGTGCAACGCAATGGTAAGATACCTAGGTACCTACCTACCTAGAGTGGATAGAACAGATAGCTAGTATGCAGCTGACTCTGTACTTCAAGGACTGGATAAGAGCTGCATTTACAAGAACAAGTATGACTGGAGTTATTTGCAGTATTCCACGTCCTGGGCCATACTAGACTATCTGAGGTACGTAGACAAGCTTGGAACCTTCCACCTACACGTACGAGAAATGGGGCTTACTAAAACGCCAGTCATTAGAAGTTTGCCTCACCATTTATTTGCCACCACGACCTAGGAAAATCCGTGTCTACCTAGGTAGGTAGGTTGTCTGGCTTCTGGTATATTTGATGAACACTTAATATTTTGTCACAGAAATAGATTTTTTTTCTCTTTCAGGAAAGGACATTCTCTTCGGTATAGCGCCGTTTAGTACCCACCTACTTACCTACTGTAGGTAGCACACCCCATGCGTCAAGACATCGGCGGATTTAGACTGTCTTGGCAACACCATGGAAGCCGGGCAGCTGCCCTAAACTCTAAACATGCCTACCTACTACCCCTTCCCTGCCGTGAAACTCGAAAAGAGCCTAGTCGAAAGAAAATCTCCGTCCAGTCCAAAACAGCACGACAACTCTTCATGGACGACTCATCTAAAAAAATTCGACATATCAAGGAAGAAAAGGGTGAGAGTGCAATGCAATACAACGCGACAACCATAAGATTGCTTGTAAAGGTACACCCATAGCCCCAAGCCCATATTGGTATCATACATGAAGCAACCTTATTTCCTACACTAAATACCACGTCACATCACATCAGCCTCGGATCCACCGCCACCATAACCGGCAAACCCCTCTCTTTTTCCCTTTCCCTTCTTTGCCCACCGCCACCGCCGTCGCCAACAGCCCTCCACCACAACCCCTCGGTGATAGCCTCCATCTCAGCAAGTGCTGGTTCCTCGGGCCAGACAATCCTGCCTAGCATCCGCCTCGCCGCCACCCAGTCGGTTACACCCGAAGCGACACCCCACGCGCGGATGCGTTCTCCAAACCAAGCACCCGAACCTGTGGTGACTTTATCGTCATCGCCGGGGGCTTCAATACCGGGGATCCCATCCCGTTTCTCGTATTTGTCTCCTTGGTCGTCGTCATTGTCGTCTTCATTCCCATTCTCATCCAATACCCAGCCAAAAAAGGAAACTGGTTTATGCCCTTGCCCTTGGCTTTCACCTTGGGCTTGTCGTTTTCCCTGAGCGGTTCCCCCCTTCCTCCTATCCTCTTTCACCTCAGCCATCTTCCTTTCCAGTGTGGTAAATCCCCCTTCTCCCCCCTGCACTATCGCTCCAGTGACCTCAACAGTGTATGCTCCCACTACCACCTTCCATAGCCACAACTCGCTGCTGTACGCGCCTTGCCGCATTGCCTCCTCTGTCTGTTCGACGTCGACGCATAGTGTGTCCAGTAATGAGCGGAGGAGATATGGATCTATCTGTGCGCCACTGCCAGCGGGGGACGGGTTTCGTTTCCGTTTTCGGGAGCTGCTTATGCCGAGACCTGGACTTGGACTTGCCCCCGGCCAGGCACCCGCAAATGCGTCCGGTGGCGGATGGTTGACTCTTCCGTCCCACAGCCCCGCAAGTACGACATGTAGGAACAGAAAACCAGCTGTAGCCCACGCACGGCTGGCCGAGGGAAATATCTCCGCGGGGAGATGGTCGTAGGGGTCGGTTCTGACCTGAACTTGATGGATGTATGCTGCGGCCGGCTCGGGGGATAGCTTTTCACTTTCGTGTTCAGCATCAAACGTTGCACCTGGCGTTGGTGTTCTCGGGGTCGCTCCAAATTGGGCTGGTGATAGAGACCGGGACTGATCTCGTGGCGTTCTGGCGCGGAGGGTCGACCTCAGAAGCGGCATCGGTTTGAACAGGAGACTGGCCATGTATGAATCCGTGTCGGTGAGCAGTTGGTGGGCGGCTTCGGGAGGGAGGCGGTACGTGTCAGTAGAGTAAGGGATTGGCTTGGGAGGGCTGGTGTGTCTGGACCCACGCTCCGGGCTGCCCGTTCTAGTGGGCTGGAGGCTACTGCTCCTGCTGCTGGCTGCGGTTGTGGCGGCGAGTGGCGGATCGATGACCGGGAGAGCGGCAAGACGGCGCAGGGAGTTTATCAGAACAAGGCCTTCCACATCAGCCTTGCAGGCTTCTACACAGGGGGTGCCACCGAGATAGAAGGGGGACAGCCGGGTTGCGACCATGGGAGCGGTGGAAAAGAGCGAACTGGGGACGCGGGTGTGATGAGGAGGTCGTTGATCTTGGAGTCCAAGATCCATTTCGGCGAGCTGTGACAGCCCCCCTATTTCAAGGCTCTTCGCTGCGGCAATGTACGTCCCTGTTCTGAACCATTCGTCAGCCCTAGACCATTAAGGCCAAACCAAGCCAAACCCTACACCAGGATAATTCTTTGCAACAGCCCGTAGAACCGATGTTGCCACTCTTCTGGCCGCCTCATGTCCAACAGGTTGAACAAGCCATTGAGATGCGCTTCGGCAGCGACATGGTCTCCCATCCCGCTCTGCCACGCCAGGATGTCAGCGTCCAGTCCCCAAAAGATCCCGCAAGAAGTCACGAACCTCAACAAGCGCCAACGCTGCGATCATGCTCAAACAGCCATCGCTGGTGCTTTGGGCCGGGTCCCCAATCTGCTCGTTGACTAATCGCATGGCCTCAAGCTTGTGGTACAGAAACGTCTCCTCCATATCCATGCTCTGCAATGATCCTGGCCCGGATAACCAGGAGTAGTTCAAAGCCGTCATTAATAAGCAGGCGCGGAATGTCCCGGGACTGGACAGGGCGATGGCGACGCTGGAAATGAGGGTCATTAGTATTCGCACGTCTCATTCTCAGCACGGTGGCGACTAATTACCAGTCCGAGTCGGGGTTTTTGGGCACCTTTGTCTGGCTGAAGATGCGGTAGTGGGCATCTGCGAAAGGACAGGAAATGTCAGCAAGGGTCTTGTCGATCGTTCTATCGAAGCCGGTCTCGTAGAGTGCTCACAGTGATGGAAAAGCTCTAGAGAACGATGTGGCATCCTGATGGGGAGGCAGTCGAAGGGGTCTGCTGGCGACGAGGGAACCGCGGTGAGCCGCTGAATCAGGAGGTCGGCCCCGAGGCCTGTGCCCTTGAAGGCAAGCCCCGACGCAGACCCCGATACGGATCCGGGCGTGAGGGCGCCGCCGGGCTCTGGGTATCCGCATTCGCCGCCGCGGGTAAGGCAGTTTGTGCTGCGTCGAGAAACATTGCTGTTAGTTTTTCTGTTCTTTTTGCCTGGAAAAGGAAAAAGAAGTGGGAAATTAGAGACACGAAGACTGGAGTCAGTGTGTCCCTTGGCGCCTCCGCCAGTCCGTATATCCTATACGGCAGACGGTACAGCAAAGACTGTGTGTCATGTCAAGGTGCTGACCGCATTCTCATGACGCAGTAACCACGCAGTTCCCAGCAAGTTAGCCCAAGGTAAAGCTTGGTAACTTACCAGATGGGCTTCACCTCGTCACATCTGATATGCCGCTGCTTGCACGTCGAGCAGCCGTTCCTGCTTCTCTTGTGGGCACGGCGCTTGCGTCCCGGCTGCAAGGGGGGAGGTTCCGAGGTCATGGCTGGGTCAGCGTCTGGTTACGAAGGAAACCTCCCAAGCCTGGACTTTGACGGCCAGCGGGCCGAATGGACACTCCTTATATGTATGGGTGGTGTGGACGACGACGAGAGATGATAGCTGCGAGTCTCCCGAAGCAGCCTGGTTTCCTTTTGGGAGACACTGACATCAAATCGTGTTTCGATCCGTGCATCGCATCTTCCATTTGCTTGCCGCGTTTTCCACTCAACGTAACCCCCCGTCCCTCCCCGCTAACTGGTCCGGTATCCCCAGGCTGCTGCATCATAAAAAACCGAAGAGCCAACCTGATGAGGCGAAAGAAAAAAAATAAAACCCAACCCAGCGGAAAGGGTACAAGCGAGGGAACGAGATGGAACTATCGCCTATCCGACGCTGCCTGGAGCTGACTCAGGCGATCACTATTTTTCCAATTGGTAATGCTTTAGAAAGAGTCTCTTCCGGGATGACATGTGGCCGAAGAGAGTGATCGAGATGGGGCAACTCGGCAATGTTCCATCAATCTGTTTCGTTCCAAATGGCTGTGGCGTTTTTGCAGTGACGTGGAGAAGCCCCTGGAATGAGCCGTGGTTGGCGTTTTTTTATGCCAAGCCCAGGCACTGCACTCACTATCTCGCCCTCACAAAAATATTTGGGGCAAGCCCGGCATTCGGGGAGCTGGGAAGGAAGGAAGGCACGAAGGACCCGACGGGCACCCCATGATCTCACCGCTTTCCACTTCCAAATGCGGCAAACTTGCACATTCAAATCTTCTCAAACTTAAACGGGCTGAATTCCGCTACGCGGCCAAAGTTCCACAGGCAGTCCCCGGACCCATTTTTGACAGGATCCCATGCTTGGGGCTGGAACGGCTGCCTGGGTTGTCATGCCATGCCATGCCCTAGTAGCGTAGCAGGCGTGCCCTGTAAGCACTGGCACGAGTTGCCCTGTCCGTCAGCGCCTGTAAGCACTGGCACGAGTTGCCCTGTCCGTCAGCGCCTGTCAGCGCCTGAGAGGGCTGGCCATGCTGCCCTAGCAGAATCCTATACATAGCTGCAGTTCCCTGCTCTCGGTGTCGGGCCTTTGGTGACGTTTGGTGACGGGCATCATTCCCGTCCACCCATGGTCCATCGCTTTCGGGCCCTCTTACCTCTCAAGCATTCCCATCTTCGGCTCATCATGGGGAATAAGACAGCTTACGCCGCATCACCGCAGCCAAGCTCGCGCCACACCCACACAACCCGACGGTTTGGCCTCCAATACGCAGCAGGTCACCTGCTGTTTCCGGAAGCGCTAGAGCCCCGCGCACTTATTCTCAACTCCATCTCACCATCGCCATAGGCCACCGCAGACAGATAGACCCAGCATAAATGCGCGTATTTTTGTTTTGCTGGGATACCCAACTGGTACGTATATCGCTCCCATCCGCTGTCACTACCATTTCTGTCTCTAACCCCGCTCCACCCCCAACGTCACCCTCCCACGCGATACCATCCCTAGCTCCGTGGTTGGTCAACATCACCCGAAACGCGATTGTGCGACCCTATATGCGCGCATCCCCTGCAGTATTTACGTCCGTGCAGCTCTGCGTCTCGTACAAAAGTCCGGCCGAAGCCCCCTGACGGCTCGCCATCAAGTAATTACCCTACCGCCCTTCACAACCCTATCACTCTCGAGAACCAGCGGCCCGCCACCTGGTCCGCTTGCGTCCAGGCTAAGAGTTACCTTGCCCCGGTCTGCAATGACATGCACCGTCTCTCCTAGGTTTCTGTAGTCTGTCTCGCAGCGGTGGTCGCCCAGACCGTGCCTGCCCTCTTCACGATCCGTAGTAATACTGCCAACCGGCACCTCCCGAATTTCCACACTGGGGTATGGAAGCCGGCCCTCACGGAGAGGGATTAGCAGTAGCGGGATATCTGCTTCTGTATCCGGCGTGGACGACAGGCCCTCATCGCCGTCAGGATCCTCCATGGCGGGAATGATAAAGTGCCCCTTTCGTCTGCCTCCCAACAACCACGTGTCCGACGGCGCCGTGATCTCGTATCCGAACTCTAGATCTTGTGCCCTTGCGACGGGTCCGGCTTTCGTTCCGGGCGGTTGCAGCGAAGGATCGGCCACAGTTGTGTCCCAGACGCGTGTCCATTTTAGGTGGAGCGTCGCCGGGAGGACCTGGTTGATGCAGACGGTGGGGCACCCGACGTATCCCGTACCAGCTCCGTCCATCGATGGCAGGGGTTCTTGGAACTGAATGTCGGCGGTGTGAATAATCGTGATCGGTGTGATATCAACCGGGATGACGATCGTAGTTGGCTGTACGCTTGCTGGGTCTGGATTTGGTAACGGCAGTTTTGGGTTCTTCTTGACCCAGCTACTGATGCATTCAGCTATGGCGGCCGCTGCATTCGCTGTTTGTGTTGCCGTCATTTGTCCAAGCCCTGGGAACTGCCGTGCCCAGCTTGTTTCGGTCAAAAACCCTGTGCTAATCTCGGCAAGAAGGGCAGCCTTTTCGAGGTCGTATGCCGAAAGCCCGTTCTGGACGGAGGATAAAATCTTGGACGTGACCAGAGTGGAATACTCGTCTAGTCCCGCAGCCTTGAGCTCCTCTGTGATGCCCTGTTCAAACAACACCTCGATCTCTTCTTGCAGCACGCTGTAATACAACTTCAAAAACAGGGTCTGCCTCTTCTTAGGTGCAGGCTTTACCCCTGGCTTTCTCTTGACCTTGTATAGCAAAGTCGCAGGCTGCCTTGGGAACACGAGTATTGGGTTACTTGGTGGCGCCCCGAAGAAAGTTGCAAACATTTCTGATTCTTGCAGCTCGCTCTTGAACAAACGAAGCGGGCTTGGGCTCGCCGTCGAGACACTAAATCGCGAGAACAAATGTTCGTGTTTGAAGACGTCCTGGACATTGACGCCGAGGGCCAGAGAGATTGGAACCGCAGATGTCTTGGTGAACGTGAAATCGCCCTTCTCTGTCATATATGATACTTCCGCCTTGACCGCAACGTTAATGAGGTCGTGCTCGATTGTGAATGGAAAGCGGATCCTGATAGATGTCCCCTGGGGAATAGCAGCGAAGCTGAACACACCCCCCTCTGACTTCTTTGAGGAGGGTTGCAATGTGCCCAGGATCGTCGCCTCGCCCATGAGGAGCCTCATCCCTCCGGTTGCGGACTTAATCTTCACCTCACAGGTCTTGATGTCGTTCCACCCCGACAAAATTTCAAGGTCGAGCGTGTTATTGATGTCGAGACGGACCTCTTTAGTCGCGTGAAGACGAACATCTAGAGCACTCGCACGCTGATACAAGGTAATATTTGGGCTCTTGACGACAGCGGCGAGCTTGTCCTGAGGTTGAGTGACGTCTCGCTCGTGATAGAGCAAAATATTGCTGCTCGACAGCCGGATCTGTGCCACCTCGTAGTTACCGGTCATCATTGTCGAACTCTGCAGCCGCAATTTGTTCCGACCTGGCTTAACCGTGACGGATCCCTGGGATTGCAGCCAAATTTCCCTGTTCCCACTGGGTGTAACGCTCACGATCTTCATACTGACAGCCTTGGCATCAAACGTATCGACCACCAGGCTGTGGAGCTTCAAATACACAGAAAAGCTATCCTGGCCTTGGTCGTAGACCGGGGGTCCATCAAGTTCCACGTCGCAAAAGAAACAGGTCAGCGGCATCTTAACCTCCTTTTCCATTGAGGATGACATTGCTAGAAAATCGGTAAAATAACCGGCGATGGCCGAGGGCTCTGGATATTGAACCTCCATTTTCGTTCCAATGTGCAATAGGGATCTTTGTCGAAGCCTATCTTTCTCCGCGGTGGCGGCCTTGATTAGGAGTTGCCGAAGGGCCTTGTTAACATATTCGTCGACCCTGCCAAGTTCCTTGAGACACCGGGCGAGCATGAGCAGCATCGAGAGCTCAAGGAGGCTCCAGCCGGTGTTGCCAAAGTCAGGGACGATTTCGTAAAAGTGTCTCGAAGCCTCGGCGTATTCGCCCATGTGGAACTTGAGGACGGCAAGGTCTGCTGTGTTGGCGCGGGTCGCATGGTCGTGGTTTGCGACCGAGTAATTACTGCGCGCCTGCTCTATGAGGATCTCATAAAGCCGGTAAAAGTTGTCCTTATCGTCAAGCGCTGTGTCGAGCAGGTGGTCGGTTAGACCTGCCATCAGCGCTTGATAGGTCTGCGGTTCGCTTGGTTTCGGTGCTGGGGCGTCGTCGTCCAGACTGACGTCTTCCATATCGCTGACACCAGTTTCTCCGACCAAGGGGACAGAGGCCCAGCCGCCAGTCCAGCCTCGTTTTGCACCACACTCTTCAAGGATATTTCGGGATAGTGCGTACAGCTCCGCTCTCCGCGCCGCCAACTCCTCCAGTCCAGACTTGAAGAACCGGGAGTTCTGTGCACTGGGGTCTGGCACACTGGGCGGGAATATTCCAGGGCTCGGCGGAGGACGCTGGACGGCCGGGGTAGAAAGAGAAGAGTGTCTGGCTGGGTGTATCATGGTCTTGGGCTCGGGTATCGCAGCCTTTTGCTCGTCGCTGTCAGGAATTGCGAGCGTGTAGGGGAGTCCCTTGGTTGATGTCTGTACCAGGATCTGCTGCGCTACCGAGAATGCGAACGAGGCAACTATGTTTTCAGTGACTTCCATGAGAACGGGGCCGACAGTGGATGGAGGTTTTAGCTCGTCATTCCCGACAGTCTCTGCGGGGGCCAAGGCCGAGAGGATGTCTCTTCTCGCTATCATTGAGATTGCGGGGATAAAAGCCAGTGCTCTTCGACAGATTTCAGCGAGGTGAAGGAGATTCTCGGATTCATCTGTTTTGACGGGCGCCGGGGCCGTGGGCGCCACACCGCGAGGCACTAGTTTCTGTTGTTCCCTAAGCTTAGCCAGGAGCTCCTCTCTGGTAGACCAGGCGTTAGCAAGGCGTAGCAACAACGAGATTTGACGAGCAAAGATGTAGCACCGAAAGTCGAAAAGGGAAACATTGTTTGCGAGAATCAGCTCGCGATAGAGCTTTTTCGAAGGGCTGATTGGAATCTCGTCAGAACTGTCAACGACGTGTCTGCCGCCAGCTTGCAGGTCAACAGCCTCCTCTTCATCGTTGCCGTTTTCACGGGAAACGCGGTCTATAGCCTTTTCCGCAAGTGCCTTGAGATCATCCGTGTAGTCGAGAAGAGCCCCTCCATGGGCTTCAGCGGAACCTGCTATAGACTGCTCTTGGATTATGGCGTCCAGGCCGACGCTGAGCTCGTCGTAGCCAACCAAGGCGTCTTCAACTAGGCCGACGCTCTCAAACCCCCTAGCCAGTCCCTCCTTCAGGATGAAGAAGGTGCAAAAGTTCCATCCGGGAAGTCCTCTCTGGGTATCTCTCTCTTTGATGTCTTCTTCGTACTGGCTCACGCGCGTGTCAAAGCTAGACAGAATGAGCTCTTTGAACTTTACTACCAAGTCTATCCACGCATTCTCGCTGTCTTGCTCGGTCTCATGATAGCCCGTGGGCACTGCCGGGACCACTCGAGGAAGGATGTCGTAGGGCACATCATTGATACCGATGCGAATCTGCCGAATTCGGTCAACACCGCTCTTGCTTGAGCTGTTGAAGTCGCTCCGTAACTTCTCATACAACGTGCTAGAGCCACCCCGCCACCGTGACGCAGAAGACTTCGCGGTAGCGGTATCTGAGCTAGTGTCTGGGGCTTTTGCGCCGGTTAAGCGGGGCTGCGTCGCTGCAGTTGTGTTGGGGATGACGACGTGGATAATCAACCACTCAAATGCATCGTGGTTCTCCGACTTGCTAGCTGGCTTGCTCTGTGGTGTGTTATTTTTGACCCAATCTTTAATCTCGGCCTTGACAGTGGATTTATAAGTTTCATTATCGTCGCATCTCACGAGGAGCAGCTTGAGGTATGGTGTCCGTCGCAGTCCAGGAATTTGGTGGCGACGCTCCTTCCCACCGGTTCGCGGGCCGACCACAGTCGGCTCGACGTGTTCCGAAGATCTGGGCTGGATGCCAACAGGGGCTGTCTGGAATCCATCGTCGCGGTTCTCGACCTTCGGTGCTGCAAGGGTCGACGATTGCTGGTCGGCTGGGACAAGTTCGACGTGGAGTGATTGTATCGAGCGTACCGGCCCATTGTGGGACTGCCAGTGGAGATCGCGGAGCGGAAGCCTGGGAATCAGGCCCGGCGCAAGGAGCTTGTAGACGTCGTGCGGATCATGATACTCGACTGCGATTGACGGGGACACGGTAAGTTAGTCACAATCACGCACAACACTGGAGCAAAAAGAGGCCAACCTGTAACTTTGGACGAAGAAAATGGCTGTTCCATAATGAACAGCGTGCTGGCCGTCAATGGCATGACCAGCTTGCAGGTCTATTAGAGGCACCGGGAAAATTGGCACCAATGATTTCGTTGGTTACCCAAACGGGGAATCGAAGCATGCTCCGGTGGCCCTCACCGCCTTCCCGATAGGAGGTTCACTTGTTATCCATTTCAGGTTAGCGTCAGGAACATGGCGTACTCACCTTGCAGGGATGCCCCACTATGTGCCATGGCGGGGCATTCGCACATGAGAGGGGCAAGGGGCGACCTAGGAGAGATATTTTCAGAATAGAACTGAACGCCATCTCAGCAATGCTGACTTTTCATATCATCTTAGAAAAAAGATAAATTCACTGGATCCCTGCTCTCACTTGTGTCCAGTTTTCCAATACCTATAGAGATATGGCAACTCTGGAAGCGATAAAGTACTCGCGAGGCAAGCTACTGGTTCTTGACCAGTTGCGCCTTCCACACGAAAACCACTACGATGCGGTTTCGACGAGCGAAGAAGCCTTTGATTGCATCAGGTCCATGAGGGTGCGAGGTGCCCCAGCCATTGCAATTGTCGCTGCTCTTGCACACGCGGTAGAACTGCACAATGGGAGCTGCGGTGAGTGTCTCGTTCTCACCTGTCCAGGGAGACAGGTAACTGACGGAGTCAGTGGCAACTTCACCCGAGGATACCATCGCCTATATTGACTCGCGACTGGACTACCTAAGGGAGAGCCGGCCCACGGCAGTGGATCTGTTTAACGCCATTACGCTTCTGAAGGCCGCTGTAAGGGCTGCTCGGATCGAAGGTCTCGCACACCCTGAAGCCAAGGATGCGATACTTAGCGCTTATCTTGAAGCGGCAGAGGCCATTCTATCCAAAGACCTTCACAACAACACCTCAATCGGCGCTTTCGGCGCGGCCTGGCTTGAGCAGCAGTATGGAGCGACGCCTGACAAGAAACTCTCTGTCCTGACCCACTGCAATACCGGGTCGCTCGCCACGTCGGGTCACGGCACAGCCCTAGGAATCATTCGCACATTGCACCAACGAGGGCTCTTGCAGCACGCCTACTGTACCGAAACCCGACCTTACAACCAGGGGAGTCGGTTGACGTCGTTCGAGCTCGTGTATGAGGGCATCCCGTCCACGCTCATCACAGACAGCATGGCTGCGGCCCTATTTGCTCTTCACCGGGAGTCGATGAATATCGGCGCAGTCATTGTTGGTGCTGATCGCGTGGTTCGCAATGGCGATACCGCGAACAAGATTGGAACTTACCAATTAGCCGTTCTAGCTCGCTACCACGGAGTCAAATTCGTTGTAGCTGCCCCGACCACGAGCATCGACCTTGAGACGGAGACTGGTGCAGGGATAAAGATCGAGGAGCGTAAAAAGGAGGAGCTCACTCAGATCAGCGGCGCCGTTGTCAATTCCGACGGCAGTATCGATACCAGCAAGACAGCGAGAGTAGCAATCGCAGATCAGCGTATCGGGGTATGGAACCCAGCGTTCGACGTCACGCCGCACTCTTTGATCGACGCTATTGTGACTGAGAAGGGAACCCTTGTGAAGGGAGCTGACGGGAAGTTCGGCTTTGAGGAGATGTTACCCGAGAGGTGGGCTGCCATTCCCAAGTGATGTGGAAGGAATATGAGGAGATTTCAGGCAGATAGGCATGCTGCAAGATTGGTTCCCTCGGACTTCTCTTCTTCCTTTCAGTTCCTGCGTTCTGTTTGCGTTGCATTGTTCTTGCTGAAACAGGGGTCCTGCTGGTTACAGGGCGGGACCCACTCAGCCCGGAGGCGATCAAGGGAGTTCGATCTAGGGAGAATGCGGTAAAGCCCGGAATGACCTCATGCAGCATGATGCGGGGCAAAGTTGGAGAAATCCCCAAGGTTCACCGCACCACAAGGCCCTCAAGGTTCATCGCCATCAATCCAAGAACAACCCGTCTATGATGAAGTCTACCACAGGTCTCTTGCTCCTCGGCAGCTCGCTGTACCCGCGGGGCTCGGCCTATAGACTCGATCTCCAAAACCACCAGCATCCCATCGTCGACGGGCCCCCGTCGCCGCTGGGAATAGGCCCAGAGCCTCGTCCTCGTCCGTACTCGCCGCCACCGTATCGCAACCCCCTTCTTTCCCTCCACAAAGATCTCATTGAGATTCCCTCTGTCACTGATTCACGCGACGAGGGTCAAGCCGCCGTATTTCTCCTCTCGTACCTCAACCAACGTAACTACACGACCCAGATCCAACTCGTTCAACCCGGCTACGGCGGCAACGTGCTTGCTTGGCCCGGCCGGAACGTCTTCAACCCCGACCCAAGCCTTCGCAAGCCCCGGGTTCTTATCACCTCTCACATTGACGTTGTTCCGCCATGGATTCCTTACAGCACTTCTGCCGCCGACGACGACGCTGTCGACTCAGATACCATAATCCGCGGCCGCGGGTCCGTCGATGCCAAAGGTAGCGTCGCTGCGCAGATCACGGCGGTTGAGTCACTCCTCGCTGCTGGCGAGGTTGACCCTCAAGACATCATGCTGCTCTACGTTGTTGGCGAGGAAACTACGGGCGCGGGCATGAAGCACTTCTCGGCGACGTGGCGCGACTCACGGCCCGGGTATGAGTTTGACGCGGCGATCTTCGGTGAGCCGACGGGGAATAAGCTGGCATGTGGGCACAAGGGGATTACGGGCGGGTGGCTGTGGGCTAAGGGTAAAGCCGGGCACTCGGGGTACCCCGAGCTGGGGAAGAGCGCGACGGAGCTATTGATGCGAGGGCTGGTGAAGATTTTGGATGCGGATTTGGGGAGCAGCGAGAGGTTCGGGAAAACTACGGTGAATGTCGGGAAATTGAGGGGCGGGGTGGCGGGTAATGTCATTGCCGAGGATGCCGCGGCGTTATTGACGGTGAGGATTGCGGCGGGGAATTTCACTTCGGGTCCGGAGATTCTGAAGGAGAGGATGGATAGGATTCTACAAGAGACAGACGAGGAGGCGTTTGGCTATGAGTTCAATTATGCCTACGGGCCGGTTGAATGTAATTGCGAGGTTGAGGGTGAGTGCTCCTTACCCGTGTCGTGGCGCACCGAAGCTAATTAGGTCGTACAGGGTTCGAGAAGGCTGTTGTCAATTACGGGACCGATGTTTCGAACCTGAAGGGGAAACATACCAGCTACTTGTACGGTCCAGGGACGATCTTGGTTGCGCATGGCGATCACGAGGAACTCCGGGTGCGAGACCTGGAGGAGGCAGTTGAGGGGATGAAGAAGATTATCAAATATGCCCTTTCGAAATAGAGGTGATGAGACTGGAGAACGCGTTCTCAGTTTTGTATACCCAAGCGGCTTAGAATATGATGTTACGGATCTTGTTGCTTTCCTGAGAAGATCCCGTTAGATGGCGGAACCTGTGAGCCAGTTTGGCTTCTTCCCCGCCAGCCCCAAACCCATCCCTACCACTTTTTTCTCCAGCTGCCTGGCCTTGCTATCTGCCCTTTCTGCCTCCAAGAGGTCTTTCCTTGCCCTCTCGATTCGCCTCACGGTCTCGATGGGCACAGCGAGAGAGCTATCCAGCTTGTTTAGCCCCTCCTCCCCCATCACAGCCAGGATGGCCAGACCAAAGCACCCATGATACAGGTCCGGGGGGCTTCCAGGATACTTGCCGAAGCCTCCTATCCGGTGCTGCATCTTCTCCAAAAGAAACCTCCTTGAAGCTTCCTGGGAGATCAGATGCTCCTGTCCCAGGGTGAACAACGCGGCCCCGACCCACCAGGTGTAACAAGTATCTGCCACCTTGTTACACCGGCCGTTGAAACCGGCGAGGTGCTGGTGCTCCTCCAGAGACAGCTGGGCAAGATCGGGCAGTGTGAAGTTGACTGGATCCTCATCTGGCTCGCCATCCTCGTTTTCAGGCGGGTTGAGGTAGATAAATTGGCGGGAGGCAAGCCAGTGGGCGAGGGCGGGCATGTCCCAGATGCCCGAGTGAAGGGTTTCGCTGGGATGGGAGGCTTGGCTGTTCTCTAGGGGTCGGTCGAGGAGGGAGAGTGCGCTGATAGCGCAATAGGCGTAGCCGGCTAGGAGAAGTGTGTTAGTCGATCATGGGCACTAAGTTCTTAAGGAGCAGCTAGCTCACCATGCGGTTCTTCGGAGGAACTACCCGCAAAGCCACCATCATAAGTCTGGTGAAGATATTAGCGAACTGATCCTGCAGACAAAGGGGATGGAGACAAGAATACCTGACTTTGCAAGATATACCTCGCCAGATTTTCCGTATCAAAATCCTCCACCCATCCCGCCTCCCCCTCTTTGGTATCTCCCCTCAACATCCACCGTATCGAAGCGGCAACATAGCAATACCGCATGTCATACCCGCCTGCAATCGACCATCCTTTCCCCGGCAGCCTCCTCAACGCCTCCCCGAAGCTCCCATCCTCCCTTTGCAAACTCTTCAGCCACCTCAACGTCCGCACCCGATTCACCCCGCGAAACGCACCCCCGGGACTCTCATCATCCGACAACAACGCCAGTAGCTGCAGCGCAAACAATGTCGCCGCGATGCTTGCCAAGCCAGAATGCTCCGTCTCCCGAGCATCAGTGGCAAAATCCCACTCATCGTAGGCGCCGCTGGACAGAGGGAAAACCAGCGAAGAAGTCCCTGAGAAGCCGCCGCCGGGATGCTGATGCGAGAGGATCCACTGGCGCAACTGCTTGCATTCCGCGGGAGAGATGAGGGGAGTCAGATTGGCGGGACCAGGCGGGGTGAGCATGGCGATGGAGTTGATAAGGAAGTAGGCGAGCGCCATGCGGTTGCCTTCGTTGGAGAGGTAGGCGTCGGGAAGCGGGGAGCGGAGACACATTTTCCAGTATTTGAGTTGGCGGGGGATGTCCAGGGTAGAAGAGGGAGGTGAGTCCGCTGCTGCCATTTTGACTACTAACCAACCAACTTCAAGGTCCTGACTGACTCCTGGTAGTCAGGGAGGTATTATTGTTTAGGATCGGGTGGGAGTGATATTGGATATCAAAGACGTTGGGATTGGGCGTCCCGCTAGGTATGGAAGCTCCCGGTGGGTTGGTTATGGTTACAGCAGTCAACACGCTAACGTTACCCCACGGTAGCCGTCAGCGACTAGTCGCCTAGCAGCCCGTTGGCGGGGCCGCTGCAAGCTGAGGCGTCCAATGCTGACTGCGGCGCCCAAAATTGGGGTTGGGCCTGCCAAGCCTGAGATTCTTCAGGTCCGTAAGCCAAAATCTGACCAGATGAAGAAACACCGTCTTGACAGGTACGCAAGAGGAAGAACTAGTTATTCGCTCCCAGGCTTCAAGCCGTGTTTCAGACAAATAGATTGAAAGCCCAATCTCCCAAGCATCGAGCGGCCCGTCGACCCCAGCAGGCATCAGCCACAATGACCCGTGGCTGCAACGGCCCGCCCAATCAATCCCCCTCGCTTATCGTAACAATGCGTCCGATAAGGCAATTGTGTCACCCGTGACGAAAGGCAGGCACGAACAAAAACGAGGCGCCGTCGACGTCTCACGAGGGCAACAGGGAGAGTCGGCCAACCTCCCTTGACAGGGGCGCATAACAATTTAAAGACCACCGACCATCCGCGTAGACGTTGCGAACACGGTTGATCCTTTTCTCGAGATAGCTCCGAGGTCGCACCTCGGAACCCCGCTAACGAACTCCGAATCTCGAACAACAAACACCGAAACAAGACAAGAGAAAGAGGTGGTGGTGCTGTGCCGTGCTGCCCAGCTTCTATAGTAGCCATATCACAGACGGCCAACACCACAAACCGACTTTGTTTCCCAAACACTTCCAAGGCAAACCAGGCTCTAGGAAAGCGACCAAGATGGCGCTCATATCAGCAAAAACTATCATCACCTCCATCTCCTTCTTCCATATCACCTTGGGCTTCTTCTTCCTCACCAACCCCGGCACTGTCGCAGACCAGGCCGTGGTATATGTGCTCGGCGAGGCCATGGGACTGGTAATGTTTGTCCGCGTCATCCATCCACCACCAAACTAACTCAGCTACGCTCTCCAGCCCAACGTTCGCAGCTTTGAATCCCAATCCCCGGCCCTGGCGTTTCTCGCCGTGATCCTTGCTACCGTTGGTATTTCCGATCTCGTGACGCTTAGCCTGCCCGATGAGATGCCCGAGCACCACTGGGGGATGCAAGGTATGTTTTGTCCTCCCTCCCTCCCTTCACAAGCTTGGCATGGTTAACACCTTTGGTGATCAGCCCCCCTCCGCCTCTCCCTCTCCTTCCTCCTCTCCATCTACACCTTTTTCTTCAGCCCCTCCTCGCCCATCTATTCCTCGTCGCGCCGCCTCGCCCACCCTTCGGCCCATGCCCATCCCCCGCCGGGATACTACCCGTCAAGCTGGGGCGGGGATGCCCTTAAAAATCGGGTCTTTTTCACTTTTGCGTTCGTCGAGACCATAAGTTGGTTCTGGATCTGGGTTACCTTGCAAGAGGAACGGAGGGAAACTGCGAAGCGGAAGGCGAGGAGGAGGTCGAGTCATTCGCATTTGCAATGATGGAGTTCTAGCAGTGGTTGAAGGGCGGTTTCAACGGGATTGACTTTTATGTCTCGGTTGTATGAGCGGCTGTAGTGATATGACCTTTTTTTTTATCAGGTCTGGTCTGGTGTGGTATAGCTATGGCATGCCAAGGCTACGCAGGATAGCTGTGTTGCCTCTTTACTTTTGCTCCTTTTCTTTTCGGCTCTGTCAGTCTGGCTGTTGACCGGCTAGTCTGTGAGCCAGTCAGTATTTCCTAAGCGCATAGCAAGCGAACGGTCCAGCCAGCGCTGGACTAGGTGGTGGCAATTTTGCTCGTTTTCCACTTTTGCATGGATTGGAATAGATCATCAGATGGGGTTGAGTGGCACTTGGACTTTTTGTCTTGAGCATTGGTTGACGACGAGGCCACCTGGGGGTGGGGGGTTGAGCAGGTCAGGATACCTAACGACTGGGAATGCCATTTGCTGTTACACGCGTACCTGTCTTTTCACTTCCAATGGAGCGACATGCAGTAAAACCTCCTCCCTTGGGAGGTATTTGGTTTGGACCGGGTCAGAGGTGTAGAACCCCCTTGCAGCCTGGATAGCTCGATGGAACCAGCCAGTCAAAGACGTGAGAACTCTTCTTTGTCACATTCCCCTGATGGCTAGTTACCTAGTTAGGTACCTATCCCCCTTACCTTTCCTCTCCCCGATTTCCTAACTACAAGGCAGGTGAAGAAATATTATCGCTATGTACGTATTTCTCTATTACTCGGTACGTATTGCATGCAGGTTTTATATAAAATTCCGCTACGGACACCGACGGACAACCCCATCTCCCATCAGCAGTGCAATGAACTGATTAATACCTCCGAGAGTCCTCTATTCCCACCGAACCATCAGCCACCCCTTGACCGTATCTCGCCAGCTCTCCAACACCTTGCCCGCCCATTCTTCCGCTGCCGCAGGGCCCCCGATGATGTCACTCACGGCTTGTCGGTACTTTTCCTGGGGGTCGTTGCTGTCGACATCGTCCCCAAATGTCCAGTCCAGCATCCGATCGAGCCAGCCGCCCTCGCCGAGCGCCTCCTTCAGCTTCTGGATGTGGGCCTTGGTCTCGCTGAGGGTCTTGCCGGCGACGACCTCGAGCGCCTTCATCTCGGCGACGACGTCCCGGTGTAGAGCCGCCTTACCGCTGCGGTCGCGTGCGAGCTCACGCTCGTGGAAGCCAAGCACAAACGATGCGCTGTGCTTGATGACGAGTGCGGTATCGCGGAGGTACGACGTAGTGTGCATATCCGTTAGGGAAAAGCACATAGGCGTCATATAGCGAGGCGAGGGATGCAGGCAAGATGCCCGGAGGGAAGATAGTGAAGTGCGGATGGTAGAAGTGACATGGGAGAGTGACTTTGGTGCTGGGTCGGATCGCGCAGTTGATAGGCAGGTGAGTAGACTGGCGGCAAGTAGGGATACGATGGTGAAGTATGTCAGTTCGGGCGCAGTGAGAAGCGAGGGTGTTTTGGGGCTATGAAGGAATGTCGTCAACGAATGGCTGAGGTGCTCTAGGCGCTCGAGGCTGTAGTTCCGATCCCGGATGGCAGCCTCACTCGCTTTGGCCGGCTTGTACTCCTTGGGTGGTTTATACGCGAGGAGGTCGCCGAACTGCTCTGCTAGGAACGACAAGTGCGAACGTTCATTCTATTTCTCTCATTAGCTTGCAGCTCAATATTGAAAGGAACTTCAGCTTACCGAGAGCTCAGGTCCGAGACGGACAAAATCCTGAATTTGAGGACCATGTGGACTCTCAAGATTCGGGAATGAGCCATAATCTGTCTTGTTGACGAGCTGAGTGTCGTCGTTTATATTGTCTAGGCGTTATCAGTATCACAATACGGGTTGCAGGGTGCGAGGCAACTTACAAGCCAGCGGCGTATCAGCGATCTCGACGTCAATTTTGCCACCAAAAGCTCTAGCCGCCCGATGTTGCTCAACTAGCGTCATCATGAGAGTGCAACTCCTTCGCAGCTGATTGTCATATTCGCTCATATCTAGAATGCTCGTGTAGCTTCCCGAGGAGAACGCGTCCCAGATTCTTACGGGACAGTCATCCCGGAGACTTGAGTTGTAGTATTGGTTTAGGAGAATCATATATGGCTTCGTGCCCTGGAACAACCCTGGGGAAAGTGTAGATATCCTATCGAAGAACAGGGGGCTTAGAGCGTCCTGTATTGTCCTCTTCACACCCATTGGCGTCCACAGTTGGTCGGCATATGACGCAGCTCCGAGTAGCAGATAGAGGCGGATCAGCAGAAGCCGGAGGCCGTTATCTGACGGCGTTTGCTTGAGCTGAGTGTCGATTATTAGGATGGCCTGCAAAAGAAGATGCGGTTCCACATCTCGGAGTGGTGGCTGTAGATTCTTTGGGTTCCCTGCTCCCAAGCCGGCCAGCTTGAGCAGCGAAGTGCCAACCACGAGCGCCAAGTCCACCCGGGGATCTTTGTCCAAGTCTGGCAGCTTGTTGACGAGGGCCGAGTCCGTGTTGAGTTGCTGATAGATGTCTGCCGAGTCGACAATAATACCCCTCAAGCAGCTTCCGCAGTAGGTATCTGCCAATTTTGAGCAGAACCGACAGCGAAACAACTGGGCTTGAGGTTGCCCCTCCACAACGGATGGATGGCGCGATAGGGTTTGTGGGCAGGTCGTCGAGAGATAGCGAAGTTTGCACTCTAAACATCTCAGAATAACTTTTCTCAGCTTGTCTGGCTCCTATCTAGCATGTTAGCGTCAAGCGCCCGCGAGGCAGAAACGAAACCAACCTCAGATACCATACTTGGGAGGATCTCCCAGAGAAGTACCCGGGCCTCCTCAAAACTTAAATCTGCAGCGTAATCCCTGATATCGGCAAAGGGGGAGAGCTTGTCAAAATACCGCTGAATATACAGGCCTAACTGGATCACCCGGGGTGTCTTGTGGTTGGGCGCTACATCCGAGGTTGGTTCTGGCCCGGGAAGCTTGAAGGTGATCTCCAGCAAAGCTAGGGCGAGATTCCGCTTGTACATCGAGGGTGTCTTTTTATCGCTGTCGAGAAACTGTTTAAGAATGGTCTGAACTTCCTCAAGAGCACTGTGCGCCTTGTTAGTCGGCATCCAGGCACATTTTTCTGGGGAGAGCGCACTTTTCTGGGCTCGCAGCTTTGCTTGCTGCAGTGACAAACATTTTCCAGACCTTGGGGTCGCAGGTGAAGAAGGGTGACGTGGTGCCATCGATGCACCATTGCAGTGCTTGACGGCAGAGCTTGAAGATCAAATCCCACTCCCCCCATCTTTCGAGGGGACCCAGTGACTCCCAGAAAAGCAACTTCTGCCCTTTCTCGAGAAGAGCCAAGGCGCCTACGCCGGGAGCTTGCACCCTCTTGACGAAGTCTTCTTTAGTGCCATGCACGAGGAGCACACGGTAGTAGAGACATATTTCCTCTTCTGTCAGAAGGCCTCGGTCTTTGGCGTCGACTTTTGGAGACTTAAATGGGTGAGCTGGGGCAAGTCATGATCCACTGGGGAGGGGTTATTCACATTTTCTGTAATCTCAGCAGCTCTTTCCAGCTGCTTGAGCACCAATAGGCTGTAGACCTTGCGGCTGGATTCGCTGCACTGCGGGCTGATCTGCATATGTTAGGGCTTTGCATCAACCCAGGGGTGAGGGGACTCTTACTGAGAGCAGGAAGGTCAAGGTGATGCTCCAGAACATGTACCGGCGATCCCCAGAGTTTAAATACGCCTTGTCCAGGGCCGTTGAGATCTAAAAGACAACATCAGCCGTGACGAGGGTGATACTAAGCAAGCGATTTACCTGCTGAGCGCTCACGAGGTCCCAGTACTCGAGACATGCCTGCAGACATTGCAGGGCAAGGGGACTTTTGGGATTTGCCTTGGCCCACCTAACCCTCAGGGGTCCAAGGGTGTCGGCATACTCAATCTCATTACGAATGAAGTCTGCCGCAGCCCACTCATAAAGCTCGAGCGTGTCGATGTCTGGTACATATGTCTTTTGCCTGACTAGATCCTCGATGGCGTTCAGGACGCCGCATTTCTCGGCAGCGCCATCGAGCTGGGATTCGGCGCAGATTTTGATGGCCTTTAAAACTTGTTAACGGGGATGAATGAGCCACGCTCCCAAGACCAGGCTTAAAAAAAAACAAAAAAAGGAGGGGTAACCAGCGTCACATTCAGAGAAAAAAAAAACACCAACAAATACACATACCTCGTAGTAGGGATCTCGCAGGGATTTGGCCCGCTTGTCGGCCAGACGAACAACAGTGTTCCAGTTTCCGTCGCTGAAGGCCGACTGCAGCTGCACGTCGACCGTGCTCTTGAGCGCCGGCCTTTCGTACCCGCTGTACGGCATTTTGACGAGAGAGAGGGGGGAACGTTGAAATGAGGCTCAGGAGAGCGGCGCGGCTGGGCGGACGGAGCAAAGAACCGCTACGTGAGAGGAGAGATGGAACCCAGCCCAACCAAGTGGAGACAGGGACAGCCCTGCCGTGGGGTGCCAAAGTAGGTACGTGGGGAAAGTGCTATTCACAAAACATGGGAGAAAACTCGAGGGGTTGGGGAAATACAGGAAGACTTCGTCAGGAGGACCCCAACACCACCTAAGGTCGGCATTTCTTGGTTTTCTGGACAACTTTTATTTCCTGAGGCCCCATTGCACACGACCCAAAAGTGTTGAGCCTTGGTGCATGTGGTGGAGAGAGGGCCCGTGCACCCACCGCTCACCTCGGTGAGCGACCATAACTTGTTCATCCTCCATTGCTGTAGCAAGCTGCCTGCATCTCAAAGTCCTCCAGGACAAGTGAGCTGAACTCGGTTCTATAATAAAAGGTCGTACAGTGCCTCAGCTGCTGGTTCCTAGATCTTGGCCGTGTGCCACGGGCCATCAAATCTCCGGACCGCTCTCCAAGTTCCCAATATCCTACATGTGCTTCCCGACTTTTTGTTTCCCTGCGGCCTTATTACGCCACCTGCAGCTCGAGAGAAGACGCATGAAATGCTTCCTCTTCTCCCGGTAGTAACACTCACCAAGTATCGAGTATCCATTTTGACCCATCATAGGTAGCCCGGGCATACCCCCCATCCTTCAGAACAGCGCACCCTCCTTTCGCTTTTCCTCTCTCCTCTTGTCAATCTGTCACACCCCATCATCAGCAACTTAACCCAACAATATACGTAGCAAACTCATGTGTCATGTCATACCCATAGCTTTTTACAATCCCGATATGCCCTGCAACCCATTTCCCGTCAGCATATTCACTCCCTCCCCAAGCGCATACCGACTCCTATCGAGCGGAGCGGGGCAACAGCGGATTGTAGGTAGGTACGTATGAATATAGGGTGGATGGATCGACGAACTGGAAGTAATCCTGGCACATAGACCTATCTCCTTCGTTCCGGTGTAGACATCGTATACTCCTTGCTGCAGCGTCTTGGCAAGGGTCGAGAAATTCGCTGCGGCTTTTCCTGTCGAGGGGAGGGGTGTTAGTCTGTGGTGTTGAGGACAAGGGGACTGGGGTTCTAGACGGGGACGGTGTCTCACGTCTGGAATTTGGACTTGGTCTCTTGGTTCCAAGGCTCGGAAGAGTCGTGAGCACCTGTGGACGTCATATTTGCTGGGATTTGCCTGCGTTGGATAGCTTGCGCATGCTGACGTTCATGGGCGCAAGCTGGAAAAGAATCAAGGTTGCCAACCGATCGCGGAACGCGACGGCTCATCGCCGGGATGCACAGACCACGGGTCCCCACTCATGGGTTCCGGCAGGCAACGAGCCCCACGTTGGGGATTGAAGAAGTCCAAAAACTTCGTTAGTCACCGTGCTCAATGTCAATCTGGAGACAGAAACTGCATGAGAAGAGATCTCCTTTACTTTTTCATTGATCCGCCCGGGAGGGCTGTCAATCCACCCTCCACTGTGTATGTGTAGCAATATCATACAAAAATACTCCGTATCCCAACCCAAATATAGCACAACGCTAAACCGACGCCCTGTATGATGGTCTACAGCCTCTACCTTTTCCGAGTATCCTTTCCCTTCTTTTTGCTTTTCTTCTTGTCCTTTGGCAAGTCCAACGGTGTGCCTTCTAGCGCCTTGGACATATATGCCAACATGAAATCATCAATCGTATGCATACGCTCCCCCAACGCATTGTATTCAACCTCATCCGCTTCTTCCATCACCACATCGTCGGCCGATTGAGCAAACAGCCCCAAACTCGACTGCCCCGTCTTGCCCACCGCTGACAAAGGCGGCTCTGTTCCATCTCTCGGGGTGCCTTGGCGGACGCTTGATACACCAGAGCCAGATCCAGAACCCGCGGGCTGCTGCTCGAGGAAATCTGCATCGTCTTGCTCGATCTCTTTCTCCGCCACACGTGCAGCAGCAACGTCCTCTCTGTCCTCGGCTTGTTCAAGGGCACGCCCAACATTGCGAGACCCGCTGGTGTCTGCACCACCAAGAACACGATCCATTGCCGCATTGGCCACAACATCGTTCTCGTTGGCGGATATTTCACCGTTGTTACCGATGACATCGCGCACTGAGAGCTTGTTGAAGTAGTCGGTTGTAAACTCGCCTTCCTGGATTACGACATCGTCCAACATTTGTTTTTGGTTCGCTTTCCGGAGGATGTTGGCTTCGATCGTGTGTTCGCTGACGAGACGGTAAATGTGCACGTCACGCGTTTGACCAATGCGATGGCAACGATCTTGGCACTGCTTGTCCATCGCCGGGTTCCAATCTTGGTCGTAAAAGATAACTGTATCGGCGCCAGTGAGATTGATTCCAAGTCCGCCAGATCGAGTGGAGAGGATGAAGCAAAGGATACGTGTGTCAACATTGAAGCGGTCTGTCAAGATCTGTCGTTGCTCCACCTTTGTTGCGCCGTCGAGGCGCAGGTACTTATGCCCGTGGATGTTGAGGAACAGTTCGAGAATATCCAGCACTTTGGTCATCTGCGTGAAGATCAAGGCACGGTGCCCCCCTGCCTGCAGCTTGCGCAGTAATTTGTCAAGTGCTTGGAGTTTTCCACAGTCGTATTGTAACAGCCTCTTGTCTGGGAACTGGATGGACAAACGCATTCGAGCCTCGTGCCAGGGATCCAGTGGCGGTTCTTTGGGCATGTATGGTGCGTACTTGACAGGCGCAGACAGCTTCAGGTCAGCCTCTTGGAACGCTTCGATTCCTCTCTGCCCAAGCATATATTTGTTCATGTCACCAGTGATGACAGCCGGCGTAACACATGCGAACTTGGTGATCGTGGTTTCTATCGATGCCGCTCGTTGCTGCAGGGTGGGGATAGCATTGTGAAGAAGAAAAGAGTCTTCCTCGAACCAGCTCATGATCTTGGCGGGCACCTTGGGCCGCTGTTTGAAAGGTCGACGGTCTGTGTCAAATGTCAACAACTCAATCAGCCGCTTCCCGTATATCGGGCGCTGTTGACGACGGATGGCATTCAGATACACTGAGTGCTGGAGATCCTCAAAACGGCCCCACCTCGCTGCACTCTCCAGGTAAATGATGTTGGATTTGACAGTGGATGGATCGAGGGCTCTATGTGCATTCTGGGCTCTAGCTTTCTGATCGTCTCGTAGGTCGGCAAGTATGCGGTTGGAACTCAGCTGGAAAATGCGGTCCGTGTGGCATGTCGATAGGTTTTCATAACTGGTGGGTATCATGTTGAGAAATTTGAGGCTGACAGTGCCCATGGGCTTTTTGGCGAGAAGTGTTCGTCTCACTGACAATTCGCTCAGCTCGTAATCTGCAGCGACCGAGCGTTGCATCCGCAGCGAGGTCAAAATAGGACGGTCGACGAACAGGTCAGGATGGTTGCAGACCTTTCGCAGCTGCATCAGACAGTTGATGATAGACATGTAATTCCCAGACGCCAAAGTTTGCCGGGTGTCTGCGCGAGACAGGAAGCCGTCGTATAATTCTCGTTGACGTTTAGATAGCCGACAGAACTCGACGTGCTCATACTTGGCCGGCATCTGTTTCTCGACATCTGCTTTTAGGCGTCGAAGTAGATATGGCCGAAGGACCTTGTGGAGCTTGGAAATGATGGCTCGGGCCTCGTCGTCGAGCTTCTCCCGGCCACTCTCCAGAATCTGGGACTCGGGCCTCGAGAACCAGTTGTGGAATTCGGAGAGATCCACGAACCCGCCCTCCCCATTTTCGGGCGGAGCAAGGAAATACAGCAGAGACCACAGCTCTGTGAGATTGTTTTGCAGAGGAGTTCCGGTCAAGAGCAAGCGGGCACGTGTGTTGAAACCAAGTAAGGTTTGCCACCGCTGTGACTTGAAGTTTTTAATGTTGTGGGCTTCATCAAGAATCATGTAGTGCCAACGCCTTCGTCTGAATACCTGCTGGTCTTGAAGTACCATCTGGTAGGAGGTGATACACACGTTCCAGATGTCGTCATTTGTCCAGCCTTGGCGCTTTCTCTTTCGTTCATCCTGGTTGCCGTAATATGTGAGGATTTTGAAACCGGGACACCACTTCTTGAACTCCATCTCCCAGTTGAGCATAACACTCGTGGGTACGATGACGAGGTGCGGACCCCAGACATGATGATGGCATGCCAGGTGCGCGAGCAAAGCAATGGTTTGAATGGTTTTTCCCAGTCCCATTTCGTCAGCCAGAATCCCATTGGTATTGTTTGCGTAGAGGGCTGCCAACCAATCGAGTCCCAGATGTTGGTATTCTCGTAGGGTTCCACGTAGGAGAAATGGGATTTCCGTCTTCGGAACCGTCGGTTGAGGCGAAGTTGATCTGCTTCCAGTCTTGGGCACATTGAGCAGTGATGCCGACGTGGGCGTTTCGACCTCGGACACCCTCTTGTCCATGGATGCCACGGGCGACTCGCCGCGGGACAAGTTGCTGGGACCAACAAGAGCTTCAGGCCGCGGCTCAACTTGATGACTGTTGAATGGCACCTCCGAGATTTCAAGCTGGGGGATGGCTTGCTGGTCCGATTCGTGTTTCTCAGCGCCGCTGACCGCGTCGAACATCGATACGTCTCCCAAGGATTCGTTTGTGGTCGTGCGCAAGGTTGGCTTCGCGCCGTCCAGAGTAGAAAGAATAGACGAGCGGGAATCGGGGGCCGCAGGTGTTGTAGTGAACTGTTGTGACGGCACCGAAACCTCACTGGTGGAGGTTGCTTTGTGAGTGGCATTTGCTTCTGCCGCCACATCGGTCTGACCAACACCATTCACTGTTGTCTCCAGGTCGGGACCCGACTGCTGGGGAGAGGCAGGCTGATGTTCAACGATACCGTTGATGTGTTGTCCCGGGTCAGCATCAACCATCTCGATGTCCTGGGTGTCAGGGACTGGCTCTTTCGCCTGGACATCAGCCTCGGCGCTGAGCTTTTTGAGCTCCGACTTCTTAAAAAACAGCCCAAGGAGTCCAGAAGGTTGGTCGTCAGCAGACTCGTCCTCCTCGTCCTCCTCGTTGCTTGAATCCTCTTCTGATTCATCCTCAGTAGATCCAAGATCGTCGTCCATGTCTACAGACTCGTCACTCGTGTCGTCGAACGTGCCATTGCCTCCGTCATGGGCACCTGCCTCACTGGCACCCCGTGGATCCTCTGCCTGCCGGTCCGCCGGCCCTACGGTGCTGGGCAAGTTGGCATACTTCTCCCGCAACTCATCCTGGGTGAGCCCTTCATCCGACAAGACGGAGTTCTTATCTTCGTCATCGTCATCAGAACTGGACATGTTGCTTTCGTCATCAGCCGGTGATGCATCCGATCCTTCATCCGATGCAGCATCAAGTGACCAATCTCCCACCTCAGTGTCGGTAATCAACTGGTCGTCGTCGACATCATCCTCCGAGTCATCGAGTAGTTCCTCCGTATCTTGCTGTGCTTGTCTCGCTTGAAGCTTTTGCTCAGAAAGATTGACCGCCTGGTTTAGCGCGGCTTTCACGCGACGCTGCTCCTCTGCCTCCCACGCTGCCATACGCCTACGGTTGACCTCCGCCTTGACATTCTCCCAAGTCCCCGCAATAGCCTTGTTGACAAGTCGCCACCTCGTTCTCGTCCTATCAACTTCCTCTTGCTCTAACTCCTCTGCTGTCTTTGGTTGGGGATTCCGACGTCTCCACTCAGCCTCGCACGCGAGCGCGATCTTCTTAGCCGTGGCGCGATGCGCTTGTTGTTCCCGCAGCATCAGCTTCCGAAAATTGGCCATGGCTGCTGCAAGGTGGTCCATATGCGCCCATTGCCGTGGTGGTTCCTCCTCAGGCTCTGGCTCAAAGACTGAGCACCTGTCCCGGGCAAGAATACCGCCAGGCTCCACCTCTCTCTCTACCCGCAAGATGATTCGGGCATCGTGTTTTGCCAGTTCATCTGTGTACTCTGGTCCATCTTCTGCAGTGAAAAGACCCCCTTGTTCGACTGGTATTGTTCTCGCGCGCTCAAAGTATTCCTCGAATGATGGACCAAGCTTCGGGCGGATGTTCGCTTGATCGCGATGAACGAGAGGAATGGTTGTGAGGGGAGGCCGAGTTCGGAGCTTGATTCGAGGCGTGGAGCGCGTGGCATTGGGGGATCTTTTCTCATCATCGTCATCGTGATCTCGGTGGTGGCGCGTTGAACGACGCGTGCCGACAGCGGGTCTTGTGGGGGTGGTCGGGCGTCTGGGA
>Ga0247760_1000753_pt1 | contig 33863 bp, 13 predicted proteins | sample UWRJL171409R4_FD_179936 | JGI IMG/M metagenome (GOLD analysis project Ga0247760, IMG submission 179936) | Plant litter microbial communities from Arlington Agricultural Research Station in Wisconsin, United States - UWRJ-L171-409R-4 | ecosystem: Environmental > Terrestrial > Plant litter >... | reverse complement strand
ATCCAAAGGTGGAGTGTAGAGGGTTATACCACTAGGCTAAACAGAGTGTTCAGGCTATGTGGGTTATTGTTATTCACAACTGTGAATATAACTTATACCTGCGTATTGCAGTGTATAATTATTTGCACAGAGTGCAACAAGTGGCTAGAAGCTAAGTGATATAGGTGGCTGGAAGCTAGAATAGTGCAGTGGCTGGAAGCTAGAATAGTGCAGTGGCTGGAAGCCAGAATAGTGCAGTGGCTGGAAGCCAGAATAGTGCAGTGGCTGGAAGCCAGAATAGTGCAGTGGCTGGAAGCCAAAACAGTGCAGTAGGAGGAGACTCCGGGCTCATAACCTGTTGAAAAGCAAAAGGGGTCAAGACATTGGAAAGCAGTGTGTGTTGAAGGTGATTTTATTTTTTCTATCTTCGAGAGTGGAAGCCGTGTTATTATAGCCGTGAGGGTGGCCAGTGCACGGAGTGCATTGGCCACACTCGCTTCTGCGAAGTGAGGTTAGCTGACTGAATACGAGGTTGGCAGTGGAGTCTGGCGTTCTTGGCTGTGCAGATCCACGGATGCAGCTGCGGAGCGGCTGCGTGGATCCAGCCACACTGTTCTAACCACACTGGCCGGGTTAGGGTTGTAAAAACCCAATAATAAGGGAAGTTTTAAGGAGGTAAAGGGTAGTAGATGCTTATATAGTAATTAAGTATATAGGGTTGTTAGGTTATGTTTAATGTACAGGAAGATAGCTTAAGTTTTAAAGGAAGTGGTTAATATTATATAAGGTCTTAAAGTTTAAGTTTATAATAATATTAGCTAGGAGGAGTTAAGTGTAACAGTTATATAATAAGGTAGTGTGTAGATAAACGGGTTATATTTGCTATTTTAGTATTTTTTAAAGGGTTATATAGGGTAGGGGAGAAATAGGTGTTATACGATAGAGAGTTAAGAATGGAAAAGAATCTCTCTATACTTTCTGCCTTAGGGTTAAGCTTATTTAAAGATAACATTTTACAGAATTTACACATTATAATATTTCACTAATTTATAATATAGAACTTAAATCCGTTTTACGTTAATTATTTTAGTTAATTAGTGAAATATTCTTTAAAAGTGTAAGTTTTTTATTTTTTCACTTAAAACGCCCCACTTTAAAACCCTATCCTCTATTCCCTGACGGACTTTATAAGAGTCCGTTACTCTGGTAGTGTAGGAGCTTAAGCTACTGTTGTACGTAGAGGGTAGAGTCCGTTACGATTTTTCTAAATAAGAGTCCGTTACGTTTTTCCTAATTAAATTTCGTGTAATTAGTTTTATTTAATTCCCAACCTTATCATATATTACCTTACGTCTTTCTAACATCGTATAATACTTTAGTTACTTTCTATTAAATGTTCATTTTTACCCTTAGTTTCTTATTAAGGTAAGCTTATACACGACTTTCCCTTAAGGTTGTCCGTAGAAATTAATTAATACCCTCCTTATAATTACTAAGTCGGTTTATTCCATATACCCTTATCACTTTACTAAATCTTATTATATAAAAGCCTAGCTTATCCTTTATTCCCTATAATACAATATACGTAGGTGTATTTAGGACTCGACTAAGTGGTTTTTCAGGAGTACGTATGCGTTATATAGACTCGTCAGTTTATGGTCTCCCATTGGCTCTAACGAGCGAAAAGTGGGTCTAACGAGCGAAAAGCGGGTCCATTTTCACATAAAGTAGGTCTTTATTCCATCCCAGCTGGGACGAAATGGATTAACAGTTATATATATTAATATGTTATACTCTTTTATACAGTTCGTCCCAGCTGGGCTAAACTAAGTCTTATTCTAAGCCGGTAGGCTAGCCCAGTATGCCGACCTTTTTAGATTACGCTGTAACGGGTTCCACTTTAGCTGGGCTAAACTAAGTCCAACTTTAAACTATAAGATTTAGCGAGTATACTTACCCTTTCAGATTACACTACACCAGATTTCACCCCAGCTAGGCCGAACTGGGTCCGATTTTAAACTAGTAGGCCGAGCTATTATACTTATCCTTTTAAATTACACTACACTATGTTTTACTCCAGCTAGGCCGAACTAGGTCTTATTTAAAGTTAGTAAGCTGGCTTAGTCTGCCTACCATTTTAAATTACACTTTTCCCGATTTCCACCCTAGCTGTGCTAAACTAGGTCTAATTTTAAGGCAGTAAGTCAAGCTAGTATCCTAATAACTTTAAATTATACCCTCTTTAACTTTCACCACAGTTAGGCCGAACTGGGCCTAAACTAAAGTTTAAAATTCACTTTATAATCGCATATATTAACTGGTTTAAACTGGTTTACAGTTTATAATAATTATATTATATTAAATAATTACTTATACAGTTAGGAGCGAAATTAACATCCTGTCACTTATACCCTTCTTATATAATATAAACATATAGACGCGTTAATAATAATATAGATTTATTTTTATTCACACATTATACTTATAAGTTATAAACGGGGTACTTTTCCTAAAAAACAGATTTAAGATTTTACTAATCCGAAGAGTATTCTAGAATTTAAGACTAAGGCAGCTATATATTATCTCACTCCTCTGCTAACAGCAAGATCGCTAACACCATAACTGTAATGTCACTAAATCTTACTCTTTATAAACACACTTTAATTCAGATTATAATTAACAGTAAGCTATAAAGTGATAATGGCTTAAAAGATAACGAAATAGCAGAAATAACTAGCTGTACCGCCTATACAGTATACTGTATTTAATCGAAATTACTCCACTTTAGAATAACTACGGCATTACTAAACGGCGCCGGCTAACTAAAGACCGTCACTCTTCCTATACTGACCGCTTTATATAATTAACTATCCCTTAATCTATATATACAGCTTAAGGATATTACCGCTTTCCTCCAAAACGAGTTTAATACCGATGTGACGCGTTTTAACATTAGTAGAGCTTTAAGGGAGGCTAAATAATTAAAGAAATACATATAAAATATCACATGTAAATATAACCCTAATCTGCATAATAAATACATATATAAGATATTATTTCTCTATACCGACTAACTCGTATTTATAAACAAGTTAGGAGTAGATAGAAGTATTAGGATTAAGTGTATAGGTTAAGCTCCCCAGGGGAAATAACCCTGTTAGATTAAACGCTTTTACTAAGGCTGGAGGTTCTAGATCCTCCCTACCTATATTTAAAATAGTGTTTTACATTTCTAGGTATATAAAGGGTTAATAGATACAGAGATGTTTAAATGTTTTATTAAAACACTACTATTATATTACGGTAAGTAGCCTAAGCTTAAGTTTATCTTAGTTATAAATAACATGTTATTTCACCACTTAAAAAGAATGTAACAGATATGTAACAATATAAGTGTTATACTACTTTACTTACCGCCTTACTTACCTAACTTAAACCTAATTAAGGAGTTTTTTAAAAAGCTAAAGACATATATTAGGTAAGTTTAAGATAAGTATATAGGGTTTATCAGGGCTAACTTTTCCTCTTTTTTAAAAGAGTGTATTAAGGTTATAAGTAGCCGAAAGGCAAATAGTAAGGGCTATTTCCGTTAAGCTAGGATCTTAATTAATAAGCTATTAGAAGATTCTACTTAATATATTATGGTATACTATACCAGTATAGATTAAAACTATCTTTAATAGTTGCTTATTTGCTGTAACCACCTAGATTACTATAATTCTAACCCTGTAAAAGGTAAATATACTTAATAAGTATAGAATGTAAAGGGAATGTGCACATTATCTTAAAAAGATAACTTGTCAGTTTACTTCTATAAGCGGCTTAATACAGCTAAGCGTTTAAATAGGTAAGTTTAAAAAATACAACATTAATTTCGGCTTTTACAATCTAGTAGGTAGACTATCTAAAATGCACTGTACTGATTAAGAAATACGTTTACGTCCTGGATAAAACGCTATGTTACACCCTCTAACACTCCTCGCTTGATATAAAACTGTGTATTATTATCCTCGTAAACTAGCTTAAGGTTAAACCCCCTATCTAATATTAAATCATAAGCTATTTATTACTGCTGCTTTTAATCCTCACATCTAACTTTAAAACAATACTATTCACAGTAAGCCTTAACCACATCCTCCCAGAATCTAAGTATATTAAAAGAAGGCGGTTAAAAGGATGCAGATGTTACTAAGTAAGATCCAGATACATTTAAATTAGTTAAGGCTTAACTAAAAGTAGTTAAGATATAATTATTAATAACTATAGGTTAGCCGGATAGATAAAAACTAGAGTTTTATCATTTCCACTTACACTGTAAATATTATTACTCCTTAGTATATAACTATATTTAAATATCCTGGGGAACATCATTATACCTCTCCAGTTTACAGCCTTACTATACAGATTTAATAAGGCTTTTTAAATAATGGCTTATAAGTTTATAATATTTCTTTAAATCAGGATCTTACTAGTAGTAAGGTCTACGATCGCACAGGGGTTCTAGGCACCTTAAAATAATGTACACCTGCCTTTAAGCATCCAGTACACTGGAGACCACCTACTCTGCATCAAGCTAAGTGTCTCTCTTTACAAGCTGTATTACAGTAGTCCCCCATCTAACAGTGCGGGCCGTTCTTCCACTTTCCATATAGTTAAAAGAGATATTAACCCTTAAGGTTTTACTAATACGGAGAAGGTGGCTCCACCTATAGAGTTATCTCTTTACCACTAGCCAGTTAATCTGCAGCTCTTTAAAGTACTTTATTATAGCCCTCTTAGAGCGGTCGTTTACAGAGATAGCAATCGTAGTTACATCAGCTTTATATAATTTGCCTGTTAATTACATAATATTGGCGATCTTAAATACTAGCTCCTCGTTCTAGAAATCACTCAGAGCTATTATAAGGTTGTCTTCAGTTTACTTCACAGCTATTCTCTTATTTAGCGTTAACTTCCATTCTATAATATAATGTATGTAAACAGGTAGGTATTCCTTATATAACTAGCCTAGGACCCAGTCCTTATACGGTATAAAGGGGAGTGTCTTTTAGGCAGGCTGTAACCCACTCTGTTAGGGCGGCATTACGCCGTGAATAAGTTAACTTGGGGAACTTAGGATATTATAATATTTATATTACAGCTCGTCACTATTAGACTAATCATTTACAAAGTCGTCTAAATCCCATTACCTAAAAGATGTAAAGTGAAGGCAGATCGTACACAAGTGGTGTTATCTACTCTCTGCAAAAGATAAGTCACAAAAGATACATATCCCCTTTACAGTAATCACATACAAATACACCTAACTACTAAAACGCACTACACCTTCACCGTTAAACATATTTACTTACTTTAGGTTTATATATAACTTAAGAGAAGAATTAAAGTTAATGATTTCACATTCTTAAAGTAAGGTACGTAAGTCACTAAACATTAATAGAAAACATTAGAATTTACATAATATCTATAAAATAACCTATCTTCTTAAACCCTTTTAATATCAAGCTAGAAAAAAGAAATATAAAGGATAAAGTAAAAGAGACTTAAAACGTATTAAACATCTTATGAGAAGCTAATAGTAAGAACTTATCTTAATAAACAGCTAATAGATATCATCTGCCCCTAGACAGAATAAGTGGAACAGTCTGGGCGGTATTTTAACGGTAATTATAATACATTCTAGCCATTATAAGTAATCCACGACTGGTCCGGTCCTAAACTATACCCCTACTTTACTAGATCATCCAGCCGAATTACATTTTCTGTAAAAGCTGTAGCTATTTTAATACGCCTAGTATTAGTGAAAAGGGTTAAGCCAGTATAATTAAACAATATATCGGCTATTTATATGCTGATATTAATAGTTTTAAAGTATTACCCTAATACAGGATCCTAAATCTTAACTATATTATCGTTAGAGCCTAACATAAGCTGTTAGCCATCCAGTAAGAACACTACTAACCAAACCACACCACGATAGCCTTATAATGTCTGTAAGTATTAGCCTAACGTAAGATCCCAAATCTTAATTATTTTAACGTACAAGCCTAACGCGAGCTGCTAACCATTTAGTAAGAATACTACTAACTAAACCACACTGTAATAGCTTTATAATGTCTGTCGGCATTAACCTAACGTGGGATCCCAGATCTTAATTATTTTATCAGCCACACCTGACGCAAGCTGCTAGCCATTTAGTGGGAACACTACTAACTAAACCATACCACAATGGCTTTATAATGTCTATAGGTATTAGCCTAACATAAGATCCTATATCTTAATCGTGTTATCTTCAGAGCTTAAGGTAAGCTGCTAGCTATCTAGTGAGAATGCCATTAACGAAACTAAGTAATAATGGCCTTATAACGTCTGTAGGTATTAACTTAACACAGGATCCCAAATCTTAATCGTTCTATCATTAAAGCCTGACATAAAATGCTGGCTATCTAGTAAAAACACTACTAAAGAAACTAAGGTGTGATGTAACATCTGTAAATATTAACTTGACGTAGGATTTCAGATCTTAATCACTCTATTATTAGAGCTTAACATAAGATGCTGGCTATCTGGTAAGAACATTACTAAAGAAACTAAGCTGTAATGTAACGTCTATAAGTATTAGCTTAACACGGGATCCTAGATCTTAATTATATCATTACTAGAGCTTAACATAAGCTGATAGCCATCTAGCGAAAACGCCACTAATATAACTAAGCTGTAATAGTGTAATATCTGTAAGTATTAGCCTGACGTAAGATCCCAGATCTTAATTATTTCATCACTAGAGCTAGATATAAGCTGCTGGCCATCTAGCGAGAACGCCACTAACTTAACCCAGCTAAAACGGCCTTTTAATATCTGTAGGTATTAACCTAACGTAAGATCCCAGATCTTAATCGTTCCATTGTATAAACCTAATACAAGCTACTAACCATCTAGCGAGAACACTACCGAGAAAACCAAGCCGTAATAGCCCTCTAATATCTGTAAGCATTAACCTAACGCAAGATCCCAGACCTTAATTATATTATCGTATAAGCCTGATATAAGCTGCTAACTATCTAGCGAGAACACTACTGAGAAAACTAAGCTGTAATAGCCTTTTAATATCTGTAAGTATTAACCTAACATGGGATCCTAGACCTTAATTATATTATCGTACAAGCTTAATACAAGCTGCTAGCTATCTAGCGAGAATGTTACTAACAAAACTAAGCTATAACCCTTTAATATCTGTAAACATACATTCTAATCCACTTCTATAACCGGCTTAATATTAATCTAATTAAGTTTATCTATCCTGAAATTCTTCTTCACTAAACTGCCAGTTAGTGTAAATATAAAGGCAGACGTGTACACTTAAAAAGGGGCCTGCTTTATTATCTATCTATAAGCTAAAGTAAACCGATATACATCTTATATAAGGGTTAGTAACTATCCTTAATTAACACTACTTTATGTCTTTATTAGTTAGAAACTCTAATATTTAGTCATTTAGACTTACTAATAAGCCTTTAAGCTATCTTATAACGATAACACTATCTGTTATAACTTAGAGTAAACTAAGAGCTTCAAGCTAGTAAAGATACTTCTACTTAAGGAAGGTATAGACTGTATAATATATATTACGCCACGCTGTTTCGTTATCGGAAATTAAATCACAGAGATAATTAACCTAAAAGACGTATAAGTACCGTACTATAGCTAGTGGGTTTAAAGGTAGCGTCTAAACCTTGTTAATTAGGGATCCTAATGCCTTTAAGCTATACATATCACATTGTAAGACTAAAGACATCACATTAACCGACTTTAAGAAGATAATACAGTTTACATCTTCTATCCCTAGAGGGAAGACTTAGTTAAAAACGTCTTTAAAAGTTAGGTATATGGCCTTACCTAATAGAAAGTCCTTAACGGATTAGTGGATAAAATAAACAACTTGCTCTCGAAGGGTTAAAAACAAACTGTAAACCTTAATAACCTCTTTTAAGGATTCCAAATCATCTGAAATGTTATCTAGCATCTCGATAAGAGCAGTTAGTTCTTAAAGTGTAATGGGTTAGTAAATAACCGTAGTAATAGCAAGTATTAACTTACAGAGATTTATATCCTTAGATTAATTAATCTGCTTTATCATTTACATATACAGAGAATCTAGCCTAGGTGGAAATGTGCGTAACTTTATTAAGGTGTGCCGCTTCTAAACCTTAGGGTCCGCAAGTCCTTAACAGGCTAAAGCCACTTAGAGAAATGTCCCATTTACATTAAAGGAAAGATAATCTTGTATAACAGTCTTTATTTTACAGTTATACTGCTTTAAGTGCAATAAGTGAAGGATTTTATAGCTAATATATATGTTAACAGCAGTAGTGACGGATTTAGCATTTAGCTTAAGGTTTAACCTAGTGTTTTGCGCCGCTATTACTAACTATCCTTTAATCTGTAGCTTATTATAGCTTAAGACAATCCACTTAATATAAGAAGATACACATAACATCTAAGCGACTAAGTTAAAAAGCCACGTTAAGTTTATCACACATTTATTAAGCGCGTCGATAATTAAATAAGTCATCCTTAACACCGGATCTTACAGGATAGCAGTAAAGATCTCCTATAAGATAACCTACACATTTATACCCTTAAATACACTTCTCCTAGTAAGATTATACTGTTCCCGTATATGTAAGATAAATATTAGTTATTAGTTGATAAAAAGGTAGATTAATCTATATAGGACTGTAGTAACGTTATTAATATGTAAGTTAATAACCTAGTAGAAGAAGAAGGATAAAAGGTAAAATGGGGCAGATATCTTTAACTTATCTATAATACCACAGAGTAATATAATCTTACCCTTACCAGGGTTACCTTTAATCCAAAGGAGCCAGTTATCTTCGTCGTCACACCACTGCTAGAATTCGGCGTTACTAAACACCTAATAATACAAGTCTTTTAAGAGGCCACCCTTTACCGTTTCGATACGCTTTTTATTATAATGTAAGTTAATAACACGCAGGTTGGCAAGATAATAAGCTTCGGCCTTATTAAAGGTTTACTCACTCTTTAAGGCTTTACTGATTTCCTCTTATAACCATCTATATACATTCTGTTTTCCTTCACTATAAAGAACCGGTATATACACGTTAAAAATACCAAATAGAGAGTACACTTTATCTTCCTCGTATTTTATTTTACACTTCTTAATCTATATTATTCGTTAATTAACATTAAAATCAGACAAAGGGTTACCCTAAAGGGCTCTAAGGGGAACCCCCGTTTTATTATAAATTTCTTTCTTTAAAGACTTCTTATCTCCTAAGCGCTCACCCTTTATAAAGAAGAATTCGACGGTCGTAAGAGTAATAAGCTCTTAAAGGGTCTATTTACAGGTAAACTATTTACATTTTTAAAAATCCAGTCCCTATTTCAAGTTACTATTAGTATCCCACTTACAGGTTAAGACGTCTGTAAGATAAATATAGTATTTTACCATATTGTAATATTACTAAAACATAGAGTTAAGGGTGTATTAAAGCTTGGCACCGTCAGACTTATTAATACAGCATATGTTAACCTAAAAGAATCTTAACCCATTTATATAGTGGCCTTCGGGTTAGGTTTAAGGTATTTTCATATATATACAGCATTATATTACTATGTTAAAATACAATTTAAGTTAATAGCTTTTAAAGACTTTACGAATAAGGCAGATAGTTACTTTAACCTATACCTTATTTTACAAGTTATTTTACTTTTAACACTTAGACTTTTATAATCTAAACATTAATAATGTAACAGGTAAGGTAGTGTGTTGTAACTAGCCAGGCCTACTTAACGAAGACGGAGAACGTGAGGAAAAGGAAGAAAGAGAGGAGAGGCCTTGTAAAAGGCCCTGTCGTTTATGTACATAACCGCGTTGCTCCGATTAGAGGGAGAGAGAAGATTCCAGAGCCGTCGCGTACCTTGTTGCGGTTTAGTGTTGTGGTCTGCGTCTACATATCGATATTTCTGGGAATGGCTTCGTTTAGGGGTTAAGGGGTCGCCGGTAGGGCTTCGCTCCGCCTTCAGCTCGGGCTAGCAAAGCCTATAAAAGTCTGCGTATGGCCCTCGACTAGGCGATCATTAAGATAAGCATATCTACCTAGGCCCAAAAAGTGGCTATTGAGAGGGTTATACCTATCTAAACTAAGGAGAGGGTTAAGGACCTTACTCGCGTCTTTTTTGACATAACTAAGCCTTACTCCCTAGAGTTTAAAGACAAGATAATATAAGGATAGCCTTGCGTGGTCACTATAATGTAGGGTGGGATATGATGTTAAGAATAGGCACTTAGATTAACTACCTAGATCCGAGTATTATAAGATATTAAGATTAGGCACTTGGGCTACTTACCTAGATCTGAGCATTATAAGATATTAAGATTAGGTACTCGGACTACTTACCTGGATCCAAGTATTATAAGATGCTGAGATCAGGTACTTGGACTACTTATTTAGATCCGAGCATCATAAGATGCTGAGATTAGGTATTTGGGCTACCATAATCCAGATATCACAAGACGTTAAAGCTGCTAGGAGCTTTAAGAAGTCACTAAGCTATTTCGGCCTAACATATCTTCTTAAGATCAAAAAGCTTTCCCTTCTAGTAATGTAAACTCACCTTATTATAACATCTTCACTTCTGTAAAGTGGGAAGTTTAACTACGTAACCCCCCCTTTATATAAAAATCGAGCTTAATAACAATATAATTAACTAAAGATATAAAGTTTAGTAGTAAGTGTATTTAGCAACTAGTAGGTGAAATGTGGAAGGATCGAGATCTGACTAAAGTAAAGGGAGAGGGAAGAAGTGTAGTATAAGATAAGGTTACTGATATTAGATTAAATTAAGTAACGATTGCGTTTAATTACACGTTACGTTACGCTGTTTATATTTTCTTAACGCGTTATAAAGGTTCTATATGTCTTAGCTGAATCCTGTTTGATAGTTTAATGCAGCGGAACTCGTTACCCTTAGTGCTAAACTACTACCTTATTCTTAGGCTAAAAATGGATAAGAGTAACGTTAATTCATAACCTAATTACATATTTGGGCGCAGAGGGGCAGTAACGCCGCAAACTGTTAGTTTCTAATAACGCCTCCTGATAGTTAGGTTATTAATATTAGGATAGATTAAGCTGTTATAAGGTGGGAATTTCCTAGAAAGGAACCATCTTACCTTAGATAATGTGGGAACTAATAGCTATACTAATTAAATAAGACAGGCAGAGATAAAGTGCACTGGTAAAGAGGATACTGCTATTTTTCACTTATAATAAGGGTTAGCTATTAAGCTATAGAATTTAATTACTTTCCTTGTTAACTACCTATACTAAAGGAAGACTTATTTCCTTACCGTAATAACATTTCCCTGTAAGGAGGCTGCAGGATCCTTATCAGAAGCGTCCACTAATTTTCCGAGAATAAATAAAGTACGCTTGGCTTCTTTAGCGTCTTAGACACGTAGATCTTTCCCATTATAGATAGGAAAAAAAGTTAACCTTTAATACAGTGCCTAAGGCAGAAAACCTATTAAAATTTCAGGTATCACCAATTATCACAGCAATAGCTAATTCAAAGCAGTAATCTAATTAATTTATAGAATAGTAAGATGAGGAAAGAAAAGTCCATAGCTAGAGGCTTACGTGTAGGTCTTTTGTAGGCAATTACCCCTTATTCCCAATTTAGACTAGCTTTACCTGCACGTGTCTGTATCTCTTTAAGGTTAAGCCGGTTAGGAGATTAACAATATGTAGGTTTAATTACCCTTTAGCTGCAGCTCTTTTACGCATTTGGTGGTTATTTATAATAGGGTAGTGGAGAATTCTTTAAATAGCTTACGTCTAGACTAAAAGGCTTAAGGAAGTAAAAGAGATATTTTAAATATTATATCTACATTAATAAACAGCTTTATCTACACTCTCTTTTCCTAAGAGGATGTTACTACTAGATACTCTGCTTTAAACAGAGAGATATATTAACAGATCTTATTAATATAGTATATCACAGATACTTAAGATATCCTACTATATAAGCCTTATCTTATTAATTCTCTTATTACTATTATCGATAAGCCTTTTATTTTACTCTCTCTTAAAGTCTATGTAAGTAAGGTATAGTATAACGACTAGAAGAGGAAAAAGATTTATTAGTTAAGCTCTCGAAACTAAACAGGTAATGGAGAGGTAAGCAAGTACCTTTATATCTAAAAGCTTTCTAAATATCTAAAGTTAGCAATAACCTTATCCCTAGATCTAGAACCCATAATAACCTTAAACTAGTAAATAACTATAACGTTAATTAGATAAAGTTACTTATAAGTCTCTAAAAGGTAGCTACGTTTCTTACTATAATAATTACAAATACCCTTACTCTCTATATTGTTCTGTTTATATAATAAAGCACCTGTAATAAAGCAGCAAGCCGTCACTTAGACCAGTGCAACACATCCTAAAGCGATCTTACTAAATAAGATACTAACTCTATAATTCGGAATACTAGTATTCTAACGGTTTTACGTTAGCTTAACTGCACTGTTTCCATTAATCAGTCCAGTTACGCTGTAACTAGTTAACACATAGCTTTAAGTTAACCTATATATACTAACTAACAGTAATTAAAGCCTTAAATAAGTAAAAGTCAGTATATATACACCGTCTACTATACTCTTCTATAAGGAACTTTATATACTGACCGCAATAATTACTAATTCTCTCATTCGAGGAGCAGGGATTAGGTATTTAATATATTACCACTAATCTTAATAATTATATCAGCTTAAAGTTTATCTCTCAACTGTAATCTTATCTATACTCTAATTTACTGTCTTACATTACTATCGTAAGAACAATTCGTAAACCTTTCACCCTTCAATCAATTAAAAATAAATCTTTTTAAGTGTATTCTAATACTATACCTTAAGATATTTACAGTATTATATTACAGCCTTTAAATCCAGATACTGTAATATAAAACCCGACAGTTACAAACTGTAACCCCACGAAAGTGACAGATACTTTTTTTTCTCCTTACATTTCGTAAGCTCCGGACTCTAATCCGCGTTCGTAAGAGTATAAAATTAGTTAATTTAATCTAACCTAGCTAACGTTCTATTACATTAATTATTATACCCTCATCGCTAAAATTATAAACATTAGGTAAGGTATATAACAGGTGCATAACCACACCACACGCAGCAGCACGTAAGCCACAAACTAAGGACGTCAATTAATACTGAAGTTTCCCATTTTCCTCCTTCCACTAAACATTACACCTTTAAATTCACAACACCGCAACCCTACTACCACCCACCCTCTTCACTATAGCAGGCCTATCGCATCTCACTTAAGCCAGTATAGGAAGTACAGCTACTGAAGACTTTACACTTAAAATCGCTACCCGTTATAACCAAACGCTCTTTAGAAACATCATCCGTAAACTGCTAAGCTACAATCGTATTACAGCACTTAAGGAGATTAGCTTATTAATAAAGTCGGCTATAAAAAGAGTGCTACCTTAATCCTATAACAGTATACCTTCACAATAACTTTAATATTTAACTCCAAACTAATATCCCTCCACGCCTCCAGAAGCGGACTCTATACTAGCAAACAGCAAGTTAACACCTAGCCTTATATCTGCTTAAAAGACTAATATAAATAAGTTAAATTTAATATTAAGTACTATAAGTTAGGGAATGTAACAGATAATAACACCTAACCGTAATGCGGAAAGGGATGCTAACTATACAGCGTCGTTACCGTGTAGCAGCTCTTAAGACCAGCAGGAAAAAGATACATCAGCATCCTCTAAGTAATCTAACACTATCGCACGCAGCCTTAACGATAACAGCTAACTGTCTACTAATAGTAATAAGGGCGATAGGACAGATAGTAATAACGATATACCGCAGCTTAAGGACGCTAAATGGAAAAAAGTAGCTAACTTACGTAATGAATTAGTTAGGAAATAGCTTAAGTGGTCCAATATAACCTCACTTAATAAGCTAATCGTTATTTTATAGACTTAAAATCCTATTATTATCTACTAACATAGTTATAAGCCCTTTCGCATTATATAAGACATTATAAAAGAAGTTTTACAGATATTTAAAATAGCAGAACTTAAGGATAAAGCTCTTATAAGTTTAACCCTTCTAATCTATATCTTCAGCTAAAATAGATATACCTAGTTCCGTTCTCTTTATAAAGAACATTACAGAACACATAACTATAAAAGCTTCACTACTGCTAAACTTATAACTACAGTTATCTCCGATTTTAAAGGGCTTAAATACCTTACATTATCCTAACTTATAGATTTATAAAGTAAGCTTAAGTCCTTAGGTAAGGGTCTTAAGTGTAAAAATATACGTTACCTAAAAGCTTATCTAAAGATTATCTGTATCTAGGAGTCCATTAACTTACAAGAAGGCAGTTATATAGAGGAGCTTAAAAAGCTTCGCACTTTTACTCTGTTCTAAGAGTTCCTTAACTAGCAGAGCTTACGTAGTAAAAAAGGTTAAATAAAGCAATCACAACTTACGTCCTTCATTGTGCACAAACTCTTAATCCCTAATAAGAATTTTACTAACATAGTATCGCGTTATAAGCCTCTCCTTATCCTTACCTACTACTTTAAAGAAGGGGTACTTACTTTTCTACTTTGTATAGGGTTTATCCCTCTTTTTAATAAACTGCACCTTAAAGTCAGAGAGCTGCATAGCAAAGATAAGGGTAAGCTAATATTTTATACAGTGGTTAAGAAGATATTAGAAAAGATTCTTAGAATTACAGATCTTTACACCTAGGCTTTCAGTAATCTCGTAAACCTTATCCTTAAAGAGAGCGAGTTACTATCGACATCGGGACTTATGCTCCTAAAGGTAAGTAAGCTCCTAGCTTTCCAATCTGCAGAGGTGTGGGAGCTCGTGACGAACAAAGTAACCCTTAGGCAAAGGATTATTAAGGAGCTAAGCGATAAGGCGTCTAACGATGTAATTAAAGCTGTAGATAATAACTTAATAGGGGAAGATTCTAACTAAGATTGTCTTAAAGACACTAATTACGTATTATTCCCCTTATAAAGTTAAGCGCATTAGATAATCTACCGATCTTAGTTTAGGTATTCTTAAAACGGCAGCAGATCGACATATTCATTCCTAATTCTAACTTTACATTCTATCTTTAAGGCGTTATTATCCACTAGTCTCAGTACCTCTTAGAAAATATAACACCATAGGATATTGTATCCTTACCTCAGCTGAGAATAAAGGCCCATATCCCTAACACCATTCGTTAGGTTATAAATTCCTTATCTGCTATCTCGGTACCTCCTCGGAAAATATCACGCTATAAGATATCCTATCCATCCTCGACTTAGCTGATAATAAAAGCCTATATCCCTAACACATTAGCTAAGCTATGAATTCCGAAACATTATACTTAGAAAGACGCAGTTTAATATATAATATAGTTTCACTGTAGCAGGATCTTAACATCTTATAATGCTAAGATACAATAATATAATGCATTAATATAAGGATAGCTGTTAAACTAAGCACCTTCGCCTTAAAGTTCGTGATAAGCTTCCTCTTACACCTTTTACTGTGCACTGCTCCCTTTTTAAAGTTTTACCGTCCATCTAAAGTCTGTCTCGCGGCTGCACCTTCCTCCATTCCAACCTCTAACCTCTTCTTACAGGGTATAGTAACTAAAAGCTAACAGCACTTACAAATACCATCCTTTACTACTTTATTCGATAAGGATTTAATCCTATTTAACCAATATAACAATAAAAGTAACAGCACACCTTAAAACAATATCGACCTTAACAGTTATAACCCTTAGCATCTTTTAAGCAGAACCCTTACTGTAACCCAGATGTAAGCATTACCTAACAGAAGTCAGCAACGTCTTATAACTAGGTATTCTACATTATTTATTATACTAATATATGCAAAACCTACTTACCATTTACAGATCTCGCAAGAAACGAGCGAATCCCACTACTAGTCCACAATAACTAAAGAAGCGGAAGACACAGTTACTTTATAAAAGGTATTTGTCTAACCTATCCAGCTATTTACCTTATAGTAGCAAGCTAATAATATTTTACAAGACTATTATCAGTAATAACAAGTCGAGTGTTAATAGTAACGTAAATGCCCCCTAACATATAACACCTCCCGACCGAAGAGCAGGTCGTAATCCTAACAGCCGTGCTAACAGCGTTACCGAGAACGAAGCTAACGCCATTATCGACAGTAACGATAGCCCCTATCACAATAGCCCCTCGCATAGCCCTTCTCCTCTATATAGTTAATAAAGACATCTCGACCCGCTCTTTAATTTCAGCAACTCAGACGATATTTAAGATACTCCCAGTAGGTCTACTAGTTAGCTAGAAGACTCAGATAACGAATTTCCAGATAATGTTTCAGTATAGTTAAATAACAACAGTAGACCAATCAGACAGGCCCCGTAACTCCCACCACCTACAGCTATGTTAGAATAGATCTATAGCGTTTAAAGACACAAACGCTAACTTGCACGTCGCATTATCTACACGCTTCACACAGGTGTCGTACCTTACCCAGATACCCTCCATACCAAAGCCGAAAAGCAACACCAGGGCTCTTACACACGCCACCGCAGGCTACGCCACACCTACGATATTAAGGGCGCGGGGCATAGACTAAGCGCAGCCAAGATATCTCACAACTTAGGTATCTATCGCACTAACGAAGACATCCCAGGCTTATAACGTAACAAGGACCGCATAACATTCCCCAGCGCTAAACGCCTCTAACAGCTCTTCTCTAAACCACTAAGCGAAGGCGAGGAGATATACCTCCATAAGGATACTATTAATCCGCCAGTGCAGTATTCGCTCAAAGACGTCGACAGCGCCATCGCAATTTTCACAAACCTCAACTCTTTTCAAAAGTCAATCTCACTCCCCATTATCCCTCTACTATCTATACTCCTTAGCAAATCTATTCATCTTCACTACAACTTAACTATCGATAATAAGCCAACTAATATCCCCCTCTATAAGATACCACATATCGTATTTACCACCGCTAATACCTGCTCTCACCTTATTTACGCGTTCTTCCCCTCTATATATCAGCTTAAATGCTCTATCCACATTACCGATAAGATATACGGTATATTTTACAAAGAGCTTCTACTCCCCAGCCTCTAACAGCTCTCTTACCAAGCGGACTCCGCTAAGTACACTAACCCGTCAGCCTCGCCAGCCTCCCAGCACCTCCTAGCATCCTTCCTAGCCGCTAAGATCATATCTAGGGCCAACGTGGAGAAGTCCAGCAAAGAAGGTGGCATACGTAACAAACCTATCAACATCACCATCACCCCGTTAAAAGACACAGTAGTGTAAAATAAGATGGAGGAGGTACTTTCCCACCTCGATATATTTATAAACAGTAATAACTTTTAAAAATTCGATTTCTAACTGTTCTAGCACATATTTTTCGTCTACAATAGTAAAGGGCTTAAACTTAAGACCTAGCAATAGAAACTCCTATCCGAATACATCAAGGAGTTCTAAAAAGACCAGCTCTTAATCGTTAAAGACGTCTTATCCGTCGAGAACAGCAATAAGCAGTACATTAATATCGTTACAGAGGTGCCACCAGTCCCTAACCTAAACTGCCTATCTAGCTTAACCCTCCTTACTAAACGTTACTATATATATAACACTATAGCATTTATATTAAAAGGCAAGCTTACAAGCACTAACTAAGGGGGTAACTTACCTTAGCAGGCCCACAAGGCTAACAGGGAAACTAGCAAGGGAGACAGTAACGTTAGTAACGTTAGTAACAACAGTAATAACAGTTACGACAAACAGTGTTCAGGCTTTCAGCTACCCACTATCCTTAAAGTTACTATAGTTAAATACCCTATCGGCCTCCTCCAAGACACAGTCACACTCACCGCCAAGCCTAAGCTTAAATACCTATATGCTAAACTCGGGCTAGTGTATATACAGACGTATTCCCCAATTAAGGAGCTCTTCAATACACGTAACACCCTCCTATTCTCCAATGCCAGCATAGCTAACCTTAGCTATAGCGATGCTAACTATAACAGCTTTAACGCCATCCAAAAGACACATACTAACTAGCAGGATACTAAAAGAGCCGACATAGCCTCCCGGAAGCATAGACTTCACAGCACACAGCATACGAAGACAGAATACTTCAGCTAGTGGACTAAGATACGTATCACAGCTACTCTCACACAATCTATCCAGTAAGAGGATAAGCACTAAGCCACTTTCCTCCAAGAATACTTCTAAGAAGCGCAGATCCAGACCTTACAACACACTACTCAGCTTACTTTAACCTGTCCAGCATCTGTTAATGTTAACGATATCATATTCCTATCCCAGGCCTTTTTTGTCCACAAAACCAGCGTGTTCAAAGAGTTCTTAAAGGGCAACATCCAGAAGCATCTCATCGCGGTAAATAGCATTCAGGCACTTTATAATCCCACAGAGCAAGTGTTATCAGTAACCACTAGGCTCCACGCACTGCTAATTCTCAGCCTTCGCCATTTCATCTCTCACCTCCATCCAACAGAAGCCTAGATCCTCAACAGCCCTCTGCAACGCTCAACCAACAAAGAGAGGAAGCCAGGATTTAAACTACAAGACACTATAAACACAGGCAGATTTACATTCTTTCACCTTAATATTATCGACTAGAGGGACTTTAAGATCGCGAAATATTACGCAAACTCTATCACCCTCTTAAGCTTCTAAGCTATAGTAAGATTCCAGGCTACTATAAACTATTAGAACGTTTAATCTTTCATTAATAAGCTATTAGAGATCGTTAATAAGTAGACCGAGCTAGGGGTTTATAAGTTTATCCTTAAGAAGTATATCTATCTGATCCTCTAAAAGTATCGTAAAACAGTTATCCTGAAAATGCTTAGTAAAGACAGGGTGCAGAAGGTCAGACATAATACTTAGATAAGCAGAAGCGTCTTCCATTTCAGCAAGTTACAAAGACTTACCTAAAGGGTTAGTAAGGATATAAACGTATCTATTAGTAATAAATCTCGCTTTAAAACTAAAGATAATTACTTCACTTAGACGTAAGAGTTAGACGATATAAGCTTTAAGCGGACCAACATTACCAACTTACTGCATTAGAGACTATATAAGGTAGCATGTAAATACCTTACTAAAGCTAGTAACTGATACGTAACTATAAGCTACTTACACGAGATATTAACGTACCGCTTTTTCGAGCAACACTCCGTACTGCTATACCCTAATAGCAATAGCTTAATACAGTAAGTATTGAAGAAGTAAGATTAGGTCCTGTTCTGCTTTTACCCTTTAAAGCGTATAAAGGCCGTGCCGTAAGGAAGGTTATAGCACTCTATTGCAAGTTCGATCATCTTACTAAAGGACCAGTACAGCTTTACTACAACAGAACCCGCACTTATGCTGGCATGCCTAGACAGAATCAGAACTGCTGAGGAGGCAAAGGTATAGATTACGTACTGACGAAACCTTATATGCTATAAGTAATTTATACGTAGTGTTTCTTTCTTAAGTACGCCTTTACCTAAAAGCGCCTTATCAAGAGTTCCCTATAAACCACTCTTAATTATCCAGACCTCAGTTTCATCAAGGTAAGATACTTATAACATTCTAATAACTATTTCGCCTTCCGATCGAAGAAGGGACTATATTATAAACGAAGCGTAATACCTTAAATTATAATCTTATACCTCTTTATTATTCCATACCAAGCTCTACCCTATACTTAGCAATAACTTATAAATGCGCTTTATACGTTATTATTTCCCAAGTCCCCTATTATTCCTACTTACTATCAGTAAATTCGATACAGAAAAGGCGTCAGTAATATAGTTAAGTCCTGCCAACTAAAGATTATCTTTCCAGTTATCAGTAAAGTTATAAGCTAGCATATCTCCTCTTCGCTCAGCTTTATTACCGTGCGTTTTACGCAGTTTAGAACCGAAATCAGACAGATAAAAAGTATTTTAAGTCTTTCAGAGTTAACAAGGCTAGCAGGAGGTAACGCTTACTTCGGATATAGAAAGTCACAAGTGCTAAAGCTCGCTCTTAACGAAAGATTAATACCCTTTAGTCACAAGTATTCTTACTAAACTACCTAGAAGTAGGACTAAGATTAACTCTAGTTACGAAGCTCGATAAAATAATCTCTAGAAGTAAAGCATCCTTATAATGCTTAATTTACGTTTACTGTGCTATACACTGTTACCTGCCCCACTGTACAGTTACTGCGTATATAAATGCTACTAGCCCACACACAAATTACCAGATATAAATAAAGAGATTCTATAAATTAAGTTAGCTTTTAATAACTCTTAACCTTATATAATTTGTTAACAGATTAGAGGAAATAAGAGAAATATATATATCTCTCTTCTCTTCTTTAAAACGCATACAAATTGTAAGGGAACAAAAGGAATTTAGAGAAAACAAGATATTTTAGACATTTCCAGCTTTATAAGCTCTTACGTTTCTCGACGGCTTTAGTCTTTATGCACTTCTTTATCGGCCTTACAGTCCTTACCTCCCAGCTGCCCTCTTTACTATAATTATCCCATATCAACATTAGATATGCCTTTAGTAAACTTAACGATATAGACTTTTAAGAGGAGGCTTAAAAGGCTAAGAAGAAGATTAAAGACCTGTATAAAGCTGTACTTAAGGATAAGAGAGACAAGCTATTTAGCGCAGCTTAAGCTTAGGGGAGGTAAAGCCACAGAGAAAGTAAAAGTAAAAGAGGAGGAGTTAAATAATAAGCTTAATACATAAGAGCTTAACACTGTAACTGACGTAAAGAAGACATTATACAGTATCTTTACTAATCTTAACTAACTTATACAGCTAGCTCTAGCTAAGACAGAGTAATTGTAAAAGGAGAATGCTTAATATATAACACAAATTAAAGGGTATTAAGAGAACTAAACTATAATACCCAATTCACGTTTACTATACAATACCCCGTTACCTGCACTACCGTACAGTCACCACGCACATAAATACTACCAGCTTACACATAAGTTACTAGATATAAACGAAAAGATTTTACAAATAGAGTCAGCCCTTAATAACTCTTAACCCTATACAGTTTATTAATAGATTAGGGGAAATAAGAGAAATATGCATATTTCTCCTCTCTTCTCTAAAGTATATACAAATTGTAAGGGAATTAAGGGAAATTAGAGAAAACAGGATATTTTCGACATTCTCACTATATAATAACCCCTTTTGAGATTTGACGAAAAGATTTTATAAATTAGCCTTAAACGACTGTCCCCTTAAAGCTAAAACACTACTTAGAGTATTTAAAGGTAACATGCTGTTATTTAGTATCTGTTTTCTCTTACTTATTGTAGAGAGCTAAGAGTTAAGTTTATCTAACTACTATCTTTACTTATTTTCGTTATTAGCAGTTTAGTGTAATATTTGGGAAGTCTGTTATTAATAACTCCTTCCTTACGATATTTAAAGCAGTTAGTATACGAAGAACTAACTTATAATGCCTAATTCGCATTTACCGTGCAATACACTGTTACCTATATTACTATATAGTTACCGCAGATAAGAAGGAAGAGATTTCTCAAATGGAGTTAGCTTTTAATAACTCTTAACCTTATATAATTTATTAGCAGATTAGGGGAAATAAGAGAAATATGCATATTTCTCCTCTCTTCTTTAAAAGGCATATAAATTGTAAGGGAAGTGGGGGAAATTAGAGAAAATAAGATATTTTAGACATTCCCCCCATACGATAACCCTTTTTAAGATTAAACGAAGAGATTTTATAAATGAATTAACCTTTAATAACTGTCCTTTTCTTATATATGTAATAATCTAAAAGAAAAAGCTTATTAGGCTATAGATACTTTATAATACAGTATAATATTTCCACGTGATATAGAAACTCTGTTGTTCTTTTTTGTTAATGTGGACTTTTTAGATAGATAAAGCTAAAACACTACCTACAGCTTACTAAACGATGGGGTAACTTAAGGGTAGTTTAATTAGACTGGGCGTGGCTTGCGCATAGCGCAGCCATTACGGGGAGCCCTTGAATTGGAGCCCTTAAGTTAGAATTATTGCCGTAGCACGATAACGGCCGGTAACGCGGGGAGGTTAGTTCGTGCAGCTAAAAGCCGCACCACTACGAAAATTTTCCTTTACGTGCTTTACGCTCCTAATTCTAGCTTTAGTTAGATAACCACTCCTCTTATTTTACCCCCTAACTTAGTAGCTATCGGCTACTCTCATTTTTATAATATATGGTTTGTTTTATAATTTTATATTCTCTCCCTTATTTAAATAAGGGTTTGTCTAGGGAGAGCACAGCTTTGTAAATAAACTGTTTAAGGTTCTCGCGACTTCTCGTGATCCTCCTCCCTCTAATTAAAGTAATTCCCTAACCTCCCTATTAACAGCGATTAAATAGAATTACTCCTAGACAGAGCGTTTCTACAATATAAGCTCTTACTGCCTATTAACAAAAGGGAGCGCTTCCACAATATAAGCTTACGCTACCTACTAATAAGTTAAGTTTTACTTCGATAATATAAGCATCGCACTGCTTACTAATAAGCTAAGTTTCGTTTCTATAATATAAGCTTACACTGCCCACTAATAAAGGGCAGCGCTGTTATTAACTTTCAAAACTATAGCTTTTAGACAGCGCTGTTATTAACCTGCAAAACTATAACTCCTAGACAGCACTGCTATTAATGTTTAAAACTATAGCTCCTAGACGGCATACTCCTTAACCTTTAAAACTATAGGTCCTGGACAGTACACTGCCCTAGTTATCCACTTTATATAGTCTTATGAATGTAACGATAATGTAATTCTGGCAGTTAAGCTAGCTAAATCTGGCAAAACACAGTCCTAATAAAAAAACAAGGCTTAAACCTTAAGCATTATTCACAAGCCCTCTATAAGACACATTACTAAAGAAACCACTCCTCCTCCATATCCTTAATACCTAATACACTTACATAAGTTACCCATGTCCAAGAAGTCGCACATTGCGCAATTCTGCCCTGCCCCGTAATGCGATAAACATCCTGTAAAGTAATACTCTCTAGCCTCTATACTACCAGTACAGTTCTAGCACCATTCACTATTAACTTCCGTAACTGTAGCAGCAGTGATAAGGGCGTCGATGTAATATTCAAGCACGTCTGCACGCTCTTTATTAGCAAACGACGACGGCTAGCGCAGGGCAGCTTGGAATGCCTTACCCACCCAGAACTTCTGGGTAGGGCAGGCGTTAAGTGTCTCTACTGCGTAGGTGCTCAGGTCGCTAGACTTAAGCTAGTCCACGAACGCCGTATTTGTGGTATCGATAACGAAGCCGCTAACAACCCGGCTGTCGATAGTTTGATTGAGGTCAACCTAGAGGCTCCAGTTGTTAGAAATCAGCTTTCTCAGGCTTGTCATTTTCACTGCATTATAATACGTTAGCTACATTATAATGTAAAGAGTAGAATAATAATAATAACTTACGTAAATAAGGGAGTATTGCGGTACAGTTACAGAATAAGCTTAATAATACTTGGAAATTTCGGAATCGAAAAGGTTAACGGGAGGTAGACAAGCTTAACCCTACGTGCAGATTTAAAAGGTAAGCTGCATTAATAAAGGGTAGTAGAATGTAGTAAGTAGAGGTTATAAGTAGTTAAAGGTTAGAAAATACTTAGTGCGGTAAGTAGTTTAAGGAAGGAAAGCGTATTATTTATAGAAGAAAGGACAGTCCCCCCCTTTAGCCCTCTGTGCCGGAAATTAGAGCTAAAAATTAGCAAGTCGAGTCATACTGGCCGTAAAGCCCTCAGATAAAGAAGGGTAAACGCAGCGTAATTAAGCTAAGTGATACTAGCTGCAAAGCCCTCGGATAAAGAAGGGCAAACGCTGCGGGAGCAAGATAAGTGATGATTAAGCCAAGTCATACTAGCCACAGAGGCTTTAGATAAAGAAAGGCAACAGCCGTATAAGCAGGACAGTTAATGATTAAGCTAAATTATACTGGCTGCGAAGGGGGTACTGATTAAGCCGAGTAATGCCAGCTGCGAAGCCCTTAGATAAAGAAGGGCAACGGCCGCATAAGCAGGACGGTTAATAATTAAGCCGAGTCATACTAGCCGCAAAGGGGGTAAAGATTAAGCTAAGCGATGCTAGCCGTAAAGGCTTTAGATGAAGAAGGGCAAACGCAGCGTAATTAAGCCAAGTGATGCCGGCTATAAAGGCTGGGATAAAGAAGGCTAAATACTACGTGAAGAGAATAAGTGCTGATCTAGCCGAGTAATGCTAACTGTAAAGGCGTAAGATAAAGAAGGGCAAACACTGTATAAGGCAGACAAGTGCTAATCTAGCTAAGTGATGCTAACTGAAAAGGCCTAAGATAAAGAATCGCAAACACTGTGGGAGGAGGACAGGTGCTGATCCAGTCGATCTAGCCGAGCGATGCTGACTGTGAAGGCCTGAGATGAAGTATAGCAAACGCTACGTAAGGCAGACAAGTGCCGATCTAGCTAAGTGATTCTAACTACGAAGGAGTAGGATAGAGATAAACACTGTAAGTTTAAGTAATAACGATGCTACTAATATAATTATTAGAAGAATCTTTCGGCTTAAGCAGCAAAAAGGCTACCAAAGTAGTTGTTAGCACTAGGGAAATCTACTTAGTTTGCATCGTAAAACGTAAAACTCCATAACGTAACCCTACGTAATAAGACCCTGCGTAACGAAAACCCCACGTAACGAAAACTTACGTAGCCTATGCCAGAGGCATAGAGGCCTTACTAGAACTATCACTTCTCTAACCAACCGCTTAACCCTAAGGCTCGATTTAAGGAAGCTATTCACGACAACCAAAGCAACTACTAAACCACTACGGTAATTACGATTCCTTACCTTCACCGCTTTTACTAACCAATTGATAAGCTAATCGATAAGCCTGCTAACCGACAGCAGCTGCTGAAGGCTTATTAAATAATAACACTCTCCCAGACTCGGAAGCCTGCCAGCTAACCGCAGCTACTAAACGAAGCCATCGCGATAGCTAAATACAGAATAAGTTACGTAGATAAGATATGCGATAGGATATAACAGAAATTCCGGAACGCTATGCCCTTTTAAGAGTGTTTACTTTAAGATTCTACTTACAGGGTTACTAATAATTACCTAGCCTTAATATCGTAACTATTTAGACTGTTGCTTTGTTTGAACTAAGCGAGTGTGACGTTACAGTCGTTCCAGCTATAAACTCCACACCCTTAGACTCCACGCGTAAGCCGTACGTAAGGCAGTTAACACGATATATCTACATATCGAGCTACGCAGTGAGCTACATAGTTAGGTAACTACAGCAATTTTATCTACTGCGAAAGCCGAAGCCCAACGCTGCACCTTTAAGAAGTGCCTCTAAGTCCAGCCCTTACAGAACGATCTGTTTAACCATATGTATTCCAATACGTGTTCTACAGCTAGAAACGCTTAGAACTACGAGGGCGTTAGTTCGATTCTTCTTCTTCGGCTGACTCCAGCAGTAAGAAGTCTCCTTCGTCGAGCTTACTGCTTATAATCTTTCGATTCTGAGTAACAATGAGGACGTTAATTCAGTTTATCTTGGTGTAGCAGATGTAGCTGTTTCGTCTAACAAGTAGTCTAGTAGCTGCAGACCATTAACAACTGCCAGGCTTCTTATGGACTGCTGTTGCTAACGTCGACAGCCCCCTCTGTTCGGACAGCTCCTGTTTAACGACACCCTGTTCAGGATCTTTCGATTCTATGCGACAACAAGGTCGTTTGTTCAGTTCTTCTTAGTACGGCGGATTTAGCTATTTCCTCTACTAAGCAGTCTAGTAGCTGCAGACCGTTAACAACTACTAGGCTCCCTGACGGACGGCTGTTACTAGCTTCCACACCCCCTTTTATTCGGAAGGCTTCTGTTTAACAGCTCCCTTTTCGGAATCCTTCGATTCTCCACAATAACGAGGACTTTAAGTTAGTTCTTTCTGTAAGGTTAGATAGCTGCCGACCGTCAACGACTGCCAGGCCCCCTAACAGACTGCTAATACCAGCTTCCATAGCTTTATATCTATCTATTCAGGAGGCGCTAGCTTAATAACTTACTACTTATAATCCTTTAATTCTGAGTAATAACAAGGACGTTAGTTTAGTTCTTCTTAATGTAGTGGATATAGCTGTTTCCTCTAACAAGCAGTCCAGTAGCTGCAGACTATTAACTACTGCCAGGCTCCCTGACAGACCACCTGGGCTAGCTTCCACCGCCCCCTGTTCAGAATATATCGATTCTAGGCGATAACGAGGACTTTAGGTTGGCTCTTTCTGTAAGGGCAGATAGCTGCAAGCCGTTAACAACTGCTAACCTCCCTGACAGACCGTTATTAACACCTCAATCGGCCCCCAACTCTTCCATTCAGAATCCTTCGGCTCAGGATCGCTCCACCTTAGAACCTCCAGTTTAGAAAGACCCTATTGTTTACAGCTAGCCTCCTACCCCTAACAGACTGTTAATAACTACCCGCAGACCTCCCGACAGGCCGTTAGCAACTCCAGCCCGTTTAGTAACAGCTATTAAAGCTAGGCTTAGAGTCCTTATTTCGACAGCGATCCTCTCTGTAATAATAATAACGCTAGCTACCGTTACCGACCCTAGGGCTTATTCTTCGAGTCTCGGAACAGGCTTTTTAGCACCTTCGTAGCTACATCACACGTGCTGGCAGTCGATTCTGAGCCTTCTAGAATCTCCAGGTGTTATATTTGCTAATAATTGCAGTGGGTAACGATATCTTAAACCCTAAGCCTTCTAAGGGGTTTATTTAGAAAGCTAGCTGTTATAACTATGGTTAGCACTGGAGCGACAGCCTTACTGCGAGCTATTCGGCAACTTAGTTACACAGTCAGTCCTAGTTTAGTAAGAAAGAAAGTAAACTTTATTTTTAGCAATAATCATCCAATTCGGCAACTACCTGTAACGAAGGCAGCATCTTAAAAGAACTATCTAACCCAACAGAACCCTAAGGACTAATACATACAAGTCCACCAAAGCCTGTAAGTTCACAACATTTTAATATACAGTAAGCGAAAAAGAATAGTTTAGAATATAAAATATATTTACATTCCTCTTCATTCCCCTTATTCCCTAACAAATACTATACAGGTAAGAGACGAGAAGAGAAATATATATATTTCTCGTATTTCCTCCAATTTACATATAAAATGTTAAGGGTTAAGAGGAAATAAGAGATAATAGTATATGTAAAATCTTAAACTTTAATACAGAAAGTAAGTTTAGTGTGGCGTTAATGTATTATACAGCAGCTATATTTATAACGGTAACATTAAAATGGAGATCTATAGATTCTTTACCCTTAGTATAGTGGGTAAGAAAGACCTTAAAAGCTTTACTGTTAATAAGAGATATAATAAGATAGCGATAATTTATTTAAATTACAGTTTATATATCCTCTCTCTTACTAAAGACTAGTTTTAAACTACTTTAACGTTATCTTATTACAGTAATAAGTAAGCACTAGTCTTACAGGAAAAGCTTAGAAAGCTAACGAAAAGAGCAGCCTAACTTACGAAACGAAAGTCACTAGTTATTTCCTCCTTAAATAAAGAAAAGGGGGTTACCTTAAGGACTCTAATAGTAAATAGACAGCTGTAAGATACATATCTAAAGCCAATAAATCTCGGGAAATACATAAATAATAAGATCCTCAGTCTTTTAAGCAAAACTTTAGGAAATATATAAAATATATATATTTCTCTTAATTCCCCTTATTTACTAACAAATACTATACAGCTAAGAGATAAGAAGAGAAATATACAAATTTCTCATCTTTCCTCCAATTTATATACAAAATGTTAGAGATTAAGAGGAAATAAGAGATAGTCCAATATATAAAATCTTAACCTTCAGTATAAGAAAAAAATTATTCCAAATGTTAAATATATTCCCCTTTCTCTTCATTCCCCTTATTCTCTAATAAATACTATACAGCTAAGAGACGAGAAGAGAAATATATATATTTCTTATATTTACCCTAATTTACATATAAAACGTTAAGGATTAAGAGAAAATAAGAGATAATTGTATATGCGAAATCTTAAACTTTAACACAGTAAATTATGTTTAACGCGGCGTTAATGTATCGTACGGTAGCTGTTTTTACAACAGTGATATTAAAATGGAGATCTATAGACTTTTCGCCCTCTTTATCCGGTTAGGGATCTGAATGCTTTATAAACTTATTATTTAAGCTATATCTCTTATAAATAGAAAAGCTTTTAGTACCTTTTATATACATTACACTCACTTATATAGTAGCTAACCCCTTATCTAATAATTATTATTAGTATTAGCTATTAAAGGAATCTAACGCACTATCTTAAACTAAAGTAGCTATATAGCCTCCCCTCTTCCTCACCTAGTTAGCTTATTAAATTTAAAATGTTAAATATATTTACATTTCTTTTCGTTCCCCTTATACTTTAATAAATACTATACAGCTAAGAGATAAGAAGAGAAATATATATATTTCTTATATTTCCCTTAATTTATATATAAAACGTTAAGGATTAAGAGAAAATAAGAGATAATCGTATATGTAAAATCTTAAACTTTAGCACAGTAAATTATGTTTAATGCTGCATTAATGTATCGTATAGCAGCTGTTTTTATAACAGTAACATTAAAATAAAGATCTATAGACTCTTCGCCCTTTTTATCTAGTTAGGGATCTGAATACTCTTTAGCTCTACTACCTTAGTTATATCTCTTATTAACAGAAGAGCCTGTACTTTAAGGGAGATTAGGCTTAAGAGTAGTAAAGTCGCAATAAAAGTAAAAATAAAAAAATAGGAGTTAAATAACAAGCTTAATAAAGGAGGAGTTAATACTATAGCTAACGTAAAGAAGAAATAATATAACTGCTAAAGCTAAGGGATAACCGCAGTTAATTAATATTTATATTAAAACAAAACTTATTTTAAATTTTTAAATATATTTACCTTTCTCTTAATTCTCTTTATTCCCTAACAAATAATATATAGTTAAGAGATAAGAGGATAAATATGTATATTTCTCATGTTTCCCCCAATTTACATACAAAACGTTAAGGATTAAGAGAAAATAAGAGATAATCTAATATATGAAATCTCTACCTTCAGCATAGGAAAAAAAAGTCTTTCAAAATATTAAATATATTCCCCTTTCTCTTAATTCCCCTTATTCTCTAACAAATACTATACAGCTAACAGATAAGAAGAGAAATATGTATATTTCTTATGTTTCCCTTAATTTACATACAAAACGCTAAGGATTAAGAGAAAATAAAAGCTGATCTATTATGTAAAATCTTACACTTTAGCGTAATTAGTGTATCTAGCTAGGTGTTAATATTTATGCTGGAATTAATATATAGTATAGTAATAATATCTACGTTAGTGACTTTAAACTGTGCCTTATACTTTATCTCTTACTAAGGACTAGTTCTTAATCTACTTCAGTATTGTCTTATCTTATATAAGTAGCAAGAAGCTAGCTGTTCCTATTTATAACGGTTAACCTTAACGGATAAGATAAAGGATGTTACGAATCCTTATAACTATAAGTTCTACACACTAGTAAGGTTAAGACTTTAAAATACAGTAAAGTCCTTTAATGATAAGTAACAACATTACCGTTAGTTTAATTCTTAACTAAGCCCTTTACTGCTTAGTAACAAAGAGTCTATCAGTTTGCCCCTTAGCTAAGCCCTTTACTGCTAAGCAATAGAGAATCTACTAATTTAATCCTTAGTCTAGCCCTTCTATTCTAAGTAACAGAGAGGCTGCTAGTTTAATCCTTCGGAGAAACACTGCTTAGACGCGGAGTATAATAAGGCTACGCAGAACTTGGAAACAAAAGCTCAAAAGCTCTGTTAAGCTACCACGTGTCTTAACTAAATTAAGAAGCAAGTAGCAGAGCGCTAAGTGTAAGGAACAGCAAATACTACCAGTAGAGCAAACAGGCTGTTACGTAAGGCTAAGCTTAATCGGCTTTATTTAGACATAATAATAGCGATGTTTAACTACCTGTACAAGCTTATGCAGTACAAATGTAGCATTATCAGCAAGCTAGCTGTAATAGGAATACGTAAGGACAGTAGCTAGAAGTTGCCTAAGAACTACACCTTTATCTATTCTACCGTTATTAAAGTAACACGCGTGTTAGTAATGTACTAATCTGTTCTTAAGCGGGAGGATAATATCTAAAGGCTGTAGATAACGATAGATACTGACAATGCAGCAGAGGCAGCCACTAGGCTGTACTAGATCGTCTACAGTAAGGTACGCCAGTTTATAGTCATGGCAGCCTAGGAGACCAATCTAAAGCTAATAAACTAGATCTTCGACACACGGTCGTACAAGCTACGGATTCGGTATATGACGACAGCCAGCCCAGCTAGCGACTAGCTAAACGACCAGCTATTATATTAGCAGATCTACATTACTATAAACAGGCTAAATAATATAATATACACGTTAGTTAATAAGGTAAGGGTAGTGTTAAGTCAGCTGCTGATATTAAAAGACGACAGCGATCTTACATCTATACCAGCTATTATCTGGGATAAGATAAAGGATAACTATAGCGAAGACCGGGTAAGGTATTTATTTCTACGCGACGACTGTAACTTATAGCTAGCTATAGGAGAGGGCTAGGTTATACGACAGTTACTGCAGCAGCCAGGCAAACGGGAGGAGTGGCTACAACCGGCTAGTAGCGATACTTTTTCCGACGGTAAGTTAAGGGGGGGGCCGTACTACACAGCTGCCATTCGATCGTACAAGCAGCTAGTAGAGAGATTCTAAGAGGGCACGCTAGCTATGCTGTACTTACTTAGGGAGATGCCAGGGCAATCGACGGAAGTTATAAGGATCTAACACAGTAACACAGCTAACAGGGGCATTTAAAACATTATAATCGACCGCAGCATAATGTACTTTATCACATTGTATTATAAGAACTACCGCAGCAGTAAGTAGGTAAAGGTTATCTACTGCTACTTACCCCAAGAGGCAAGCAAGCTACTAATGTAGTATCTGTAGCTTATACTTCCGTTCTAACAGCAGGTACAGGAGATAGCGAAAGGGGCAGACAAGCCCAGCCCGTTTCTTTAAGGTAACGAGATTATTACGTGCTTTAATCCCGTTACAGCTAGTACAGCAAATGATATCTCCACTCCACTACAAGCAGGGCGTTAGAACAAAGATAATGCAAGGTACATCCACTGCATTACTATTATTAACTAACTAGTATGTAAGTAAGCTTTAAACCAGTTAGTTTAATTTTCGGGTACACTAATTAGTTTAAAGTCGGCTACATTAATACGTTTACAGTTAACCATACACTTATTTATATACTAATATATTATAATAATAGTAAGGAGGATAAAGTTACTACTAGTGAAGTAGAGAGCAACGTTTTAAACAGCAAGGAAGCACAGCAGGTAACAACCCTTTAAGAGCGTGTGTAATCAGCTGACTAGATACAGCAAGTACTGCTACAGTATAGCAAGCGGCTACTAAGCGTGCGAATCGGCATTAGCGCGTAGAAGCACATCGCTATCGCTATCTCCAACCACTATCTACATAAGGTGTTCGGGCGGGACGGTAAGGATGGGGACGATGATAAGGACAATGACAGCGCCCCCGACAGCACGTAGGATCTCCAAGCTGGGCATAGCACGCATGTGGCGGGGATAATCTACACGCGGGAGCTGCAGCAAAGGACAATAAGCACAGCGGTACGGAGGGACCGGTTCCGGGAGGTTAGCTAGCAGTAGTACCGCTTTCTAGAGTTTGACGCCTAGGACGATGCTGGCAGGGCGCCCAGGAAGCGAAAACGAGACGTATTCGACGGCATACGAGAAGAGGCACGGTTCCGGCAGTTTGAACAGCTCTAGGTGATGGATCTGAAGGGGCAGTTACAGGTCATGCTGGGCGATAACGCACAGTTCCAGGGCATACAGCAGAAGGTAATCCGGGCTATTATACAAGGTAATAATCTTATTATGCAGATAACTGGGACGGGAGGTGGTAAGAGCTTATTATTTATGCTCTAAGTCTGCCGTTACAAAGGCTTTCCAGGTTTTTGTGAACCGGTTATACGGGTGTGGGCAGCTAGACCGGGTGGTGGTTAACAAGTGTTACACGGTGTTAGATAGCGACAGGTCGTTCCGGCTGCAGATAGTGTTAGTAGGCAGGGTAATGCGCGGGCTTTAAGGTGCAAGTAGTATTTTTGACAGCCACGCTAGCCCCAGGGGATGTAGGGAGGTTTTACCACATTATAAAGTTGGAGGGACAGCACATTCGGCTGTTTCGTAAGCGAACGATAAGGCTGAATATTAGCTACCGGGTGTGGAAAGCAGCAGGCAGCAGCGAGGAGGAGGATTAAGCTGTTTGCAAGGCTGTACAAAGCAAGCTATAAGGCAGCGAGAGTGGTAAGATCATTATGTACGGGGGCCAGATTAAGCGGGTGGAGCGGCTGGGCGAGATGCTAAAATAGGCCAGTATACAGTATGTTAACTAATAGGTAACGAAGACACAGCCCACTCAATGGAAGCGTGCCCGCATTAAGGAGGTAACGAATAAGTATAAGTGCAGCATATAAAGGATTAGGTAAAAAAGGAGGTATTTAGAAAACAGAGGCTAGAGAGGTATTCTAAGTGTTTTTACTATAGGGTGCTGTAAGCGTTATATAGACGATAGGCTGCAAGCGGGCATAATAAAAGCTAGTTTACTATAATAAAGGAGGGTGTGTTTTAATATAAGGAGGTAATAGTGTAGATATTAAGTGGGCTGGCAGTGTAAGGGGGTAATGGGACAGAGAGGGTAATAGATATAATAAGAATGGAGGTGAGGTATAATGTAAAGGAGAAGTGGTATATATAACTAGGTTAAATAATATGTTAGGGGGGTTTGCAGGCAAGTTAGATATATTAAATGTGTGTATATTTAAAGTAAAAGTTTATATAGGAGGTTAGAAATGTAATTATTAATAGTAGAAAGACAGTTATACTATAAAGTTACTACATTTTATAGTTATAAAATACAGTTAATATAAGTTAGATAGTAAGTATTAAATGTAATTATAATTCTAATAAAATGAGAAGTAGAATTAAAGGTTAACAATATATATAATTAAAAGGTTTTACTCTTTTATGTAAAACTAGCTGTTTAATATATATAAAATAATAAAATACATATAATAAGAGATAATGTATGTTTTTAAGTAGTGTTTATTATATTTATTATATAAGTTTACTTAAGGTTCTAATTATAATTAAAGTTAAAGTATTATATAGTTATAAGGAGATTAATTATATATTTATTAATCTATTATCTATATAAGTAACGTTAGCATATAATTAAAAGTAGAGTTAAGAAATAGTAGTAAAAGAAGATATAAGAAAGATAAGATAAAGAAATAAATAAAAATGATTCGTAAGAGTAAGTAAAGTTATAAAAGAAAATTTATAGTTATATAATTATGAAATACTAAAGGGTTAATCCTGTCCGGAGGACAATTTGTTATAAGGGTGGTCCAAAAAAAAAAAATTACTATGGGAAATTTAGTCAAAACTGATAAGGAAATTCAACTCGACCTAGGACTGGTCGGTTCATTATCAAAAGTGGGTCTGCTCGGGCCCCTTCGCTCGGGCCCCTACTCGGGCCCCAAATCACGTGATATGATATGGTTT
>Ga0247760_1000752_pt1 | contig 33865 bp, 47 predicted proteins | sample UWRJL171409R4_FD_179936 | JGI IMG/M metagenome (GOLD analysis project Ga0247760, IMG submission 179936) | Plant litter microbial communities from Arlington Agricultural Research Station in Wisconsin, United States - UWRJ-L171-409R-4 | ecosystem: Environmental > Terrestrial > Plant litter >... | reverse complement strand
ACGCTGCCACTCTCCCGCTTCGTCGCTAACGCTGCCGCTCTCCCTCATCGCTCTGTTGCCGACAACCCTTGTCGCTTCGTCACCGACACTGCCGCTCTCCCTCGTCGCTTCGTCGCCGACAACCCCTGTCACTTTGTCGCCGACGCTGCTGCTCTCCCTCGTCGCTTCGTCGCCAACGCTGCCGCTCTCCCTCATCGCTCTGTCGCCGACAACCCTTATCACTTCGTCGCCGACGCTGCCGCTCTCCCTCATCGCTCTGTCGCCGACAACCCTTGTCGCTTCGTCACCGACACTGCCGCTCTCCCTCGTCGCTTCGTCGCCGACAACCCTTGTCTCTTCGTCGTCGTCGTCAACATTGCCGACGCTGCCGCCTTCCCTCGTCACCGCTCTGGCCACACTCTTTGTCGGCGACTTCGCCCCCCGTCGCAAATTCGAGGCTCCTCCCTGACTCAGCTTCGCCAGACTGAAGCCAATGATACAGCCCACCAGAAAGGGGCAGCCAACCTGTGCCTGCTGCCAATACTCCAAGAAGCGTTGTATCTGGACGGGCCAAAAGCAGGTTTGCGACCGCTGTTCAAATGGCTGCTTCAACAGTGGCAAGAGACACAAGGCCTGTATATGTGAGGTTGGTCTCGCCAGGATGTCCAGCTCGCTAGACCTCGCCGCAAGCGTCCCTGAGCCGCAACAACCTGAAGTCATTTCAACACCCGAAGCGTCAGTACCATCGGCTCCAACCTCAGTGGCCGGTGAGCAATCAAACGCAGAAGTGTTCGGGGGGGAGACCCAGCCACAGTACCTGCCTCCTTTCCAGCCGCAACCGTCAGTCCCATCGCCTTCCGCAACCTTGGTGGCTGTTGAGCAATCAAACGCAGAAGTGTTCGGGGGCGAGACCCAGCCACGGCACCTGCCTCCTTTCCAGCCGCAACCGCCAGTCCCATCGCCTTCCGCAACCTTGGTGGCTGGTGAGCAATCCAGCGAAGGCGATTTCGGGGGCCAAAACCAGCCAACAGATTACCCACCTGGAGAGTCACCTTTCCAGCTGCGACAGGCGATCTCGGCGTCGGGAGTCTCCATCCGATCGCCACCTCCGACCTTGGTGGATGGCAACCTGCTAAGCCAGGAAGCCCCGGATTTCCTGAATGTCAAAACTACCGGCCCGAACGGTTTGTACAATGCCTTGGACTCCTGCGGTTGGGTCATGACACAAATTCCAGGCCCAGATCTTGCCGCGTCGCGCCTCCCCACCGCACTTGACACAAACCTGGAGTTCAACCAAGCCACATCAGACAGGGGTCCCTATTACATCACGCGCCTGATCGGTCCTCAAAACACATCTATTATCATTCGGGAGGATTCTCCACTCTTCCCATCTGGTAAGCCCAACCCCTCTGGATAACAGCGGATAACCCTTCTGACTTTCGATATCTGCATGCAGTACACATGTCGCAATTCAAAATCCCAGCAAGGATATTTGCAGAGTTACTGAACAATTATTCGTCTGTTCTTTACATCACTTCGCATAGCGAAGTGGAGGTGTTCTGGAAAGGCACTTCTTTTACCTACCTGTATACCCCAGGGCCAGGCTTTAAGGTCCATTGGCTACCACCGCCAAGTGCGATTTCTGGGCTCAACTTCATCTCTATATTCAATAGGGTGACTGAGCTATTAGCTAGCTATCTCCAAGACCCACCACCCAACTCTTCGGGAAGATAGGTCATGATGCAAACTGCACCTCAGTAGCGCCTTTGGTTAATGTACCTCGCAGAAACTCCGCTTGTTATAACCAAAGCGTCAAAGCTGTCCAGCAAATAAACATATCCACATGCATCATATCCCAATTTTTCCCCCCCTTTAAGCATAACGTATCCCCCATATAAGATCCAAAACCACACAGCCACTGACTCGTCGCTCTTCTCACTGTTACAGTAAAGCTCCTCCAAAACCAGTCCGAACTAAAGAACACATTAAGCATTTATCTTTCTGGGAGTTACGTTTCTCTCACCTCATCAGCTGCTACCTTCACGACAACTTTTTCACGCTCAGTGGCACTCACGTTCCTCAAATCCACTCGCATTGTGATGGATGACATTAATACTGCGGGGCCAAGACAATTCGTGGCTGATGCCCAGTCTGACCCCGCGCTGGGGCGGGTGCCTGTCAACATTATCGGACAGCTGTCGGAGCCGGATTAAAAGCACCGCCGAGATGTTACGCTAAGGTCCTTTATCAGCCGTGCCGGTTTAATCCGAGGATGCGAAGACACTCAAAACTTCGGAATATATCGGACATGGTCATAAACGGCAGAAGATCAAAAACAAAAAGCAATAGCTATCCAAAACTATTCAACTGTCTCCAGAGAGGGCTCGGGGGGGGGGCCTCTTATCGCCCAGTCAAGGCCCCACGATTTTAGTAAAGCGAAAGCACTAAACACCCGACCGTAAGGCAACCAGCCCCAACACAGCGGAGGCTACCGTATCAGACGGGCGACAGAGCCGCACCGCCTCCAGTGAGCAGGGATCCTCATTTGTCTCGGGTTGTGAATCGCCAAAAGCAGAGTTATCCTGCGGGGCGCCGGCTCACGCGAGTGACACGCAGTCGCCCGGCTATGCCTTGGAGGCGTGTACATATCCCAGTCCCGGCAGTCCTGCACACACTGCGTGCATCGGCAAGCGCCCGATTCTTCTAACCAGATCCCACCGCACATTTAAGGCGCCAAGTTCCCTCTAAGTTAGCTGCCTGGTCTCCCCATCACTGGGTCTCCGTCCCTGTTCTTCTCACATCGACCGAGCCAATGTACGATCTCGAATGCGCATACACTGGCCGCCTTTAGGCGGACGCTGTTATGGACGAACTCAGTGTGAAATTGATTTCCTCCACTCTCATACTTGCCTTCCTCATATTCACCCTTTCAGCAATCTTCCCGCGCGCCTTCAAGCCCTTAGAAATGCTGGGTGAATTTGTCACCCGGTGCCTGCAGCCCGAACCCCTTAATCTTCAAGTCCGTGCTTTCCTTGAACCCATTTCCACAGCTACTAATATCCATTTCACAGGAAAACATCCCATTACTGAAGTCCAAGGAGTCTTCCACCAACCAACAGCGAAATCTAACTCTCCTTCGTCATCGGAGGCCGTACGTGGCCGCGCGGGAGGCGCAGCAGTAGGCGGTTTGGTTACAGGGAGACAGTCAGTACCAACAGGTGCTTAAATTAGCGGGCATAACACACAAAGTAGTCCTCAATACCTACCTCCCATGTCGTCTGCAGAGTCCACATAAACACTAGTGCAATAAGGACCCCTTCTGAGTTAATCAGGGAGGAATGTGTCAAGCAGTCCTGTAGTACGTGAGCGAGATCAGCGCAGTACCCAATGCCGACAGACGCATTTTTGGCAACAATGAGGCGAGGTACTGGGAGGACATCCATAGAATAAAATAGGAGGTGTCTATCTAATAGGCGCCCCTGCCAATGCCATCTCGACAACGGCTCAGTCAGTGGCTCGAAGAGCGAGAGAGGCGGTATGCCGGATTTACCGTCCGTGGATTAGCCAAGAGTATACAGAGTTAATGCCGGAGAGAGCAACCAGGGCAGATGGACCACATTAGCGGCAGCCCCATTCCACCCTCCCAATCAACATCGGCGTTAGCGTCGGGGCAGTTACGATAGGTCCACACCAGCGGCAGCCCTACTTTCGATCTTCCGACATACCCATGCACGTATTGTCAGCGTAGGCGTGTCGGCTACTTAGACTCAAACAAGCAGCGCCTCACCCCGAGAAAGGCGTGACGCTTTAGTGGTGTCCAATATCCGACGTGCTAATGATGCTCGGATCTGACGAAACCTGCAACATTAGCTGACATTTTTACGGCCTGCACCTGCAATGTTGGGACAAAAGTCAGTGGTGCCAGCACCTGTGGCCAGCCGCTAGGGTAGGAATGTGGCTGGCTCGCCGGTCCACCATCTCCTAGATGCGGAGTCGGCTTTTCCGGTCCCGCCAGGCTCCAGCCCACAGTGGAAGTCTTGTTCACAACAGTGCTCCTTCATCCTTACCACCCAACCCAGGCCCAAGGTTCAGCGATGGCATGCATCGCCGCACTGCCGGTTGAGCTCATACGGCAGATTTCCAAGTGTCTACTTCCAAAGCATAAAGTACACTTCGCGGCCACCTGCTCTGCCTTCTAATTTATCCTTTCTTGTCACCTTGCATTTAGGACTGTAAGTGGGGTCGCATTGAACATGTGTATTTGAGCACCTTACCTAGTCGACATTGTCGGCCAGAATTTCTAAGTGGGGCCGCTGCCCTTATGGACCTATCACTGCTGCACCGATCCCGACTTGGCCGACAATCTTCTAAGTGGGGCCGCCGCCCTTGTGGACCTATCACTGCTGCACCGACCCCGACTTGGCCGACAATCTTCTAAGTGGGGCCGCCGCCCTTGTGGACCTATCACTGCTACACCAACCCCGACTTGGCCGACATTATCAGCCAGAACTTCTAAGTAGGGCCGCCGCCCTTATGGACCTATCACTACTACGCCAATTCCGACTTGGCCGACGAGGCCTGCTCTAGACTCTGCAGGGCTGCATCCTTCGCTTCGCCCTGGCCATGGCTGGGCACAGCATTGTTAGCCAGAACTTCTAAGTGGGGCCGCCGCCCTTGTGGACCTATCACCTACTGCGCCGATTCCGACTTGGCCGACATGATCGGCCGGAATTTTAAGTGGGGCCGCCGCTTTTGTGGACATGACCAGGTATCACCGCTACGCTAACAGTTAAACCACCCCCACACGCTCTTAACTTAACAGGGACAAGCCTACAGGAGCCAAGTGCATAGCAGCTATACATTTCCCCGGAAATTCTCCTCCAGATCGCGGCTGAGAGGCGTCAAGTCGATTACACAAAGACTCTCGCAGCTCCCAGCTTACCTGATGTAACGACAGTAAGGTTCGGAGTTATCACTGCCCACACAGCTAACTCCTTATTCCTTCTCATCTCCCGTTTTTCTTTTTCTCCATCGAGTGCAAAGTTACAGGTGGGCGATAAGTAACCCCTCTAACGGCGCGTGGAACTCTTAGAATAAATGACACTCGCCCGCCCATTCCCTTGGCCTGCTCTTTCTCTGCTCTCTGACACCGATCACCACCATGGCCGACGAAGACCGCGCACAAACGCTACGATCAACCATTTTCGCCATCTATGTTTTTACACTCCTCGCCTGCACGGCTCGCATCTCTATCCGCAAATATTTCAAGATACAACTCAACACCTCTAATTATCTTGTCACCACTACGACGCTCCTGTTCACCTGCTCGGTGATCCTCACCCTCATCACCATCAGCCAGGGTTTTAGCAGAGACACGCGCACCATCCCAATCCCCGACAACTCCGTCAGCCTAATTCTGATTACCTAGATAATAAATTTCGTCGTCCCAGCCCTCACACGCATCGCTATCGCTTTCAGCACTATCGTTTTTATCAATAGTGTATGGAAGTACATTCTGTGGGCTAACATTAGCCTGCAAATCGTGCTTATCACCGTGTACGAAGTGTTACAGCTCATAAGCTGTCAGACGGTCATCCGTTCGCAGATCGACATATCCAAAGCACAATGCCTTGACCGTGCGAGGCTTCTTGTCTTCTCATCCATATCCATCACGCTGGGTACACTGAACGACTCCATCTGCCTCGTCACCATCATCTATCGCCTCTATCATCTCCGGTACCCCATTGCCAGAAAGGTAGTCGCCATAGCGCTGGCCGCATCGTGCCTGCTGGGAACAGTGTTCGGGATACCTTCCCTTTACTACCTTGCGCAAACCGACTGGGGCATAAGTGATGTCATACGGGAACTAATATCCGTGTTCGCTTGGAGCATGGTCCAGGGGGGGTTCATCATTATCACGGCCTGTTTGCCGGTATTGCAGAGGGCACTATAGCTTGGGCGTATTCCATTAGATCATAGACTGCATAACCAGGATGAACTTAGTCTCCTTAAAAGGAGATAGATAGATGTATGCAATGAAGAGGAATCGTATTGCAAGCCTACATTAACCTAACCTTACCTTAGGAGGTTTATCGAGCTTTGGTGATAAGTATGCGCCCAGGCTTCAAGCCGCACCACCCGCCATACAGTCAACACAGAGCAGGCCGCCTTTAGCGGCAATCGCTGGTGCCAGGCTTATCCGGGATAGGCCGCCTCCGCAGTACTCGCAGGAAGATTCGCCCTCAGACCCCTGTTTACCTGTTCACGTCTGCAGGCAGTCTTCAAGGCCAGTTGCGAAGGGCGAATCATGCTCTGGCCGTGTCAGCGGCCCCACATCGACGTGGCCGACTCCAGTTTACGCTTTCAAGTGTCGCTGACAGCCCGCCCTCTGAGAGGCCAGGCTAAAGGCACTGTATACTGGCTAAGTCGGTCCAACCTCCCCTCCCCCCCCCCTTCCGTAACGGTATGACCCCACCCAAGCAGAGCTGACTCAAACTCTTAATCATATCTAGTTTGTTTGCTTATAAAAAGGGTCTTGCGTCCTCACTGTCTGTCCGCCCATATTCCTCGGTTCCATTGCAGTTCCCTCTGTCTTTCTCTCCGTCCCCACCAAGGCTACCAGCGAAATGGACCAACTTAAAAAGCAGAAGATAACCCCACCGGAATTTGTAAGCATGCTCAATCAGATCCATGGACTGAACCCGCAAAACGCCCAATTACCTGGCATGATCCCATTTGAGCTTTCAGGCTCACTCTTCCAAGACCTTAGTACGAAACCTGGAATGTCAACTTATTCATTCCAAGATCTGATGGCATGTTTGTCTGGCTGCTGACAAGGGTAACTTCAACAGTTGACGGTACTCCAAACCTTTTTATGGACGGAGCTATCACGGCCATCTCAAAGATTCCACCTAGATATTCGGAGGTTGCGGGAGAAGATGTTAAGGAACTCTACTACAAACAGGCTTAGGCTAAGAACTTCATGGCGAACCTCTGTCAAACCACAATGGGTGTTAGTTCCGTTATTCTGACTGGACTTATGTTCGTCTTGGAAGACCATTTCACTCCAAATGGTGCTGCTACTGCTGGATACTTCACGGGTATTATTATAGTTATAGCAGTCAAGAGTTAGATAGAGGACTTTCACAGGGATGCAAAGTTGAAGAGGGCGTCAGGGTTAGGGGTCTAACATCCTCAGTGGCCCTCGGGAGTCTATATTATCACTCGTAGCATCTAATCTTACCTTTTTTTCGCTGGTCGTCACCGACCCAACTATTACAATGCCACTGGTTCACCTGTATATACTGTCTGAGTATTCTTAGACTGCCCGTGCGATGTTGAGCCGGCCGCCATCTCCTGATACGATACCACGGGAGACACTCGAGCTTTGCAAGGCAAGTCAGGTCGGCAGGCATGTAGCCTCGGATCATGGTGCCTATGTTTTGCGACGGGGTCAACTGTAAGCCCTGGCCTGAAAGCTCCCAGGCCGTGAAAGGGATAGGCAGCCTTCAACTGACCTTGTTGGCCCAGAATTCAGGAACCGCCACTACTCGTCAGATAGGCTGAGCTTATCGTGGTCGCGGGGGTCACTGACAAGGGCCAGACCCCCCACAGCTGGCAAGTAGTCTATAAATACATGTACAAGACGCCTGCAACACCCAAGCAAAGCGGTGCCTTCTTCCCTAGCCTTACCTCCCCCCGATGACATCGACTACTACGATGACCTCTTACACTATCAACCTGGCCAACACTGCTGGCAGCGGGCATCCAGGCCAATTTGGCTTCATTAGCCTTAACAGGACCGACAACGGCCCCTTATGTCAACAAAACGCTAATGGGTCTGACCATGCCGACAGCGGGGCTTCAGACCGCATTAACTTTAACGACCCAGACGACACTGACGGCGGCGCTTCCGAACGTACCAACTTTAACGACCTTGGTGGCATTGACAGTGACGCTTCCGAACGTACCAACTTCAGCGACCCAGACGACAGTGACAGCGGCGCTTCCAAATGTACCAACTTTGATGACCTTAGTGGCACTGACGGCGATGCTTCCAAACGTACCAACTTTGTCAACGGTGGAAACGCCTCGGACCATATCTTTAACGGCATTAACGGTACTGGTAGTTACACTGACGACTTCAGCTTACTGGCAGATTCCTTCCAGGCCATCACCCGGCAGGCGGAGTATACGGCTCAAGTTTATAAAAGGGTTCAATCCGGTGGTTTACCAGTTTACAAGGAGGTGCAGGAGTTATGGGAACAGCTGAATATCTGGGAAGAGCAAATTAGAGTTCTGAGGCTCCAGTTAGGACACGCAGCTCGTGAAATTTTAGAGTCCATGAACAAAGTTACTGTTAAGTAAGGACCTAGGTTCACATACTATCTAGCTAAGACTCCCCTTATATATACAGGGTCCGACACCAAAACAGTTACATAAACTTGCAAGACGCTATAATAATATCTCAGAAGATAATTTAGCTGTTTACATGGTTCTTACAGTGATACACTTATAAAAATTAACAATCTGCTAGGGTGTAGCTTCACGAACTAACACCGCAGCTTCGGCAAAGGTAGAATTACCAGTTCTCTTAAAACCGGATCTTTTATATAGATTTATATTAGTACGTAGCTAAGGGGTATTACGGGACAAACTCAGCTAACTTACATAACAGTCTTAACCTCGTCAGAGTAAATCAGTGTAAAGAGGAGAAAAGGCCCTGTAAGCTAAACCTATCTTTTCCTAATGTTGAGGGAATATGTAGAGGAGACCAGGCACAATTTGAAGGTAGTGCAGGGAGAAGGCGAGGTCCACGCAAATAATTAGACGTTCCTTCTTCGGCAGACTGCGGCAACAAACCATCATGTTACATCTGACAACTGTCTTACTACTACATTTAAGGTCGTAGATCTTATCATTACTGGCAAGGCAGGAACAAAGCTGCTGAGGCGGTTAACCTATATCCGGTTAATACAGCTATTCAACGATTTAAAAGCATGCATCAGAAGTGAACGTTATAATCTACAGCCACGCACTTCAAAAGCAAGTTGTAACAGTTACTATCAATGCATATATAAACGCTTAAGATAAAGTTCCCAGTCCTAACGTTCGGCAAATGCTCAGAGAAAGGAAACGCAGCATCATTGCTGCTGGATCTTCTTCCTATATCACCATACGACTGGAAGCGCGTCAGCTTTTTGTGCTTTAGGTGTGTGAGCCTCGCGATGGTCTTTTGAAAAGAAGCTAGATATGTACCACTTACGTTGTTCAGATAGCTCCGTCTGGACCTCAGTTGCCCTAAGACTTGGATCGGGACAGTGCCGTTTAGTAGCCTTAGCTACTCGTCCAGCGGGCGCAGAACGCTTGAGATCGGAAGTTGGTGCAATCGTAGTGCTAGTTTCATGTTCCTTGACATAGATCTTACCAAACTCCTTGACAAAGAAGAGTTCTGAAACGAATCGCGCTGTACAATCTTGCAGCAGATGTTTGTGGTTTTTGAAGTTGGGGTAATCTTTCTGATTGGGCCACAGTGAGTCTGTGACCAGACGCATCACCTTCGAGGAACATCTGCGACCGCGGCGGCTGATGGAGCGGAGGCTGGGTGCTTTTGGAGTGGAGTTTTGGGAAGAAAGTGATCCTGTTGGAGTTGTTGGAGTCCGTGGGTTGATCGTGACCGTCTCTGGGATCAAGCTGATCCTACGCGCAGTTTTCGTTTCCGCGTTGCAATTGTCGACAGGACAGCAGGGACTGTTTTTGGCTTTATAGTGCCAGCAAAGGATGCAAACCATATGGCCTTCAAAGCTGTGTTAATACCATGGAAAGAACAATCACTCTGAATATCGGTAAGCTTACCACATTTGAATAATCGTCGACCTCCGTGACGATCAAGTTCGCACAGCTGGCACTCCTTTGAGTATTCCACCTTGATTTTGCCCATGTCGGCCACGTGGCCCGGGGTTGAGCATGCCACTCCCTCTTTCCCTCCGCAATCACCGCATGTATGCTGTACCCACACCAATTAGCAGAGTAGACATAATTAGATAGATTAGAGAGGTATACTTACACAACCGCAACTTAAGCTGTATAAAGATCCGTCCATGGTGATTTTTCCACCAACTACCGTCATGGTCACACACTGTAGGCACACCGAGCACTTAAAACTCTTCATGTAGTCAAGGAATAGCTCATCAGATCGTGGAGATGCGAAGTCGGTGGCATGCACGGGCGTGTTTGGCGGGGCCCCACTGGATACTGCGGGGAGGTCTTCCGGGAGGTCTTCCGTACGGCCAACTACATGTGCGGGCATGTTTGATGGAGATCGTTCTCGAGATTTAGCCTTGCCGGGTGTCTCGTGGCGCTCAGAATGTGGTGTAAGTTGAGCTGATTGGCAGGACTGGTTGGGATGTGAGACCGGGTGTGTGCTGAGTTGCGGGGGTGGAGTGGGAATCATTTCCCCATCGATGGGACTCAGGGTGACGTCGGTATCATGTGGAGTCGGAGTAATAGGCGGGGCAGCTCCCTGGTCGTGGTTGAAGACCGTAGAGCCAACACCGCTATCCTTGGGGATACTGATCGAGAAGAGGATACGGGCGACTGGATACTGATGGCCCCCCATGTTGTCAGGCTGAGTACCGTTCGGGGGTCCGTGAGGCTTATTAGCTTCGTCACTCGGGGTGCCAGGCTCTGTGTCACTATCGCTGCTATGATTATCCGTGCAAGTCGCCTGGGAGTCGGTGAAGTTGCTGACCTCCAAGGCGTTTTGGAGGCTACCACCGACTTGGCTGTCCGCCATGTCGTCCGCAACAAGGGGATGGTTAGTGGTAAGGCCAGTCCCCTGGCGTGCCTCTAGGACTGATTCGGAGAATGAAGTTGCTCCAAGTGGCTCAAATGTAGCTTCGGTGAAGGGGTAGGGAGTCATGATGGACGGGAGCTTGAGAGGAAAGAGGTATTGTAACAGGTAGAGTGGCAACTGGCGTGTTGATACTTTGGTGGAGAGTTAGGGAGAGGGGAGAGGAGGATGGAGGTACTGAGAATATTTATCACCGATGACCCCTTCTTGAGTCCGAAGTCTCGGACCAGCCTTAGACCGTGCTGGTCTCGTGTCTCACCCTCACCGAAAGCAACGCGTGACGATGACGCCCCCTATGCTTTGGAGCAACAAGGGTTCTCATGCAATTACCTTGGTTGTGAGACGCTGCAGGATTCAATATTGGCCAAAAGATGGGTCGTAGAAGTGATGATCCCACCGCCTGGCCTGTTGATTGGTGTTTGATTTCCACATGTCAGGAGGTAGGCGCTGGACGCAATCGCATTCGGAAGCCCCAAGGCAGAATGGGCAGTCCTAGCAAGGATAGGGGTCATGTCAACCGAGGCAGTAAGCATCAAGGGGATTTGAGCGGAAGAGGCCCCTTCCGCGGTCAATGTGTGTGATGTGTCCGTTCTAAGAGGTGACTAGCAGGGAGTGGATGGGAAGTGGCAGAGTTGATTGGTGTTTCCCCCCTATCTGGGCAGCAAGCATAATAGCAATGAAAGCGGAAGGGGCCCCTTCCGTGGTCAATATCTGTGATGTGTCTGTGGCGAAGCGGCAGGGGGCCTTTCAATGGTCAATATGTCCGAAGTGGTCTAGTAAGGAGCAGATAGAAAGTAGCAGTGTTGATTGGTAGTTTCCTCACTTCAGGCAGCGGTCCCGTCACACAGGCCCTCCTGGCAATGAGAAAATATCGAGCTTACCAAGGGGGAGCATTGGAAATTTTCCGTTTCAGTGGATGAGGGCTCACGCTCGAACCGAACACCTTTCGCCGACACTGGGAGAAAACGAAGGATGGTGTTCTCTTATGGCTAATATAGGCGATACTTGGCTGAAAATGGAGCTTTACAGCGGACACTAACGCTAGTTAGCAGTGTTGTTACAAGGACCTTGAAAGGACATAGCGAGACCGCAGCAATCAGTTTGCCTGCTTTGAATGAGAAAGGAGGTCACTCAGGGGTAGAAAAACAAACAGCCCTAACACTACTTTTACAGTTTTTCCAACGGTGATATGGACCAGGGCCCTCACTTTTGCACCCCTCTCGGCACTATGGTGCGAGGCCGCCCGCCGACTTGATTTGCCTTGCAGAGTTTCCATGGTAAGATACCTTGCCGCCCGGACTATGCGGCCTGTCAGCTCGACCCCGGAGTTGATGGTTTGTGTGTCATCTTGACAGGGGCCGGGCGGCGCCGAGTCAGATGGGTGTTTGCCGGGCGGCGCCTTTAAGGGGGTACGTGTAGCCGGCGCACCAAAAGGCGTGGGGCGGCGGTTACCTCATCGGCCTCGGGGGGAGGCCCCTTCTCCCCTATCTGTGACATGAGGCCGCGGGCACTGCTTTGATTGGAAGGGGCTGCACATGTCACTGAAATCCCCGCTTCCCAGGGCTTAACCAAGTCAGGAAAGCTTCCTAACCACTTCCGTGCATCTTGTCCCGTCAAGCAGGCCTCCATTGGTGCCCCTGATACAGATTTCACTGGTCCCGCTCTCTGACTTGTCATCCCCTCAAACTTTATTGATATCCGGACGCGGTATTGGACGCGGAGATGTCTGGTTCTGAACCTTCCAGGGTATACCTGCTGCTTTACGGGTCCGGACATGGAAGTGACGAGAAGACTATCGGTGTCCGCTGGGAGACCCAAATGAGGAGAACCCATGACTGCCATTGTGCCTACCAGCTTGTCTCCCAGTGTTCGTGAACTGGATTCTCCCCGAGTATCTTCCGTGAGCGTTCTACCCGCCCACTCCTCCCAACAATGGACGCCGCGACCAAGACACGAGACCTCTGGGTGGGAACTGGCTCCCTAATCTTGACAGTGATTTTCTATCTGTTATTTCATCTGGTATTTCTCTCCTATTCTGTTTGGGATACTATCTACCGGATGGGCTCCTCGGCAGCGACGTCAAGCTCGACGGAACTGGTGTCTAGTTCGACACGTACAACGACAACACACACATACATCGCGAGCGGAAAGGATATCGCAAAGATGAAACGCCGGCTGCTCCAGTGTTGTTTCATGCTTTGCACATTAGTAAACATGGCCCTTGCGATTCCGGCGTGGACTCTTGGATACCCATCCGCCCAGCCGGTGATATTAGCGTTGAAGGCCGCGACCACCACCCTCCATACTTATCAGTACTGTCCTGAGATTTGGAAATGATGACAGGAAGCTCTTAATGTTAGAGCTGTTTTTATGATAGCTAACGATTGAGGTGACTTCAAGGTGAAGTATTTGAGGGTGTCGTCGTTTTGTAAGCGTTGGGCTCAGGCTTCCATAAATGTTTAAACGCCGAATTTTTGGAAATGTGTTTAGTAATGAGAGAATACTCAATAGCGGCTGGGAGACAACGCTCTCCCAATGAGGCAGTGTGGAGATTCTTCGGACAAGCTTATTATAATGCGGACTGCGAAACGGCTTCCAGCTCCACTTGTTGATATGTGAAAGTGTGAGGCTTTTCAACATCGGCAAGGCCTGTAGGAGCTGTCGGAAATGTGTGTCTTGGTCAAAGGTACGTTGTTGCTCCTGCTGAATGAAATGTAGGTACTTAGTAAATGCATTGTCCACTGACTCCAAGTCTTCTTTGATCCTGAGGAAGTGTTGAAGCCAGGCTTTCCGGGACATGATAACAGGCCATTACCCGTGCTGGAGGGTCAGGTGCCTTGTCACATAAAGCACAGAGTTGCCAAGGGTGGACTGGAACCCGTCAATATGCTCAATGGTGTTCAGAACTGACACACTCTGGAAAAGCACTGGAAACCCCGCTGTGGCAAAAGATCGACACGACAATCGAAAGTTGCAAATATCGCTTGCGGTTGGTAGGAAGCTCGCGACTAAGACGAGAACTTCTTGTGGAACTTTGATGTTCATGATGGGCGGTGATATTGTCTTGGTCTTCCGTCACATGCTCTGATGAGAGCCCTTCGCTTTTAAGCCCTGTGACCGCCGAAATGTATCCCAGGCGCGCAGTTACGAGAGACCGAATATGGGGCTGAGGGACCTGGAAGCCCGTGCACGGCTTACTCACCACAGTGCCCCTAACCCGAAACCCGGAATATGAAACCCAAAACCCGAAATGGGAACCCAAAACCGGAAACGGGAAACCACCTCCAGAATGAGAATCCTTGACACGAGTCACATTCATAAACACTAAATTGAAAAAATGTGTTAGATATCTATTTAAGTAGAGTTGTCCGCAGGAGGAATTAAAAGCTCAATCACATCAATCCATCACAGCCTGCTGCCAAGACACCCACAACGTGATCAAGATGACGAACAGAATTGTCCAGATCATTGAGATCATGCTAGAGTTCTTGCAAACTGATATAGCTGCCCAACATGGTCGACCGTCTCCAGAGGCCGTGACATCGGACGACATCATTCGCGTGATGTCAACACTTGCTCCGCTTCTACAGAATCTCCAAGGCGCAAAGACTCCCTCGGTGTTTCCCCCCTTCCAGTTTGGGGCCCAGCCCTCTTCCGAGAAGGGAAAGCGAAACCGAGAGGATGACGATTTCAGCATAGATAACGGCACAAAGCGAGTGAAGGTCGATATCCTCAGGCAGGATAATGATGATGTCCTGAACTTCCTCACTCCCGACAGGCAACCGACATTCAATATTCCAAACTTCTTTCCTCTAAACCAGAATGGCAAGCGTGATCGAGAAGGTAGCGGTGCTGACATGGATAGCGGCATAAAACGACCGAGATTCAACACCACAAACTTCCTCTCCCCTATTAAGCGGGAGCAGGAGGAGGATGATAATAACCATCCAAGCTCCGCCAGCACCGTTTTGCGAGACGCAGCTGAACTCGACCTAGGCGACTTTGACAATGGCCTTTCACATCGCCTTAGCAGGTTGCGCCCGTAGCGACCTTCGCCACGCTGTCGTCGTTTGACGTGATAGGTACCCAACCTGGAGCCCCGTTTTCTTTCAACAAGAGAAAGCGAGTCCACTTGGACGACTGGGATCATGGATGTTGTCACAAAACAGCAGGAACTTGACATTCCCTTTAAGGAGGAAGCAACGTTGGAAGTCTTAGACTTATAGTTTATCTTTGAATTTACACGTCTGGTTTACCTAGATTCCTAAGTGCTTCTGATGAAAGGGACCCGTCTCTCTTAGCAACATCTACAAGTTGTCTCTTTTAACTGGAACCTCCGAACTCTTGCCTTAGTGATATGACGTGCCATTCTGCATCGGTGAATGATCTCACACTCAGGGATCCTATTCAGAAAGCCAAAGCTCAAACGTCAACATCAACGCAATTGCTAACACAAAGCCCTGTGTTCAGTTCCATCCAAACTGCTTCCACACCTCCGGAACCTTATCCTGGTAAACAGAACGCACAAGTTTCTGAATATATCTGGCCCAAAAGTTTTCCACCTCTCTCTCAATGATTTCTTGCGCCTCGTCCGGAAGACAATCCAACCTCAAGTCACCTGCGCCCAGAGGCCACGCCGGGCCAGTTGTGTAAACTGAATTGATAGTCTGATTAAGAATGCCGTTAACCGCAGCGCTTGTTGAAGAGACGCGATAATTCTTGGCGAACAATCTGGCGGTCTCGGAATTCGAGCAGATGATTAGGCTCATCTTCTCGTAGAGCTGATGTTCAGCAAATTCAAGAAGCTGAGCTATTTGATGGGATTCGACTGGATCTGACATGGTATCGTCGCAAAATCCCATTTCTGGGACTGGAAATGAGAGTTGGTTGCTCGGGAAATGGGAAGATGGATGACGAGTCCGGCTGGGAGGATGGGAAGGTTAAAACACAGCTGAGCAAGCTACCAGAGAGGATTTATACCCGAGGACTCCAGCAAGCTCGGCTGCGGTGTGATCATCCTGTAGCCAGGCCTAGACTCGGGCGTACTGAGCTGGGGCGCAAGACTCGGTTTGGTCACAACGGTGGCATGGTCAGCAGAGAATCCGGGAAGGCAAGGTAGCAACGCACACTAAAGCGGTGTAGACCAACACTGAGACAGCTACAACAGCCTCAAGCCGGCAGGCAGGTAAGCTTGACTCTGTATGGCTCATATCCGGCAGGCAAGACTAACCCGCGCAACAGGTCCAAGCATGCAGGTCTCGGTCAAGCTGTGACATGCTACCCGGGGCGGCGAATAGCCTGTTGACACTTGCTTCCCCACTTGCCCCTGTCACCCAAAAAGCACACAAGTCATGAACATCCTGCACGCTAGCGGCTTCGGACAGCTGAGGAGCCGGGGGAGCCCCCCAAGGCTTACAAGGATAAACCGGCATCAGTGTACCGAGTAAAGCACCGAGACCCAGATGCAAAAGACACAGTCACAAGTTTCTATAGTCAGCTCATCCAAAGCTACGAAGGCAACTGCAATCCGCAGAGCATCTCAATCTCACAATAAAGGAAGGTAGAGAAAAGTGAAGCTGAAAGCGGGCACCCGAGTGCACTGGCTCTCAGTTAGAAATTCTTTGCGGACATAGGTACCGCGATACGAAGATCGACTGTCCCCGCGGGATCATGTCAGGAGACTACGGTGCTTGCCAAAGCCCAAAAACACCGGTCTAGTATAGATTTGTGCGAGAAACCACGACTGGATACGGATGTCGTCGAGGACCGTTTGTCGTGTAATGGATCGTCATCCTCGTGGCCCCGGTCGACTGTGCAGGGTTGGGGATGCAGGCTTGGCGAGTCTGGAGACATGATGATGGTGATGATTGTAATCGATAGGGGTAGCCGTGCCAGGACGGGCGATCTGAGTGAGCTGTGTGAGGCATCTCAGGCTCACCTGCCTTGATATAAGAACACGATTGTGACGTGGGGATCTGATGAGTGACAAACTCAGCTTTGCCCCCTGCCATGTCCAAGCAAAGCGAGCCAGTCGCAGCCACGGATCCAACTCCCACAGGGGGCCAATCAGGTCGTCTCAACTTGGTTGTTGACAGAGGCCCTTGTTCTTGCGTTGGTGCATCCCACCCTTGGCCCTTGCACAGACCACGTCCCATTCCAGCAGTGGTATTTAATTGCTGTTTTCTCCCGCTGCTGCCGCCGCCGCCGCCGCCGCCGCCGCCGCCGCCAATCTTCCTCCTTTCCTTTGCCCTTTCCTTTACTCCCCATTGCCGCCCACCGCCCGCCGCCGCCGCCCTTCCAATCGGCTGTTTGCTCAGTGCTTCCCTGCTGCCTGTCTTTTTCCCTGCCATCGCCGCCCTCCACTGACTGCCGCCGCCGCTCCAATCGGTGCTTTACCTTACTTTTTGCCGCCGCCCCCATAACTTCAGAACTAGTCATTACTCGTTTCTGAGATCGCCGACTGCTGTCAAATCTGCCGCGCCCATAACCCCACCCATGGATTTGCGTCATCCGTGTGCGAACTGCGCTGCTAGGAAGAAGAGTTGCTCATTGACCAAAAACCCTCGCAGGCCTTGTGAGCTTTGTTCCAAACGCGGCGAGGAGTGTCTGCCGAACGCCGGAGAGTCTCTTGGTCGTACGCCACGGAGGAAGAGACAGAGAACCGCTCTGGCACCAGGAGCTCTACCGGGCACCCTAATGCCCCTAGCTTCCCTTCCTCCTAATCTTACGCCAGGGGGGGGCGGACATCACAGAATCGAATCGGCACCAAGAGCTCCGCTGGGCCCCGAAATGCCTTCATCTCTCCTTCCTCCTATTCTTACGCTAGGGGTGAACGGACAGCACAGAATCGAGTCGGCAACAAGAGCTCTGCCGAGTCCCGGAATGCTCTCCTCTCCACTTCCCCCTATTCCTACGCTAGGGGTGGACGGACAGCACAGAACTGGTTTGGTACCAAGAGCTCTGTCGGGCCTTGAAGTACCATCTCCCATTCCTTCTATTCCTACGCCAGGGGGAGACGGACAGCAAAACATCGATTCTGCACCAGGAGCGAGGGCCCCGCTTCAATCTCCGTTTCAAGGAGCGGGGGGCTCACCGCCCCCCGCAAGTCCCTTGCTGATGGTTCCACATCCGGGCTCGATAGTCGGCGACTCGGAGCTGCCAGTTCATCATCATGTGCTGCCACCACCTGTCTGGACCTCCCCGTATGCGAGTTATTTGGGCCCGGATGGATTTTTCCGGTCTCTCGCAGAAACTAAGTGGGTGTGGACAACGATTCCTGGCAAAGACCTTGCCTTGTCACGTTTTCATCCAGGCCCGGGAGAGATCGAATTCACCTGGGACGAGTCACCGTCGCTCGGCCCTTTTTTTGTCTCGAATGAGGTGGGGCCCGACAAGACGACTTTGATAGTTCGGGGGGACGACAGGTCTGACTTCTACCCAAAGGGTGAGCAACTTCCAACTCAATGCTGAGATGACTTGTCCTGATAAGATCTTAGCGCGGATCAAGAAATATACTATCGAACGCGACGAACTCAGGCGTCCGTTAGAACAGTGTCCCGAAGTTCTTTGCCTCGCTCATACGCTTGAATGGGCGAAATCTTCTTCATATTTGTACGCGCTGGGGCCAGGGTTCGAGATTCATTGGTCCGCAGATTCGGCAACGGTTTCCAGGTCTGCAGTCTCAACATTTAGCACTCTCTTTACTGCAGTCACGGAGCTGGCCAAGTATATCCGCGAACCTCCTACAGTCACACCACAGGAGGGTGGCCCCTCTTGTTGATGTATCTTACAGATACCCCAGTAGTTGCAATCCAATCATCACTGCTGTCCAGAAAAAGTGCCCATCCACCGTAACCTAGCGGCTCGCCTTCCCCCTGAAATACACAGCCACCATACGAGACCCAGAACCACACAGCCACGGACTCTGTAGTCCTCTCAGTGCTGCAAGATAGTTCTTCCAAAACCCAGCCGGCCTAAGTGACACTGTAAGTGAGGCGCCCATCATCTAACCGGATGCTGTTGTGTTTCACCTTCTCAGCTACTTGCTTTACAGCAGCCTTTTCACGCTCAGCAGCGTTCACGTTGCGTAAAGCCAGCTTCATTGCTTTTGTTGTCGCTGATGTGCCGTGCGCTGCATAATCTGTGGCTGATGCCCAACCTCCCGACCCCGCAGCGGGGCGAGGGCTGATCAGCATGTTGCTGCTGAGCTCGGAACTGGATTAAAACGATTGCCGATGTGGATTGTCAACGATGCCGGTTTGACCCGAGGCTCACGTGAATAACCGAATTTCGGGTTTTGTCGGGCATGTTTTAAAGCATCCGTAGTAAGTCAAGAAAAAAAGATGAAAAGAAAAGGCTACCTGGCAGGCATACATGATCACAGGGGGCTTGGGTGGGCAGGCTCTTATTTTCAAATTTAAGGCGTCCTGTGGTCCTGAACTGGGTGGACGCGGCCAAGGGCGAGGCACCCAACCCACGAGCAGAGCCGCAACGCCCCCTCAAGTCACCAATCTACTCGCTGTTATTTCTGCAGCTAGGTAGGAGTCATCTGCTGGGCGATCGGCGCGTGAGCACCCGACCAGCAAGCACCCGACCGGTGAGCACCCAACCGGCAAGCACCCAACCGGTGAGCACCCGACTGGCAAGCACCAAAAACACGACTACCATGAGCTAATTTAATCCACGAAAGACATCCATATTTATAAGGCGTCAAACCCGCTCCGCCGGAAAAGAAGATGGAACATGCATTTCCACACACTTTCCGCCAGCTTCTAATCGCCATGACCTCTACTGATGAGGAGCTGAGATTCTCTGTCCACTTCCCCAGCGGCCTCTTTGGGAACACTCACTAGGACAAGGAGGCTATAGGGTGGTGCGCTCTTTTTATTACGCTCGCTGTTTCGATCTTCGCGATTTCGCTTTTCCGCCCACGCCTCTTGAAGCCCATCGAGCAGCATGCAGAGAGATGCGCCTCTTACCTATGTCAACACCCGACAGTAATTGTGGTGTTTCTGTCTGTCTTTCTCGCGGTCACTCTCCCTTTTATTGTTGTAGTTCTATTCAACAGGGTGTTTGGTCTTGCGGGCGGGGTCGAGGTTTTCCTCGGGTAATACTCATGAGAATAATGTTCCGTCTCGCGCGCTGGTTGACGCAGCGAAGTGTCGATGGACACACTGCCACACCACCCGAAACAAGCCTGATGGGTGATACGCAGCGATTGGCCTGCATTAGCGGCGGTCGGGACAGGCAATCGGCGGCGGTGGGATAGGCAGTTGGCCATAGCGGCGGCGTGTGGGTCCAGACAAGCCGCAGCGGAAGGACACTGTCAAGCATAATAAGCGCCACGTCAATTTTGCCAAGCCGCTAAAATTCGTCGTCGGCGGCGGCGCACAAAATCCCGGAATCCAGGGCTTCCTTCCGGTGCCGCATGGGCCGTGGCTGGAGCCGTGGAGTGGAAAGCGGCCCCGCACAGCCGACTTTTGCTCTATTTCACAGCCGTCGCTGCATGTAAGTCAAACACGCAGCCCACACCGCACGTAACGGCCACACTTCTAGGCACGGCTTGTGTGACACTGAAGAAAGCCCCGGATTCCAGGATTCGAATGGTTCCAATCATTCCAGGTCCGGGGTTTGATGCAGCGCGTGGTCGGCGATCGAAGCAATCAGCCGTCGCGCGATCCGAAACACCAACGACAACAGCTTTGCGACCACACTGTTAAATGGAGCGAATGCGGCACCGAGGATTCCAGCAATGCCAGCCATTGATAGATTGGCGCGCTGTATAGCCAGAGGTCGGCGAATTGCGCCACGGCATTGCATTAGCGGCGGCGGCGGTGGGATTGACAATTGGCTACAGCCTGCATCAGTGGCGGAAGCGGTAGGGCAGGCAGTTGGCTCCAGCTCTGCATTAGCGGCGGCGGCGGTGGGATTGACAATTGGCTACAGCCTGCATCAGTGGTGGAAGCGGTGGGATTGACAATTGGTTACAGCCTGCATCAGTGGCGGAAGCGGTAGGACAGGCAATTGGCTAGTTACAGCTCTGCATTAGCGACGGCAGCGGTAGGGCAGGCAGTTGGCTCCAGCTCTGCATTAGCGGCTGAAAAAGGGCCCAGTCCCAGTGGTGGCTTTCCAATAATTCCGGGGAAGCTGAAGCCTCCTGCGGACAACTTCTGAATTAGTCTCGTCTCAGTCACCATCACCCCAGAGGAGTTTGTGGGCATAGTCAATGAGATCTATCGACAGAACCCCCAAAACGCTCGCTTGCCTGACATGGTGCCATTTACTCTTTCAGACTTACTCTTCCGAGATCTCAGTAGGTAAACGAATGTCAACTTGTCCATTCCAAGACCTAATAACATATTTGTCTGGCTGCTGACTATAAAACCTGAATAGCTCGCCGTGTTCCTGATCTTTTCGTGAAGGGAGCTATCGAGGCCATTGCAAACATTACGCCAAGATATTCGGAATCTGTCGAAGAAGATGTCAAGGAGCTCTACTACACACGCGAGTCGGGCAAGAACATCCTAGTCTGTCTAACCGCCATGAGTGTCAGTTCTGTTGCTATGACTGGACTCATGTTCGTCATGGACACTGGTGTCTATTCTGCCCGGGCTCAGGCTGCTGTTGGATACTAGACCAGTCTTGTTATGGTTTCGACATATAAGTCTTGGACAGAGGGCCCTCGCAAGGATAAAGCTCGGAAGAAGGGGTCGGAGTTGGCGGCCTGACATCTTCAGTTGCCCCCGGGAGTCTATTGTCACTAGCATTTGATCTTACCTTTTTTCGCTGGTCGTCACCGACCCAATTACGACCTTTGCCTCCCCTTGTGCCTACATACCTTTAGGGGATCCAGCTTGTTTGCAATGTCACTGGTGATTTCGCCACGCCTCGCAGGTAGGCGAAGCACGCCCCGTAGGCGCTCGGGAAGATGGACGCCCGAGGGGACCTGCGTGACTCCCAGGGTCCAACCAGTTCTAGCAGCCCGCCTTTCCAATGCACCCCCAGCCCCGACCGCCGCCGCCGCCAATGCAAAGCGGCCCTGCAGCACGGAGCGGAAGTATGACACCAACTCCATCGCGGCCCAACTCCGGCCCCGACAGGTGACGGGGTGAGAGGGGAAGGGGAGGGGGGGACGCCAGGAGCCGTTTGGCACGACCTAGTGATGGCTTTGGCTTCTCCGCTTCCGGTTCATGACTGTGCCAATGTTCTGGCTGGCGCTCCTTTCCCTTCGCAAGCCTATGTCTTCACATTCTAGTAGGTAACCTCGCAGAAGGTTCACACTCAATCTCATCGGCCGACTGGAGCGGGAGAACATTTGACTGGAGGCTAAAGATCCAGCATCAACACTTGTCTTAGTTAGCTACCTACGATCAATGGAAATTATACACCTGTTCCAGTTGCGTGCTGCACCTCACTGTTCCCGCGAGCCTACTGGTGCTGAAGTGGTTCGTCAGCTCCGTCGAAATACCAACAGAGGACCCCCTTCGTCAGGCACACTTCTAAAACCACGAAACGGTGCTCGTCGGGACGATAATGAGAAAGCTTCAAAGTTCCGTCGCCCATTCCGTACCATTCCCTCCTGAGAATATCCTCTCCGTTTATCTTTATCCCCCTCTCAACCAGAAGCTCCCAGCACAGTCGGCCCCGGTCGTCAAGTCCTACTGGGTGCTGTCGTATCCGTCTCAATGCCTCGGCAAATTGCCCATTTCTCTGAGCGCGAGTCTCTGTTCATTTTAGTTAGAATTCACCCGTAGGTAGGTATTGTTTGAACGTCCTCGAAATGCCCACCTAGCTTGGACAATGTGTCCTCTGGGAAGCGGACAGGAATTCGTCGCTCTCCGTCCAAGGAGTTGTTATCGTCGGGGTTGTCTAAGACCTTGTGGATCCATGCCTCAAGGTCTTCCGGTTTGCTGTCTGAATCAGAAGTCGTGGAAGTCTCCGGGCTGCGTTTGTCGAGCTGGCGGGCCATCACGTCGATCACAGAGTACCAGGTAAGGTTGATTGTGGACTTTCGAGCCGAGATACTCGGCGGCGTGAGCGGAACACTGAACCTAGACAATGGGTAAGAGAGAGCCCCCGACCAAAACCGCCGCCATCCCCTTAATGGTGAATTCTCCCCCGGTGGCCAAGATACCTGAGGAAAGGGGCCGCGGCCGACGCAGTTGGTCGGGTAGGTACAGAGATGACATGGGAGAGCGCACCAATGTCGCTGCAAAGTACCCCCACATCAGGGGGTGGTCCGCTGGTAAGAGACCGTATTGCTCCGCCTGGCCCTGATGGACCTTGGTCTCAGTACCTTGATCCACAAGAAGCTCATTGTCTGTCGGCCAATCTCGATGCCTGACGCAACAACAGCCGCGGAGCACAGTGCCCCGGTTGTGGTGCACCGAGGAGCGGGCCTGTGATAGTGTGTCAGCCAGCAGCTTGAGTGACCGGCCGCTGCCGTTTTCAACAGCAGTCGGTCCCTGTCCATGCTGGCTGTCACGTTTCCGGCCACTACCTAAATAGTTCGTGACGGCCGTATCGTGCATACATCATGTACCTGGCCGGGCAGATGTTAGCTCGTCACTCAGCCCCTATTCATGCCGACCGTTGCCACATACGAGCAGGTTGCCTCGCGGGTAGGTAGATACAATTCCCCTGCGGCATCGGGCGCCCCAGGTCGCGGGTTTGACTGGAGATTGTTGCGCATCGAGGCACACACATCACCAGTGTTGCATGGGGCCTGTTGCGGCCGCGTGCTGATCAGCCAGCAACCAATTCCCGAGCCTTGCCACATGCAGCCAGGATGTTAGAGATGCGTGATGCATGAAGCAACTGACCGGTGTTGCTTTCAGTTGAGACCTCTGTTCTGGCCAGGAGTGTGACGGCCGGCATGAATAGGGGCTGGGTAGAGCCCCCAAGCTTGGTACACGTAGGCCCGAGCCGCGTCCCTTCCGCGCACATGAACCAGTGAACAAACAGCTAACCTCGGAAGCCGGGGCCAACGGAGTCGAGGAGAGGACACGCCTCCAGAGGGTTCACCAATCGCCTCCCAAGGTCGTTGACCCGGTGTGATCCGCTTCAAAGAGGCGCAGCTCACCGGGTATGTCCTCGACACAGGGCGCGTCTGGCATTGATCGTGGTCACCAACCAGATGGGCCGCAGACCGGGGTAGGCATGCGACCGAGGACGCTCTGGTTTCTCCGACTTGCGCAGGGTTGGCCTCGCATCGAATTTGGTCCGATAGAAGCTGCGGGGGCGGCCGTGTGTTGCGAAGTCAACAAACTCCGTCCGAGCAGCGGAAGGCAAGCGATCTGGCCAGAGGCCAGATAAAGGGGCACCAGGCTCAAACATGTCCCAACAATCTTTTGCCTTGCAACACAACAGAGTGACCTTGCGCCCATTATGGAGTACCTGGCTCCAACTCAAGATCTCTGTCTGGTGGCTGGCTTGCTGATTCTGATATTGTTGTGCTATTTTTGGCTTCTTTTGCTTCCCCTTTTACTTCCCCCCTCAGACAGGCCGCCCACCCTAGACAGGTCGCCCTCCCTGTCGAAGGATGTAGGCTCTGGATGTGTCATTTTCCTGGAAGGCATTTTTCTGGAAGGGGTCACTACAGCTGAGCTGAGGAAGGACAACTTGCCTAGCTCCGTGCAAGATACATTAGTGGCGGAGCCCTCTGCGGTTTGAGCGACCCGGGCCACATCCCCAGGACCTTTAACACGTGCCTAAGGTACATGTACCTAGGTACCTTAAGTAGCTGATATAAGTCAAGCCCTCCCCATTTCAATCACAACAACCCCATCCACCAGAGCAACCCTTCCAACCAAAGTTAAACCGTTGTGCTTCTTTTTCAGTCCTATCTCAATCCGACTCATGCACCCCCCAAGGACGGAAGTATTGGGCGAGATTGTTGCCAGCTCGTCATACCTCCCGCACAAACCAGGTAATGACACAAAGAGACCCGAATCCGACAACAACAAGGAGCAGCCTGAGTCCGACAACGATTCAGATTTCGACGAATGGTTACCGGGCGAATACGAAGCCTTGTATGGTAATAAGCCTGAGTTAGCAGGACTTGAGTCCGGTGGGGATCTGGAGCTTCAGTCCAACAGTGCGGGGCCCAAGTCTAACGGCAATTCGGCGCCTGAATCCGATGAGGACTCGGAGCCCGGGTCTGATGGCAATTGGGAGCCTGGATCCGATGAGGACTCGGAGCCCGGGTCTGATGGCAATTGGGAGCCTGGATCCGATGAGGACTCGGAGCCCGGGTCTAATGGCAATTGGGAGCCTGGATCCGATGAGGACTCGGAGCCCGAGTCTGATGGCGATTGGGAACCTAGGTCACGGCGATGCCGACGAAAGCGACGCGAAAAGGTGGCCCGCCGGAAAGGCAAGATTCTCAGAACCTGCATATGCTGTGCAAAGGAGGAGTCAGGCTTGAATGTGCGCGCTTCAGGGAGTCTGTCGGAAACCTTGAACTAAAACGCTGACATCGCCACCAGGTACGGTTACTCCAATGCAACAACTACCCTAGCAATAGTGCAGAAACCAACCAGCGGTTGCGAGAAGATACCGACACACCAAATTCACAGCAGCCGAGCACAATCTACGAGAATTATCAGCAGACCGCGGCGCATTCTTTCCATACACCACAAATGTCAGGAGAGACTCAACCCCTACCGCAATGGAGCGCAACACCACCCCGACCACCTCGACACCCCATTCCAGATATCTCAGGAGTTTCACGACCACAGGCGCCACGAGATATTCAGTGCCTACCACAATTAGAAATCCTACCACCTGTTCATTCTATTCCAGGTTTCTCACCCGACTACCTTCCACCAATAGCTCATGACCTGTTGCCCCAGGCAGCGCTCACTCCTGACAGGCGGTACGACATGAGCGTCAGAAACATGCACCAACCCGGGCTCCTCACTCGGGAGATTCTCAGAGCTGACTGCCCCTCTGGTTTTCATCCTGGAGGGCATGGGGCCAACGCAGCAACCTTCCGAGACACTTATGCTCTCGGAGCCGGAACGAGGCATTCGGCTCAGCACGCCCATGGTTCCATGTCCCTGCCAGGATTCCCGGAAGGCGTTTCCCAGCCGAGGGCTCAGTCAATGTATGTCAACCAGCAGAACCACAGCCCCATTTCATCACCGTCCTACATGCAGGCGTCAGCGGCACTTCCACCAATCCGGGCACGCGCAACTGCGGACAAGGCACATCCCAGGTCGCCGCATTCCAGATTCTCACCTTACCAAAGCTACCTGAGGTACCCAGGCGTCCCGCCAGCTCAGATGCCCACTTCAGACAACCGGCGTTCTGCCGCAAGCCCCCTTCTTCCATCGTTGTCCCCACAGCGAACGACTTGTTCATCATCAGCTGCGCCGCGGCATTCACCTAAAGTGGCCATCCAGCTGGGCAACACCCTCGGGCGACCTCTTCCATTCCCAAGGGCACTGGACTGTGATATTTGTAAATCCCTCTCAGCCAACAACTGAATGGGATGACATCATCGACTACTGGGTGCAATGGGACTGTGATCCCTGGGTGCAATGGGACTGTGATCGCTGGGTGCAAGGCCTTGGGCAGAGAGGGTACCACCCTGCCCGCCGTTTCACTGACAGGATATGTCAAGTCGGGCGCACCGGCAACTTGACGGGGTCGTGCCGGACCCCAAGTACCCCGGCTGGTGGGGACCTGGCACAATCCTATTGACCTCACATCAGGGGAGTGGGACAGCCTTATTGACCTCACAGCCTCGGAGTGAGATAGATGGTGTAGGAAGGCCGTATCAGGTTGGCCGGGGGGCGAACGTCAAGCTCGAAGCTGGATCGGGTACTGGGTGTTGATTCCACTTCTTTCATTCCATTCCTCAAATCAAACTCTCCAAATGAACCATTCATGGCTTTGGGTTGCGATTCAGATGTCTTCATGTTTTAAATTCGAATTATTTCCTCGGTCCCGTAATGATACTTAGGTACGTAATGAGTTGACCTTTGACCGCGGAGTCCCTGATATGGGCTCCGAGGTAAAACTGCGTTTGAGGAATCGGCCCCGTTGATTATCTCAGGCACCCTTGTACTTCAGGGGCTTGCTCAGGTGCCTACACTTCACTCCGCTCCACGCGTCGCCAGCTAGGAAGGGGACCGCATGACCGCATGATCATCCTTTGTGTGGTGGAATGCTACGGGCTTAAAAAAAGGTCCCGCCAGTCAAGTCCCTACCTCCCCGCCTCAGCACTGCTGGCTATCACAATGGAGGCCACATTCGTGACAAGCGACCTCATCTCCGGGCAGAATCCCTTGCCAACGATAGGACAGAAGTGCTGCGCATGAATCAGGCAGTGAGCACCTGCCTCCTGTTGGCCCGGGTAAGAGTCCTGTTAGTCAAGACCGCCCTGACCTCTCCAACCCAGGATTGCTGACCTGGACTGTTTCGTATCGCTTCCAGCTGGCGGACTTCGGCCTTTGTGTCACTACCGGCTGCAGTCAAGCGCCGCAAGCGGGAACCAGCGTCTACATGGCGCCCGAAGTGATCTGCTGCCCAGATGCTAGCGAAACAGCTTTCGGAACGGAGCCGCTTGGGTACGAGTCTGAACCCCGCCATTCCCAAGAAAGCATCGCGGGCACAGGCGGCACTGTCTTCAGGGTATCTTTCCGCTCCGCAAAACCGACGCAGGCTTCGGTCACGGTCACCACGAGTGACAAAGGGGGTAGGACAACAATCTCTCTCAACAAACAGACTCATTGATGCGCTTCGTCCCCGTGGTAGACAAAACTAGGGACGGCGGTGATGAGCGGTACTGGTACATGTAGCCTAAGATGGAAGTTGATAATGAAAGCACCTTAACATTCACCTTTAAATTTTAGGCAGTGGCGTTAACAGGGCAAAACAGTTGAATTGGGTAAGCTCGGAGGACAGGTGAGAGATGGAGGATACTTTTGATTGACTCTTCAGACGTCGGTTTCACCGCGCGCCTCATTCTATGAAAACCTACCAGCTAATTGCATGCCCGCTTACGACGGTGTTGCTCCCCAGCTCCCTGACGACCCGATCATGACCCGCCGCACCCCGACTACCAGCCTTGGAGCCAATTCGTGTGATCCCAGTCGCGCTGTCGAGCACGTCATTGCCATCCCCTCGCTTGTTGGGCGCATGTCCATCATGCAATACGTCAGAATGACTTCATCGCTAGTGAGTCTGTGACACCAGCATCTCCGAAGCTGGGATCAAAGGCGAGATCGAGAGGGCTTGGCACGTGCAGGTGACTGGGATGCTGTGTCGTGACTAAAGGCGGAAGTCAGCTGGGACATGGACGCCTCAGGTAGAATAGCTGAGCTCGGCCCTGACTTGAAGCTGCATTGTCGTCGGGCTGCTGCCGGCTTTTCAGGCTACAGATTCCGGATCCCAGATTCCAGATTCCAGATTCCAGATTCTAGATTTTCCAGATTCCAGATTGCGGGCACCCGTGGTTGGGTTGGGGTTTCGACCGCCCTCTAGCCGCGCGCTTGCTAAGCGAGACGACACAGCGCGTATGTTGGAAACGTGAAAACGGGACACCCGTTTCTGGGCCGTGGATCTACATGTATCTGAATATAAACCCACTTTGTCCGCTGTTCTGCGCCAAATTCCAGCTCAAGGTTCAATTACCACTGTAGAATAAGATGGATCAGCTTCAAGGTCTTCGCACCTCGATTCTCTCTCGTCGGGGCATTGTCCTTGACCTGCCGAAAAATGAACACAAGCCCAAAGTTACCACCAAGAACGTGCGGCCTCCTACACCATACCCGCACCCTCGAAGCTCAATGCATCGGCTCTGCCCTTACGCACGGGCAATCAAAAAGAGGGTGAACCGGTTTTCAAGTCGTAGCCCACGTATTGAGACGTGCTGGCAGGCTGCACACGCCTCCAAAAATACGGGATCGAAGATCGCGACAGACAGAATGGACATCGACAGCGATAACGCTGACAATAGTCTGGCAGCAGGAATGGAAAAGGTCCACATACAATGAAGGGTACACACCCTATAGTCAAATCCGGGAAACAAAACGTACATGTACCTACCTCCATGCCCGTCTTTCTCAAGTTACACTCTATGTCTTCTCTCCAGTCATCCCTCCATGTGTTCTCCCTCCATGCGCCGTGCCCTCCCCCCATGTGCCATCCTCCATGTATCCACCCTCCATGCGCCCTCCCTGTATGTGCGCTCCCTTCGTGGTGCCCCCGCCCCCATGTTTTTCATCCTCCATGTGTCGCCATGCTCCGTGTGCCCCCCCCCCACCCGTGTGTCATCCTCCATGTGTCGCCACCCTCCGTGTGCCATTCCCCCATGTGCCATAATCCATATGTCCTCCCTCCCCATGTATCTGCCCGTCAGTAGGGTTACTGGGCGTGCATTCACGTGATGAGTCTAGGCTGCTGGACAGTGGTACGTACCTACCTAGTTATCTAAAAGGCTGAGCGAACTAAAGCCACTTAGTGGGAGTAGCAGGAGAACGCTAATCTAGTTGTAATTACGGGTTGTTCTCACACGCTGACGCCCTTCGGCATCACGCCACCGAAAATCAGAGTCACACTGGAATTGTTCGCTGGCTCGCAGCGTCGTCAGGACATGTGGTTTTCAGTTTCCGCTCTGCATTCGAAACAATCTATTGACTAACCCTGGTTTGCTTCAATTTCTCACATGAAATCCGCGATAATCATCGGCGCTTTCTCCATCGCCCCTGAACGGGCAAGCAGCGAACCCCAACTACCTTGAGTGAGCGTAACGTAATTTAAAAGAACTAAGCGGAGCTTCCCATGCTGCTGTATGAATGTGAAAAGCTCATCCTCCGTTGTGCAAAGATCCACCAGTGTGCAAATGCGAAGTTGAGGCCAGTGAAGGTGTTGTAACGATAGAGTGTGTTCCTCAACAGCATAGCATGAATCCATCTGGAGTTCCAGAGATCTGAGGCTTGGGAAAGATAGTAAGAAGTTGCGTGTAGCACTCTCGCTTCGTCGGATTATTGACCTAACTTCAAGGTGTGTGATTCCGTCGTATGTGCCCTCGGTTTGCTCTGGGAGTAAGGTTCCATGGATATTCAACCGCTTGATGTTCGGAAACTTGTTCAAATGAGCTAGAATACCTGACAAAGGCTGAGCGACAAAACTACCCCAGAACGGTAGGATAAGGATGCGATCTAACAGCTTTTCGAAATGGATGTTGTTGAATGGCGTGTGGCTCCAGGTATTGACATGGGATAGGCTTACACTCTGCAGCTTAGGAAGGGAAGTGAAAAGTGTCAGAATTCTAGCCTCACAGCCCGGACCGTTCTCTTGGCTGGAGACAAATCGTTTGTAGTGACCGAATGCGGCATTTGGAGCATGTTGGTTTGATCGATGAAGCCTTAGGCAATGCTGCAGCCAATCCTTACGAGAGTTGACAAGTGGCCACGTTCCATGATAGATTGTCAGGTGCCGAGTGTTGAGGAGGACTTGGTGGGGCGCCTTGATACGCATCACCTCCTGGAAGTGCTTTACATTCTCGGCAGTATTGAGCACAGAGACTCGCCGGAAAAGAACGTCAAAACCTGCGAAGGAAAGCGCTCGGCAGACAAGACGAAATCTCCGAATATCATCGATAGTTGGTAATTTGTAGGCGATCAGTACAAGGATTTCTTGTGCAATCTTATCCATGTTTTGTGAAACTGAGGTGGTGTAGGGAGGGCGCTCCATCTGGTTGCGAGAGCTGTTAAATACCTAGGTGGTACAAGGTATGGGTGGGGGCGGATGAATGGCGCCAAGACAGCATGAGGATTACGGGAAATAGGAAACAGGAAACTGCTCTCGGTTTCCAGTAACAAACCGCGCCAGCGCTAAAACATCAGCATACCAATACAGGCGCTTAAATAGCAGTACATCCCATCCCTTCAGTCACCAATTTTATTCAGTATTTTAACATTGTCAAATTTCAACTTCTTTCAGTGTTATAACCTCCACTGTAACGTTCGGTTCAGACAGCAGTTAACATGGAACCTAAGGACCTTACCACTTCTGCCCTCCTGGAAACTGCTCTTGACTATTTTCCCGAAAATGGCGCTCGGGAGTGGTCACTGGGCATGCTCAAAGACGAAACGGTCATGAAGGTGGTCCGGCGAAACCGCCAAGGCATTGAAAACACATTCAGGCACATCGAGAACGAATGGCGACATGTTCAGCAGTGGGGCGATCTCACCAGCGAGGCAAAACCAAGCACCTTGCTTCTCAAACTCCATATTATGACCAAAATGCTTGACCAATTCTCCGCCGAGCTCGCTACTACAGACGGCCGTGCTACAGACAGTGGACCAGCTCCATCACAATGGCCATCCGGTCACCCTAATCCAGAAGATGAGCCGGTGCGTCCCTCGGCTTTCAAATCCTTTGGTTCTCGACCTACAAAGGATAAGGATAAGCCAGCTGCCTCGGTGGTTGGAAGCTTCGTAAAGCCAACTTCGTCGCTCTTTAGCTCTGGTTCTCCGGCTCCAAATGCAACCACGTCACTCTTTGGTACTCGACTTACAAAGGACAAGCCAGCTGCCCCGGGGGTTGGAAGCTTCGTAAAGCCAACTTCGTCGCTCTTTAGCTCTGGTTCTCCGGCTCCAAATACAACCACGTCACGCTTTGGTACTCGACTTACAAAGGACAAGCCAGCTGCCCCGGGGGTTGGAAGCTTCGCAAAGCCAACTTCGTCGCTCTTTAGCTCTGGTTCTCTGGCTCCAAATGCAACCACGTCACTCTTTGGTACTCGACCTACAAAAAAGCAAACCCCGCCGCTCTTCGGTTCTCCATCTACAACGCCAGCTGCCTCAGGGTTTGGAGGCTTCGGTCGCCTTGCTCCCGTGGAAGACAAGGTAGTTCGTCAAGTACAGGGACTTCTCAGCGACTGTATTATAGAGGATACCACGAAGCCAGCGGTTTCATCCGGCCCGACCCAGACACAAAGCCTAGCGGCTACTTCAAGCCAATCCTTAATGCAAGCTACTGTTGAGGATGCTAAAGAAGAGGAATAGGGGGGTATAAAGGAACAGAATGCATATGGGGATTTTAAGCTTGTACTGTTAGTTTCATTATGTCTGTTATCACCTGATCTTCATTTGCTTATTGATTTTTGACATTTGTAATAATTCTAAGGGGTAGGATGGTTATGATACGCTAGAATGCTTCTCAAGATGCTTGATCTTACAGCTTTAGTTCCGTTATTACCTACGTAGTTTATTAATCTCTTCTCTCTTTTCACATTTAATAGGTTTCTCAACGGTCAGATACAACTTAGATGCTTACACTCGTGTTACAGTTTCCAGTTTCCAGTTTCCAGTTTTCAGTTTTCAGTTTCAGTTTTCAGTTTTCAGTTTCAGTTTTCACTTTTCACTTTTCACTTTTCACTTTTCAGTTTTCACTTTTCAGTTTTCACTTTCCAGTTCCTGGTTTCCAGTTCCCAGTTTCCAGTTCCCAGGTTCCTGGTTTCCAGTTCCTGGTTTCCAGTTCCCAGGTTCCTGGTTTCCAGTTCCCAGTTTTCTTTCCACTTTCTCCTTCTAAAATATTAACTACACCCTACTACTCTGGTATTTACTTCACTTTACACTTCGTCTCTCCAAAGCCAGACTATATTCTAGGTTAAGGCAATATGATAAGAGACCCATATAACTATAACAGACTTTCAAAAGCACCAGTTGTAGCGGCTCGGCTTCTTGGAGAGCATCCAATTAACACATTCACTCAGAACTGCGACACAACAATTATCGATTGGACGTTCCTTCTTCGGCAGACTGCGGTAACAAACCATCATGTTACATCTGACAGCTGTCTCACTACTGCATTTAAGGTCGTAGATCTTATCATCACTGGCAAGGCAGGAACAAAGCTGCTGAGGCGGTTAGCCTATATCCGGTTAATACAGCTATTCAACGATTTAGAAGCATGCATCAGAAGTGAACGTCACAATCTACAGCGCCACGCACTTCAAAAGCGAGTCGCAACAGTCGCTATCGATGCATATATGAACGCTCAAGATGGAGTTCCCGGTCCTAACGTTCGGCAAATGCTTAGAGAAAGGAAGCGCATTGGGAAAAGATGGGTTCAGCTTGCAGGGCCTTTTCCCCTCTTTGCGCTGATTTACTCTGACGAGGCCGAGACTGTTGTGTAAGTTAGCTGAGTTTGTCCCGTAATACCACTTGGCTACGTACTAATATAAATCTTCGTTAAAGATCCGGTTTTAAGAGAACCGGCAATTCCACCCTTGCCGAAGCTGCAGTGTTAGTTCGCGAAGCTACGCCCCAGCAGCTTGTTAATTTTTGCAGGTGTATTACTTCAAGAACCATCCAAACAGCAAAAGTATCTTCTGAGATATCACTACGGCATCTTGCAAGTTTATGTAACTGTTTTGGTGTCGGACCGTGTATATATAAAGAGAGTGTTAGCTAGATAGCCTCCACTGTGGAGGAAAGGGTAGCGCTGCCAGGCCAGTTGCTGTCAATGCTGACGGCGACAGTGTCTGTTTGACCCGCTGGTGGTATGGCCTGGCTTGTTTACGCGGCTGAAATTTAGGTTGTCGATCAATTTATTCTAGATTGTGCTATGTGCCTAGCTCGATCCCATCGTTGACTGCCTGATCTACTCTTGAACGCGTCGCCGCTTTGATGTCGCCCACTGCGGCATAGTTCTCCCAGCATCTGTGTTTATTGCCTTTCGTTTTATTTGAAGGGCCGCCACTGCTTCGTTCTCCGGCCCTGAAAGGTCAATAGCCACTATTTTTTCGGATGGGCTGGTAAACACATCATCGTCGTCTAGGAAATTGCGAGGGTTATTGCCGGAGGTGGTGTCGGTGCTGGTATGGTCGGGCACATCGTCACCGGGCACATCGTCGCTAGTAAGGTCAATGACCGTATGGTCGGGTACATCGTCGCCGGGCACATCGTCGCTAGTAAGGTCAATGACCGTATGGTCGGGTACATCGTCGCCGGGCACATCGTCGCCGGGCACATTGTCGCCGGGCACATTGTCGCCGGGCACATCGTCGCCGGGCAC
>Ga0247760_1000751_pt1 | contig 33915 bp, 30 predicted proteins | sample UWRJL171409R4_FD_179936 | JGI IMG/M metagenome (GOLD analysis project Ga0247760, IMG submission 179936) | Plant litter microbial communities from Arlington Agricultural Research Station in Wisconsin, United States - UWRJ-L171-409R-4 | ecosystem: Environmental > Terrestrial > Plant litter >... | reverse complement strand
CAAGCTCTATGCGACGTTGACCACCCACGTGACCGCGAATTGCGGCAAGCTGGTGAACGTCGCGAACCCGGCAGACAGCGCGCTCGTCAAAGTGTTGTTGGCCGATTGTGGGACAGCGCCAAACAAGACTCCGCGAATGCCCTGGGATGGCTGCTTTGACGGCGACGTCGATTCGGACTTCTGTGTTTCTTCCGACATCGTCGCGGCGATTCAGGCTTGGATCGCCAAGGGCGCGCCGCAGCAATAGGCGGGAGTGACGGCGCGCCGGGCAGCGCGCGCCGCTGCAAAGCTAGCGAGCTGGTAGTTTCTTCGACATCCCTGCTGCGGCTGCGGCGGTCGTCGCGCCGGTATTGTCGGATTCACACATGGCCTTCCGCCTGGCCTCGAGCTCAGCGGCGATCCTCGTGAAGGGCAGCACTTCATGGACCAACTCCATGTAGATTTGCTCGACCTGAGGGACTTCAGCGTAGGTGCTCGCGATCGACTTCGAGAGCTCTTCCAGCTCCGCGCCGTCTCCAGCTTTCACGGCCGCGTCGATTTGGCCGGTAAGCCATGAGATCTTGGCATTCATTCTGCCCACGCCTTCGTCAGCCGAATAGAACTTGCTGCGGGTTAGACCGAAGTCGGGGAGATCCAGCGGCAAAGGATCGAACTGCTCGTGGAGAGCCTTGAACTTGTCGCCCAATCCGGCGAGCACGGGCTTGAGCCCCTCGAGAGCTTGATTGGCTGAATCCGCGAGCTGCTTGAGCTCGGCGGGGCTCTTTTTGACCACGACCGGCTTCGGCTTCGGTGGCGGGTCCTTGCGGCACGCCACGAGCGAGCCCGCGGTAGCGAAAATCAGCAACCCTTGCAAGATGCGCAGACGAGATGCGAGGCTGGTCACTCTTCCTCCTTTGATTCTTTCGGACATTGTTTTAGTTCACGGTCCGCCCATCGGGTAGGCATCGAAGCCGACCCCGGCCTCGCTAGGACTCGTCTCGAAGTCCCAAGTCCCACACCGCGGAAGCACGACCGAGCCGCTGCCGTACGCCACTCCGAGTGGGCGCCCGACTGCGTTGAGCGGGAAGACCGCCACCGTTGGGTTACTGAGCTCGACGTCCAAGCCGTTGACGAGGCTGCCCGTGTACGCCACGCCGGGGCTACGAGCCACCGCTTTGACGCCGGTGAGGCCGACGCCATCGATAGCAACGATGTCGAGGTTGCCCCAGTAGTTGGATTGGTAGACCGCGCTCACGACGGCTTCGATTGGGGCGTCCAAGGACAAGCTCTGGATCGCGACCATGGTCACGTCGCCGGGCGCCAGGCAACTGGCGATGGTGTCCGTGAAACGATAGAAGCGCCACGACAGGAGCCCGCTGACGCCGGTACCCAGCGTCAGATCGTCTTTGTCGCGGAGATCGACTGAAAACGACGGGTTGCAGGCCACGACATCGCCGTCATTCCTGACGGCAGCATAGAGTTCGGCTCCGTTCGAGCCGAGCTTCAGCGTGAGCGCGATGATGTTGAAGACGCTGTTGATCCCGGGACGGGGGATCACATTGAGGCTCGCCGGAACGATCAGCGCAGTGTCACCCGCGTCGCCTCCGAGGCCGCCCGTATCAGCGCGGCTACTGACTCGAAAACGGCCAGCGCATTGGCCTCCATCGCTGCTCGAGCAGGCGACGACGGACAACGCTGCGAGCGTCAGCAGGGATTTTGCGAGCATGAACATGACCGAGGCGGCACGAGGGCCAAGCATTCCGCGCATCGATGATAGCGCACAAAAGCGAAAAGACCCCTCCACCGGAGGGGTCTTTGTCGCGATCCGTTTAGCTCAGACGATCAGGCCTTGAGCTGGGTGTATCCGCCCGGGCTCCAGATCTTGTGATCCGGTACCGCGCCGTTGCCGCCGCCGAATTCCTCGGTCTTGTCGGAGTACCCGAAGTGAGTGACCTCGCTGGCGGGGCCATTCTTCGCCGGAAAACCGTTGGCGTCTGCTTTCATGCCCATCGCGGTCATGACGTTGCAGAAGTACTTGTTGATCGGCATGTTGCCGAACTTCGGATCGGTTCCCGTTCCTTGGTTCACGCCGTTGGACGTTTGCGGGGCGCCTTCGACGCACTGCGAGAGGCTGCGACCGAGGAAGTCGGTTGCGGTGCCGCCCGAGGTGGTATCGAGGTTGATGATCTTACCCTGCTTGAAGTAACCGCCGCCGCTGCCGGCCTGGATCAGCGGAGTGTTGTTCATGTTGTGCGCGTTCCCGTCGGAATGCTCGTTCAGCCAGAAAGCAACGCTGTTGTCGAGCACGGTGCCATTACCCTCGGGGATGCTGTCGAGGTACTTGACCAGGCTGGCGAACTTCGCTGCGTAGTAGGAGTCAATCTTCTTCAGATTGGCCACTGCGTCCTTCACGCACGGTCCAGTCATATTGGCATCGCTCAGGCGATGGGACTGGTTGTGCGAGTCGGCATTCACGCCGATGCCGCTGAACACGAAGTTGTTCGGCATCCTGAGCAGAACGACCGGGTTGGCATTGCACGCAGCCGAGAGCGCTGCGATCGCCATGTACAGGTCAGCGTTGTCCATGCCGTCGACGATCTTGCGCGACACGACGTCACCGGCCGAGCCACTCGCGAGCTTGTTCGATGCGCCGAGCTTCGTCGCCAGCTCTTGGTTGCAACCTGCGGTAACTGCCACGCCGACGTCGTTGATGAGCTCGAGCCAGGCGTTGAGCTTGTCCTTGTCGGCCTTGCTCATGTCCTTGCTCTTGAGGCGGTTCAGATCGCCCTTGACGATGTCGGCGATCTTCTTGCCCTTCTGCATCTCCCAGGTGTCGGCGTTCATCGGAGCGCCGGTCTGGAACAGACCCGTCAGCTGGTTGTATGCCTGAGTGGCGTTGACCGCGCTGAAGATCGTCTCTGCGGCCTTGTACGAGATGGCGGCCTGCGCCCCCACCTTCGATTGCCCAGAGAAATCCATGTACAACGGAGTCTGGGCCGGGCTCAGTTGGGCGGCCATGATGTGGTCCAACGAGGGGCCGATTGGCATCGCGTTGAACTTGGTCGCCGTGTTGAAGCTGAACGGGTCGTTGCTGTTCGGCGTTACCGGCTGCAAGGTCAGCGCGGTACCGGCGCATTGCGTGTGGGAGTCATTTCCCTGTCCACGCCCTTTGCCAGCACCCCGGTTGTTCTGCGTCCACTCATTCATGGTGCGCATGCCGCGCGGCATGAGCAGCTTCTTGGTGTACGGAGCCAGCGCCTCGAGGCTGGTTCCCATGAGGTCGGAAGCCAACAGGTCACCATCGAGCTTCTGCGGGAACCAATTGTTCGTGATGCACCCGTAATAGGTGAACATGATGATGGTTCGCTTCGTGGTCGCAGCCGCCTGCGCCCGCGCTTCCTTCGGGAGCAAGGAGGTGAGGATCGGCGCAGCTACGACAGCTCCGCCCAGGCCTTTGAGGAGGATTCTTCGGTTCATATAGTTGGTCATGTTCGGAAATTCCTCAGTTTTTCAGAGCGCGCCGCGAACTCGTAAACGGAAGGAATCCGCTTGGGTGAGATCACCGAGTAGGCTGAGAATGGAGTAACCATCAGCTGCGAGTTTGATCTGCAGTGTATCGACCTGGCATTGGTCGTTTCCGTTCGGCGGACGTCCAGTGGCGAAGGCAACCCACGCTTGCGCGTAGAGGCTCTGCGCAGCCGGCTCCTTGGCAATCTCCTGCATCAGCTGAGGGGGTGAGGAGATCTGCTTCGCGCCGCCCACTTTGAAGTTGACCGTCGCGGTCGTGACCGTCGCGTCGATGGTGCCGCCCTTCGGGTCCTTCGTCTGCCACTTGCCGATGCCGTCGTAGTTCTCGAAGATGAACCCAATCGGGTTGAAGTTGTCGTGGCAGCTCTTGCAGGGCTGAGCCGATTGCGTCTGCGCTTCTACGAATGCGCGTTGCGTCGTAAAGGTGCCGGTGGGAGGCGGCATCATGGCGAATGCCGGATCGGGTGCTGGCACGCCGGCACTGAGTACCCAGTTCGCTACGAACGCGCCGCGCAGGATCGGGCTCGTGGCGCCAAAGTTCGAGTAGGAGCTCAAGAAACCGGCGCGAGTCAGGAAGCCCGGCCGCGGGTTGGTTGCCGAATCGAGCGTGACCTTGGTCAGGGCGTCCGTGTACTTCGACGGATCGAGTCCGTAGGCGACCGCGTTGTCCTTGTTGACGAAGGCAACGTTGCTCAACAACAGATCTTTGAACGAGCCGTTGGTGTACGCCACTTCTTCGAAGAAGGCATCGAGCTCCGCCTTATTGGCGACCCGCGAAGCATCCGTGTAATCCGGATAGACGGCGGTGTCGTGCTTGCCCTTGAACCAGTGGCTCAGCGAGCTGTTCATCTGGGCCCACTCGTTGTGGAACGCAGAGATGAACCCACCGGTCTTTGCGCGATCCTGAATCATGCGCGTCGCCTGCGTGAGGATCTGCTCTTTCGTCCCGAGCTGCTTGTCGTCAGCGGCCTTGTTCAGGATGTCATCCGGGACGGAGCCCCAGAGGAGGAAGGAAAGCCGGGTGGCCACTTCTTGCTGCGCCAGCTTGATCGCGGTTCCTTCGACCTCCGTGTTGAGCTCGGGGATCAAGAGGAACGAGGGCGAAACCAGGAACGCATTGAGCGTCGCTTCGGCGACCTGATCGGGCGTGCCGGCGGGGGTGGTGCTGCTCAGCGTTTGGAAGCTCGCGACCTCTTCGTCGGTGAGTGCTCGGCGGAAGGCCTTGCGACCGAAGGTCTGGATGGTCGTCTTCAAACAATCCGCGGCGCTCGGGACACAGGTGATGAACTTGGCCTTGTTCGGACCAGCCATCACTTGGGCGGCGATCTTCTTGCCGACGTCCTGATAAACCTTCCAAGCCGGATCGGTCATTGCGCCGGTGAAGTCGCCGACCAGGAGGTCTGCCACGGGCGTGTTGTCCACGGCGGTGACACCGAGCAGGTCGCGCACGACGTTCGCGTACTGACGGTTCAACATCAGCGGGATCTGAGTGGTTACCGGGATGCCGGGCTCACACTTGCCAGCGGGGGGGAGGGGGATATCGGTTCCGGCCGAGCCACTCGAGCCGTTCGGGCCCGCGGCTGAGCCAGCACCACCCGCACCATTGACGGCGCCCGCGGCACCAGGGGCGGCGGCACTACCCGGCGAACCCGCGCTGCCGGCGTTATTGTCCGTAGCGGAGCCGCAGGCAAGCGCCATGGGAAACGCTCCTAAAGCAACCAACAACCGTAACCGTTTTTCTTTCATGACGACCACCTAATTACGGACTTGAATTTCCGTCGGTTGGGAACCAACTCGATTTTTGCGCAGCACTACCTACCTCAGGAACCTACCCGACCGTACTCAAGCTCGTGAGATGAATTTTTTCGCACGCTTGCCCGTAGTTCTTCGGGCTGGCTTGAATACCCGCCTACTAATTTCGGCTTCAGTTGCAAAAGAATCCTCGGGCTGTAATAGCCGGCCGTACGCCGCGTTCGGTCGTTGGGACGGGCTGCCTGGGCGCAACAGCATGGTGAATACGTTGTCACGGCAACGGCGCCTTGCAACCGGTTTTTTAGCTTCCGCGCACCCGTGCCTGCTGGGCACCGGCGCCCGCTCGCTGGTGGCTCGCTCGTGTCACCCATGAGGGTGATGAAACCCGCTTTGATTTAGGCCTTGGCGCAGAAACGGCGCCAGACGTCGCGGTAGACCGACTCGAGATTGCGGGCGAAGCGCGGACCGTCCATGAGCGGCGATTGCTTCAGGCGATCGCGCAGAGTTCGGCGAAGCTCAGCCAAGCGCTCGAGGTCACCAGCGAGCGCGCTCGTCAGCCGAACGTATTGTTCCGGCGTCGTCGCGACGAGCTCGGGCAAAGCCAAGTTCATCGCTTGGCAGAGGCCGGCGCGGCCAACCACCGCTTCACAGGCCAGGGTCACCGTTGGTACGCCCATCCACAGCGCGTCGAGACTCGTCGTGTGGCCGTTGGAAGGGAAGGTATCGAGGCAGAGATCGATCTCGCAGTACCTTCTCAAGTAGTCGAGGCGCCCGCAGCGATCGACGAATTCGATTCGAGCGAGCTCGATGCCCGCTGCTTCGAAAATCGAACGCACGCGGTCGCGCGCGCTTCCCGCAGGCGCCAGCAGCATGAGCCGCGACTTGGGCACGGCAGTTAGAACTGTCGTCCACAGGCGAAGCACGTCGTCATTTACTTTCCTGAAGTGGTTCAGGCAGCCGAAGGTGATTCTTCCGTCCGTAAGCGCTGGCAGAGCGCTCACGTCCGGGACATCAGTGAGGGGGTCGTAGCACCAAAAGGAGTCCGGGAGCCGAATGGTCTCCTCCGAGTAAACTTCGGTGTTTGCGCCCGGGGGATCGAGGAAAGGATCGGACAAGCGATAGTCCATCGTCTCGAGCCCCGTCGTCCCTGGGTAGGCGAGCCAGCACAACTGAACCGGCGCAGGCCGGCGGGCAAAGGCCAGCAGGCGACAGCCGGTCATGTGCATGGTGAGGTCGACCAAGATATCGATTCGATCCTGTCGAATGACTTCGGCCAGCGCTGCGTCGTCCAGGGCTCCGACTTCGCGGAAAGCGTCGGCGTAGCCGCTGATGCGCTCGGTCAGGTCCGTCCGCTTGTCTGCGCTCGAGTAGCAAAAGATCTCGAACTGCTGGTGATCGTGATTTTGAAGCAGCGGGATCGTGAACAGCGACTGGACATGGGTTTGGAAGTCGGGTGACACGTAACCAATGCGCAGTCGCCGCTCGGCCGAGCGCTCGTTCTCGTGTGGCGGCGCTTGTGCGGCGAGTGGTCGTGCGTGCCGGGCATTCCACGTGCGCGCCTCGGCGAGAATGTCACTCGCGGTGACGTTCGGCCAAAACGGCATATTGAAAAGCAGCGCGCTGTGAGCAAACGGGTCCTGGGGGCACAGAGCGACCGCTTGGCGGTACGTCGCCTGGGTCTCGTCCAGAAAGCCGGCCTCGTCCAGCGCGGTCGCGAGGTAGCTCCGAGCTTGATGGAAGTTCTCGTCGATCGCGAGCGCGCGCCGAAAATTGCCGATCGCTTCGTCGAAGCGGCCGGCGTTGGCGTGAATCGCGCCGAGCGCGGTCTCTGCATTGGCCATCCGCGGATTGAGCTTCAGTGCTACTCGGTACCAAGCGGCGGCGTCGTCCGGTAGGCCAGCAAGGCGCAGCGTCTCGGCGAGCGCGGCTAGAAGCTCGGCTGCGCTCATGCCCGATTCGGGGCTGCGCCTCGCAGCCGAACCGAGCCCGGAGCCAAGTGCGTCGCGTTTGCCGCTGAGGCTCGCCAGGCGATCTGCTGCCTGAGACAAACTCGGATCGAGATCCCGGGCCCGCTGGTAGCACTCCGCCGCCGCGTCCAAGTCCCCTTGCTCCTCGAAGCTGAGGGCGAGGTTATACACCGCTTCGGCGAAGTCGGGTTTCCGAGCGACGGCCATGAGCAGCGCGCCAATCGCTTCGCGCCTTCGGCCTAGGGAGCGATACACGCCGCCTAGACTCGAAAGGTAAAAGCCGTTGTTCGGGGCGACGCGGACCGCTCGTTCGAGCAGCGCGGCGGCCTCCTCGAGCTGGCCGGATTCTATGGCGAGCACGCTCAGGAGAAACAGCGCGTCGCCATGCTCCGGCGTTTGCGCGAGCACGCGCCGATACAGCCGCTCTGCGCGATCGGTTTGCCCGGCCCGATGAAACTGCACCGCTTTTTCGAAAAGAGAGGCGTCGGTCACCAGGAAACTCCTTGTCGAGGAGTGCGTGGTTGTCAAATCGCCGTGCCCAGCAGCGGCGCGAGCCAGGCTGCTTCGCTTCAGTGCGTACCGACTTCGATCTCGAAATGCTTGATCCAGGTGGTGCCTGAGCCGCCCATCACTTCGTTGCCGAATTCCACGCTGGCTAGGTAGTGATCGGGGTTCACTAGCTTCAGGTCGACTAGGTGCCTGAGCAGGGTGTCGATGCCGAGCTTGCCTTTGCGTTGAATCGTCGGGCTCTTGAAGGAGAGCAGGACCCAGCCTTTGCCGTTGGCCTCCTTGCCGATGCCATCTTCTTTCCACAGCTCGTACTCGACGCCGTCGATGAGCGGCTTCTCGATGACCGTGCCCGCCGGGCGCGCACCAGAGGCGTAATCCATCCAAAACATGACCTCGGTGGTGATGCTCTTGGGATTGGCCGCGTCGGAGCCAATTGGCCCGTCAATCAACCACACCTCCGGCGCCAGATCGTAGCTGCCGTTGGCGACGGTCTCGACTTCGTAGTGGAGCGCGAGTCGCGGCAGATCTCTGATCTTCATCGGGAAGCGCGAGTCCGTGCTCTTGCCCCCCGACCAGGGCTTCCAACCGAATTCGATCTCCGGATAGGCGAACACCGAGGCATCGAAGCCGGGCCAATTCCAAGACCAGCCGTGCTCGGTATGTCCAGCGAGGTGTCGCGTGAGCAGGCATTGTTCGGCCTTGCCTTTCGCCTTCTTGCTGCCCCACTGATTGTTGTCATAGCGATACGGGCCGGTCATGTACGTCGCTTCGGGCTGGCAGTTCGCGGTCACGCCCGGACCGGTCTTGCCGGGGGCGCTGCCGCCTGCCGTGGCTAGCTCGTTTTCCGCCTCTTTTGCTGCACGCTGCTGGATGCTCTCCGAAGCGGAGAGCGAGCTGCCGGCGCAGCCCGAGAGTGCGTAGCCGAAAGCGGCGAAAAGAGTGATGCTGGCGACGGTTTGCTCGAATGATGTTTGCATGAGGGTTTCGTAGAGATGGGAATATCGACCGCGGCTGATCGTGCTTTTTCCGCGCTCGAGCGCGTGCACCATGAATTCGCGGTCGATGGCGCTTTTGCTGATCAGAACTGCCCGTTCGTCCCATTGAGCTGGTGTGCCCGGTCAGATCCCCAGTTTCGCCTGTTCGGGCATCGAGACCCTGGCGGCACCGTCTTTGGAAGCCCTGCATATCGCCGCGCCCACGCCCGCGGTCACGCGCATGCCTCGCACTGACGCGCGGCTGCGCGCCGCGGTCGACAATCACGTGGCCCTGGTTTGGCGTGTGCTTCGCCGTACGGGGCTCGGGCCGGCCGACGCCGAAGACGCTTCTCAGGACGTGTTTTGGGTGTTGGCGCAACGCTTCGACGACGTGCCGGAGCGAGCCCAACGATCCTTTTTGGTCTCGACCGCCCTGCGCGTGGCTTCAGACCGCAAGCTCTCGAAGTGGCACCGCTCGGTCAGCGCAGGGCTCGATGTCGAAGCGCGCGTCAGTGACGCTCCGTTGCCCGATGAAGCGCTGGACATTCGTCGCGCGGGCGCGTTGCTCGACCAGGCGCTGGCAACGCTCGAGGAGTTCGAACGATCCGTGTTCGTATTGGCGGAGCTCGAGCAGATGACTCGCGCTGAAGTGGCAGAAGTGCTGGGCATCCCCGAGGGGACCGTCGCCTCGCGCCTGAAGCGCGCGCGCGAGTCGCTCGAAGCCGCGGTGCGCCGGCTGCGTTCACGACCGAGGTCAGTGCGATGACGACGACGAACGACGACGAACGACGGGAGTTCGAGCGCCTGCTCGATGCAGCGCGGGACGAAGCGCCGCCTGCCGAGCTGGGCGAGCGCGTTCTGGAGCAGCTTGCCTACCGCACTCGGCTGGAACGCATCGCCGTTTTACCGCGCCGGCCGAGCTATCGCGCGGTCGCGGCTGGCTTGGCCTTGTTCGCGGCCGGCGTGCTGCTGGCCGTATTGGCCCTCGAACCGTCGACTGATTTGCCAATCGCCGCCGAACACGCTGCCAGCGCCAGCAAGGCCTCTGCGGCGCCCGCTGGCGTGCTAGCTCCGGCTTCGGCTCCGCTCGTGGTCGATCCATGCCTAGCGCGCGCGTCCGTCAACGGGACCGAGCCATCGATCGACGATTTCGAAGACGGAGACGACGCGATCCGGCCTTTGGAGGGCAGAGCGGGGTTCTGGCGCTGGGCGCGCGAGATTGACGCGCCGGGCACCGCCCCCGCGCTGATCCCCATCCCGCGCCCCGACGCGACGCGTGCCAACCGGCTAGCGCAGCACGTCAAGGGCGGACAACTCTTGGACTGGGGCGCGGCCGTCGAATTCGACTTTCGTCCCGCGTGCTACGACGCCTCCAAGTACGTCGGTGTGTCGTTCCAAGCGCGCGGTCCCGGACGCATCTACTTCGCGCCGCGAGAACGATCCGTGATCCCGATCGCTGAAGGCGGCAGCTGTGAGGTCGACTGTCACAACCCGCACGTGATCAAAATCGAGCTGGAGTCAGCTTGGCGTACCTACCAGGTGCACTGGACCGAGCTACGCCAGCGCGGGATCGGTAAGCCTGGGTTGGATGTCAGCCGCTTGCACAGCTTTGCGTTTCTGATCCGCCCCGAAGACACACCGTACGACGTGTGGTTGGACGATCTACGCTTTTTGCAACGCTGAGCCCGCTAGTAAAGACCATTTCTACCGTAAGATCGTGCTACGGCGTTCAATCGGGTGAGCTGATGGCAATCGTGACTCGGTGGGTTGGGCTGTGCTGCGCGCTCTCGGCGGCACTCGCGGGAGCGTGCGGTAGCAACTCCAAGTGTGAGCCTGCGGCTCCGTGCTCAGGGGTAGGCGGTGACGGCAGCGCTGGCACGTCGAATACCGAAGCGGGCGCGAGCAACGCGGGCGCGAGCAACGCGGGCGCGAGCAACGCGGGCGCGAGCAACGCGGGCGCAAGCAACGCGAACGCTGGCAACGCGAACGCTGGGGCGGCCGGGTCGAGTCAGGGCGGCGAGGGCGGTACGGCCGGCGGCGGAGCCATGAGCGGCGCGGGCGCGGCGGGTAAGGCGAGTGGCAACGCGGGCGCAGCCTCGGACGGAGCGGGCGGCACTCAGGGCGGCGGTAGCTGCAATGGCGCGCAGGTCGTGTTCTTGATTCAGCGCTCTGGCGCGGTGTTCGAGCAACCGGCGCTCGAGGCCAGCTATTTCAGCTTCCTGCAAGCTGCGCTCGTGGGCGACGGCAGTGCGGCCAAGCCGTATCTCGCCAAGCTGCCGATCGGAGCCACCTTCCTGTTCGTGGTGAGGGAGGACTTCATCAATCCACCGGCAATGTGTCCAGAGCTCGCGGTGACCGCGCCCAGCCTGTCATTCGATGGCGCGCTGGCCGCGGCCTTCACGCAGAACGCCAACGAGCATGCCGCATTGATGACCAACAAGATAAAAGCGGACGCACCCGTGCCCGAGAGCATCGCCAGCGTGGTTGCTGCGTGGTCGGGCGCGAGCGGCCCGCGTCATCTAGTGCTGGTCACTACGGGCATGCCCGACACGTGCACCAAGTTCGATGGACCGTGCGGCATCGATGCGACGGTGAAGGCCGTGCAGGTCGCCAAGACTGCTGGCGTGACGACACACGTGATCGGCCTCGGCGACGACAGCATGTTCAACTACGCGAACCTGGAAGGGCTGCCCGTGCAGACGGGCTACGAGGAGTACCTACGGCAGCTCGCCAACGCGGGCAGTGGCAAACCACTGGGCCCTCCCGACGTCGAAAAGTTGGAAGACTACACGTGCAGTGGAGCGGGGCCGGCCGTACTCACCGCCAGCTACTCAACCACGCCCGGTGACGCGAAGTACTATCAGAGCATGACGGCGACGGACGTGAAGAGTGCCGTCACCGAGATCCTGGCCGGCATCTGTCCGTAACCAACGGTTGTCCTCCGCCTGCCGACCGATCAGGGCACGCTTCAGCTCCCGGGCACGAGCGCGTTCTTCGATAAATAGAGGATCATGGTCGTCGTGCCGTCGGCGTTCCGAACCGGATCTGCCTGCATGCTGGGTAGCGTCTCGCTCACGCCGTTTAGGAACGGTTGAAGCTGTTTGTCGAACACGCCCTTGCCGTCGTTGAGCACCTCGAGGCGGCAGGTTTCGCTGCGGCAGTCGATGCGACGGACGAGCGATTTCAAGCCTTCGTTCTCGGTGAGTCCTTTTTCGATCTGGGCAGTCGCGGTTCGCACCCACGCTGGATCGCGCGCTTCGCGCTGGTACTTGGCCTCGACCTCGAGCATGTGCTCACGCCAGCGAGCCTCGTTCTCTTGGGCAGTCGCTTCGTCCGGTGGCGCTTCCGGCTCAGCCGCCGCTACGGCTTCGTTCTTGCGTTGGTTCAGCTCAGCGTGGAGGGCTGCCACATCCGCCTGAAGCGCGGCGATGTTCACCTTATTTTCCAGCGGTTCAACCCAAGAGGCGGTCTGCTGCGGCCGATTCACGACGACTTCGGTCGCTGCTGGAACCGGACGCGGCGGTCGCCCAGCGAGGCCCCAATAGTAGCTCCCGATCGAAAGGCCAGCGCACGCCGCGGACACCCCAAACCACAACCACAACTTTCGTTTCATGAAACCCCAGTTTCAATCGTCGATGGTAATGACGAGTTGGTGACGAGCTAGTAAAGCCGGCCCGGCGTCGACACGCGGAGCCGGCTTTTCGCAAGTCGGGCTCGACTCAGCCGGTGTAGGTCACGCCGAACAACACAGAATCGCCGTTCGGATGTACCGGGCAAAACACGCTGACGAAGCCGGGCACCTGGGCCGCGCTGAACGTGATCGACCGCGACCAGAAGCCGTTCACAGCAGCGGCGGAGGTCGTGCCCGACGCAACCGGCGTGCCGTTGATATTGAACGAACTCCAAGTGCAGTTCGTGGTCAGAGTGGTGTTGTGAACTCCACTGATCGTAAACACCTGATTCGCCGCGGTGGCAGGGTTTCGCTTCACGGATAGGACAACCGTTCGCGAGCTGGCGACTAGAGTGCGGACGCCACTGGACAAATAGTCGATGTCCTGTGCCTGCCCGGCGTTGAATGCGGCAAAATCTACCCCGTGCGTGTGAATGGTGAGCGCTGCGGCGCTGCTCGAGATCCCCAGGCAAGCCACCAACAACGCTGCGACAATCGATCGCTTGTTCATGTACTTCGTCTCCCCAATTTGAACGAACTTCCCCGAGAAGCTCGCGGGAGGACGACTATCACCCCTCAACGATGCACGTCAAATATGAACACAGCACCGCATTCAAGTGTTACCGAAGCGTCGCAGCGGCAGCGCAGTGGCGGTTTTCGTCAGTGTTGCTCCGCGCGCAACACTGACGATCTGAACATCGCAGAAATCAGCCGCGCATGGCTTCGATTGGCGAGGTGCGCGCGGCCTTCAGCGCGGGCAAAAAGCCACCCAAAATTCCCATCAGGGCGCCTGCGACTAGAGACCCGAGCAAGAGGCTGGGGGTAGGCGAGAACGAGAACGACACCTCTTGCCAAGTCGCGAAGTTCATCATCGAGACGCGCGCGAAGCTGAGCAAGAGCGAAGCGCCCAGCCCCACGAGCCCCCCGACCACCGCCAGGAACGTGGATTCGACGACGAACGAGAACAGGATCGCGAACTTGGAGAAGCCCAATGCGCGCAAGGTGCCGACTTCACGCTTCCGCTGAGCGACCGCGGCGAACATCGTGTTCATCGCGCCCAGCATCGCGCCGAAAGCGCAGAACACCGACACCACCCAGCCCATGGCCGAGATGAACAGCGCCGTGCCTTGCGATTGCTCCTCGTAGTAGGCCGTCTCGCGTTTGGCTTCTAGTTGGAGCTGCTTGTCGGTGCTGACCGTGGCCTTGAAGCCGTCCAGCTTGGCTGCGGACTCGAGCCGCACGGTGACCGACGAAACCAGACCTTCACGCCCGAAGGACGTGCGTGCGGTCTCGATGTTCGCCCACACTTCGGACTCGAAAGAAGACCCGCCGGCTTCGAAGATGCCGACTACTTCGACCGGCCGATTTTTCTTCAGCTCGAACTTCCCGCCCAACTTCATGCCTTCGAAGTTGCCGGCGATGCCTTTGCCGACGAGGCACTCATCGGTCCCGGGCTTCGGCGCGCGGCCCTCGACCAAATGCACCTCTGGCCGAACCTTGAACACGTTCTCGGACACGCCGCGGACGAGGATATTCGACACTTGGCCGGGTTCCGCGCTCAGCTTCTGTTGCGCGATGACCACCACCAGCTCGCCCGTTCCCAGCGGTGCGCCGGTGTCGTCCTTCTTCACGCCCGGTGCGGCCAAGATCAAACTCACGGTCGGGCCCTCGATGCTGGAAGAGAGCTCGTTGCCGCTGCCCTTGCGTAGGACGATTGCGTTGTCGTCGCGGCCGCCAGCGACGAGGGTCTTCTTCACGCCCGCAGAGAGCATCAGCGCCGCGGCGAGCACGAACACCACCAGCGCGATGCCGCCCGCGGTCGCCAGCGTGGTCGTCTTGCGCACCATCAGGCTGCGCACGTTGTATGAGATGGGGATCATCTTTCAGCTCCTCAGCCGACCCGCCGTAGCGCGTCGACGACCTTCAATGATGCCGCTTGTCGGGCGGGCAGAACGGCCGCAGCCATGGCCAGCACGATCGCGAGTCCGAGCCCCAGCACGGCGATCTCTGGTTGCACGCGGAACTGCGGGAACATGTTGCCCATGTTCTCTTCCAGAGCACGGCCGACCAACGCGTTGACGAACGGGTAGCCGAGCAGGACGCCAATCAAGCCGCCGAAGAAGCCGATGGCCGCCGCCTCACCCAGCACGAACTGCGCGATATGCTTGGGTAAAAAGCCGATCGCACGGAGCACGCCGTACTCGTTCGTGCGTTCGCGCACGCCCATGGCAATCGTGTTGCCGACGATCAAACCCATGATCAAAATCATCACGACCGACACGATGTCGACCGCCTTCAGGATCGCCGAAAACATACCCAAGAAGGATTGATTCAGCGCGGCCTCGCTCATCGTCACGGTCTGCAAGTCGCGCTCACCGAACTTGGCGTCGATCTCTTTGGAGATGCGCCCGGAGGATCCGGCGTCATTGATGTTGGCCAGGATCCAACCCACCTGATCTTTGCGTGCGCCCGACAGGGACTCGTTCAAGTAGTCCCAGTGAAAGTAGAGCGTCGTGCGATCCACGTTGGTCGTGGTCGTGGTGTAGATCCCGGAGACGAAGAACTCCCAATCCCCGGGGTAGATCGTGCCCGCGAGCGTGACCTTGTCGCCGATCTTCCAACCTTCCTTCTTGGCCAAGGAGTCACCGACCAGCGCGCCGCGCCGGTTCTCGATCCAAGCCTGCTTTTGCTCAGGCGGGGTCTTGATCTCGTGATAGACGTCCAGCAAGGATTTCGGATCGGTCGCGATGGTGGCGAAGAAATCGCTCTCGTCCTTCGGGTTTTTGGCGCCGAACCAACTCGCGTAGGCCACCGCCTTTACGCCCGGGATCTGCCCGATTTCTTCGGCGTAGCGCTTGGGCAAGCTCATCACGAAGCTGACCTTGTGGCGCGTTGCGATGCGATCCTTGGCAGAGAACTCGGAAGCCGAGGTCCAAGACCAGATCACCGTACGCAGCAGGATGAAGAACAGTGTTGCGATCGCCACCACGGCCAAGGTCAGCGTGGTGCGCAGCTTGCTGCGCTTGATGTTGCGCACGGCAACGCCCAAAAGCGTCATAGCGCGAGCGCTCCCTTGTCCAAGCGGTGACAGATCGAGGCGCGTTCCGCAGCGGCCGGATCGTGCGTTACCATGACGATCGTCTTGTTGAACTCGGTGTTGAGCTTGCCGAGCAAATTGAGGATGTCGTTCGCGGCTACGCGATCCAAGTCGCCCGTGGGCTCGTCCGCGACGATGATCTTCGGATCACTGACGATCGCGCGCGCGATCGTCACGCGCTGCTCCTGACCACCGGAGAGCTGCCGGGGGTAGTGGTCCATGCGCTCTTCCAAGCCCACGATGCGGAGCGCCGTCTGCGCGCGCTTCCGTCGCTCGGCGGCGGGCAATTTGGCCAAGAGCAGCGGCAGCTCCACATTTTCTACCGCCGTCAGCACGGGCAATAGATTGTAAGTCTGGAATACGAAGCCGATGTTGGCGGCGCGGAAGCCCGCGCGGTCGCCCTCGGACATCTGGCTCAGCTCGACGCCAGCCACCTTGAGCGAACCGGAGGTCGGCACGTCCAAGCCGGCGATCAAGTTCAGCAGTGTCGACTTCCCCGAGCCGGATGGGCCCATCAGTGCTTCGAACGACCCTTCCTTCATCGTCAGGTCGAGCTCTTGCAGAACGTCCAGGCGTTCCTTGCCGCGCCAGAAAGTCTTCCCCACCTTGCGCAGGGCAATGATATCGCTCTTGCCGCCGCCGTTGTTGCTGTCGCTCATCGCGCGTTCCTTTCCTTGATCCTCTGCCCGTCCGCGAGGCCTTGCGGTGGGCTACTGACGAGTTTGGTGCCGGCACTCACGCCGCTTACGACTTCGAACCCGCTGCCTACGGCGGGACCCAGGGTAACGGTCGTCATGCGTACGACGCCGCCTTCCAGGCGGTATACGACTTTGCTGCCTTGAACTTCAGCAATCGCCGAGCCGGGGATGACGGTCTTGGGCGGCGTCTTCATGGCCTCTTTGTCGAGCTCGCCGCTGAGGAAGCTGACGCGGGCGGCCATGTCGGGCAAGACGCCCTCGTTCTCGTCCACGAAGGCGACTTTGACGGTCACGGTCGCCTTCGTGCGATTGACCTTGGGTGTCACTTCCATGGCTTTGCCGCGGTAGCGCTTGCTCGGAAAAGCATCCATCACGATCTCGCACGGCCCGCCCATCTTGATCTGCGACAAGCGTTGCTCGGGCACGTCCGTCTCGACCATCAGCGTCGAGAAATCCGCTATTTGCACGCCGCCCATGTCGATCGCGATGCCGGCTGGCTGCGGGCCCACGAACTCACCCATTTGCGGCGGTTTGTTCACGACCGTGCCGGAGATCGGCGCTACTACGTTGTAGCTGACCAAGTTCACGCGCAGGGCCGCTGCCAGCGCCGCTTGCGCCCGCGCTTCGGCTTCTGCGGCTTGCACTTGCGCCTTCAACGAGGCGCTGCGCGCGAGTAAATCTTCCGTGGTCCCTTTGGGGCCGATGCCTGCTTCCGATAGCGACTGCGCGCGTCGCGTCTGCTGCTCGATGTCGAGCAGGTTCGCTTTGGCGGTCATGACGCGCGCGCGTGCGGCCGCCACTTGGCTATCGGCGGTAGCGATGCCCGCTTTCTGATCGGCGGTGTCGATCTCGAGCAGTAAGTCCCCCGCCTTGACCTTGTCGCCCTGCTTCACGTGCCGCACACGGACCTTGCCGGCAACCTTGGTTGCAACGGAAGACAAAGTCTGCGCGACCACGTAGCCCGTCGAAGTGAGCTCCACCGAGGCTTGCGCCGGTGAAACGGTGATCACCTCCGTGACGTCCACCTCGGTCTTGAACACTGCCGCTTCGAGATACGGCAGCCCGAAGCGATAGGCCGCGCCGGCTGCGCCGAGCACGCAGAGTACGGTGACGATTGCGCCGATGGGGCTTCTGCCTTTCGGCCGCACGTTGCGGTCGATCTTCAGCGAAGCCAGGTCCGAGGATAACTGGTCAGGCATAGCTGGGCACCCGGATAGCACAGCTTCAATCCCGCGTCGCAGTCTCGCTGCCTTGCCCGGCCAAACAATGACCGCCTCCAGCCGTCCTCCGCTTGCCCGCGCCGGTTCGCGTCTCGCTCGCGTTCCTGGTTGGCAATTTCATCCAGCAAAAATGGGATGAAAGTAGGTTGATGGTCACGCGCCGCGTCGCGTGCGTCTCAGCCTTCGGCGTCGCGCTTCGGTTTGTGAAGAAGTGTGCTTCTCGGCCCGCGCCGCGACTCACTGGCGAAAATCGTGGAAATTGCGTATTGTCCTATTAATGAACGCTGGGGCAATCGCAGCGGGACGCGTTTCATCGGAACTCGTACGTGGGGCAAATCTCGCGTTCGCGCTCGCGTTGCTCGGCAGCGTCGCCGCCTGCGGTGGCCGCGTGCTGATCGATGACCCGCCGAGCGGCGGTGGCTTCTCGTCGGCGTCCGTCGCTGGCGGTGGCGCGGTATCCGCTGGCGGCTGCCCCGCCGGTTCTTCGTATTGTGTAACGCTCGGCGCGTGTCTCGTCAGCACCCGTAGTTGTCCACCAGCGGGCGCAGGTGGGCCGTCGATTGCCGGCGGCCCCAATGCATCGGTGCCCGACGCTTCAGTGCCTGACGCATCGATGCCCGATGCATCGGTGCCCGACGCTTCGGTGCCTGACGCTTCGATACCCGATGCATCAACGCCTGACGCTTCGGTGCCCGATGCGTCGGTGGCGCTCCAAAGCACTCCGAAGCGGATCACTTGCGGTGATCGCCTCTGCGCTGGCGACTCCCGCTGCTGCTTGAGCCGTCCAGATGAGTCCAACCAGTCCCCGACGCTCACTTCTTGCAGTCACTCGTTCTGCTCGATGCGTCGCGAATGCGACGAAAGCGCGGATTGCGCGAGCGGCGAGGTCTGCTGCTACTCGGTGGTGTCTTCGCCGCCCGCTGTCGTCGGGAGCTACTGCGTTCTGCCCGCCAACTGCGGCGGCGAGGCTGAATCGTGGATCGCGTGCGGCAAGCCGGAGGATTGCAGCAACGCAGGCGCTCCGCCGTGCATTGCTCAAAAATGCGCCGGCACGACCATCCAAGCCTGCGGTGAGATCCCCCGCGCTGCATGTAGAAAGACGAGCGGCTGAGGAGAGAACACCGCGCGCAGCGAGCTGCGCTGCCGGATTGCGATCGCCCCCTCAAAAGAAACGACGAGTGGCTCGCGTACGCCCTCACCCTGGGCGCAGTCCGGAGTGACCTCATCCTGGGCGCAGTTCCGGGTGACCTCCCCGGGCTGCGGTCACGCTGCGGTCACGCTGCGGTCACGCTTGGCGAGCGCTGGGGAGCTTCACGAAGGCTAGCAAGCAGCCGAACAAGGCGAGCGCCGCCACGTAGTGCGCGGGTGCCAGCTGATCGCTCTTCAGCCAGAGCGTGAGCACGACCGGCGTGAGGCCGCCGAAGATCGCGTACGCGACATTGTACGAGAACGACAAGCCCGAGAAGCGGATCTTGGCGGGGAACGCGCGCACGAGCACGTAGGGCACGACCCCGATGCTGCCGACGCACAGGCCGGTGACCGCGTAGGCGATGAACAGCGCCGAGCCCTCGAGCGGCAGCGAGTGGTAAAAGTAGGAGCTCGAGCCGAGCAGCGCCAGGCTGCCCAAAGACAATGCCCATTTGCTGCCGATGCGATCGGCGAGCCAGCCAAACAGCACGCAACCCAAGGTCAAGCCAACGATCGCCAGGCTGTTTGCTTGCAGCGAGACCTTGGGCAGGACCTTGAACACCGTTTGGAGGTAAGTCGGAGTGAACAAGATCACGACCACGATCGCCGCAGACAGCACCCAGGTCAGGGCCATTGCCAAGAGGACCGCCGGCAAGTGCGCGCGAAGGATGATCTTCAACGGTAGCTCTTGGCTCAACGCCCGCGTCTCGTGAAGCTCCTTGAAAATCGGTGTTTCTTGCAGAAAACGCCGCAAATAGACGGCAAATAGCCCGAACCCGCCGCCGAGCAGGAAGGGGATGCGCCAGCCGAACGCGGCGACTTCAGCGGGCACGAACGCGGTGTTGATGCCGGTCGCCACTAGCGAGCCCAACAGAATGCCCGCGGTGAGTCCGGCGGTGAGCGTGCCCACCGCGAACCCGGTGTGCCGCTCGGGCACGTGCTCGGAGACGAACACCCACGCGCCCGGCACCTCCCCGCCGATCGCTGCGCCCTGCAAGATGCGCAGCGACAAGAGCAGGATTGGCGCTACTGCGCCCACGCTTTCGTACGTCGGCAAGAGCCCCATGCCGAGCGTTGGCACCGCCATCAGGAAGATGCTGAGCGTGAACATCTTCTTTCGACCCAGCAGATCGCCGAAGTGTGCGATGACGATGCCGCCCACGGGACGCGCCAAATAGCCGGCCGCAAAAATGCCGAAGGTTTGCAGCTGCCGCAGCCACTCCGACATGTGCGGCGGAAAAAATACGCCGCTCAGCGCCTTCGTGAAAAACACGAACACGACGAAATCGTAGAACTCCAGCGCACCGCCCAGCGCCGCCAAGGCCAGCGTGCGGTAGTCGTTACTGCTGAGGGGGCGCGAGGCGGCAGACGTGGTGGAAGGCATGGGCGCCGCCGACGAGTCGCCTTTTTTGCGGCGGAGCGCAAGCGCGCCGCGCTCTCGCTCCGCCTCTTCTGCCAATCAGAGTCAGGCCTGAACTCAGTAACGCACGCCGTCTTTCTGCGGCACGAACGGGGAGATCGGGCCGGAGCGGCCGTTGATGGTGGTGCCGCCGTAGGCAAAACCCGGAATGATGCCCAGAAAATCCGCGGGAAAATTCAGGGACGGCTTCGAGAGCTCATCCAGCGTTTGGGCCTGCTTCGCCGTCAGTACGAGGTCGGCCGCGGCCAAGTTGTCGTCGAGCTGCTTCTTGCTGCGAGCGCCGAGGATGATCGAAGACACGCCGGGCTTTTGCGCGAGCCAAGCCAGAGCGACGCGCGCTGGCGTGGAGTCGACCTCTTTGGCGATCGCGAGCAGCGCGTCGATGATGCCGTAGGTCTTGTCGGTCAAGTTTGCTTCAGCCCAAGCGCCGCGGTCGGACTTCTGTTCGCCGTGATTGGCGCGCGTGTACTTGCCGGACAAAATCCCGCTCTTGAGCGGTGACCAAGGCGTGATGCCCAAGCCCAATTCGCGAGCCATGGGCACGAGATCCCCTTCCACCGTGCGTTCCAACAGCGAATACTCGATTTGCAAAGCAACCAGCGGCGCCCAGCCACGGAAGCGCGCGATGGTCTGCGCTTCGGCGCATTTCCAAGCGGGGGTATCCGAGAAGCCGATGTAACGCACCTTGCCGCTCGCCACGAGGTCGTCCAGCGTGCGCATCGTTTCTTCGATCGGCGTGGTCTCGTCCCAGGTGTGCATCCAGTAGAGATCGATGTAGTCGGTCTGCAAGCGCCGGAGTGAGTTCTCCAAAGAGGTGACGATGGCCTTGCGGTTGGCGCCGCCGCTATTGGGATCTCCCGGGAACATGCCGCCGAAAAACTTGGTCGCGAGCACCACGCGGTCACGGCGCGAGCGATCCTTCGTCAAATGGTCGCCGATGATCTTCTCGGAGTGACCATGCGTGTAGATATTCGCGGTGTCGATGAAGTTGCCGCCGCGCTCGAGGTAATCATCGATGATGGCGTTCGATTCCTGGACGCTGCTACCCCAACCGAGGTCCTCGCCAAAGGTCATCGCGCCGAGGCACAACGGCGAAACCCGGAGTCCGGACCGACCGAGGGTGATGTAATGATCGAGAGACATCTTTTGAGCTCCTTGTTGAAAAACGCGAGGACCCTGCGTGCGGGCGCTCGGTGAAGCTAGATGGAGCCGGAGCAACGGCTTGTCTAGCGGGATACGGCCGTGACAATCGTGCAACGCGGCCCGTCAGCCTGTTGCCCTAGTACACAGCAGGTTTTGATAGGGATTCGAGTGCATGCTCAAGGTCGGGCACGGCGCGCACGCCGTTGTGCCCCGAATGCAGCTCACGAGAGAGCGGGTGACGTACTCGACGGCCCTTAGCGTCGCTGGGGGCGCCGGCGCGCGGCGAGCTCCGCCTTGGCTTCGCGTGCGCCCTGCGCGGCCAGCTCGTCGGCTCGCTCGTTACCGGCGTTGCCGTTGTGTGCGCGCAGCCATTGAAAGCGCACCTCGAGGTTATTGTCGCGGATGCAGGCGTCGATGCGGCGCGCGCTCTCGATGATCTGCGGGTCGACGTTGGCGAAATTGGTGCGCACCCAGTTCGCCAGTTGTTTGCTCAGATTTTCGACCAACGATTGGTTGTCGCAAAATACGACTGCTTTGGCGTCGACGGGCAATGCAAGGAGCGCTTCGGCCACGGCGCGGTACTCCATCACTTTGGCGAGCGTGCCTTGCGCTTTACCATAAGCTTCGAGCGGCGCGGATCCGGGCCGCTTGATCACGAAGCCCCAACCGCCGGGCGCGCCATCGGCCGCTTTGCACGAGCCATCCGTATAACAAAGATATTCGTTCTGCCCGCTCATGCTCGCATCGCTCGCGCCTTTCGCGATTGGACTCTTTTTCGAAACACAATTCAACGCCCTCGGTCGAGCCGCTTGCGCTTGCCCGGCTCATGCGAGCGGTAGTAGTGGCTGTGAGATGCGAATCGGTACGCCACTCTCTCCTTCTGCAACTCGCGTCATGCTGCTCGGCAGCGGAGAGCTGGGCAAGGAGGTGATCATCTCCCTGCAGCGTCTCGGCGTGGAGGTGATCGCCGTCGATCGCTACCCGAATGCGCCCGGGCACCAGGTCGCGCATCGAGCGCACGTGACCAATATGACGGATGGAGCCGCGCTGCGCGAATTGATCGAGCGCGAGCGTCCGCACCTCGTGGTGCCCGAGATCGAGGCCATTGCCACGGATGCGCTGTGCGAAATCGAGGCTCTTGGGCTGACCCAGGTGATCCCCGTGGCACGCGCCACGCAGCTGACCATGAATCGGGAAGGGATTCGCCGTCTCGCGGCCGAGACTCTGGGGCTGCCGACTTCGCCGTATCGCTTCGCAGACAGCTTGGAAGAGCTGCGCGCCGCGATCGACAGCGGGATCGGTTACCCGTGTTTCGTCAAACCCGTGATGTCTTCCTCCGGCAAGGGACAATCCCTGCTCAAGGGGCCCGACGACGTGGCAAACGCGTGGCAATACGCAAGTCAGGGCGGGCGCGTGAATCAAGGTAAGGTGATCGTCGAGGGGCTGATTGCCTTCGACTACGAGATCACGCTGCTGACGGTGCGCGCGCTCGGCGAAAGCGGGCAAATCGAGACGTTTTTCTGCGAGCCGATCGGGCACGTTCAGGTCAAGGGCGACTATGTGGAGAGTTGGCAACCGCACGCCATGTCGCCGCTCGCGCTCGAACGCTCACGGGCGATCGCGCGAGCAGTCACCGATGATTTGGGCGGACGAGGGATCTTCGGTGTCGAGCTGTTCGTTCGCGGAGATGAGGTGTGGTTCTCCGAGGTCAGTCCCCGCCCGCACGACACGGGTCTGGTGACCTTGTGTTCGCAGCGGCTCTCCGAGTTCGATTTACACGCGCGCGCCATCCTGGGTCTACCGGTCGACGTCGGTTTACGCCGGCCCGGTGCGAGCGCGGTCATCTACGGAGGTCGAGACGAAGTGGCGATTGCATTCGAAGGTGTCGATCAAGCGCTGCGCGTGCCGGAGAGCGATCTGCGGCTCTTCGGCAAACCCGAGTCGTTCACCCGTCGCCGCATGGGCGTCGCGCTGGCCAACGCGGACGATGTGAGCGAAGCGCGTGTACGCGCGAAAGAGTGCGCGTCGCGCGTGAAACCGATTGCTGGATAGGGGCTGGCGCGGGTGTCTGTGCGGTAACTAGGCTGTCACCTCGGTGGGCGGGGGTGCTTGGTGGGTGCACCTCCGCCGGCGGATGTGCTGGCGTTAATCGATGGGATCTGGGGAATGCACCTCCGCCGGCGGGTGTACTGGGTTGTCGTTGCGTCGTTGCGGATTGGGCGCATTTCGGCCGAAGGAGAGCTTGGGGTGGGTTGCACCTCCGCCGGCGGATGTGCTGGTGACAATCGATGTGGTTTGGGCAATGCACCCCTGCCAGCGGATGTGCTGGCGACAATCGATGGGGTCTGGGGAATGCACCTCCGCCGGCGGGTGTGCTGGCTCGTCGTTGCGTCGTTGCGGATTGGGCGTATTTCGGCCGAAGGAGAGCTTGGGGTGGGTTGCACCTCCGCCGGCGGATGTGCTGACGATAAGACGACCGTTGCCGCTGCCGTGCAAACGAGCCGCCGGCACGGATGTCAGCGTATCGATGGGGTTTTGGCAATGCACCTCCGCCGGCGGATGTGCTGGCGATAATCGATGGGGTTTGGGCAATGCACCTCCGCCGGCGGATGTGCTGGCGAATAATCGATGGGGTTTGGACAATGCACCTCCGCCGGCGGATGTCTGGCGACAATCGATGGGGTTTGGACAATGCACCTCCGCCGGCGGGTGTACTGGGTCGTCGTTGCGGATTGGCCCATTTCGGCCAAAGCAGAGGGGGGAGCGGCGGGGTCGAGGCCGGCCAATTGAAGCGGCGCTGCATCCGCAGCGCAGAAAACGCGCAGCTTCGCGTGTGTCAGTTGCCAAGTTCGGCGAAGGGCTCCAGGACAAACCTCAGATGGAAGTCACGATCGCCCGCGCTCGAGATGGAGGAGCGTTGAAGCTCGGAGCCGTCGCAGCGGTCGTGTTGCTGTTGGCGGTCGCGCACCGTCTGGGCATCTTGCAGCTGTTCGTGGACCCTTCGGGCATTGCGCGAATGCTGCATGACCTGGGCGGTTGGGGTTATGTCGTGTTCTTGGTGGCGTACACGGTGCTGCAGCCATTCGGCGTGCCGGGCACGCTGTTCGTCATGGCCGCGCCGTTGATCTGGCCTTGGCCGGTCGCGCTCGCGCTATCCATGGCGGGCACCATGGCGGCCAGCGTGGTCGGCTTCTCCTTCGCCCGCTTCGTCGCGCGTGATTGGCTCGAACGCCGGCTCCCCGCCCGTTTCCACAAGTACGACGATGCTCTGGCGGCGCGTGCCTTCGTCACCGTCGCCCTGCTGCGCTTCATTTTCTGGATGCCGCAAATGCTGCACACGTTCTTGGGGCTGTCGAAGGTCAGCTTCTGGACGCACTTTTGGGGCTCGCTGGTTGGCTACGCCATCCCGCTGTTCCTCCTCAGCTTCTTCGGTCAGAAGTTGTTCGACTTGATGAAGGCCACGCCGCCCAGCGTTTGGCTCGCGCTCGGCCTCGGTTCGGCGCTGCTCGCGCTCACGGTTTGGGCAATTCGGCGGCGGCGCAGCGCGGTCTGAATCAAGGGCACGTCGCGGCGTCGTCGTTGCCAGTGATGGTCACGTTATCGTCCTCTAGTTCATCGCCCCTGGCTGCTGCGAGTAGAATCACCGCCTGACAAGTGGGCAGCTTCGGGTTGCTCGTGACCGCGAAGGATTGGCGAATTTCGGCGAGACTCTCCAGCGCAACGAGGCTCTCGAGCACGGAATTGTCTGCGACGCTGAATCTGCCCACGCCTTTTAGGTGCTCGAGCCCGTTCAGGGTGGCAAGCCGCGCGTTGTTTATGATCTCGAGCACGAAGCTCACCTCTTGGACGCTCTCGAGTCCGTCGAGATCCGTGAGCTTCGGACAAGCGTTTACGGTCAGCGTGCTGAGTGAAATCGGCTCAGACGAAAGGCCACGCAGACTCACCAAGGCCCCACACTCTTCGACCCTGAGCTCACCCCCGTCCGCAATCTTGAGTTGCTCGAGGCCCGTCAGGTCCGGTACCTTCATCCGGGTGATGTGAACGGCGTTCGCGTAGGTCAGCTTACGCAGGCCCTGCAGCGTGACGATGGCAGGGTTGTCGACGAGCCAAAGCAGCCCCGAGACTTGCTCGAGATTTCTGAGCCCCTCTAGATCCTTGAGGCGCTTGGCGTCGTTGATCGTGAGGCTAGAGAGCGACTTGACCGAGGTCAGGGCTTCGAGCGTCTCGAGTTTGGCCTCTGCGATATGCAGGTTGCCCGAGAGCGCGGCATGATCCAAGCCGGAGAGGCTGCGCAGTGAATTGCCTGCCACGTCGAGTCGTTCGAGCTGACGAAGCTCGGAGAGTGCGGTCAGATCGCTGAGGGTCGGGTTCTCCCAGATCAACAGCATGCCGGCAGATTTCAACGCCTGAAGCCCGTCGAACGAGGTGAGGCTATTGTTTTTTCTCGCTCTGAGCGTGCGGATGTCCTCGACGTTGCCAAGCCCCCGAAGCGAACGGAGCAACGGATTGAAATCGATGAAGAGCGAACCGATGCCCGTGAGGCCCGTGAGGCCCTCGAGCGTGGTGAGCTTGGAATTATCGGTGATGGTAATCGTATCGAACACTTCGCGCAGCTGCTCGAGGCCCTTCAGATCGCCCAGCGCGAGCGTGCTGGTGATGGTCAACGTGCCGCGCACGCGCTGCAGGCAAGAGAGCGGGGAGAGATCGGTGACGTCTGCGCTGAGCTTCAGGTTGCCGTCGATCTCGGAGAGCAACGGGAAATCGTCGAACTCGGTCTGATCTGCGAACGACACGTTGCCGCTGTGCTTTACCGCGCCCGCGCAGCGTAGATCGACGGGCCCGCCGTCTGACCCTGCGGCTCCGGCCTCCCCGGAGTCGATCGCTCCGGCCTCTGCTCCCACTGCGGCGCCGCCGCCATTCGCCGCGCCGCTGGTTGCTCCGCCGGAGCTCGGATCGCTCGTGCCCCCGCTGGAAGCGCCGCTGCCGGCGCTGCCGGCACTGGACCCGCCTGTGCCAGCGTGCGCATCGTCTGACACGCCCCCGGACTGCAGCTCACCACAGCCGACAATGGCCAGGGCGCCGAGTGCAGCGAACCAGCGAAATGGCTTCAGCGTAAGACGCTTGCGGATCATCGGACGCACCGCACGTGTTCACCTTGCACGGGCACTTCGTCTGGAGTGTGAACGACGATTCGCGTCGATCCGAAGTCGAAAAAGATACCCCAGTAGGTGGGCGGATATTGAGGTTCGTTCGGGTCTTGGATGGCCGTCGACGACCAATAGATTTGGCTGCTCGTGTTCGGAAATGTGTTGGTGTCGATGGCGGGGTACGTTCTGCCGGTATCCACGATCGTCGCGAGCTCACGCAGCGTCGGCACTCGAAAGCCGGTGCCATCCAGATCCAAGCTGCTGCAGTAGGCTTGGGCTGCTGCCAGGCTCGAATAAACTTGGGCAGCGGTCGCTCGCTGCCAGCTGAGCTTGGTGCGAGTGTCGTAAGCGACGTCGCCGCGCAGCTCGTAGCGCTGGGGCGGCGCGTCGGCGTTTGCATGCGACCCGATGAACGCAGCGGCAAGGAGGAGCGAGAGCAGTGAGAGTGAGCGGTGCGAAGGCATCATGGTGATGGTCTCAATTTTGGTTCAACGGACGCAGCGAATGTATTTTTCTTCGGATTTCGGGCGCGCAGAGTGCGATGGCCCGCCCACGAACCACGCTGAAGCGGGGTTGCCGGAAAGGGGGGTTGAAGACCAAAACATCGCTAGCGGGGAGGACTGTTGCACCTCGTAAACGAAGGGGCCGGTTCGGTCGAAGCTCGGATCTTCGATCGAGACCAGCTCCAGCCGTGAAGGCAGCCGCCAGTCGGCGGCGCCGGCCAGCGTCAGCCTCGCGCAATAACCCATCGCCTCGGCCCAATCGTGCACTCCCGGGCGGTTGCTCTTCTGCCAAATGAGCCCAGTTACGACGTCGCGGATCGTGTCGTCACCGTTGTCGACGTATTGGGCTTGGTTGGGCGCGTTGGGATCAGTCGTGGGTGCGTTGGGCATGACCCATGGAGCCCAATCACCCGTGCAGCCAGCGTTGACGCACACGGCGGCCGAGCCTTCGACGTCGCACGCGGCGGCATCGGAACAGCTAGTTCCGCAGGCCGCGGTGCTTCCGAGATCCACCTCGCACGCGTTCTGCGTAGCGCCGTCGCAGTTTGCAAAGCCGGGCTCACAAACCAAGCCGCCGGCGCTGCCGCCCATTGCTGAACCGCCGTCGCCGGTGCGCCCCCCGTCACTGGCTCCCGCGCGCCCGCCGAGGTCGTTGCCAGCGCCCGCGCCGCTTTGGCCTCCGCCCGCGAATGAAGCACCAGCGCTGGGAGAGCCGACGAATTCCCCCCCGGTGCCGCTCGTGCCGCTCTGCTCGCCGGCTGTTCCACCAGGAGCTCCAGCACCGACACTCAAGCGATCGACGCCGCATGCGCTCAGGAGCAACGATGCCGGCGCAAAGAGTGCAAACCTCGAGGAGCTCCACGTCTTCATTTTTTGGCTTGTCCGATTTGCATGATTGCGTGGCAGAGTGTCTTGCTCGCCCTCCCAGTGAAGGACGATGGGTACACCCTTCCATCAAAAAAAGATCCGACGGTCTCTGTTCGGCTTCTGGGCTCTGGGCATTTTTGCACTGCTGCCACAGCGGGCTCGGGCCGCGACCGAAATTGCCGGTGCGACGCTCGAGGTAAAATCGGCTGCGGGCGCGGAGAGCTGCCCCGATGCCGAAGCGCTGCGCGAGCAGACGTCGAAGCTTGGCACGCCGCAGGGATCCGAGCGCGCGCCGCTGCGCGTGGAGGTCGAATTTCTGGCAAATGGGGCCGGATATCGCGCGATCGTGCGCACTTCGGGGAGCACGGAGGGCACACGCGAGCTCACCGCGGATGGCCCCAGCTGCGAACCGATTGCGGCCGCCACTGCGGTGTTCCTCGCGGTCTTGCTCGATCTGCTGCCAGCGAGCGAAGCGCCTGCGCTGCGCGCCGAATCCGCGGTCGTGCCAGCTGAGCCCGCGCTGCTGCGAGAAAATTCCGCAGCGCCGAGCGCGCGCGTTCCGGGGCTGCTTCGCTCTGTTGGCGTAGGCGCGCACGTGATCGCAGGCTACGGATTGCTCGGCCCAACCGTGAGCGAAAGCTTCGGCGGCGAGGGGCGGCTGCGCTTCGGCCACGCCGAACTTTCGCTCGGTGGTTTCGCCGGGCCCGCGCGCAGCGTCGATTACGCGCCGGGATCCGTAGCGGTGAACCTCGCTGCGGGGCACGTCGGTCTCTGTGCTTATCTCGATGCGCGCGGCGATCGGCTCGAGCTTGGTGCATGCGCGACGCTCCTCTTGGGCCAGCTGCGCGCTTCAGGGGAAGGCTTCTATGAAGACAAACAAGCTTCGTCCTTCTGGATCGCTGGGGCGATTGGCGCGACGCTGGCCGTCCCGCTGGCGCGACATTGGGCCTTGCGTGTCGGACTGGATGCGGTCATTCCTTTCCGGCAGTACACGCTCGAAGTCGATCGGGTTGGGGTTGTCTTCGACTCGAGCGCGCTCGGCCTGGCTCTGGCGTTCGGACCGGAATTTCGTTTTCGCTGATGGAAAGACGACGAACCCCTCCTTCAGAACCATGGTTCAAAGAGCTGTACGAGCGTCACTTCGACTTCGTGTGGCGAACCCTTCGCCACCTCGGAGTGCGCCAGGCCGATCTGGCGGACGCTTGTCAGGAAGTCTTTTTGATCGTGCACCGGCGCTACCCGAGCTTCGATGCCCGAGCCAAGGTCACGACTTGGCTTTTCCAGATTTGCTTCAACAAAGCCCGCGAGCGACGCCGCACCGCCCACGCCCGACGCGAGGTGCTGGGCGAGGTCGCGCTCGACCAGGCGCGCGGCCCGTCCGATCCGTTCTCCGAGCTGGAGCGCCAAGACAAGCTCGCCGTGTTCGAAGCAGCGCTCGAGGCCATGGAGCTCGAGCAGCGTGCTGCGTTCATCCTGTTCGAGGTCGAGGGCATGAGCGGACCTGAAGTCGCCGAAGCGCTGGCGGTGCCGCTCGGCACGGCCTACTCGCGGCTGCGCTTGGCGCGTGAGGCATTCCAGGCGGCAGTGATGCGCATACGTGCAGCAACACCCTTCGTTCACCCGCGCAAGCGAGGAGCGCGCTGATGGATTCGAAACAGTGGATCCGAGACCTCCCCGACGAGGTGCGAGACGTGCTCGACGCGGGCGCCTCCGTGAGCGCTCCTGAAGGCGCCAGACAGGCGGTGTGGGGTGCGCTCGCGGCGAAGCTTCCCGCTGCCACGGTAGGCGCAGCTGCGGGCGGGCTAACCGCGCTTTCGGTGATCAAGCCGCTCGCCGTGGGCCTCGCGCTCGGCGCGGCGTTGACCGTGGGTGTGATCGAGATTCGGAACCCCGTGGCTCCAGCGCCCGGACCTTCGGTGAGCGGCAGCGTTGCGCGGGTAACTCCTGCGCCTGCTCAGCCACGCCCGAGCGAGCTCGCGTCCAACCCCGTGACTGAGGCGGTTGCAGAGAGCGCAGTCGCGTCTCCGATCAAGACCGCTCCCACGCCGGGCTCCGCGCCGGGGTCTCTGGCCGTAGCTTCGCCCAGCGGGTCACTTGGCGAAAGCCCGCCAATGAGCGCAGCCTCGTCGGTCGCCGCATTCCCAGACGAAGCCGCGGCGCAAGAGCATCGAACCGTGCGCGAGAGCCGGCGACTCAATCAAGCTCGTGCGGCACTACAAGCGGGCGACGCGCGCCGTGCCCTCGTGCAGCTCGACGCGATCGCCGTCGATTTCCCGAGCGGTGTGCTCGTGCAGGAGCGGGACGCGCTGCGGATCGAGGCGCTGCTCGCCATCGGCGAGCGGGCGCGCGCGCGCGAGCTCGCTCGCCAGTTCCTCGCTCGCCATCCGCGCAGCCCGCACGCCGCGGCGGTCGAACGCGCGCTTCAGTGAGCCGCCTTCATCCGAGCTGAATCGTCCGATCGATCGCGATTTCAGCCAAAAACTCGCGATCGTGGCTGGCCACGACGAGCCCGCCAGGCCAAGCTCGGAGTGCCTGAGTCAGCGCGCGTTGCCCGAGCAGATCCAAGCTGAAGGTCGGCTCGTCCAGGATCAAGAGCTCGACCGCGGGCGCGCGGGCGAACAGGCAGATCAGCGCCGCGCGCGTTCGCTCCCCGGGGCTGAGCGAGCGGAGCGGACGCTGACCGAGCGCGAGCGGAAATTTGTGGGCTACCAGCAGCTGCGCGGAGAGCTCGGGGGGGAGCCCGAATCGGTTGAGTTGCGTGAGCAGCGACTCGTCCCGCAGCCAGTTGCGTCCCCCTTGTTCGACGTAGCCGAGCTTCGATAGCTTGCGTGTCGCGGAGCCCATGCTCGGCATTCGCTGACCGAGCATGAGCTCGAGCAGCGTGGTTTTGCCCGCGCCGTTTGGGCCGACGACGGCGACGCGCTCGCGACCGAGGCGCAAGTCCAGCGATTCGAACAAGAGACGCCCGCCGACGCTGGCGGACACTTCATGCAGAGTGAGCAAGTCCGGATCCACCTCGGCAGGCAGGGTGGGCACGGGCAGCTCGAGTGATAGGCTGACGTTCAGCGCGCGCCGAGTTGATTGGGTCCAATCTCGCAGCGAAGCCAGGCGCGCTTCGCGCAGTTTGGCCAGGCGCCCGTGGCTGACTTGGGCGTGATCGCGCTTTTGGTTGAGCAGGATCCTGGGATTGCTTCGGTCGAGCTCGTGGCTGCGGCCGGCACGCTTTTTTCGCGCTTTTCGGCGGGCAATGTGCAGCGTGTGCGCTTCTTCCGTCGCCAAGCGATTCAGGTTTCGGACGTAGCGTTGTTCACTCTCGCGGTGTTCGCGTTCGAGCTCGGCGTCGAGCTCGGCGAGGGTACCGAAGAAGTAGTGAGAGCCGGCTTCGCTGACGATGAAGAAATGTCGAAAGTCAGCCAACAGGCGTCGATCGTGCGAGGCCACGATCAGCCCCCCGCGCCAATCGCGAAGCCAGCTGCGCAGCCAAGCTACCGCGCTTTCGTCTAGGTGTTCGCTGGGTTCATCGAGGAGCAAGAGCTCCGCGCCCGAGTTGCGGGCGCCCTCGAGCGCCTCGCGGCGTAGCTCACCGAGACTGAGGGGCCGCGTGCGTTCGTCAGCCTGCGCGACGAAGTGACGCCGACCGCGCGCGGTCACGCGACCGGCATCTGCTTCGGCGATGCCCGCCAGAACGGCCAACAACGTCGATTTCCCGACGCCATTGCGGCCGACCAGCGCGACGTGTTCGTGCTCGATGCGCAGATCCAGGTGATCGAACAAAGGGCGACCGCCTGCGGTGACCACGGATACCGCAGAAAGTTCGAGAAGTGCGGGCATGATCAAAGCTTTCCGAGCTCCTGTTTGATGCGTGACAGGGCCGAAAGCGGCCCCCGAATGCGCAGGGTCAAGCCTTCGTCCGTCGCTTCACTGGCAATTACGCGGCATTTCCCGTAGATCAGCCCGAGCAGCGACCCGGCGGCGTAGGGCACGATCGCCGTCAATTCTTCTTCCTCGCGGCGCACGGCCTGGATCAGCGCAGCTTCGAGCTGGGCCACTGCTTCCGTATCGCGTGTGCTGAGGACGGCCCAGGGCTGCCCCCCGCTCCAACGCGCCAGTTCTTCCGAGTTGGGGAACGAGTCGAGGCGATCCAGCTTGGTAAATACGTAGAAGCGCGGGATCTCGTGCGCGCCCATGCTCTCCAATATTTGCAGCGTGGTCGCGAGCTGCAGCTCGCGCTCGTAGTCGGAGGCGTCGACTACTATCACCAGCAGTGACGCCTCGACGATCTCCGACAGCGTGGACTCGAAGCTGGCCAATAGCCGCTCGGGCAGGCGGCGAATGAAGCCGACCGTGTCGCTCAGCACGACCTCGCCGCCGTGCCGCGTCAAGCAGCGCGACGTGGTGTCGAGCGTTTCGAAAGGCATGTCTCGCGCCGAAAGCTCGGCTGCCGTGAGCGCGTTCATGAGCGAGGTCTTGCCTGCGTTGGTGTACCCGACGAGCACCATCCGCCGGCACGCTTCTCGCTGCTGGCGCTGCGTTTTGGCCGATGTTTCGAGCCTAATTAGCCCCTTTCGCAGTTCGGCCAAGCGACTGTCCAGCTTGCGCGCCAAGAGCTCGGACGCGGTCTCTCCGGGACCGCGCGCGTGCTTGCTGCCGCCGGTCTGCTGGTCCATATCGAGCCCCACGCCGCGAATGCGCGGCCTGAGGTATTCGAGCTGGGCGATCTCGACTTGGATCTTCGCGCGGCGCGTGCGCGCGTGACGCAAGAATACGTTCAGGATGATCGCCTCGCGATCGCAGATGGCGATGCCCGCTGCATCCTCCAAGTTGCGCATTTGCGAGGCGGAGAGCTCGGCGTCCAGCACCAGCATCGTGGCGCCGGCCGCGCGCGCGCGATCGGCCATCGCTTGCGCGGTGCCTTTGCCGAGCAGCGTGCGCGGGTTTGGTTCGGAGAGGTGATAAATCTCCTGTCCCACGACGTGGCCGCCTTGGTTTTGCACCAGCGCGACCATCTCAGTCAGCTGCGCGGCGCGCACTTTGGGATCGCGCTCCGGACCGACCGAAGCGACGTAGCAAGCGTTCGCCTCCGTGCCATTGGCTGCGCTCGCGGTTTGGCGAGCACTCCAATGCTCGACCAAGCGCTCGAACTGTCCCTCGTCCGCGAGAGGGACCTCTAAATGCTCTGAAATAGCCCTGGAATTGAATTTGAGCATGCTGTCTCCCGTCCTTCAAAAAGCGTGTTTCGCGCTGCTGTCGCTGTCCCATTGGCGCTGACGCAGCTGCGCCGGTCGGTCGCCAAGTGTGCGAACCGCGGGCATGCCAGCGCCGGCGCTGCTACGCGCTCAGCAGTCAGCGCTCGGATCGAGCAGCGTCAACTAGGTGCCGACGCGCTACTGCAACCAAACGCCAACGCGAGCACGCAGCCGCGTGGCATGAACGTTCGCCGAGACTCAACCGAGCGCGAAGCGGATCACCAAAATGCGTCGCAAAGCGACGCGCGGCCCCGAACGGCTCGAATCAGGCGTCTCAGACGAAGTAGAACAGCCACATAGTGCGCAATATCTAACACGCTCTCCGTATTCGTCAAGCGGAGGCGAAGGCAGTCGATTGCGGGGCGCGTCAAAGGTGAGGGGCGATCTGAGAAGCGGAGCATTCGACATGGCCATTGATCGGTCAGGTAACGACGGCAGTTGCTTCGGGCAGCGTCGATGAACCGCGCGGCGTGCAGTCTGCCGAGCAGTCTGCCGAGCTGAGTTCAGAAGCGGCCTGTCTGCTGAAGTTGCTGAAGATGCTGAAGATGCTGAACGGCGCCGAGCGCGTGGAAGGTTCGCGTCGGTCTCTGGAGGCGAGTTTTGTGAGCGCGCTGTAGGGAGCTGCACGAAGCAGTAGCCCGTAAAAAGCAGGCTCCCACCGCAATGCGCCGCCGAAGGCTGCGCCGCAGCCCGCCGTAGCGCGTGACCATTAAAACTATCCAAATCACCTTTGTTTCGACAAGGTGCGTCGTCTGTGCACCCTATGTCGGAGGTGCTGCTCAAAAACGCCACTCGGGTTGCCTCTCGTTTCGGCCTCGCCTCGCTGGTGGTCGCTGCGTTTTTTGCCTGTTCGGGCAGTGATTCGCGTCCCGCCAGTCCCGCCGATGCCGGTAGCGCTGGGGTGATTGCGGGCGAGGCGGGCCGAGGCACCGCGGCTGCCGGCGCTCAGTCAGCTGCGGGCTCGGCGGGTGTTGAGCTGGGAGGCAGCGGCGCAGCGGCGAATGCA
>Ga0247760_1000750_pt1 | contig 33922 bp, 40 predicted proteins | sample UWRJL171409R4_FD_179936 | JGI IMG/M metagenome (GOLD analysis project Ga0247760, IMG submission 179936) | Plant litter microbial communities from Arlington Agricultural Research Station in Wisconsin, United States - UWRJ-L171-409R-4 | ecosystem: Environmental > Terrestrial > Plant litter >... | reverse complement strand
ATGGGGGCGGCGGAGCCGGTGAGGTGTGCGGATGGGGTGAGGAGCGTGGGGAAGTATGTGGATTTGGCGATTCTGATCTATACGAGTGGCACGACGGGGATGCCGAAGCCGGCGGTGGTGAGCTGGGCGAAGATTTATGTCGCGGCGATGATGGCGGCGAAGGGGATGGAGTTGACGAAGGAGGATGTCATGTATTTGGTGAGTGCTGACGAGGGGGGGGGAGGGGAGGTGAAAGGGGTTTGCTGACAATGGTACCTAGGCTATGCCGTTGTATCACAGCTCCGCGTCGTGCATCGGCCTGTGCAGCGCTCTGTGGACGGGCGGAACGGCGGCCCTGGGCAGGAAGTTTTCGACGAAGACCTTCTGGCCTGAGACACGCGCTTCCAACGCCACGGCGTTCATGTACGTCGGGGAGACTTGTCGGTATCTGACCGTCGCGCCGCCTGAGGTCAATCCTGTGACCGGCGAAAACCTCGACAAGGCGCACAAGATCCGCGTGGTGATGGGCAACGGGCTGCGCCCCGACGTGTGGGACCGCTTTAAGAACCGTTTTGGTATCGACACCATCTTTGAGTTCTACGCGGCCACCGAAGGCGCCATTGGCGCGTGGAATCGCTCGAGGAATGAGCTCGGCCGTGGCGCTATTGGACAGTATGGCCTGTTTTCGCGGGCGTTCTTTGAGAAGCGCAGTACCATTGTGATGCTGGACCACGAGACGGAGCAGCCCTGGCGGGATCACAGCACAGGGCTGTGTCGCCAGGTTAAGTCGGGTGAGACGGGCGAGATGATCGTTGCGCTGCCGGCTGAGGATGTGGAGGCGCGGTTCCAGGGGTATTTCAACAACGAGGGGGCGACAACCTCGAAAATCATCCGGGATGTCTTTAGTAAGGGGGACGCCTATTTCCGGTCAGGGGATCTGATGCGGTGGGAAGGGACGGGTGACGGACGGCTGTTCTTCCACGATCGGATTGGCGATACGTACCGCTGGAAGAGCGAGAATGTGTCTACGGCTGAGGTTTCGCAGGTCGTGGGCGAGCATCCGACGGTCCTGGAGGCGAACGTGTATGGCGTGCAGCTGCCGAACCACGATGGACGCGCGGGATGTGTTGCGCTCGCTCTGGACCAGGCGCAGCCGAACGCCGAGTGCCTGGCCAGCTTGGCACAGCACTCGGCGAAAGGGCTGCCGCGATTTGCCGTGCCCCTGTTTTTGAGGATTGTCAAGGACGTGGGGCTGCAGAAGACGGGCACAAATAAGGTGCAGAAGAATGTACTGAGAGATGAGGGCATCGATCCATCCAAGGTAGGCGAAGACCAGCTCTTCTGGCTGAAGGATGGGACGTATGTGCCCTTTGGGCCCCAGGAGTGGAAGCAGCTTGAAGGTGGTGCCGTGAAGCTGTGAGGCTGAGACACTGTCGGAGTCGAGATGGTAGCTGGGCAATCAGCGTGGAATAACAGGACAGCTCGCTGATGTTGATGTATCGATAGATGCGTCAGACTTGCTGATAGAATAGAATGTATGTACTGGATCTGAGACCTTGATGCAGACCATGTATCTGCTCACTTGAGCCCAGAAGTATGACTTGGTTTGCTGATAAGGGGCGTGGCGCACACGATAATCCAAGGCGAGGAGGCGGATAAACAGCCAAAGGCATCATCAACATCGTAAGTATTACCAACTCCACGCTAAAAAATACCCAGACAGATACATCGCTTGCCAACGGCCAGCATCTAGCTAGATACTTCAGCTGGACTTCCAGACGCGTGTTTACCTTCCTTCTTCTCCTGCTCCTCCCGTTCCTCCAAAGCACCCGGCTCCGTGATGTCAACACCCAGCCTCATCGCCTCAGCGACCTCGGCAGCCGGACCAGTGAACCAGTGACGTGCCCAGAACGCCCACGATCCGAGGGCGCCAAGGGACAGGATACCCACAGCCACGACCGTGTAGTTGAGGGTCTCGCTTGTGACCGGGTTCGCGGTGGGCAGGCAGAAAACAACAGTGATGAAGCCAATCCAGAGACAGGCAGCGCTAGCAATAATGCGGGACAAGCCCCCAAGGTTGAATGGACCCTTCATAGAATTAAAAGACTCGTGGTAAAAGACACCGATAAGAATCGGGAGTCCGTAGCTGATGTAAAGCCCAATGGTAGCGATCGAGGTCGCGGCGGAGAAGGCAACCGTGGAACCAAGCGACGGGAGCGAAAGGATGAACGAGAGGGTCGCGGCGAGCCAAACGGCACGGACCGGAGAGCGGAAACGGTCATCGACCTTGTGAAAGAAGGGGTGCTAACGTGTGTTAGCGGGCAAGCCCTGAACTAAGGGCGGAAAGACTCACGATTCCTCCGTCACGTGCAAAGGCGAACATCATTCTGCTATTGCTGGTCATGCTGAACAGCCCGCAGTGCCACACACAAACTACCTCGAGTCAGCAATGCACGCCAGTATCCGCGCCGGAGGACTTACTCATGATTAAACTGAACAACACGAGCGCACCGTCCTCACCGCAGCAATCGACGAGGATCTGAAGCACGGGCTGCCCATAGACACTGTCAAGCACCGTGTCAAAGTCCTGGATCGAGAACAGGAATGCCATCAACACGAAGAAGCCAAAAAGAGCCGAGAAGCCAACTGACGACACCACACCGATCGGAGCACTCCAGCTGGCCTTCTTGGTCTCCTCGCTCAAGTGCGCAGAGGCGTCGAAGCCCGTCAACGTGTACTGCGATAATAAAGCTCCGCACAACGCAATATAGGCAGGACTAGCGCGGACGCTCCAGCCTTCACCGTCTACACCTGTGCCATCATAGAACTTGCCAAAGACGAAGGAAGCAGGCTGGTGAGTCGGCGCCTTGGCCAGCACAGCGATGCAAATGGCAGTGATGCCGGCGCTGTGCAGGACGATGGACACATTGTTCAGGAACCGCAAAACCCTGACGCCAAACGTGTTGACCACGCCATGCGAGATCAGAATGGCAGCGTAGATGCCGATGGTGACGCGCGGGGTGGGCACGAAGTCGGGGTTCTTCACCGTGATGGCCGTGGGAATAAGGTTGGCCAGGCCGAACGAGATACCGGTCGTGACGGCGACCTGTCCCAGCAGATTGTACCACCCGGTGATCCATGCGGCGAAGGGCGACCATTTCGGGGGCGCGAGCATGGCTGACCAGAAGTAGGGCCCGCCGCTCGTGGGAATTGCGGAGACAATCTCGGCCATGGCGATGGCGACGAGCATGGTGAAGAAGGACACGACAAGCCAACCGATGGACATCACTAAGGCCGTTAGCAAATCGTGGACGATGAAAGCGAAGCTGTCCCAAACATACCGGCTGGTCCTCCCGTGTTGAGGCCATACGAGAAAAGTGTCGTCAGACCCGTGATAACGCTCTGCCTCCCGGTCAGCCTTCCCTGGACCCCAATGTCACCGCGACAGCAGCGCGAGTTGACTCCCAGCACTCACAATGATGGAAAAAGACACGCCAAAGTTATGCGCCAGCCCCCAATCGCGCTTCAGCTCCTGCGCATACCCAAACTGCGCCAAGCGATTCTCGTCACGCTCCTCATCGCTGTTCGACGGCCGGTGCTCGACCTGCGGATCCTCGACGCCCATCGTATGCTCCAATGACGCCAATTGCGTCCGAACCCCAACTGTCAAGTAAATCCGCTGTTCTCAAGAATCCGTGCGTCCCTTACTCAAGAAAGTCAGACAGAACGAAGCTATTCGCAGAGCTAGCAGAGCGCGAAGCTCACAGAAATTTGAAAAAAAAAAAAAAGTCTTTGCAATACCAAAAAAAAAGGGAGAAGAGCTATCTAGGGCAGCAAGACCCTGACATCATATGGTGGCAGCAGGAGGGAGCTTATCTGCGACCGAGCTGCATGGCAGGCAGCCTCAACCAAGCTCCAGTCAGTCAAGCTCTCAACGCCGGCGCCCACCGCGGGGAAAAGCATGGGTCCGCCCACTTGGCCTGACCCGAGCTGGCCCAAGGTAAACATATCCTGTTCGGGGAAAAGGATCCCAGACGCTGCGAGTGCGGGCTGGCGGTGCGGTGCAACCTAGACGGGGCCTGGGGGCCTGATAACACTCCACTACCGCCTGCACTACCGTACCGCGCGAGCGATGGACGTGCATCGGTGTGTCCGGCGGGATCAGACGAGACAGACAGCCCCAACCCACACATTCCACTGCGGGGGGATGGAGCCGACTTCTCTCCGAGCGCAATCGCTAGTCCGCTGTCAGCGACGCCCGCCACGGCATGCGCGTATCGTCGTTCGTCTTGGCTGGCCGACGTTCACGCTCGCGCGAGTCCTGGAACGTGGAAACCGGCCTAGACCAACGCCACAAAATGCTGGTCAGAATGCGGGGTAGACAAGCAAAGCTTATCCTCACTAACATGGAGCTCCACCAAAGAGGAAGGTGCGACCGAGACCACGCGAGCCAGCAATCAGCGCCATGACACACAAAGCTGCAACGATAGGCGAAATGGTTCCTGTCAATGGCCAAACCCACTGCCAAGGTGGGAACGCAAGGAGGACAGCCAGTGAGATGCGATGTGCGGGAGCCTGATTAGGGACCGAGGCCCATCCGGATTGGGTGCTCTGTGCGGGGGTCAGTCGGGTGACAGGCCTGTGATAGATACCAGGTGCCGGGAGATACACACACCGGCGTGGTTCAATGCTGTGCCGAGGGCGTCAACACCGGAAGCTAGTGTTCGGCTCAGGTGTCAGCTCGGAGCTTGCGGCGTCATCGACGGGGCAGGGGAAAAGGTCGACGAGAAGGTCATCCATATTAGTGAGGAGCAGCTACATATGGTATCAGTCTAATCCCGTCGTCCGTTTTGAAGGCGGGAGAGCCGACGCTCAGTTTCAACATTGAACAGCGTTTTGGACACCAAAACACGCCGGCGACTTGGTCCACAGGTCGGACAAACCCAACAAATACACACAAACACACACAAACACACACAAACACACGTTTTCCAGCCGAGTCCCGGTCAGCAAAATCCAGGGGACTGGCTCTGGCTGTGACCACGACCACGACGGGCTTTTCGGCTTCGAGCATCGGAAACTGGGGAAGAGAATTGGCGAGTGATACCAGACCACACCTAGTCATCGGGGGTGCCCGGCCGACTTCCTTTGTACACTACCGTCCGCTGACCGCTATCTTCCTCCTCATCCTCCTTTCCAAGCTTCGTCATGCTGAACTCAGGCACGCGCCGCGACAATGGCCGCAGCAGGCCGTTCGGGTTCTGCTTAGAGCGGCGCCTCTTGTCCATCTCGCGCTCCTCGGCTGCAAGCGCGCGCTCGGCATCCTCCTCAAGAAATGTACCCTCGATGCTGAGATAACCGTAATCCCCAGCCAAGCCGACATCGAAGTTCTTGATGCGGAACTTGAGCTTGCCGCCAACCTTCCGTCCGCGCTCGTTGACCCAATAACCAGTCGTGTGCATCTGCTCGACTACCTGCAAATCCTGCCCATCGGGGCCCTCCTCTCCGCCCTGCTTGTCAACAGCCTCAAAGTCCCAGTCGGGGGAGGGGAGAGAGCTGGACCCGTTTGCGTGGCCGCCGTTTTCGAGGTCGACCCACTTCCATCCCTTTGGTAGGCGCTTCGCTTCGATGCTCGCATTGAACTTGCCCCAGCATACGACACCAATGTGTCCTTCGTTTTGGAGCTGCACAACACCTTCCATCCACTTGCCGCGTGCTGGGACAAATATCTCCGCATCGAAGGTAAGTCGCCCGAAGCCCACAGCGTACTCGTCTACGGAACTGAGAAGGGTGGGCGTATCGTCGGTGGGGGGATTTGCGGGATTGGCTTTGACCGCCCGCTGGGACAGGTTAAGGTTGGAATAGCTGAGCAGAACACCCTTCAGCATGGGGGAATAGTGGTTGAGGAGAGGGTCGAGGTGCTGCGCCGCGGCACTGGTGAGCGGCTTGTCGAAGCCGGTGGGATAGAGCGGAATGTAGAGTGACAGTGTCTGGGTGTAAAACGGAAAGAGGTCTGTGTCCTTTGCCTTGGGCCTTGTCGGCAGCTCGAGGTCCATCGCCTCGCCGGCATCATCCTCAGAAGCTTCGGGGCTGACGAGGCGCTCCCGTTTGTCCTTGCTCTTCCGCTTCTTCTTCTTTTCCGTCGGCTCGGCATCTGACACGACATCTTCTTGTGCAGGTTCGTCCTCGGATCTGTGCTTCTTCGACTTCTTGTCCTTCCGCTTTTCCCGCTTCTCGGTGGACGCTTTTATCGGGGTGTCCTGGTCGACCTCCATCGCATCCTCCTGCTCTTCCTGCTCGAGGTGCTTCTTGTGCTTCTTCGACTTTTTGCGGGATCCTTCTACGGGCGCATCATCTTGCTCTTGCTCTGGTGCCTCAGCCTCGATCTTGTGTGACTTGCCCTTCTTGGGCTTCTTCTTCAGGTCCGCCGAGGGCGTCGCGATCTTTTCGTCGTCGTCATGGCTCCGGTTCTTCTTCTTCTTTTTCTTTTCCGAGTCGCCTATTTGCAGATGCTCAATCTCGAGAGTGGTGTCGATCTTGCCGCTCTTGGTCTTTTTGGACTTTCTGGGCGTCTCCTCGACCACGGCTGGCTCTTCTTCCTCTCTTGCGCGCTTCTTCTTGTGCTCGGACTTGTCGCGCTTGCGCCTTTTTTCGGTCGCCTGGCTATCGGGAATGACATCCGCCAGCGAGTCAATCGCAGCCGGAAACATGGTGGCGACGGGGGATTAGTTAGTGGTTTATAATCCGCGAGTTCGCGGTGGTGCTGGTCCGAAAATCCGTCGCTGCAGTTTTCCAGAATGAAAAAAATTGTTTGCCTTGCCTGCCGGGATGAATGGTGGGGTATCGACTGAGCTAATCGGGCCAATGGGAGGGCGCAATCCCCGCACTCTCCTCGGCCTCAACCTGGCACCAGCTGGCTGGCAGCCTACAAGCGACAATTCTTCAACGACACGACACGCTGAAAGATGCCCAGGTTCAATGTTTCTTTGCAATGTCTAGGGATTGATGCTTCAAATGAGAAGTGAGGATCTTTCTTTGTACAGCTTAATAATCGCAGGTGCACTACGGACGACTTGCTCCCTAATCACCAACGCCCAGCCGCACTTGCTTTTAGGTTTCTCTCTTGTCTTAGCCCTCAATCCCAGTCTCAGCCACGATGCGGCTCTCACGGCCCAAGCCTTGGCTCTTCTGACCTTGATGGCATTCAATATCCGGGCAGGGCATACCGCACCCTCCGTCTCGGAGCCGTTCGCAGCCGGGGAAGCAGGAACCGTCTGCGGATGCGGGGCGGGGACAGCTCGGCAAAAAGAGGGGCAATGGCGCCCTCCGGTTGACTTCGGCTCAGGCAACCCGCCTGCATCTTACACCAACGAACGTTACTCCTCTCGTGTATGACGTGCTCCCATAAGACTCACCTCTGTAACACACATCCCCTCCTCCCACTCACACCCCCCAATCCAGCAACAATGGCGTCCTTCAAGCCCTCCAACATCCTCATCTTCGGCGGCACAGGCACTATCGGCAAGTACATCACCGCCGCAGTCCTGCGCTCCGTCCCCCCCTTCAACATAACCCTCTTCACCTCGCCTACCACCGCCGCAACCAAGACCTCTCTCCTCGAGAAGTGGAAGTCCCAAGGCCTCTCCGTCATCACCGGCGACGTCACCTCCGACGCAGACGTCACCTCCGCCTACCACGGCATCGACACCGTCATCTCCGCCGTCGGCCGTGGCGCCCTGCAGGTGCAGATCAACCTGCTGCGTCTCGCCGAGGCATCCGACAGCGTGCAGTGGTTCCTGCCGTCTGAGTATGGGACGGATATCGAGCACAATGCCAAGAGCAAAGATGAGAAGCCGCATCAGCTGAAGCTCAAGGTGCGCAAGTTTGTAAGGGAGGAGATCAAGCGTGTCAAAGTCACGTATGTGGTTACGGGGCCGTATTTTGACATGTGGGTGAATGCCCATCCTGGGGTGGAGAGGGCGGGGGGTTTTGTTCTGGAGAAAAAGGAGGCGTATGTTATTGAGGATGGGGAGGGGAAGGTTGGATTCTGCACGATGCCGGAGTGAGTTTTCCGCCTTTTGAGAGAGCAACGTTGAGATTGTGTGGGATACTGACTGGTGTGTAGCGTGGGCAAGTTTGTGGCGGCGACGCTGCAGCATCCCGAGGAGTCGTTTGGGAAGGCGCTCAAGGTGCAGTCGTTTGTGGTGACGCCGAATGAGGTCGTGGCCGAGTATGAGAAGCAGACTGGCTCGCAGTTCAAAGTGGTCAAGACGCCGCTCGACGAGATCAAGAGGTTGGAGGCTAAGGCTTGGGAGGAGGGCTCTAGTGCGGCCACGACTTTTACCCTGAGGAGGATATGGGCTGAGGGAGGCACCTTGTACGAGAAGAATGACAACGATGTTGTCGGCCTGAAGCAGAAGGATCTGGAGACTCTGGAGGATGGCGTGCGGAAGGCGCTGGCTGGAGGGTACAAGAACGATACTTTCTGAACCGACGCGCGGTCGACCATGCCGAGTCGAGGCGGCCTGTATTGTAGATAATGCATGGCCACGTCCCTGCCAATCCTCCGATCTTCCCCGCGAGATGTATATCTGCTTCTGCCGCCCTCACAAATCTTACGACACAAAACCCAAACCAATACGCCCACTACGTCATAGATAGTTTAGGAGGTTTCGTCATCAACTTGAGCATAGCCGCCTGCAACGGCAACGCCTTGCTCCTGTCAAGTTCCTGCTCGTCTAGCGGTTTTGCGGACGAGGTAATCTTAATCAGGCACGCCCTCAGCCCCGGCACATGGTACTCCTTCATATCGCCCCCAACGTCCCCGGTACTTTCAGACGGGCGAAGCTGAATCCCCTCAAGACAACCAACAACCAATTCCACGTCCGAAGACGTCCCCGGCGCCAGTGGCTTCCCGTTTTTCACCCCCATCATGGGGAAACCAAAGCCCAGTATCCTCATGTAGTTCCCCAGACCAGCAGTTCTCAGGTCCTCAAGTGACTTCTGCGCTGCTTGAACCTCATGAGCTGTTGCGGCTAGTGAACCCGCTACCAGAGCCTTCAGACAGAGACGCGCCATGGATACGATGTCAGTCTCAAAGGTGACCCATGTAGAGGATTGGCGGTGGTACATGTTCTCGATAGATCCGATGCAATTCAGGTTGGGTCGCCAGATGTCTTCTTGCTCTCCAGGCGTTCGCTTGAGGGTGAATGCAAATCTGTCTTCCAGAGAGATGGACGCCTCGAGATATTGAGTTAGGAGCTCAGGAAGAGTCGGTACACCGGGGGCTCGCGGCCAATTTCGGCCCCCAGCGTGGATGTTAAGGGTGGCGAAACACATTAGTGAGAGTCTAGTCGAGGGGTCCTCCAGATCGCAGACTGTCCCTTGACCAAGGATATCGGAAACCACTGCGCCCTTCCCGAAGTAATCCACATCCTGCTTTTCGTTTGGATCGATACAAGCCGCTGCGTAGAGATATCGCCTGGAGAGATCAGATAGTGAGCCATCTTCGACCAGGGGAGATACGGTCTTGGCGAACCCGGCCGAGGCGGAAGCCCCATAGAAGTCGAGAGCATCGTAGATATCCTTGGCACAATCGTCCTCTGTGGGCCCCTTTCGCCAGAGCCCGGTCTCGTATAGCTTTTTGCAAACCATCATCAGCTCAAGACCAGCATCTTCGGGGATGCCGCCCGAAGCCCAAATGCGGTAGATGATGGTCATCACCCAGAACTGCTCCTTTGGTAAATGAGCCGCTGTCTCTCGTTGACCCACCACCTGAAGGCAAACGCCGACGAGGAAAGCGTACATAGTGTTTAGCGTGCGTGTCTGAAGTGGCGTCTGATCGTATGCTAGGATTTGCTGCCCTTCAGGTGTGTTCTCCAGAAATTCGACAGCGGATAGGTGCGGAAACCCTACCAGACTGCCATCTGGTCCAATCTCCAGAAGTCCGGCGGTGCGGGTTGTGATTCTCCTTGCGACAATATTGCACTCGGTCGTTATTTCGTGCGCCGAAAAAGCCGTAAAGTCCTCCAAGATAGCCCTTGCTTTAGAAGGATTCGAAGCCATCACAATGTGGAAGACTTCGATGCGGCTGTAACCCTTCGCAAACTCGGCCCAGTCACGAACCATGTTAAAGTAACGTGCGGCTTCTTCCCGGTAGATAGTATGATCTTCGTTTATGCGAGACCACATGTCTTGGTAAAGCGAATAAAGCCCTCTGGGCATCTCTTGGAGGCGTTGTTGCAGCTCACTGAGTCTGTCACCATTGAGTAAACCCCTGGCTAAGCTCCTGACTGCAAGAGCAAGCCACAAGAACACGCCGTCGGCCTTTTCGCAGACGCTTTCGATCAACTCTTCATATATTTTGTCCGAGTCAGGGCCGAGCTCCGGCTGCAATAAATGGTCCTTGGCGTAGACCCTCATATCTTGAACCGTAACATCTTGCAAGCGGAGAGTCGGCACCTTGCTGAGCCGTCGTTGGAATTCGGGGTCCAGTCGACTGGACACGCAGATTTTGACCCGTTCGATGGATGCTAGCTGACTCAACAGCCGGAGAAGATTTGCAGGGGTGTCATCGCTGTTGATATCCGCAGAGCCGATCTCGTCGAGGCCATCGAGGAAGATGAAAATCGACTTCTTGCTTTTAGGAAACCGCTGTTTGATGATGGTCTCTAACTCGTTCTTCTTCCATTCGTGGTGAGAATCCTTGAGAGTGACTAGCGGCATGCTGCTGATAACTGAGTCGAGGAGTTCCTGCTCCTCGGCCAAGAACTGCTGGACCAAGGTCAAGAGAATTCCGCGGATACTTCTCTGCAAGGGAGCTCCGGCGCTCCAAAGAAAATGATACAAGATGATGCGATCCTTGCCAGCGGGTTCCGCGCCGGGATAGGAAAGCCCGCCACACTCTGAGAGCAAAAACTTCATCAACGTGCTCTTGCCCGAGCCAGCCTTGCCCTGGATCCAATAGATCTTGTCGCTCGGGGACTCAAGCCAGCATGGGAAGCATCTCCAGGAGACGTTTGGAAAGCCGATGGCGTGGGAGCAGTCGGGATGTAGATGGGACTTGTCTTGCTCTGGGGAGAGGGTTCCTCCATCACCTTCAAGCCAAGGACGGATCCCTTGCATGATCCACTGATACGTCCCATCGTAGATTTCCGTTATTTGGTTCAAACGGTCGTTCATGGCGCTGTACTTGAGGCTTTTAAGCAGCCTTTGTCGTATCTGCCAGAGCGGGGGGCCTGCATGTGCGGCCTGTTCAACCCGAAGCAACTCCTCGCGGTTCTTGAACGATTCCGACAAGACAATGCTCGTAATAGCTTGTTGTGAGATATGTGTCTGAGTCCGAATAACATGCTTGATGGAATCGGCCTGGCCCTGAATAAGGCTCTCGAGGCGTGTTTGACCTTGAGCGGTGGCCTGGATAAATCGGCGCAGAGTTTCGTCACGCTCTCCAAACTCCACATCCTGTTGGAGGATCTGTGCATCCTGTCTGTCACTGTCGACGCCGTCTTGTCAGCTGCCCGGCTCTCCAATCTTGACCAGGGGTTCGTTTCCATCTTACCAAACGCGGATGAGGAGACGCAACTCGAGAACTGCCTGATGTCTTTGCATTTTAGCCCTGAGCTTCTCGATCTTGCTTTCCTTCATCTTTGCCCGTACGCCTAGTCTGATGGAACGGAAATGCTTCCCCTGGGCCCCGGCGTGTGCGATTTTGGCAACCTCCATATTCAAGACGTCGCTAGCAGCCAGACAATCTCGCGCAATACCGGCCAACTCATGCTGATCCTCGTCCATGGGTTGGAACTGCCCCAATGACTGCGTCAGGTCTGTAAAAATACCAGCGGAGCGTTTTGCGAGTTGGGTAAGGTCAGGGTCAACCGAACCATCACGGAAGGCCTTCTTGCACGCGTCCGACACCTCAAAAGTGAACTTGATGGTTTGCATGACATTGCAAGCAATGCCGAAGGCCGCGAGCGCCTCCATCTCGGACGCTCCTCAGCTCAATATAAGCGGCAAGCAACGGGAAAACATAGCTCAGATGACCGAAGTCATCATCGCCGAAGGTGCTCGAGAATCGGAATCCGTTGCGATGCGTGTTCCTCAAGAACATTGCTACCTAGGAACCCAGGACCCTATGTAACGAGACTCGGTCAAATATTAGGCGCCCAGTAGGCTGTGCCCCCATACCCGCGACCCCGGCTCAGGACTTCTTCGCTGATGGTGGTCTGCCATTCGGCGGCCTCGCGGGCGCTTGCCTGCCATTCGTTGGTCCATAACGGTTCGCGCTGTACCGCTGGAGCTGCTGCTGTGCTAGCCTGCAGAAACGGCCCTTGATCGCCACCGAAATCAGGCTGTATTCGACGGAAATGCTGGCCTCCTATTTCGCTTCACCAACGACGGGAAGAGTGTCAAATGGCGGTGTCTGCGATGCATGCGATGCACCAACGTCCGAGGCGCCGACTGAGATGCAAGGCAGTTGCTTCCCGCAAAACACCCCGCAATCGCCTAGCGTTAGGACGATGTTATCTGCATAGTCCTAGATTTTCTTCAGGTCAGCTGCATTATAGGGACAAAATACCTCCGGGTATCTAATGGAAAATTTCTCACAGTATTCCTACATGGTTCAATCACTTATCACTGTTCGTTCTGTTTGCAGCGCGCAAGATGGATGTCGATGCCCCGATTTCCGAAGCTCTTCGTTCGGCTCGCGAGCGGACGGGTGACCGCTTAACACGGGTGGGTAGCAAGGGTCCCACTTGCCGTTATGCTGGCGCGTCAGCTGGACCAGAGACGACATCCCAGAACTCTCCACTGTCAACGTCGACCAGGCCCGCAATAGCTTCAGCCTCGCCTTGCGTCTCGTTCCGCGATCCCTACATATCATGAGCATAGGTTGAAGTCGCAAACAAACCAGCAACCATTATTCCCACGTCGCCGCCATGGCGTTCGGATTGCGCGATGTCACGCCGTACCTTTTGTTGCTGATGCTGATCAGCACCCTCGGCCCCCTCCAGTTCGGTTTCCACCTGGTGAGTCCTTGTCTTCGTCTGATCACGCGGTGCATGTAATTCCTAACACTATTTTGTCCAGGCCGAACTCAACGCGCCCGCCGATGTCATTACTTGCCGCAAGAAGTCGATCTCGACCCTCGAGAAGGTCGCGTCGCTGATCAAGCCCGCCGGCCCTTCCGCTCCGGAAGACTGTATACCCATGGACGATGCAGCATTCGCAGCAGTCTCGGCCATCTTCACTGTGGGCGGCCTTCTCGGTGCTCTTACCGCCGGTCCATTCACCTCGAAGCGCGGGCGCTGGTTATCGATGCAGGTCACGGCCCTCTTCTTCCTGCTCGGGTCAATCACCGAGACGCTTGCGTCGTCGGTCATTCTGATGTGCATCGGTCGTTTTCTTGGGGGTGTCGGTGCTGGAGCCAGCACTGTCATCGTTCCGTTATACATCAGTGAGGTAGCCCCGCCAGCACAGCGAGGCTTCTTCGGTGCCTTCACACAAATCAGCATCAACGTCGGCATCCTTCTCACCCAGACCCTGGGTTTCTTCCTGAGCCACGACAACGCCTGGCGCTTGATCCTCGGCACCGGAATCATCATCGCGCTCTCGCAAGGCATCGGGCTGTTCCTTGTTCCGGAGAGCCCAGCATGGACTGCAACAGCAAAGGGAGATCTGACCCGGGCGCGTCGGATCCTTCAAAGAATCCGGGGCAAGCACTCAAACATTGACGAAGAGGTCGAGACCTGGGGGCAAGGCGATGGCAAGCTTTCTACGGAGGAGGAGGGGCTACTTACAGGGCATGAAAGTGCTCTATCGGACACTCCCGCCACTCCGCTATCCTCGCAGGCCGCCGCTCCGCGCTCTGAGTCAACACACTTGGGCTTCGCTCAAGTTGTGCGCGACCCGCTCTACCGACCTGCGATCATCGCGGTCGTTGGCATCATGTTTGCCCAGCAGCTTTGCGGCATCAACTCCATTATCATGTACTCGGTATCATTACTTCAGGATCTGCTTCCCACAAGCTCTGCTCTCCTGACCATCATTATCTCCATCGTCAACCTCGGCATGACAATGGCATCGTCGCCTCTGCCGGATAAGTTTGGCCGGAAGACCTGCCTACTCCTCTCCATCATCGGACAAGGTTCAAGCTCTATTGTTCTGGCACTATCTATTGTGTTTGAGATCAAGATCCTGTCCGCTATTTCCGTCTTGTTCTTTGTTGGATTCTTCGCTCTTGGGCTCGGTCCGGTGCCTTTCATCCTGGCATCTGAACTTGTTGGTCCCGAGGCCGTGGGCGCCACCCAGTCTTGGGCGCTAGGGGCCAACTACATTGCAACATTCCTTGTTGCCTACCTCTTCCCGATCATCAACACAGCGTTGAACAATGCACTGGGCGGGGCTGGCTGGGTCTATTTCCTCTTTGGGGGCTTTGCAGTTATCTTCACCGGGTTCATCGCGCGGAATGTGCCTGAAACCAGAGGCAAGAAGGATGCCGACGAGGTATGGGGCCGAGTGAGACGCGTTGATTGAAGAGCGGAAGTTCAAATATGCGAAATGGATATAACAACAAGCGTAAGTAGATGTACTGCAAATTATTCAGGCCGCATTGCCACGTTGGGTGCTGAAGAGACCTCTAGACTAACCAAACATTGCAGCCCTTCCCGCGCTACATATTTACGCCCTGCGGAACATCTCCTTATTTTGGACCGTCTGTTCTAGCAGACCGATCCCGGCCTTCACGCCATCAATGATGAAAACTTGGCCTCCCTGCTCTGGGCCGTATTCTTCGATGGCAGCCGACCGGATGATCTCCTCGAGCCCTGCCATTCCAGCGCAACCCATAACCACACAGTCGACAGACCCACGGCCGAGCAGCCTCTTCGTGGCCTCCATCAGCTTCTTCCGAATAACCTCCGGACTGACACCTCCATGGAAATCCCCCGCATCCAAACCAGTGGTCTCAACGCCAGCGAACTTATCGTTAGCAGCCTCAAGTTCAGTGCCAAGGAAGGCATTCACTCCATGCACTAGATGCGCCTCCCAGAATTTCCCCGTCGTCACGATGCCCCATTTGCGCGGCGGCGCAGTGTGCAGTGGGGGTTGGGCCAGCAGGGCCATGGATGCGAGGACTCCAGCCTCGAAAATGCCTGACACAACTAGCTTCCCGCGAGCCCCATCTTGGGCGCCCAGCAGTTGGACGAGCGGATGGACACTGAAGCAGGCAACCAGGACGGCATCGTACTGTTTCAAGGCGCCGGTGGTGGTTAGATCATTGTACACGACTTCACTACTGCGCAAGACATCTTCTCCGTCGTTGATGCTGGCGGGACTCTCGGCCGGTGCGGTATATGTGTAGATCTCGGTCGACTGCGATGCATGTCAGTCAGATACCTTCTGTTTGATAGCGTGAACAGTGATAGTGATTTGACGATTTTGAATCAAGTTCTTCGTGACGCACCGGCAAAAGGGGCAGACTTCTAATAGTCTCTTCCACTCCGTGGGTCATGGAAGCCGACGAATTTGGGTTGAGTACCAGGATCCGAGTGGATCGCCGCAGGAATTTGGTCGTCATTGTGAAGTCACAGTCTTGGTAGTTCTTCCGCAGCGTTATATAAAGCCTGGGATTCCAAAGATGTCAGGGGCAACATCACTCGGGAAGGATCGCCGCTGTCGGGAGAGGCTCTCTCAGTGAGCACCGTCCCTGTAGCGCGCCCGACAGCGGATGGCAGGTGGGGATCAGTTGGCAATGCGGGGTATCACGTGGCTCCACATGCCCTAGCCACAAACGCTGCTGCTGACGAAAGCCGCCTGGTTAACAACCCCACCATAGACGTCGTTGGCAGGCAACACCACGCTTGAAGAACGACAGCTTCGCAAGCTTCACCAGCTTTCCGCACCGCGCAACCCCCAACCCGCACGAGAGCTAGCCGTTCATTTCTTGCTTGCGCGCTCTTCAAAATGGCGAACGAGGCACCCATCGGTAGGCGCCAATTGCCCAGCTCCCCGCTCCCCGCTCCTGCTGTGCGCTCCATGACTGACGTTCCGCCCTCTCCGCTGCAGTACTCGATGGAGGCACCGGCTTCCTGAAGGTCGGCTATGCGGCGCAAAACTTCCCCGAATTCCAGTACCCTTCTATCGTCGGCCGGCCGATCCTCCGTACCGAGGAGAAGGGTGGCTCCGACATGGTCATCAAAGATATCATGTGCGGCGACGAGGCAGCGGCGGCACGCACCATGTTGCAAATCAGTTACCCCATGGAGAACGGTATCGTGAAGAAGTGGGATGACATGCAGCACCTCTGGGACTTCACCTTCTTCGAGAAGATGAAGATCGATCCGCGCGGCCGCAAGATCCTCCTCACCGAGCCGCCCCTGAATCCTCTGAAGAACCGCGAGCAGATGTGCCAGGTCATGTTTGAGAGATACGAGTTTGGCGGTGTCTACGTCGCTATTCAGGCTGTGCTGGCGCTGTACGCGCAAGGTGAATAGTTCCCCCATCCAACTTTAAGAGGCGTTACTTTGCTTGGGCTTGGCTGACGCGCTTGCCCCCTAGGTCTCAGCTCCGGTGTTGTTGTCGACTCGGGCGACGGCGTAACCCACATCGTCCCCGTCTACGAATCCGTCGTCCTCAACCACCTCACCCGTCGTCTCGACGTAGCGGGCCGTGACGTCACCCGCAACCTGATTGCGCTCCTGCTCCGTCGTGGCTACGCCCTCAACCGAACGGCCGACTTTGAGACAGTGCGCCAGATCAAGGAGAAGCTCTGCTATGTCTCCTACGACCTGGAGCTGGACAAGCGGCTGAGCGAGGACACAACGGTACTGGTCGAGAGCTACACGCTGCCGGACGGTCGTGTTATCCGAGTGGGATCCGAGCGGTTCGAAGCGCCTGAGTGCCTCTTCCAGCCCCATCTTGTCGACTGCGACCAGCCCGGTATCGCTGAGTTCCTTTTCAACACCATTCAAGCCGCCGATGTCGACGTACGCTCTTCACTCTTCAAGGCCATCGTTCTGTCGGGCGGTAGCAGCATGTACCCGGGGTTGCCATCTCGCCTGGAAAAGGAGCTGAAGCAGTTATGGCTCACGAGAGTTCTGGGGGGCAACCCAGAGCGGTTGAGCAAGTTCAAGGTCAGGATAGAGGATCCTCCACGGAGAAGACACATGGTCTTCCTCGGAGGTGCGGTTCTGGCGAATATTATGGCGGACAAGGAGAGTATGTGGATCACGAAGCAGGAGTGGGAGGAGCAAGGGCCAAGGGTGCTCGAGAAGTTGGGTCCCCGATAAGCGTGGTTTTCTTACAGCAGGCGTTGCTTTGTCGCGGTCTACAACGTGAATGGGAGCCAGAAAAGTATTGGAAGCTGCAGCGGCTGATTGCCTCAATGTGGGCCCCTGGTTGGAGATATTGCCCCAATTTGTGACTGCAGTGCCGCAGATGCGTTATTAGCTCAGCCATATGCTGTGACAGACACCCCTGGACGCCTGGAAGCGGGAGATAGGGGGTCGATTCCGTACCACAGGATGCGCCGAGAGAAATTCGTCAGGAACTATACGAATCACAGAATATTCGTTGACCGTGTTGGGCATCGAGCAAGAAAGCAGGGAGGGACGGGCCGCGAGTTTGGGGTCCACCACACCCAACCCCCTCATTGGCCCCCACCAGGCCACCTCCCCAGCCACACGTGCTCCCCTCCATCAAGCCACGATTGCAGATCCTGGTCCGATCACCTCCACTCAACTTCACGCCTCCCTGCTCGCAGCTGCTGCGGCCGCCGACACACAGCAAATCTTGTGCCACTATCTTGCCCTATCCTTTCCTCGCCAACCTCACGCGTTGTCGGCCCGCATCCCTCAGCTGCGGCGGCGTTGGATGCCCTCCCGCATTGTCTTGGATTGACGTGTCTGGCGGCGCGCCGTCGGCGCATTTCTTGGAGAAACAAGCGCCTCTGCATCTGCATTTGCGCATTCGCCCACAATCCCAACCCCAAATTCGCCTCCATCAGCGCCCCACCGCATCGTCCAGGCCATCCTGACCTCGCCTGCCCAATCTCGTCGGCCCCAGCAGCCACGAGAGCGCAATAGCGTCGTTAGTATCACTGTTTCGACATAGCTCTCCCCGCTCCGGGGGCCATCGGGACGCCGGACTCCCCGGCCCTTCTGCTCCTCCTCCTCCTTGCCCTGCTCTGCGCTGCGCGCGCTTGTCTGTCCCGTCCTGGCCTGGGCTGTTTGTCTGCGACTTGCCTCGCGCTGACTCGGCTACCCATCTCGTCTCGTCTCGGCGCGAGGCTGGGACCCTTTGCGCTGGTCGTCCCGGCTCTACGCGGCCTCCTCCCCGCCAAGTCTGTTGGTTGCTGGCCTCTGGCCGCGACAGACGGATTTAAATGAGTCTCACCAACCCACCGTCAGCTGCTACCGGTCCGGGGTCGGTCTCCGCAGCCAGGACGCAGAACCTGAAGAGGAGCGTGCAGGCTGCATTTGAAGGTACGAGGTGTCGTGCGTCGCTTCTCAACTTGTTTCGTTGCGCTTCCTGTTTCCTCTCCTCCGTCCCAGAGTCAGACCTGGGATCATCAATCCACAACATGTGATGTTATGCAGCTGCGGCTGTGACCACCCGAGCGTCCGAGCTTTTTGCTGCTTCCTTTTTTTTCTCGCTTGATATCTGCTGCTGCGCCGTTTATTTTCGCAACATCGTCTCTTGTCCTCTCCTGCTGGCCTTGCCCAACCCCACAACGAGCGCACCTTGACGGCCGCCCGTCATGGGGGACCGATTTGCTCCGCCGTCGTTCCCGAGGAAAGCCGCCAAGCCAGATGGTGTCCCGTTCCCCGGGGTTGTCGGCTCGCAGCAGCAGAATGCCTCGTTCAACGCCCTCACGCGTTACGTAACCGGCGATGGGAATGGCAATCTGGGCCAGATGAGGCCAACTGGAAGGGCTGCCGCCAGCTACCAACTCGGGGGGTGTCAGTCTCTCAGTCCCTCTGCTGTCTTCTCATATGTCGTCGACACCACCCACTCACCCTGCATGCACTAACATCCCCACAGATCCGGCCGACCGCAGTATCGGGCCCATCGGCTATCAGAGCAAGGTCCATGTCATAGACAGATACAAGGTCATCGGCTTCATTAGCAGTGGTACTTATGGCCGCGTCTACAAGGCCTCCGGCCGCCAGGGCCAGATCGGCGAGTTCGCCATCAAAAAGTTCAAACCCGACAAGGAGGGTGAGCAAATTTCCTACACGGGCATCTCACAGTCCGCCGTCCGGGAGATGGCGCTCTGCTCCGAGCTCAACCACGTCAATGTCATCAAGCTCATCGAGATTATCCTGGAGGACAAGTGCATCTTCATGGTGTTTGAGTACGCCGAGCACGACCTACTACAGATCATCCACCACCACACGCAAACGCCTCGGCATCCTATCCCGCCCAGCACCATCAAAAGCATCATGTTTCAGCTGTTGAACGGTTGCCAGTACCTGCATACCAACTGGGTTTTGCATCGTGACCTCAAACCCGCCAACATCATGGTCACGTCCTCCGGCGAGGTCAAGATTGGCGATCTCGGTCTCGCCCGTCTCTTCCAGAAGCCGCTCCACAGCCTTTACAGCGGTGATAAGGTTGTCGTTACGATATGGTACAGAGCACCGGAGCTGCTGCTGGGTAGCAGGCACTACACGCCTGCCATCGATATGTGGGCTGTTGGCTGTATCTTTGCCGAATTGCTGTCACTTCGGCCTATCTTTAAGGGTGAGGAGGCCAAGATGGACAGCAAGAAGACGGTCCCATTCCAGCGGAACCAGATGCAGAAGATTGTGGATATCATGGGGATGCCCACAAAGGATCGATGGCCCTTGTTGACGAGCATGATAGAGTACAGCGCTTTGTCACAACTTACACCGCCCACCAGCGGGCCACATCACGGGCATCATGGCCACCACTACCAGCCACAGCGCCAGACGGGAGGTGGTAGCCAACTCGAAAAGTGGTATCACCAAATCATCTCGAATCACTCAAGTGGGGGCGTACCGACCCTGCAAAGTCTCGGTACAGAGGGCTACAAACTCTTGTCGGGCTTGCTCGAGTATGACCCAGACAAGCGTCTCAGCGCCGCCGACGCCCTTCAGCATCCATTCTTCAACACGGGCGACAAGGTGAGCATGAACTGCTTCGAGGGGTTAAAGATGGAATATCCCCATCGAAGAGTAAGCCAAGACGACAACGATATCAGGACAAGCTCACTGCCGGGAACCAAGAGGAGCGGACTACCAGACGACTCGCTGCGACCTGGGAAGAGGATGAAGGAAGGCTAGGTGATTCTACCCCCTCGGCCGCGAGTCAATGTCGCAACTGGCAGGTTTTCTTCAAGCTCTGCTGGCGGCGGCGGCGATGTGTTGTGAAGTGCGAGGAGCCTCTGTCGCAGCTTTCTGGTCGCTCGGGGTCGTGCAGATGCCCCAGATATACCGCTCCCGGGGATGATTCCGGAAAAAGGAATACCTGTAAACGGCAGTATGAGCATGGGTGGTTGGCGTTAGGGGGGCGGGATGGTTCAAGCGTTGCTTTTTTGTTGTTTGTCTTATGTCGGAGCTATAGATACCAGGCTATAAGTTAGGGTAGAAACATAAAGCGATCGAAAGATGAGAGTTTGAAGCTGGGACGGTGAACCGAAAGACAGAATATGCGCGTTGCTTACTTCTTGTCGGGGCTGAACCTTCCAGGCCGTGTACTTCCACACAACATGTGAACAATGTCACTGGAAATACAACAAGACCTACACTGCAACTCAGATGACTCTCACCTCGTTGAAAGGCCATCACCGATTTTCACAAGGCATCATCCCAGACGACGAAGTGTTTCGAGTCAACGACGGATGAAGCCTGCTTCGCTTTGACTCCAGAGGCGGACGCAGACATTGTCAACATCAACATGAGATGAGCAACTCAACACATGTCCTGAGAACAGTCTTTATTTTCCATTTCTACAACGCTCCTCTCCCTCGTATTCCTCTCGTCCTGGGTATCCCAACTTTCTCCCATGCCTACATAGGAGAAGCTACAGAGAATAAAGAAAAAAGCAAAACAAATTGCAAAAGATTATGACAATGACGGGGTGGGAATAAGGGGGGTACCAGTCAGCAAACTACCTACATATCAGAACATGTGAACCATTTCTATTCCATGTCTGTGGGGACTTGGTACGCAAGTGCGCCCCGGAAAAAAAAAATGAACAAACAACAGCTACGCTCCCACATAGCTGACCGTAAACATCAATGCTGTATCTGCCGCCAAACATTCATCAGATTACAAAAAACATATGGCTTTCCTTCCGGTCGTCGTTTCCCATATCCTGCTTCCCTCGTGCTGGCCGAGAGTGTGCAGAGAGAGGTGGTCGTTTCCCGTCGGGTATGGTCTAAAACGTTGGACTCGGGAGAGGCTTCACCCGAGGGTCGGGGCCAGGAAACAGGGCGTGAAACCAATGCCAAGGAGATCTCTTTTGGCGGCGTTGATCGAGTGTCATGACCACGTACATGCTGATAGGTCGGATGGTCGGGGCTGTCTCCGGCCTGTCCATATCGTCTCGAAGACTGGATCTAGCCGCCAAGAGGGGCGATCAAGATGGGGGGCTGGAGAGGTTTCACACGGCGGGACGCTTCATTGCCTCACTCCCACAGCCATTTTCTCTTCGGTTGTCGCTTATTTCTTGGTTATTTCTTTGATGCGCTGAGACATCCAGTCAAAGCCCTCGTAAAGTCCTTCGCCCGCCGGTGCGACGGAAGGCTGGACGTACCACAGTCTGTCCTTGAGTTTGGCCAGCTGCAGCTTCTCGGTGATCTCGTGGGGCTTCATGGCTGCAACAGAGAACAGAGAAAGGTCAGCCATCATCGCAAGTGAGGGGGCACTGGTGGTGGGAGAAGGGATGGAAGGGCATACCGCCAGCAATATCCTGCTTGTTCGCAAACACGAGCAAGATTGTGTCCTTCATTTCACGGTCGTTGATAATACGGTGCAGTTCTGTCTTGGCCTCGTCAATCCGAGCGCGGTCTGCCGAGTCGACAACGAATACAAGGGCTTGTGTGCCTAGACAGGTAGAACGCATCTCACATGTTAGTTCTTTGTTCTGATGGGCTGGCGCATTTTCTTCCGACACGACCGGACGGAAGGGTCGCGCAAACACAGTATCAACAGAACAGTGGGAGCCTACCGCTGTAATAATGCCTCCACAGAGGTCTGATCTTGTCCTGACCACCAACGTCCCACATGTTGAACTTGATGTTCTTGAAGGTGAAGCTCTCGACGTTGAAGCCGACTGTGGGAATCGTCGTCACATCGCGCTGGATCTTCAGCTTGTACAGGATTGTTGTCTTGCCTGCTGCGTCGAGACCCAGCATGAGGATACGGACTTCTCGCGACCCCAACAGCTTGCCGAAGAAGGCATTGAGACTAGAAGCTACGCCACCCATTTTCGCCGATTCGTTTGTCCTTGCGGACCTTCTCTATCTCGTAAGGTTGGTCGTCTTCGGACGGAGCTTCAAGCAGATCGAGCGCGGGGTTCGGGATCGGTGAGGGAGACGGTCGTCGAAGACTTGGGGATCAGGCGGTGAGGTTCAGGGGTTGTATTGTGACAACGAGAGGTCGGGAAACGGGGAAGAGTCGTTCTGCGATTGCGACTTTCGAGTTCGTTTTATTGGATGCGCTTATCGATTGCAGCAATCAGGCGACGAAGCAACACAACGGCACAGTCCAGCAATCTAGCACAAACAGAAAAGTTGTCAGTCACAAGTCTGTGAGCAATACGATGGGGAGAAACAAGCGCCAATGCCAAATCCAGAACGGGGACGGTAGCAGCCGAGGCGTGCTGCAGCTGTGGAGAAACAGTTACCTTTGGGACCAACGCGCACGCGCTTCTTCCAAAGACAACAAACAACAGCCGAAAACTCAATCTGTCGCGCCTCGAGTATCGTCGTCAAAATTTCGTCCGAAGTGTGAAAATCAAGAGAAAAAAGCCCCTGACGCCGACTTCGCTGGTGTTGCCTTGCGGTATCTTCTGCGCTGGGAAGGGGGTATCTGAGCACACGCACAACCGATGGACGACTGCAGAGTTCGAAACATCGAAACTGAAGGTGCGGGAAACTGAAGAACGCGGCTCCAATCTGCATACCCCTGAGCGAGCTGGCCAATTGCAGACCACGGCTCCAACTGTTTGTGGCCCGTGCCTTCGGCTGCAGCTACCCCTGCAAGTGGCACACGGGCCTGGTGCGGGAGGACCTGACAGTTGGGCGTACCTTCTATCAAGAACGGGATTCTCGGCTCTCAAGACAAGGAGACACGGCAGACACCTCGATGAGAAACTCAACAAGACATCCGGCCGTTTCAGCGGCCTGCGCTCTATCTTCGTGGCAAGTAACAAGAATCATATTCTTCTACTCGCTGGTTGGCGGTCTACAACGCTGGAAATTCTAGATAAAATTACCCAGAGCCGGAGATAAGAGGGATGTGGGCTCGACGCGCTTTGAGTCCACTCCCCCGACCGAGTCAACTTCGATATTCAACAACGTATCGACGCTCCACAAGCTGGAGTGTCACGCTGTTTTCCTCACCCTCGAACCGCAGGCTAACCCTCCCTGTTGGTGGATCTCTCCCCATGACCTCGGCCTTGTAGAACGTGGTGCTGTCTGGATATAGCGCCAGGACCGTCTTGCCCTTTTCCAAGTCGGGCAGATCGACATTGGAGGCGGGGATTGGAATCATAGCGCTAGCGTTGGTACGATACTCTGCCCGCTGGTCCGGGGTCAGGTCCGGATCGGCATCCTGGACCTTATAGCGACGTGCCTTGCCGTCGCCCGTAACTTGCTGGACCCGGCCCATCATCCATTCCGGGTTTTCGTTAGTACTTGTCGGCTTCGGCTTGAAGACGACGTCTTGGCCTTTGAAGAACTGGACCTTGGCTCGCTGCGCCGCGGTGGCAGACCCCGGCACAACAGACTCAGGGGGAACGCTCTCAGCCTTGCTGGGGGTTCCACTGCGAGGAGGAAGGCTGTCTCGTGTTGAACGGTCGCTCCCAGCTCCCGCGCTGCCACCGAGTTTGCGCGTGTGGCTGCTGCCAATGGGCGACGGGACAGGCGAATCGCCAGCCCCATCAAACTCGTATAGGGATGCAGGATCCCGGTCCTGTTCACTCTGCTTCTGCTGTTCGCGCTGGCGCGATTCCTGCTCACGCTTCTTCTCCAGCTCCTTGTCCCGCGAGCTGGCACCGCGCATAGAATTTGATCGTGGGGCGTTGGATAGCAGACCGGGCCTCTCACGGCTCGATAGTGCCGAAGGGCCGGTTGTTTGGGCCTCGGCATCCTCCCGGGCTTTCACCAAGGCCCTCAAGACGGTGACGTGCTCGATGAGCGCGTCGATGTGTGCCTTTGACGTGTCGGTGTGCTTAACGCCGTTCCGGAACATACCGTCGAGTTTCCCCTCCTCGGATGTGTAGTTGAAGCCGGAGCTGTCTTTGTTTTTGGCGATGAAGTTATCCTGTGCGATGACGTCGCGGATCGCGTCGTTGGAGATGTTGACCCCCTCCACCATGGTCTTGATATCGTCTTTGACCTGCGCCCAGAGTTGCGCCTCTTCGCCCTGGGTGCTGCCGCTGCTGCGGTTGGGTCGCGCATTGCGATTGCGGGAGCTCATCGCGTCGATGGGAGGAGGTCGCGTCGCGGTCGATTTGCGGATAGCCCCTATTTACTACGTGTGGCAGCCTTCCGCCTTATCAGCAAAAGCCTACCTGCAAGATGGATTGGTTTGTATCGCTCGCAGCCCCGTTTGAGGGAAATGGAACCAAGACGGAATCCCACAAACCTTGACTGTGCGAAGCAAGTCCGATGCGACGCGAGTTGGCTTGTGTCAAGCGCGTCAAGTGACACCTATTCCGGTCGCAAAAGTATTTTGGGGGTATGAGAGAAGTCCTCTGGAATTGGGATGAAGCCGCCCGTTCATATCTTTTGCGCAAGTCTTATCGATCACCAGGATTACATGCCAACATGGCTGTCGCCATCCATGGAACCGGCGTCAGTCGCAACCAACTGGCAGAATTAGGCGGTCAGTGGTGGTCAATAGAACCCCGCGTTGCCTGCTTCGGCTCATCGTGCGGACATTTATTTGGAAACAGTGCATGTTTCAATTTGCTCAGCGTGTTTGCTGGCTTCTTAAAGTGTCACAGTGTATTCCTCTTCAGTCTGCACAGTGATCTCCCATCACCCCTACCCCCGGGCCCCCAGTTTGTTGAGCTTCCCTGCGACCAAAAAGGAGGGGCACAAGAGGAGCTCCGTCGTTGCCCGTCCACGACCATCTCAACACCACTGCATTGACGGGACAGCACTTCGCCAGCACAGAAACAAGGATGCAGGTCCCTCTGATTCGGCTCCAATGCGGAGTCAACTCTTATGACTGGGGCAAGAAGGGGCAAAGCTCAGCGGCCGCTAGGTTTGCTGCTGCGACGCCGTCCTCGGAGCTCTCGATCCGAGAAGACCAGCCCTACGCCGAGGCAAGAGTCCCAATCCTACCACACATCAGGCAGCACTCACCTTTGCTTGGTAGCACCCCGCTAACCTGACGACTTGCGCTGCAGCTGTGGATGGGCACACACCCTTCGAACCCCTCGAAAGACCTAACCACCGGGCGCACTCTGCTCGATCTCGTCCAGGACAACCAGGCCCTGCTTTCGCCCTCGGTCGCTGCCCGCTATGGAAAGACGCTGCCGTTCCTCTTCAAGGTCCTGTCTGTCAACAAGGCCCTCTCGATCCAGGCACATCCCAACAAGAAGCTCGCCGAGCAGCTGCATGCCCGAGACCCCAAGAACTATCCTGATGACAACCACAAGCCCGAGATGGCCATTGCCATCACGCCCTTCGAGGGTCTCTGCGGCTTCCGCCCCCTCGATGAGATTGCACACTTCCTCGAGACGGTTCCTGCTCTCCGTCGTCTTGTCGGCGAAGATGTCGCCAGCGAGTTCTCCAGCACCGTCAAGGCTTCTGGGGACGACGCTTCGGAGGAGGCAACTTCCAAGAACAAGAAGGTCCTCCAGAAGGCATTTGCGGCTCTCATGTCTTCTCGGGTGGCAGACTTGAACGAGGCCTCTGTCGCCCTCGTCGAGGATTCCAGCAAGGGCTCCGAGTTCGCCGGTGGTGGTGTCAGTGCCACCTCCGGGTCAACTCTTGCTGAGCTGGTCAACCGTCTGTACGGGCAATTCGGTGTCGACTACGGTCTCTTCGTCCTATTCTTCCTGAATTTTGTGACCCTCAAACCGGGCGAGGCGCTCTTCCTCAAGGCCGACGACATCCATGCGTACATCAGCGGCGATATCATCGAATGCATGGCGAGTAGTGACAACGTCGTCCGGGCTGGCCTTACTCCCAAGTTCAAGGACGTAGACACACTCGTCAGCATGCTCACTTACAACTTTGCCCCCATTGAAGAGCAAAAGATGGATCCTGTTGACTACCCATTTGCCACGCTCAATCGGACGGCATACAGTTCTGGGTCCAGCTCTCTGCTCTACGATCCCCCGATCGATGAGTTCAGTGTTGTCAGGACGGTTCTCCGAGACGACGGGTCAAAGGCAACCTTCGACCCGCTCGACGGGCCGAGCATCGTCATCTGCACCGCTGGGAAAGGGAAAATCTCCGTCGGGCCAACAGTCCAAGAAGTAAAGGAGGGGTACGTTTTCTTCGTTGGTGCGACGGCACATTGCGTTCTCGAGTCTGAGGGAGACAAGGATGATGAGTTCATCACGTTCAAAGCCTTTTGCGAGGTCGAGGACCACAGTAACGGCGCGTGATGCCGAGTGTTGAGGGGAACGTAGTAGTTTGTCTCAGCTTCCGGGGGACAGAATTCAGAGCACTTTAAACGCAAACTTGGCGGTCTTGATCTTCAGTCACTTTTCCCATTCGAGCCTGTCGCGACGGCGCAAGAACCTGTACCGGGTTCGTCAATGGCGCCTCCGACGACTACGTGACCACCTTGTCCTCCAGCAATCAACATAATTGCATATGACGAGGGCGCTAGCAACGATCAAGGGTCCACAGCTGTCGCAAGAATAGAACGTAGGGTCGGGTGGGCGAGAAGCCGGCAGGTGCTGCAGCCCTTCCAGTCGGTAATCCTCTTCTCCCCCTGGACACGGGAAGCTTTCTGATGTGTTCTTTCTCAGAGTGGCGAAAATACCAAATTGCGATCAGACACATCAGTACCGGGTATGCGGACGACAATCTTCCAAAGCCTGAGTCGGAGCTCCGTAAACATGCAGGTCGCTGGAGGTAGACCCTCCTATCGCGCGAATTGACGATTTGGCTTCACGTTTCTGAGCCAACTAGAGTGATGACACCGGCATAACGCTGCAAACGCTAGCTATAACACGGCAATAGGTGCGCCTGTCCTGCTGGGAAGTCGAGTGGTAGCGTCCCTTTACCCGCCGTTCCGGACCATGGCGGATCCTTTGCCCTTTTATCCAGGGGGGCGGGAAGACTTGCAGCGATAGCTGCTGCTCGCTGCGCGTAGAAAGGGAATAGGCGGACCTCCCCCATCGGTTTTGCGGCTCGGGCTTGGCGAGTCGTCTGGTTACGGTGCCTGAAAATAGCAACCGCTCGAGATGGGTAAAGTGCTGTTTGGTGGGGTTTAACCTCTTGGAGCGGAATGTGGCGGCAGTCCTGGATCTTGGATTGAAGGCCCCCTCCTCGCCTGTCTGCTGGGACTCAAGAGGGGCATGGTGACAGGGGCTGAAGCGATGGTTCGTCCATATGAGTTGGGGTGGAAAAAAATAATCCGACGCGGTGGAACGCCGGGCTGGGTTCGTCCACAATATGTGTTGGGAGCAAGCGAGAGGGCTGGGTTCAAGCGACGGGAGGGTTCGGGGGTTATCAATCAGAATCCTTAATCTCGGCTCGTGTTTGAGTACCCCCCCCCCACGAAGAAGCCTGAGGAAGAAGACGATTGATGAACTGGCAGCGGTATGTCAAGCGGCCGGTAAGAGCGTGCCGGCTGGTTTTTGAGGCTGGGCTCCCAAGCCACGGACGGCAGAGTGGATGAATCGACGACGTAGAAGAAATGGACATGGGGTGGGAAATCGGTATTCCCCTGCTTGGCGCTCGAGGATCGTTGCTTGGCTAGCCGGTAAGACGGTGCTCGTTCCGGCAGCCCAGAACAAGAACAACAAGCAAGTGCTTGCGGTGAGCTTATCTGCTCAGGTACGATGGTGTCCCGCGTGGAGGTGTCCGCAGCGACACGGGCTGTATTCGCTCTAGCCTGTCAACGGGCGCTGGACCAGCCAAACGGATGGTCGCTGCAAGCCGGGAATTAATATGGGAAAGATTGAGAAACCTGGGACCTGGATATTGGGACGCACTCGTGTCCGACAGCTTGGCCCTGGGCATGATTCAATCAAACGGCCCTGACGGAACGCCAATCCGGGTGAACTCATCGAGGCACGATTTTCTTAAATATCCCGCCAGTGCCTACCAGGGCTGTTCTCGTGGGGCTTTGTTTCATTCAAACCAGTATCGCATTGAATACTACTATCCAGAATACTATCGCAAATATGGTCAAGTTATTGGTATTAGTTTCGTTGTTGTCGGCGACCGTCATGGCGCAGAGAGGACGGAGACCGACCTCAACAGCGCAGCAACAACAACCTACGACAGCGAGACCAGCAGCACCGGGCTCAACGCAGGCTTTGTGGGGGCAGTGTAAGTGTTCCATGAAGTCAGATTCTCAGCGGAACAATTACTAATGTTTTTTCGTATAGGTGGCGGTCAGCAGTGGACTGGGCCAACGGCATGTCCCCAAGGCGCATTCTGCAGCAACGACGGCAAAAAGTGAGTGTTCCCCTTCCCCCTCCACCGAGATCCAGAACCTAGTCCTGACCGCATGTTTTTATAGCGTCTGGTACTCTCAATGCATTCCTCTCGCGGCAGGACAGTCCAGCGGCGCGGAGGTCCGCACACTCACAACGGCGTTTACCCTCGACGGGCCATACCCGACTGTCATCTCTACGCGCATCACCTACCTCCAGCCGCGGCCGACGTCTTCGTCGCCGGTAGAGGTTGTGACGGTCACGCTGACGCCTGATGAGCCGTGCGATCATGACTTTTACTGCTAGTTTTCTGGCCCGGGATCTCATGAACAGAGCGGAGAGTGAGCCCTGGGTGGGAGCGAGGAAGTGGGGATATAGAATCTGATGGGAGATACCTTGAATGTTGGGGGACAAACGAGAGGAGTCTGGCGGTAATGTATATTCTGATGATGAGTATGGGCTGAGTTGGCGGGCGCCACTCTGCGCTTTTACATATCTATACAATTCATGTGGGAGGAGTGGTGTACGGAGACGCGTTTCGAAAGAGAGTTATAATACATATCATGTCATGACAACTTCAATGGGTACTTTTTTCAGCGTTGAGAGGTGCAGGGACCAGCCACCAATGTCGGTGGCGTAGAAGGGCTCGAGTTGCTGCCCGGGTTTGTGAGTCTTGGTTCTGGGTCCGGGTCTGCGACAGTGCCGATCTGTGGGGGCTGTTGATTAATATGCAGGACCCTACCAGTGCAGCTCGGTGGTCAGGTTGTATACGACTCTAAAAATTCGGCATATGGTGACGGGAATAGGTTGATGACATAGGTACCTTATCATCGTGTAGTACTCAGAAGGACAGGGTACGCGTTGGAAAGGCTTGGTTTGGTATGTGGGTGTTGAATGTTCATAGCACGGGTTGAGTCAGGGGTTGAGTGTCTTTGAAACAACGCCGGGGCGCAGTACTGGCGCGTGAAAGGAGTTGAAATGCTTGCTACGCCACAGCAGCTTGTTTTATCCCGTCGCTTTCTGCTATTATACTCAGTACCAGTGCAACAAGTGCCGCTCGGAAATGTAGTTGTCCTCGATGAACGCCACGGTGTCGAGCCCGATCTGGTTCATGATTTCGCATGGGGCCGATTCTGCGTGGAACATGTGCTTCCACAGCTTATCAATCTCTGCCGTGTCACTCACCTCTTCGGAGAGAATCATCATGACCTCGCGCTTCACCGCAGCCCATAGCCGGTTAAAGATAAACCTACGCTAGTTAGTATGCCCTTTCAACACGAAGCCATGGATCTTCCACTCACCCTGTGCTCTCCTTCCTCGCCGTAGCAGGCAACATGCCGCACCCCTCCAACACCCCCGTCAGGAACGGGAACACGCCCTCCTCCGTCTCCCCATCCGTCATGAGCTCCACGGTCCCGATCACATTCTAAGTTAGACCCTTAGCTGCTCGCCATATCACCCTATCCTCATCTCTACGCACTTGGCCTCCTCAAACCTCCCCCCATCCATAATCCCATGGACATACGCCTCCCCCACAAACCTATACCGCCCCTCCCCATTTCCCCTCAGCACTAGGGGTTGCCGGCCCCCCTTCGCCAGCACCAACCTATCGCCCACCTCGGTTTCCGCCGGCAGGAGGGCCAACGACCCGTCCGAGCCGCGCCCGAGCCGCCGCTCGTACACATGCTCCAGCAGGCAAGCGAACTCGCTGTACTTGCGCCACGTGCGCATCAGGTAGCCGACGAACGCCACGGGGCGGAGCAGGCTGTCCACCTGCCACCGGCGCAGCTGGAAGATGGCGTGCAGGCTGGCGCGCCACGAATAGAAGAGCCGGCCGGTCGCGTAGCGGCCCCCCGGCGCCATCGTTCCCGCGCAGAGCGTCTGCCAGTAGACGGCGAACGGGTCGTACCCGCCCTCTCCGATGGGAGGAGGGACGGGGTCGGTGGTCGGCGACGACGACGACGACGACGACGACGACGACGACGACGACGACGACAGGGTGGTGTAGTCCTCCTCTTGGATGGCCGGGCACCGAGACTCCAGCGCAAACGTCTCCCAGTCCCAGAAGGTGGCCAGGTGCGGGATGACGGACGAGAGCTCCCAGTAGAACCAGATGAGGTGCGCAAACACCTGGCCGAGGGCCGAGAGCCGCGTCGCCAGCGTGTCTCCCCGGTTGACGACCTTGGTGTTGCTGTCGCGTTGGAGGCGGTGCAGGACGGGCGAGAGACGCGTGATGTCCATTACTACGTGACCAGAGAGCACGAGAACACCGCCGTCGCCGAGGAAGCGTGGAGCGGCCTGGGTGCCACCGGAGGCATGCGTATGACGAGGTCGGCCTCGGGCGTCGTGCATCAGAGGATGAGGCCCACTCGTTGTGGTGCTCCAGTCGGGCACCCAGGATGGAAGCTCCTGGTTGGTGGTAGCAGTGTTGGCGCCGAGGATGTTAAGGTCGCTTGATTGCAGCAGCAGCTGCCGAGCTGTGTGGCAGAATACCTGGCTCGCCGATAGCCTGTAGTCGGGCTCAATTCCGAGGGCGCTGATTTGACTGATTTGATCCGCGTCCTTGAGCCCCAAGAGGCCGTAGACCTTGTCTCGGGGATCCGAAGCCTGCCGGAAGCGGCACCGGATCAAAAGGTCCAGCAGAGCTTGCGCTGGTGCCGTGGCCGGCTGCCGAGGGAATTTCAGCGTTGAAAAGGACCTGCAGTGCTTCCGCAAGGCGCTCATCGACAAATAGGGGGCAACGACTGGGTCGACAATGATCCCTAGTAGCACGGGGTTCCAGATGCCAATCGCGAGACCGTAATCGATGCCAGTGCAAAAGCGGTCCCAGTCCATGGTAAACTTACCCGTCATAACAACGGCCTGTGACGCGAGGAGGATTTCCTGCACCGTCCAAGTGCGGAACCACCAGCGGGCACAGGCGAGATGGATGATGCTAAAGTCGTCTCGGAAGCGGTCGAAGATCGGGCTTTCTACGCGCTCCGCGCCTAACATTGACAAAGACAAATAATTCGAGCTGTTGTCGGCACCAGCGTACTGCCGAGAGATGGCCTCAGCTGCTAGCTCGTCCACCATAGCATACGCCTTTTCCGTGTACGGAGGGCGGCTGTCTCCTAGCCACACAATAGTGCGGGCAGCGTTACGGTAGATGTCATCCATGATGGCGACCTGCTGGTTTCTCTCTGATACATTGTCCTGGTCGATACAGACCGCGTCGACCCATAGGATGGATGGTTGATCGAGCTTGCGGATGTTGAGGAGGGCGGCCCGGAGATTCAAGGTGACCAGAAGCGTACGCCCATTGATTTGTATAGGCGTCAGCTCAGTAATTTCGCCCCAGACATAGCTCAACGCGTCGTATTTCCGGAGCTCGCCGTCCAAAGAGCATTCAGTCAGGTTGCAGGCGATGTCTTGTTGGCGGGTTCCCGGGAGCAGCTCAAGCATACGGACGGACTTGGGGCCTCCGGTAAGGCCCCCGTATTCGTACTTGTCGCTGACAAACTCATTCCGAGTGCGGTCCTAGTCGCCATGATCAGACCAATGCCAGAGCACTGCCGCCCGTTAGAACCATGGGGCAGGACAAACCGGCGTGATCCCTGCTAGCGGGTCACCGTCCTCGGGGCTTTTCTTCCCGAAAAGCAGTGTCTCAAATACTTCTTCCACCTGCTCCCAGAGGCGCCGTGACATGGCTTCGGGCTGCTACGCTTGGACTCGGTGGTTGTGTGTTCGACCGACTCGGTTCTGGATGCGGCGCAGATGGAAAGGGGAACCACAAGAGTGGCAGTTCGCTAGTGAAATAAACTGACGCTGATCTCACGTGACCTGCCCCTAGTACAATGGGAGCCAAAAAGTGTCGGCCCCCCTTGCGCCCCAACTATTCCATTTTTAGATACCCCGCTAACCCAACACCCCTCTTCCATTCTTCAATTTCCAGACCGCTTTTTTATCCTTTCAACATCTTTTTTTTGCTCATTGCTTCTGTGATCAGTTATAGCTCGAAAGGAACTTTCTGATACTCAGAGGGCCTTTATCTATAGCCTATATATTGCAGGTCTTTCAAAGAAGTCAATTTCAGCACAGACTGGAACCCCACCTACAACCGTGAGACGAACCATCCAACTGATCGAGCGGAACATCCGCGATGGAGCTGAAAACCCATACCAATCTGCACCACAAGCAGGGCGACCACATAAGCTTGACGACAGAGCTAAACGACAACTTGTTCGTAAAGCAACAGCTGAGAGAAAAGCTACGCTTACAGAGCTTGCAACGCTATCGAAATCCGGTAAGTCCCTGAATCGTAAGACAGTACAAGCGATCCTAAAAGCGGCTAACAAAGCCCGTCACCACACCCGCAGGAAGCCATAGATCTCAGATATCAATAAGAGAAAACGTCTAATCTTCCGGCGGAGGAATAAATACACACCTTGGGTCTTGATCTGCTGGTCGGACGAAGCCTACTTTAAAGTAGGCGAGGATAGCCGTTCCGTTTATGTAACGCGCTCCCCTGGAGAAGAATACCTCCCAGAGTGTTTATAACCAACATTTAAAAGCGGAAGAACTAAAGTTAGTGTTTAGGGTTATTTCTGTGGGCCACATCGTGGGCCTATAGTTATACTACCACAAGGAACACGACTTAACAGGCAAGAATACACAGATCAGATCTTTCTTCCTCATTTTCTACCTTTCTATAACAAGATAAGGGCTATATACGGCCATAGTGTGATGCTTCAAGAGGATAGGGCATCTTATCATCATAGTAGCTTTGTTGGGTTGGTTAAGAAGGCAGTAGAGATCAGGGTATTGGAATGGCCACCACAATCTCCAGATCTAAGCCCAATTGAGAATATCTGGCACTACATGAAGGTTCGGATCGGTGCTAGGAGGCACAGGATTAAAAACGTTCAACAAATGGCAGAGGCAATAAGGGAGGCCTGGGGACAAATTCCAGTCGAGGTGTTCGTGAAACTGGCTAACTCTATGCCAAAACGGATGGACCTACTCAGGCAGTCGAAGGGTGGCCCTATCAAATATTGATAGATCTATGCATGTTTTTAATTTGAAGTTGTTTGGTTGTGTTTTCGTGGAGTTACGCGTGTTCAAAGTAGGTGGGGTGGTGCTA
>Ga0247760_1000749_pt1 | contig 33966 bp, 29 predicted proteins | sample UWRJL171409R4_FD_179936 | JGI IMG/M metagenome (GOLD analysis project Ga0247760, IMG submission 179936) | Plant litter microbial communities from Arlington Agricultural Research Station in Wisconsin, United States - UWRJ-L171-409R-4 | ecosystem: Environmental > Terrestrial > Plant litter >... | reverse complement strand
CCCGGTTAAACCCCCCCCCCCCCCCCCTTCGGATCCCGAGCCATTCTCGAACTTCCGACTACGTAGTGCCGTGCCCTCACGATTTCTCGAGTATCCTAGCTTCTTGCAAAAATCTCGGCCCTTGGCGGATTGTAACTGTCTGCTAGCGCTGGGTCGAGCACAGGATGCGTGGTTGAGAATCGAGTCACTCGCCTTTGCACACAAGAAGATCTCCTCGTGCCAGTAATTCATTTCACGCTATGGATGGATCATCATCTCTGTCGCTAACCCCTGCCAGTGACCGAAAGGACCGAACATTTGCGGCGGAGCTGAGAAAAGGTAGCTGCGCCCCACACCACACACAGAGCAATAGACGCCTCGGGAATGGGAAATTCCCTGGAATTGTCAGGATCATCAACAGGTAAGGAATGATAACATGCTCGTAGTATGGTGCTATCTTTACATCCGAGTCTCCATTGTACCGATGTAGCTTCAGCCAGCCTTCAGGCGACCTTTAACCACAGATTCGCTTCTTACCCGTTAGCACAGCCTTATCTGCTGCCAAGCCCCGAGTTTCTCTTTCCTCTCATCCAACTCCTTGCCCAGCATCTTCCTAGGAATGATGCTATCACCAACCGTCATGTATATGTTATCGCCCTGAGGACGCAGGACCACCGGAATGGTGTAGCCAAACAAAATGGCTACAATATCGCCTAGCCTCGCATCCTTCGTGAACCACCCAAGATTTCCTTACATCGTAGTCCCCAGCCTCATTCCCATCTTCAGCGTCTTGACAATGGCCCCAGCGGCCGCCGAGGCCGCGCGATACCGTCTCTTTGAGCTTCGCCATTCAAACATCCGCGGTGAAGTCGCCGACGACAACCAGTAGTCAAGACTGGCACCCCCTAGTGTAAACCCAGGATGAAGTGTCGTGAGATCCATTTCGCCATTCAGTGATTCTTCCAGCGTCGGTGAGCAGGAATAGATCTCGTCTATAATCCATCCCTTGACGAGGAGATGGCGGCCGTTCAGCTCGACGAATGGGCGTGTTGAGCCTGATGCTCTCCACTTGGCGATGCTTCCGCTGGTGGTTTGGAATTTGGCCGCTAAAGTCAAGTAAGTCATTGTCCGACCGTCGAACCATTTCTCTGATTCAAACCTAGGGGCCCGGGTTGTTAGTTGCCAATTTCATGGCTGAATCAAATGTGTGCGAGCCACAGAATTTGCCTGATGCGACCCCTTGGATGTGCAGTTTGTTGAAAACGGAGCGCCTGGAAGATAATCGCAGCCGTGATTCGCTTGGTGCTTCTGAGTCTACCACAGCCCACCACTAGTATCCCGAGCATCATGGAACAGAGAAAGGGATACAGATAGCCCTACGGCGGTGACCGAAAAGCGACAGGAGCACCATTTCTTCCACAGAAATTATCCCCTTACAATTCCGACTTAATATAAATCCCAGGTCTCGGCATCCCAGTCTTAAGCCTCAAAGCAATGGAGCCCATATGGGCTCTCGAACTCCCTGTTTTCCACATAATATTTGTTGAACCCGGCCCGGGGGTTGCTCACAACACACTCAACCCCCGCGTTCCTCATATCGCCTCTCAGGACTTCCATAATTTCCTCCTCCGACTTGTGACCATGCCACTCGCTCCAGTCCATATAACGCAGATCCAGGTCAAACACCCTCAACTTCGATGACACTCCACATCCCACCTGATTTGCCAAAGCTTCCAGAATAGCTGTCGTTGCCTGAAAGAACGCAGGCATTTCTGAATCCCCCAGTGTGCCCCTGGGCTGATACAGCAACGTCTCCATGTTGGGGAACATCTTGACGATATTTTCCCACGAACATGCATCTTCCACTCTGCTGCACAAGATATCCACTCGCTTCACCTCCTTCATCTCAAACGGCAACACTTCCCGCTCTGCCACTGGCAATTGCGGGACGTGCTCAAGCCCGCGCAATTGCAAGCGCTGCATCCCTGGTGCCGCCCGGAATAGCCACTCGAAGACGCCGAGGTTCATCCCGTTTCCCGTCTTCAACCTCCACATGTAGACCGTCTTTAGACTAGGGAACATCCCTTCCTTCCAAAAGAGTCCGTGATGTGTATTCACATAATCACTCCCTTTCAAGACCACCAAGTTCGGGCACAACGAGCTCAGCAAGTCAGTCGGCACCGCTTTGCACGCCCTCAACCACGCTACTCCCGCTTCAACCAGTTCCGCTTCCTCCTCCTCGGCTGCTTCGCCAGGAGCAATCCCAAACATATCAGTTCTGATCCGCTGTCGGTACCACTTCCGCACAGAACCGGGAACACCGTCGCGCTTCCTCCAGTTCCCGCAATCACTCACGTAAAGGCGCGATACGAGCTTGCCCAGGTCAGGCCGCTCGATCAGCGTCCGAACAAGTCGCCAGGACAGCTGGGTGGTGGGGGTGTGGTACAGAAGCGGGGTCGTGGCGTGGTGAAGACGCTTGCTGACGAGGTTGACGCGGGCTAGGGCTTTCAGGGCCGGCGCGATATCATTGTAATAGGCACGGAGGCAACTACAGTAGATGACGTAGTGGTGCCTCAGACAGGGCTGGAACATCGGGTCGGATTCATGGCTTTTGGTTGAGAACGGAGCGAGGATTTGAGTGACGAGTTCGAGGGGAAGTGTGTCGAGATTTGGCATTTTATGGGTCGTTGGATGTATGATGTTCAAGTTGGTTTCAAGTTTGGAGGCTTAAGTTGATGGGTGGAGGTTGTAATTCACGAGGGTGAATTCGTGTGCTCAGGCTCTGCCTGTTGTTTTTGGTGGGTTTGGTGTGACTTGTCTGCTAGGCAGCAAGATCGCGTTGATTGGTGGCACAAGTTGGCGGGCCGGATCCGTCGCGAGCTGAGCCTCAGGGAAGCACCAGTAATACTCACGTGAAAGCGAGCGCGCTCGAGTCTTGCGCGGTTGTAAGCCCGCGAGTTAAACTTTCGAAACCTTCGAAGAAGAAATTTTGCTCCTCAATCGAGGAAGTCGAAGCCGGAATCGGTGAAGGAATTCGGCGTTCTGCGCTGAGACAGCAGGGGACGGGGTAATACCAAGCTTCAACCAGCGGTGTGGCTGATTACCGCGATGAGCGAAAGGTTGGTTTGAGGTCTGGCAGAAACTTGAACTGAAGAGTGTTTGCGCACGTTGCAGGGAACTTGAAGGGCAAATGCGTCTTGGCCGAGCAGTCTGCTCATCACGGGGTAGCGAGCCTAAGTATCACGATTTGAGCTGGAATTTCAAGCACTGGGGAAGGACGCAGGTGGGGTTTGGTCCACCGCGCGCTGGGACCCCGCAGCTTTCATGCACTGCAGCCAGCACTAGTTCAGCGGTCAGACAACAGGTTGGAAGGCCCGGGTAGGTAGGTAGGTACGTACGTACGTACGAAAGCTCGGGCCAAAAGAAGGGTCCCCTTAGCCAGTGCGAGAAGTGTTTTGTTACTGTAAGGACCGCCTATAGCTGTCGTTATTACAGGCCATCTCCCATTCCGAAAACACCTACATCAATACTGAAAAGGCCTTCCTACATGCTAAAAAGGACTGTGATGTGACAAGCCAAGGCCTTACCGTCCCAGAACAAAACCGTGTGAGGATTCCAAGAACGCATTTTCGCCCTGAGATAAGAGACCCTTTTATTTGGCCCGAGCCTTCGTAGGCAGGTGCTATTCTCCACGTTCGTGCCTTCATCTTCAAATTGTTTAAGTTTGTTGTCATCTTGCCAACCCGATGCTCCCTAACTCTGTGACACCGGTATTTTTATCAAGAAAGTCTCCAGCCTCCTCACCAGCCCCCTAGATCCGGATCCGAGGTTGACTTGCCGCGAGTCATGGCCCCGCCTGATCTGCTACGGCTCCCCGGCAGCGTCCCGAATTCGGGGGGCGTCATCCGCGTCCTGAGATCCACGCTCACGGACCGGAGCCAGCAACCTGTAATAAGTACCTTATGCTTGGAATTTTAGGTACCTGTATTTGTCAGACGGACGTTATCCTGCCCAATCATTCGTGCGCGTAGGGACCTGGAAAATCGGCAACACGCACGATAACCTACAGGTCCCGACAACAGCCAAATTGTGGCCAGGAACTAAATGGGGTCCATACTTGACCTTGGCACCCTGGCGGCTGAATTGGTGTTGATGATGGCAGCTTACCCCGGATTCGGCACATGCCGGACTCCACTCCCGCAACGCCCGCAACGCCCGCATGTTGGCGATGTTGCCAACTTCATGATGTCATGAGGTGCCTTTTTTTCTATTTGTCACAAAGGAAGCTCTCACTGGGGCCAAGTATCCAGGGACAGGGCTCACATTGTTGTGTTGTACTTATCATCTCTTTAACGACGGGAGTCTCATTGTTCGAACGGGTTCACGCACAGCTTAAGGCCCTAGTTTAAGCCTCGGAAATCTCTCGGGAATACATCACGCGGCAAACCCCTCGCAGGACCGATATCAAGGAACGGGTACCTGATTGAGCGAATGTATAGCTCGAGTTATTGGGGATCAAAATGCACGAGCTCGAAAGGGGGCATGGCTACCTCATTAATATCAGCCAATCCCAAGGACGGGTACAAGGTGGGGTTGGCCGGCTCGCCGATTCCAACGACTGCCGAAGCAACATCGATCCTATTCACCCGTGACATCCTGGTGTTACGAGATCTTGGGGTCGAACGGGGAGTGACCCAAATACGCAGGAAGGGGAATGAAGATGCAGATGGCGGCGATCCTGTCTCAAGCTCCACGCTTTCCTGCTTCCTCACACTTTGACCTCCTCCGAAGGGCTGGAGCTTGCCCCTGATCAACAATCCCCCATTCCCTCATCGCGGTATCGAAGGTATAATGAAGTTGTTCTGCATTATCCTGGCAATGGTTGCCGCGTCTGCTGCACACGCGGCGGGGAACGTGGACGCCACCGGTAACCACGCTTCCGATTCGGACGTCAGCCAGCCATTCAAGAGCATGGTGATGCGACGGCAACAGCTCAACGCCACCACATGGCCATATGGACCGCTCCATACTCGTGGAAGAGACATTGTCAACTCCAGGGGGGAAATCATCACCCTCGCCGGCGTCAACTGGCCCCTGAGCGGTAAGAACGGTAACAACCCAGCATCGGCGGTTTGCTGACACAAGCAGGCGAGACAATGATTCCCGAGGGCCTCGAATATGCGGCTGCAAATGATATCCTCACCCAGGTTGCGAGCGTTGGCTTTAACTTCGTCCGCATGTAAGTTGGCTAGCCCTTATCCGCCAGGCCCCACCACCACATCCAGGGGTAACCACACAAAACGTCCGTAGCAAGCTGCTGATACAACGAGCCCAGGCCCTACGCAATCCAAATGATCGACGAAATCTACGACCGCGGCGGCGACGACATCCCGCTCGAGCTCGCCCTCATCTCAGCCCTCGGCTTCGCCAACGGCACGCGCACCACCAACGCAATCCTCGCCAACAACCCCCTTTGGACACGCTCGACCCCTCGTTTCAAGATATGGACCGATATCGCGCGACTCGCCGCCCGAAAAAACATCCTCATCCACCCCGACACGCACGTCGGCAAAGCCCAGTCTTGCTGCTCGCACACGGACGGCAACGCCTGGTTCGACGACGTCAACTTCCCCGTCGCCAACTGGAAGCGCGGTCTCGCGTATGTCGCGAACTGGGCCAAGAACCACACCAACATCGTGTCCATGTCGCTGCGCAACGCCCCCCGCGAGTCGTACCTTCGTCCAGGTCTCGAATACAACTGGCCCACCTTCGTCGGGAACATGACTGCCGGCGCGGACACCATCCACGCTGCGAACCCGGATCTGCTCATCACCTGGTCTGGCCTGCAGTTCGGACAGGATCTCTCCGCTCTGACTTCCAATAACAAAAACCTCCTCGCCGCGCCATGCTACAAATGCACTGCCATCCGTGACGCCTACCGTCAGCCACCGAGGTATTTCTCGCTTGGCAACCAGACCTGGGCGGACAAGATTGTCTGGGAACTCTCGCTATACTCAGAAAGCGAGGACCTGGACACCGGATCCTGCCGGATCATTGAAGCTGGTCTCTACAGGAACGGATTCAACGCGTTGGGCATCCCTCCTCCGGCAGCGTGCAATGTTACGAGTGACTGCCCTGCCGCTTCGAGACTTACTCCTGTGATACTGGGAGAGTTTGGACACGCACAGGATGGAACTCTGGAGACGGATGTGGTGCAGAGGTGTCTACAGGAGTTTACAAAGAGGTATGGTGTTAGTTGGGCAATGTGGAGTCTTGCGGGGAGCTGGAGGGTCAAGGATGGGATGCAGGGGGTGGAGGATTCGTGGGGGTTGATGAATGGGAATTGGAGCGGGTGGAGGTATGAGAAGGGCATTGAGGGGGTTTGGAAGCCGTGGGTGAAGGCGATGGGGGTTTCGAAGCCGTAGGGGGACAAAGAAATGGTCGTGCTGGATAGGGGCTGCCAGGTCTAAGGGGTTAGAGTTGGGCGTGGTGGATAAGGGTGGCGAATAGGGGTGAATAAAGCGCAGACCAGAACAATACAATGTTACTGAACAAGACTGTTGTCTGAGCGATAGGTGTGTTGGGGCTAATTTACGCAAACATTGTTCAGTGGCAGGGAGTCTGCGGTAGTCGAAAGACCGTGTCCGCTATGGTGAGATGGAAGATGAACACAGAACAATCACTGTTTATGGGAGTCATTCCCGGTATCTCGATACAGTGAGACTGATCACCACTTACAGTAATGAGTTGAGTGATAGTGGGCTTGTTTGACAAGATATTTCTGCCTGGGAGGAGGAGAGACAAATTCTGTATAAATAACACCCTCCCCTCCTGCAATGTCCACTTGGAAATCATCCACCATCACTACATCTACATCTTCCACAAGAACCCAAAATGGCTACTAGCTGCACTCCCCTACAGCCACTCAACGGGAGCCTACTCCTTGGCCTGCCCGAGGAGATCCTGCTGAAGATTTTCCAGCAGTTCTGTGACCATTGCTACTACGACAAGACCTTGCAGCGGCAGAATCCTGACCGCGATGATGCAATTCTGAACCGAAAGGCCCTACGGGCTGTGTCTCTGGTCTGCAAACAGCTTCGCAACGTCGCCTTCCCTATCATTCACCACCACATCCCCCTAGACGTGGCGAGTATGAAGCCTGGGACTCTTGCCGCTGGCCAGAGGACTCTACTAGCGCAGAACCTCATCGGCCACCCATCCCGTCTCGGCTCTCTCAACCGAATCACGCAGGGCTTTGACAACCCTTTTAGACACATTCGTATCCTCCAGGTTGACCTCTACGGCTGGCACACAGCGGCCCAGCGCATTCTCATCCAGGATACCGTTGAACCCCCTGCTCTGCCCCAGCGTCGGTTGACCCTCGATGAACTCACCGAAATCCACTCCATGAATGAGATGCCATTGATCAATTTCCAGCTCGTCTTTCGGCGGGCCACCAATCTCTCGGTTCTGGAGCTCGTGGATGTTGACGCCCTTCTTGTCCGCACCCTCTTCCACATGGGTGCCCTTGCCCTCTCGGACCGACGGACCCCCAACCTCACCCTCCTGCGCGTCCACTTTGACACCTCACGCAGGGAGGGGCTGACTGCCGCCTGTCTTAACCGTCTGGTCTACGTCAGCGATAACCTCCGCCGTCTTGAGCTCTTCGGCTGCCAAGGTGGGGGTCACATCACGTTCGGCGATCCCCAACCCCACTCGGGCTTAACCCATCTCGAGATCCACGACCCGGAGGTCCCGCAGTTCCTGATCCGCTCGCTGCGCAAGATCGTCGCCGCATACAGTCGCCTCACCACCGTGGTGTACATGACCCGCTACGAGATCACCCCCCTCGATGGCAACCAAACCTTCGACCACCAGGACCACAAAAACCTGTCGTTCTCCTCACGGGAGGCGCGCCAGGTCAACCCCCGCGACATCGCCTTTGCACTGGCTCCCAGGGCACACACCCTCGAGCGGCTCGTCTACGACGCCCCGCTAGACCTCGCTTTCTGCAGCACCCTAGGCAGCTTCAGGCACTTCAGCGCGCTGAAGGAGATGTTCCTCAGTGGAAAAGTCCTGTTCATTCGTCCGAGCAGTAACGCCCCTGTGCCTTTTAACTCGTCGGAAGACGAAGATACCATCAGGGTCAACCAGCCGCTGGAGGACATCCTCCCTCAGGGGCTGGAGCATCTATGCATCTTCAACCTCCCGGGCGGACCTGCTGCTGCTAAGTCTAGTCTTCCGCTGAGGGACATGCTGAAGGGGCTGGCTCAGTATATGGGGGCTAATCCGCAGGCCTTTTCGAGTCTGAAGCGGATTACCCTTTACCATACTCGGCCCCTTTCGACTGTTCCTACGACACGGGGCTGGTTGAATAGTCTGCCAGGGTGGTTTCGGACCTCGGTGGTTCAGGTTAAGATGGACCAGCCTCTGACAGGGCTGTTGGAGGAAATCTTAGAGAAGAGGCAGAGAACAATTTTGAGGGTGGGTGGGCCGACCCGAGCCCCTTCGAGCCACTGGGGGATGTAGGGAGTTTTGTTGTCGGCAGTCGGACTAGGGAGTAGGCACTAGATAGGTAGGTGACGTTGCGTGAGATCTGATAAGTCTAGGGTTTTGGATGGAGCCACATAGGTAGACTTATGCGACATAAATTGAGATATATCATAAAAAAACTTTGCTTCGAAAATGAATGTGACCAAAAATGTGTGGGCAGATAAAAACAAAATAAACTCAGATATATCTTGTTAGTAATTTTAATATCACACCGTTAATTGACCTCCTCTTTCATAATTTTCAACTTTTATCTCAATCCGGCTTAATAAGTGCGTAAATTTCATGGATTGAATGGCACTGTGTCATCCACTGTGCCGATCAAAAGCCTTGGGAACTTGGCTCGACCTCTGTGTGCCTGGGCTTTGGGTTCTTTGTTCGTGAACGCAGCAAGCAGCCGTGCGCCCCACCCCTATCCACCAATTGAGTCGAAATACGAAGTGATTGCACCCTGCCGCTCCAAGAACGTTGACTGGGTCTGGAAGTAGGCAGCGTCGGCCTCGGCGCCCTTCCCCGTCGGACTGACAACCGTGAGCTCCTTTGGAGGCAGGTTGACACTGAACCGACTGTTGTAAACGGTGGGGCCGAGTGGCGTGTAAGATTTGCCGTCGGACGACTGGTTGCGGACGTCGAATCGCATCCCTGGCTCGTCGGCACGGTAAGCGCCAGGAAATTTCACCCCTTTGGGCGCCGCGTCACCGTTGCCTGTCACCTTGAAGTTGAAGCATCCCATGTAGAACTGCGGGCCGATGGGTAGCATCTCGAAGCCAGGCGACGTTCCGAGTGAGAAGTGCAGCGCAACAATCTGTTACCCGCTGTCAGCAACCGCCGAATGTTCGAAGTGTAGGAACTCTCGTCTAACCTCATGGCGGACAATATAGTTTCCAGGTCTAATATCGGCGGGAATGGTCGCCGTCCAGGTCCCATTCTTCTTGTCCATCATCCTAACGTTAGCCCAAACCCCAGCCTCATCGACCGTGTCCTCGGCAAACTTGAAGAACTCCAGCTCGTTGACACTTATATTGTGAACATCGCCGTCGTAGGGCGCCATCCACGCCGTGATTGGCCCCTTGTGGCTGTGGAGCCAATGCGACCAGTGGAATGTCACGTCACTGCCGGCTCGGACCTCAGCGACGGTCGCAGGAGCGGGACTGCGTCCCATGTTGCAAGCCATGTTCGGGCTTTTGATGTCCATGATGGGGCCGACGATACCACCGCCATAAGCAATGCGAGCCGGGGGAGGATTCATCCAGGGGTCGATTGCGACATCCCAGCCCGGATACACGGTGTTGTCTGCTGTCACCCGGTAGACGTATCCGTGTCCGAAGGCCTGCGCCGTGAAGGCCAGAATGGAGATGAGTTCAGTTGACCTCATTGTAGCAAATCACGTCTGGATTGGGGGCCAAATACAACAAGGAAAATTGGATGCCAAGAAGGTGGCCGCCGCTTCTCATATAGTTGACATCCCTAACAGGTACATCATCTAAATTGGCAGGCTGTTTGGGTCAGTATTTTCTCCCCGCACCTCATTTCTTAATGCTTCACGTACCGAACAGCGTACCGCGAGTTGAGGCTAATGATGAGGGTGCCATTCAATTGGCCCGGTGCTCCAGGTCGCGATGAAGTCGGTGTCGGCCTGGCCGAGTTCCGACCCGCGAACCCGCTGTCTGCCGACCTGAGATAATGCGGGGTGCAGAATTGCTGCATCGTTACCTACGTAGAGAGTTGTGGTCGGGACTGAGCAGGGGAATAATTTTTGAGTATGCTTGATTGCACTTGATTTGCCTGGTCTGTGGCCGGCGGAGGAAGGTGCGGATTGCGGCCTGAGGCCCATCTCGGCAGAAATTCATTTTGCGGCCCACCGCCCTGGTGCTTCCGCGTGAGATATTGAAGATCCTGATCCCCCAGGGAACAAAAGCGGTAAATCTATGCTGAATAAATCGGGATTTTGGAAAATGTTTTTTTTACAACCCTACCAGTGGTGATGAAGAACTGTAAGTGGTGCTGCGGAAATTGGGAGAGCATTGATCTCGCTCTGATCAGGACCAAAATGGGAAGCCGCTCGACTTCGTTGAACAGTCGACGGCGGCTGCCTCTATCCCGCTCCGGAGACTCCGGGACGGACCCGGTCCCATGGTGCAGAATGAGGGTCAGGGCAGATGTTCTCAGCAAGATATCAACAATATGACATGGCACAGATTAATAATCATTTTAACCCTAGTACCACGTATTCTAATCATCCAGAAGCGATAGCCTCAGCAACTTGCCTTAGTCACACAGGCTTCAATCTCGACATCTGAGCACACGATCCTTTCGCTTTTCGCTTCCTTGCCGTCTGAATGTCCCCCACCAAGCGGGGCCGAAAACCTGCTTCACGGGCCGGGAACTCGCACTTCGCACGGCGGAGCCCGGCAAACACCCGAAGCCCTGAAATGAACCTCAGCAGCGCGAACGTGGTAATTTTATGCTTAACCGCGGCTGCAGCGTGCTCACACATGCCGCGCGCCCAGAGATATGGCCGCTGGTCGGCCTGAGCCGCACGAATGACGAAGTTCAACAAACTGCTGTGAAACACCGCTGCGCTTGGCAAAGTTGGCGCATTATTCAGCGGTAGCCAATGCACGGTCGCAAAACACGCTGGGTATCAGTAATCGTGAAATGGCACCTACCGAGATCCCACCATTCGGCAATTCCTCCCAACCGAACCCTCCCTTGCGAGGGGTGGCATCTCCGAATGGCCTGGAGGGTCACGCATTCGAGGCTCCGCGCCCTTTGTCATCATCGCCGAAAACAGACATCGCCAACGTCGACATGGCGTCGTCATCGGGTTGTTAAGCACAATGCATATCGATATGCCACATCCGCATAGAATTGGGAGAATATAAAGAGACCGCGGTCTCCTTCGTCGGAAAAATGTATCTGTCATTGACAGCTTCAACTGCTTCGTCTACACAGCAGCGGCATCTCGCATCACCACCGCAAACGCTTACAGGCCTCCATCACTAGTTCTAACAGCCCCTCTAATCACAAATTCTCCAAACACCGCACACCGCACACCGCAGCCAATTGCCCTTAAAACCACCACCATGAGCAAAGGACTCGTTCTCGTCACCGGCGCCAACGGCTACATCGCCGCCAAGACCGTCGAAGCCTTCCTCGAAGCAGGCTGGTCCGTCCGCGGCACCGTCCGCTCGCTCCGATCCGCCAAGCCCGTCGGCGACGCCCTTTCGCAGTATGCCGACAGACTCACCTTCGCTGAAGTCCCCGACATCACTGTCCCCGGCGCATTCGATGAGGCCGTCAAGGGTACTTTTCCCTCCCCTTCCCCTCTTCCTCCTTCCTCCTTCCCCCCTTTTTCGTTCACTCGCTAACACCCCCCAGGAGTCGACGCCGTAGCCCATCTCGCCGCCCCTGTCTCCCTCTTCTTCACCGACCCCGCCCCCGTCCTCAAGGGCGCCATCGACGGGACGCTCCGCGCCCTCGAATCCGCCGCAACCCAGCCCTCCATCAAGTCCTTCGTCTTCATGTCCTCCATCGTCGCCATCATCAACCAGCGCGAGCTCGCCGGTGACTACACCTACACCGAGGCCGACTGGAACAACTTTGCCGAGCCGCTTGTCGAGCGTCTTGGCAAGGACACGCCGAGCGGGGCGATCTACGCCGCCAGCAAGACCGCTGCTGAGAGGGCGGTTTGGAAGTTCCGCGAGGAGCACAAGCCGAAGTTCACCGTGACGGTGCTGAACCCGTGTCTTGTCGCCGGGCCGCCGCTGGTCACGCCGGAGAGCCAGAAGCATATCGGAGAAACGTACCAGCTGCCAGCGGATGTGTATCTGGGAAAGAAGCTGGAGGAGTCGGGGCTGCCGACCGCGTCGGCGGGGTATGTTGATGTGAGGGATGTGGCCCGGCTGGTGATTTTTGGCGTGGAGCACCCCGAGAAAGCGGACGGGGAGCGTTTTATCTTGGCGGCCGCGGCCGCGCCTGCGCAGACGGTGGCGGATATTCTCAGGGAGAAGTACCCCGAGAGGAGGGGGATTATTCAGGAGGGAACGCCGGGGGTGGGGTACGAGAAGGGATATAAGTTCCCGAAGAGATTGGTGTATGATGGGTCGAAGGCGGTGAAATTTACCGGGCAGGAGTACATCCCGTGGGACAAGACTGTGGTGGACACAATTGAGAAGCTGAGGCCGATTCTGGATTGAGGGGGACTTGGATTTAAAGAAGGAGAGAGTATGAAGGCTGAGGCCGAAAGAAAGAGTCTTCTTAGCCAGTGTCCTGGTTTTACCTATCACAGCCTATCTCCCATTCCGAAAGGGCCTGCCTGCATTCTTAAAAGGCCTTCCTACGCTCCGAAAAGGTCTTTTCACATTTCAGTAAGGTTTTCCTGCATGTTAAAACGGCCGTTAATGCGATAAGCCTAGACTTCACTGTTCCGGAGCAGGACCGTGTGAAGATTCTAAGGAGGCATTTTCACACTTACTAAGGAGACCCTTTCTTTAGCCTGAGCCTTCGTATGTCAAAGCTAGCTATTTTAAGCTAATTTAATAATATAAGTAATATGACGAATTTAAACCCATCGCTTCCGGCGTCGTCATTCTTAGAAAAGCGAAGTCGTGATCTTCCTTTAGGTAGCGTAAGGTCAGCCTCCAACGCTTAGATTATGTCGCGAGGACGATCTCTTCTACTGAGGTTCATCGTTGACACCTTCGGCGTAACAGACTCATCACCCACCCAATCCCAAAGCGTCAAGGTATTACCATTACTTTCGGACATTGCGGGCCTGATGACTGCGTTGCGCCCACGACATGTCGGCTGGTGGCGCTAGAGAGTGCGTAGGGGTTTCGTGGTGCGAGTTTGTCGTCAACTGAGACGGGTGAGTATAGCGATGACGATACTATCGACAATTTAGCTTATTAGTAGCTGAGACCTGCATCGTTCCGGAATCTATAGCTGGGTAGATATTGTAACTTCGGGATCCAGGGAAGAGAGGTGGGGTGGCTGTGTTGTCTATAGGGTGATTCGTGACTGTTGCAATTTTTAATAATATACCGTTAATCGACTCGCTGATTCTAAATCTTCAATCAGATTTTAAATCCGACTTAAAAAGTGCAAATGATATACTGGCTGGGTTAGAGACTGTCATTTGGGAGGTTGGGCTCTTGCGACGCAAACACAGGAACTCTGCGTAACATACAGTGTGCGACAAAGCAAGGTGGATACTGTGTCTCTAATTACTAACTACGGACACTTCCCATCCCGGAGTACTGCTCCTTCGACGTGTGTGTGCAAACAGAAAAAACAGAGAAAGCCTTTTCACACCATCGCAACCAAGACACTCGACGCCAAAACCACGCACAACAACAACCCCTTAGCCCCATCGCGAACCCGCGCAGCATCACCGCCAAAGCGCCACGCAGTAATAGCCGACTGATTGACCTGTCTTCCGTTTCTTTTGACGCAACCCGTGAAACGGGTCATGATAAATTGCTGCTCCGACTCCCCTGGCGGCGCGTCCTTGCCACCCGGCATCTCGCACCAGATGTAGCGGTTATCGATGAGGCTGATAGGGGGCGTGCAACAGTTGACCATCCACGGCGATGACGTGTTGCCATCGCCAGTGGGGACGAAGGCGTAGTTGATGTTCTTGGGGATGATGGGGTACTGTAACTCTGGGTCGGGGATGGCATCAGGGCCGAAACAGGTCGTATTGTACACATGTATTTTGTAGCAGTCTGACCCTGAGTGTGTAATTGTCGTTTGCCTGTGCACTTGTTACCATTGTTGCCAGGTTGGAGATGAACCAGAGAGGGTGGATGCAAAACCCCCAAGTTGGGCCCGACACATCGAGTTTTGTCTTCCCCCAGCACCACCACCAGCCGAAATGCATTTGCTGTTGTGTTCGTGACGTCACGGAGGAAAGGCCAAGCCATCATTCTGCAGTTGGCCGTGGGTGCCCTGAGTGATGTGGTCCCAACTGTCTGGTTCGATTTAGCTGTTGAGTCCAGTATTCCATCTTAGCCGTCTCCGAGAATTGGAGTACCAAACAACGTCAGGGAGTATTGGTATGGGAGTGATAAAGCGTGAGTGCAGATATCCGTCAACTAGATGGGAAGATATATCTTCTCTGCTCGCGCACTGTATCTTTTCGGCCACATTTAGCCAAAACGTTCGAATGCAACACCGAGATTTGTTGTCGGAGGGTTGTTGGGCCGCGCTTGCGTATAACGATCAATCAGGGCGCAGCTTCTAGCAGCAGGCGGTAAGGCCGAGGTGGTTGGCCGGCGACATGAAATGTGGTAAATATGTCCATACCGGGCAGGTGCGCCGCCACGCCTAGGCACACAGCGACATGATAAGGGCTTTCTTTTACCTGTGACTGTGTGGCTGAGGCACCAGAGGCCGCCATGCAGAATGCGGTGACGTGGACTAAGGAAGTGGTACGACACTACGACTGGACCCCGCAATGCAAAATGCTTGATAACGGCGAACCGCTCCCTCGGATCCCGGTAATCTGAAAAAGCGTTCAGTTTATTCCCAGTGGCATATTACGGACGTACATCCAGGAGGTTTACAAGTTCACACAGAGCTCGCATCACAACACGTTTGCCTGTCCGTGACGAAATGTTTGGCCGCGATACACAGAAAGATGACGCCCGTGGCCTGTTAAGTCACGACACCATAGGCGACGACGACATTGTGTGGGAGCACGAGCAAAACTCGATGCGATCCGACAGGGACACCACTGCCTCCATGTCCGAAGTGTGGCACCAAGATCCCTTGTCCGAGACGACCGACCACCATCACAACTACAACCCTTCCTCGTCTTCGGCCAGGGTATACGCACCACCCAACCCGCCACCACTTCCCGAAGACCACGGCGAAGCCGCACACGAGCTCGACGCCGAGTTTCAACGGATATTTAGCCCTGTAAGCCTCCCCCAAACAAACCCCGTCCAATTTTGCATGACAAAATTAATCAGCTGTCAAAAAGGTCCAGAAAGACCAGCAGGAGAAGGCGCGATTCTACCGAGACCTCGACGCAGCGTGCGCGGCCTACTCGACACGGCTCGAGGAGATACGCGACCGCCAGCGCGAAGGCGAGACCGCCATCGAGTCGCCCTGGCTCGCCGCTCGACGACGACGCGAGTGGGAGCGGTTTGCCGCAGTAATGCGCGGGGCCGGCGTCGTCTTGACTTGTTTCTGGGGCGGGACGGTCGCGCACATTGACGAAATGCCGCCGCAGGTGCCCTGGCCGCCGCCTCACTTGGCGCGAATCAAGGAGAATCACGCCGAGGAGCGCAAAGCGTTAAGGGAGGCTCACCTTGCTGTGGTCCGAGAGTTGCAGGTCAAGTATGGCTTTTACGAGGGGGTCGCGGACGGAGACGGAGATGGGGATGGGGATGGGGAGGGGGATGGGGATGGGGAGGAGACACGCCGCCAAAAGATGGACATGGAGCATGTGTGTGTGGAAAGAAAGTTGCTAGGGGAGGTGATGGGCAAGATGCCGCTGCCGGGGGAAGATGGCGTTGATGAGTCTTGAGCGGGGAACGATGTAGGCCGGCGCTTGTATATTATATTGTGATTTGGAAGGACGACTCCGAGTGTAACGATCCAGTAATTTCGGGCCGAATTCGAATGGGGTATAAACACGGGGTTATCGGACTACAATCGATGTGGTGTCTACGAAACAGAGAGGCTGTTGCAAACACAAAGAAATCTTTGGCGGACGACCGAGGTAGTGCGAAGAAAATATTCGGTTTTGCCTGTCATGCATCGTGTTGTTCGTCTCGCGGGCACCGCCCTCCTGTTCTCAAAACATGCAATCGCAACCTATATTTGTGTAAGTTACACCCCCAACGCGCCCAATTTGACCGACCTCAAACGCCAACAGGTTAAAATATCATTACTATTAGGCCTAGGCGATCGGTTTGTCTTAGCGGAAGAGTATTATGCTATTCTAAAGAAGTAATAGATAGATTTCCAATGCCCCGACCAAGACCGACCTAACCATAGCGACAAGCATTACGGTGTGGACAGACATGTCTACATGTACGAAGCTAGCCATATCGCTATCGACTTCCACGGCCACCACGACCACCACGTCGACCGTCCTAGGCGTAGCCATGACCACGGCCGTGGTCGAGTACTGCGATATGACGTACAACGGCGGGGGCGTCACGCCGGGCAACACGACCATGACAGAGGCAGCAGCCTGGTCTAAGAAGGGGTGGAAGATGATGAGGGTTTATTTGACCTGTCGGTTCTCCTCTGGTAAGGAATTGTACGGGCCCACGGACTGGAGCCAATGCACGTGTCCAAGCGCAAAGTAAAAAAGGTGTTTCTTGAAAAAAGAAAAAGGAAGAGAGAGAAGAAAGCCGTCAACTTGCCCTGACAGCTCAAGATCCATATCTCGTCGCTCATGGTCTGTGTCTCGTCGGAGATACCGGCGTCGTGACCCTGAGCGTGTAGTAAGAGATGGTGAGGGCGTCGACGACGAAACCAATTTCCGCCGCTTACGAGAGCCGCAACCCTCTTGCATATCGCTATCATCGGTCTCGCTTGTGGCCGGGTCGGTAAGTCCCGGGGTGGTCTTTGCGCTTCTCTTGGGTGGAATCTTGGGTGGAAATAATGTCGTGTCCCCCTTCTCCAGACCGGTATGATCATGGGGGGGAGGGGGAGGAGGATGATGATGTTGCGGTGCTGTCTGGGATGACTTTGCATCGGCAGCATCGACGTCGGGCGCTCTAAGGCGCCGGAACTTCATCTTGAGACGATAAGCCCGGGTTGGCGGGAGGACGCGGTTGACAGTGACCCAGACGAGGTCCATGGGAAACGCCAGCCCGGTCGCCTGCATGTGTGCCAGCAACGTCTCTATGACGTCGCCCAGGAAAGCGACGTTGAGCTTCGCGCGCGCATGCTTGCGTTGACGCATTTTCAGTCGCAACAGCGCGTCGAAAGAATCGCCGGCGTCGCTGGTGCCCACCTTGAGGAATTGGCGGAGCCCCTGGATGTAGAGGCCATTTTGTTGGTGGCTGGGGTTGAGGGAGACGGAGACGGAGAGGGAGAGGTAGATCTCGAATGGGGTGGACGTCTCGCAGTCCGCATTCGGGTCTGCGCCCTGCTCGAGCAGGAAGGAGAGCACCCCGGTCTCCAGCAGAGACCAGAACCACTCGCGGGCAATCCAGGACGGCCTGTTCAAGTCCAGGCCCGGTGTCGCGCTGTGGAAAACCAAAAAGGTTAAGGGGCTGTGGTTAGCAGCGCTCATTGACGTTGATGTCGGGGCAGCTGTGCAGAATCTGCCGCATCACCCTCAGGCCAGCGGTCTGGCAGCTCCGAGAGTGAGTAGAGGAAGTTGACTCGGACACTGCGAAGACCGCTTGATACAGGACTTCCAAAAATCCCTAATCTGCATGGTGCAGCCGTCGATGAAGCCAGAGTCCTCGGCGAGCCTTTGCCGCAGGAAGCCTTCCAGTTTAAATTCCAGCACAAACTGCTTGAAGAGCCATGCTGCTTGCTGCGGTCTCTCGTGGCTGTCTCTGAAGATCGGCTGCATAACAGCTAGTTTACTACCTTAAAATCGATACTGTGAATTTCCCTTTCCTTCTTCGGAACTGAGCGGTTGCCGCCTTGACCTGAGCCAGACTGAGCCAGACTGAATGGCGGTGGAGTTACAAGGACCCAGTTTTGGGACTTCTACCTCCACTACCTAGCCGCGCTTTCCTTTACTCTAACTATAGGAAAAGAAAAAACCAGCAATTGCCGCTAATTTTTATATTACCAGGTAGCTCTGTGACAGGTGGTAACTTCACCATTTACCAGCCCCTCGTCTTGCGTAACGGCTTCGTCGGCAGGTACGGCACAGTAGACTGTACCTGGCGAGTTGACCAATGACCCGAGGGGGCCTTTAACCATTACCTATTAGACCAGGCTTGTTAAGTGCTGAATCCAGGACACCGCTGCCTGGAAGGATTGGATAGCATTATGCCTAACTGTAAGGAGGATTAATCGTCCAATCCTTTGTTTCTATTGACCGAATTGGGCACACCCAGCCACATCAATACATGGTAACACCAAGTGGGTAGGCGGGCTTTTGGAAAGGATTAAGGAAGGCAATTCTAGGTTGACTTTAGATCACAAATTTCCTGATAGGGCTGGCACTTGCAAAGTTTTCCTCAGGCCCACGTTTTCTTGCACCCCGTCTATCTTAGTGATATGAAATGCGGCATCTCGGTCAAAACTAACTACAGAGATCCTAGTACCATGGAAAGTTACTCCATCTATACTGCTGCCTCGCCCTTAAAGTCATTGTCCTGGCGTTGGCTTGCCGTTAGCCAGAGTATACCTTAGCTAAAGGGCAACAAAGAGTTTATGCGCGACGAAATTTGGCTTCGGGAGCGATCCGGAGCCTGCCGAGCCCTGTTAGTGAATCTCTTTGTCTTTGGCTTGACAATAGCAACCGCAGCTGCGGATCACTCAAAGCGGGAAGGTTTTCGATATTGGCCAGATAGTTAGGAGAATAGTTATATTGGCAAAGAACGACCTGTCCAAAGGAACAGGCGTCATCGTTGGCGTTTATGCCGCCCGACAGAGACTATTGGCGGGGCTGCCGGCGCTGCAGCATCCGAAGATATCCTCTCCGGTGTACACGGAGGAGACCCAGCTCTCTCAGCCGCCAAACTATCTCCACAATCCAACGCTGGCAATTCCAAGTTCCGGAATCATTATTGGCTGGCCAGCGTTGGATTTCACGTCTCACCCGATCCACATGCCTCTAGCGAATCCACCCAACGAGAACTGATCCCGCGTACAGCCTGGCATTCTGAGGCCGCACTCCCCACCTCTCTTGAGCTACATAGTAGCCTCGTCTCCCAATATCGTCAAAGATTTGATCTACCAGCCAGATAGTATCAGTAGCTATATTTTAACTAATATTAAGGAACTACTTTACGGATGGTGCTGCGATGGGTTGGGGAGGTGACATGAATGGCAAGAGATTCCGTGGCATCTGTGTTCGGGGCTTCCTCGGGGCTCACCCATGAGCCCCACTTCATGGGTGTCAGCCTGGGTGAGCCGGGTGAGCCAGACCCACATGCGGATGACGCGCTGGGTGAGCTGGGTGAGTCAGGGTAAAAGTGGAACAGGCGACCATAGACTTCACCAGCTAATTATCTAAGTATAAAACTAGGAGGCTTTCCCCCCCCAAAAAAAATCCCAAAAAAAAACCACGACTATTACATATCTGTAAGGAAATACCCCTGAGCACATATAACCACACACCGCTGAGCACACTACACCACATACCCCTGAGCACACACACCACTGGCCTACTAACCACTACTGGCTTGTATTTAAACCAAAGCCCTCGCTCACTTCTTTAGCTCAGGTTAGGTTAGAATCTTACCCCTTTACTAATTCTTACTCGCCGCTATTGTGACCACCTTAATTAAATGTACCTGCCTTTCCTTACAATACCTTACTTTTAAGATTAGAACAGCTTTTTACAGGCTTTACTTACGTTACCAAAACTGTAATTCTTAAAGAGGTTAGGTCTTAAGCTTACTAAGTTAGTTATAAAGCTTATAAAACTTAGCTTTGGTAAGGAAAGGCAGGTACGCCTGATTAAGGTGGTTATAATAACGGCTGTTGAAATAGAGCACTTGGAACCACAGGCTCCAGGAGTGTTTGGCTCCAGGGTACGCAGCCAACGGCTGCAGGGTGCCCATCGAACCTTCTAGAAGACTGGAAACCAGTTTCCAGTGTCATTTGGTCTTGCCGCCTGTGGAAGTGCAGCTGTTTCCATGCACTGGAGTGTAAATTGAACAGGTAATATTACCATAGAAACTTGAGGTTGCCGTTCTTTAGAGATTATCATTTGTATACAAAGTCGGCGAGTAGAACTTACTTCTTCGATGATAAAGGTCCCATGATTCTTCTCGCTTAGATTTTTGGACTAAATGTCTTTGAAATATTCCACTTACTCAAAACCTTAAGTTTAACAAGTCTGAGGGCTCGATTTGACTTATAGATTTCAAGATGGAAAGCTGCAAGTGTTGTCTGAGCTCGATTCAACGAAACCAGGCTATATTCAAGTAGTGGCAAATACAAATGCGATTCTCTGCACAAAATACTTTCTCAAGATTGGATCACACATATTCGGTAAAGAATGTATTTCTGGTATATAAATGCATGAGAAATATATAGCCTCTACAATACTGCGAGTGAGATCTCACATCCGCAATACCCAGACTCGCTGACACAACGCTCGTCAGCATCATGGCGTGGACCTCGGGCAGTCGCAATTTGTTCACCTTCTTCGCTGCGCAAGCGCCTAATAACCCCATCACAACCGCCAAATTCACCCCCCAAGGCCTCGGTACGACGCTACAGATTGTGAACGTCTACGCTCTACTGGCGGCCGTCACCGTCGCGTGTTCCTTCACCCGTGACGCGTTCACCGCGCGCGTCTACCTGTTTTTGGTCTCGTTGGCTGACTAAGGGCGCATTTACGCGATGTACCGAGCTGTTGGGGAGGCTTATTCCTGGGATATTGCGGGATAGAATGGCATGGTATGGGGAAAGTCGGCGTCAGCGCGGGATTCAACATGTTTCGATTGTTGAATCTTGTAGGCGCGTTTGCGCCAATTCGCAGCACTGTTTTGGAAGGCGTTATTTTTTGGGGAGGCTTTGGACTGGTTTGAAGGCCCTAGCTGGGCTAGTTTAGATGGATTGGATATTTCTTTCGTTACTGTCATCTAATGGATTCTTCTTTTGGCGTCAAGCACTCTCAGATCTCCATGCTCAAGATTGAGCTTGTTCCCGGCCGCTCCTCTTAGCGGCTAGGACTATGCTTCGGGCATTGATGCATCATCAACCCCAAGTCCTCTGTCCTATGAGCTGGGGGGTGCCCGCACCGGGGGAAGCACAGTGTGCGTTGCCAATTCCCAGTTTTGTGGCACAAAGAACTAGCCAATCTGGATAGAGTCTGGAAATTTTCTGCCTTTGAGGCCCACAACCCCTCACCTCCCCAGCAGGAAGACTTCCACGGGAGTTATCATCATTCCGGGCTTTCCCACCTCCCCTCGGGTCTCCAAGTTCCTGAGCATCTCAATCCCACTTTCTCGACAATTCGATCCGCAAATACGATGGACAGACAGGACGTCACAGATCTCCCGCAGTACTTCGACCGTTTGCAGGCACAAAGGAAAATCCTCAAAGATGCTCAATCCTGCCAGGGGCAGCGGCCAGCGCGAAACCCGCGTATGGAAACAATCCTACTATTCAGACTCACGATGATGCAGAATGCAGGGAGAGCCAGCGACACCACAATGCACTATGTGGCATCGTCCTTCGTTCCATCACCATACCCGCCTTGTGTGACTCCGTTTGTCGAGCTCACCAAGATCGCCATCCGAGATCTCGTTCTGGAGACACAACACCGCGGAAAGTATCTTCTGGCACGCTGTGCGACACCACAAGACCGCATGACGGGCGTACTCACCATTGTTGAGGACGAAGGACAGGATGTTGTTCTCCTGCAGCTTTAATTATCACCAAGAGCAAACGGGCGAGACTCTCGAGGATATTCTTAACGAGGGGGCTGTCGTGATTTTCAAGGAACCGTACCTCAAGACTACGTCCGACGGGAAATATGGCCTTCGCGTTGATCACGTATGTGATATCGAATTCTTGGCGGCTGGCGACAAAAGATTCCCGAAGGCATGGCAGCAATCGCTGGATAATAACAAGACGGCCATGACATGGAAAGCGAAGGGCAATGATGACTTCCAAGCTACCAAATACCGCGGGGCAATTGAAGCGTAAGTCTAAGTACTACGCAACCAACTAGTTGAAGAAGCTCAAGACTGACCTCTGATCTAGGTACACCCGAGGTCTCGATTGCTCGCCGACGACAGAAGAAAGAAACCTCATCACCCTCAACCGCGCCCTTGTCTTCATCAAGAGGAAAGCCTTCGAGAGGGCACTTTCGGACGCCGAGTCCACAATATCGCTGTCGGGTGTATCTGAGAAGGCACTCTTCCGCAAGGCGCAAGCCCTTTACGGCCTACAGCAATTTAGGGAGTGCTGCGAGGTCCTGAAGACGTTGCGCCTAGAATATCCCCACAACAACGCTGCGCGAAGCGACTTTGACCGCGCCATTTGCCGTCTAACTGAGCAAACCTACGGACGCTACGATTTCGGGAAGATGTACACCAACGCCGAGAGGTTGCATCCACCTCAACTGGACTATGCGACCTTCATTGGCCCCGTCGCCATCAAGGACTCCGGCATCAGCCCCGGTGGACGGGGCTTGTTTACCACCAAAGCTGTTTCCGCGGGCGATTTGCTCTTCTGCGAAAAGGCCTTTGCTCACGCGTTCGTAGACGAGTCTGCCTCCGAACGCAGAGGCATCAAAACCACAATTCTGATCGACCCCATCAGCGACAGAGTATCCCTCGGCACCGAGCTAGAACTCACCAACATGATCGTCCAGAAGCTTCACCGGAACCCCTCTCTCGCCTCATCCATCATCGACCTTCACCACGGCTCATACGAACCCGCGAGCGTTGTTTCCGTCGATGGAACCCCCATAATCGACACCTTCCTCATCCGCCGTATGATCGCCCTCAACTCTTTCGGGTGTCCCCTAAGCAGTCGCGAATCCCACTTGTTCCTAGGCTCAGCACCGGACAAATCAGCTACAACTCACCCCTGCTTAGGCTGACGGACGAAAAAGGAAATTTTATTTGCCCAGATTCGTCGCAGATAACCAGGCAGCAGTTGGCCGCTGTCTCTTGGCGAGGATTATCCACACCAATACCCGACCGTGATATGTGAGGCACGAGAGGGCCACCACGAGACCACGAGAGATAGAATGCCTTGCCAGCAGGGGTGTCGACTTCTGATCCATCGGGAGAACGGGGGGCGGCGGCTTAGAAAAATAGCCGGTGACTTTACTCTCAGCCTTCGGCGACACGCCTCTGCGGTCGGACCTTGGCAAAACCCGCCAAGAGGAGCTGGTCGATTTGTTATAGGGAGAGCCGTAGTCACAGCTGAAGCTTGAGCTGAAGTGACCAGTAAAACTCTCAAAGATGGCGCAGCGTGATGGCGTAGCCAAGAGTTCCTCTGCAGCCAATCAAGAGCTCAACTTACCGTAGCATAACGCAGCAAAGAGAGAAAAACGGCACGTGGGGTAGCGACCGGACTGGGTTGCGAGGGAGGAAAAAAAGGAAAGGAAAAGGAGGCGATGCCGGTCCATCATCAAGAGAATCTCCTCATTGGGCGGTACAATACAACGGCGACTGGCAGCCTGACTCTCTTCCGGTTCGCACTGCGCTCCCACATTCTCGTGCCAGGCTTTGACCTTGAGTCATGTCCTAGTTGGAGGATTCAACGCGGCCGCCAGGGCTCTGCGGCGGCCGATGCATATCCGTTCACTAGCAACACAACAGAGTCTCATTGGCGAATGACCCTAGATGCTATCACCGGTGGGTAGCTTGTGGTGGAGGCGAAGTCGGTCAAGAGAGTGTCGGTGACGTTCAGCTAAAGGTACTAGGGTTGGCAGAAGCTTTAGGGGCTCATACAGGGGAAGACAGACTATTGCGAATATAAATTTCAGGGGATCTGCAATACTTGAAAGTGAGATAAATATTCATTCCTTCGACCAACACAATCCCCCAATTCCATCCGCCCCAACCTCTCAAGCACGCCCCTTACAACCTGTCTTTCAACATGCTTTCCAAAATTTTCCTGCTCGCTGCCTTCACGGCTACGGCCTGCATCCCGTCAGCCACGGCCGGCATCCCTGGGCTTCCCGAAACACTGGGTATCTATTTCGACTTGTACCACAAGCACACGGACGTCGACCACCCCACTGTCGTCTTCCACTTCATCAACAATATCTTCAACCTCGCTCTCGCCGACCTCCAGGCCAAGTTTCCCGACAAGGTGATCACCACCGTCAACTTCAAGAACGGCCCTTCCACAAACAAGGACATTGACATCGCCTTGACCTCGGTCTGGATCAACAAGGCCGACGAGAAAAGCGGCCACAAACCCGCGAGTGAAGGCGGCGGGCGCTACCAAAAGGACTGGGTCGCCGGCTACGCCTCCTTTTCGGTCCGCGAGGCCGCTGCCGACCATCCCTCCTCCGTCAAGACGTACCCGGTCGTGGAAAACGCTTTCCTGGCCATCTGGAGCCGCATCGCCGGAGGCACCGCCACGGACTTGCTGTGCGTGCGGTGCGATGCCGTCCCCAAGAGCATGATGTGCAGGCCCAACGGGGCGGGGCCGTGTACGCCTCTTGGTGCACCCATTGATATTTGAGATGCTTGGATCCGGTTAAGGAGAACGATGTACTTCTTTTCATATTGTGTTACTTGGTACCTATCCTGGAAGCCGATACCGGCGGTCATATGCTCCTCACAAGGACGTCCTTCATTTCCGCGTTTGATATGTTCTGAATTTACCAGACCGAATACCAGTAACTTGTTTCGCTTCACTTGTGTGCCAAGATTCCCACTGTAATGACTGGTTCTGATTGTGTTTATGCCCGTCGTGTTTGAAACACTGGCACCTTTCCTCATCCGCAAGTAGACTAAATTCTTAAGAACTGTAAGCCATGGGTGATATGAAAGCAAGAAGGCATCTAGTTCTATTTTCATCTGTTTTAGGTGGCCACTGCCCGAGCAGGTTCGCGGGCAACTGAGTCATAATAACGCCAACCAGTTTGCAGAAAGCTGCACGTTTCCATCCCAGTGCCAAATGCTTCACGTATTGTGTCATGTCCCCAAAGTAAGCGCTACCTGGCTCTACACAAGTTATAGAACTACTACGGTTCAAGGAAAACTAGTACGATGTCACTCACTCAATATATGTGATAAAATATGAAGGCATCAAATCATTCACCGTTGAAATATTCACCATCCAGATGCCGGGCTAGCAATTCACATCATATCTACCCATATCACACGGCTGCGATCTCATATGAATCGAAGCCACAGCTGTCACTCTGTTTGAACCTAGAGCAGTGTTAATATCCTTCACATTTTTCAGCCTTGCACCCTCTCCTGGCCATTCCAAGCCAGACCTTCAAGCTCCCCGTCGATAGTTCCCACTGCATCAGCAACCCAAGATCTGAATAACTCAAGATTCCCAACATCATCAACCATTGACGGAACTCGCACCAGCATGGACGAACTCTGTCCCACCAACCCCACCAGCATGAGCACCACCCTGCCACCAGCATTACCGTCCTAGCTGCCCACCACATGCAGCGCAGCCACGACAGCGACGGCTTTTCGGGCGTGATGAATGCCCTATCATCCAAGAAGTGGAAGTGCTGCAGGTGCCGCAACACCACCGACGATGGTACCGACCAGTGTTCCGGTGTCTGCGACCACACGAGATGCGAGTGAGTGGAAATACCCACTTTCCCCGCCCCATCATGATTCCCATCCCCTTCCTTCGTGCCGTTTTGAAGGCATACTTGCGGCATACGCCTTGACGCTGACAGTATCAACAGTGTGTGCGAGTATGTAAGATGATGGGGGTCTCTATGGGGCCGTTGGTCGGGTGGTCGGACACATACATACTACCTACCTGTAGGTGGCGCTGGCGTTGCATGAATACTACATGAGAGCACGATGAAGCGGAGTCTTAGGTATCCTTAAGGGTCACACGGTTCGCAAATATCCCCACAAGCTTGGTCTGGCATTTCCTAGTCCTTTATGTGGTTGTAGCGGTGCTTCAAGGGAGGAACTGAACAAATGCTTCATCAACAGACTGACATATATTGAAAGGGATGCGTAAGATTAGATGGATTTACATGTGTCCCTGATTAGGTGCCTCTAGTTGAGGGGTAGTAGAGGCAGCGCAGGTTGGGGGTAAGAAGTGTACTTCACTATTTCCATATAGGTAGTACCCTGATACTGAATTGACAATCCATTGTAAGTTTTGCATTGAAGCAGGCATCTATCTAAAAAAAGAAAAGAAAAGAAGGCACCACATCGAAGAGAACAAACCCACGTCACCACACCACCTAACTTAGACTCCTGTTCCTTAACCTTTTCACACACATTGAATGTGCTTAACAAGTAGCAAGATCGGTAATGTAAATGTCGCTATTATCAACATCATACACCGAGTTCTCCGTCGGGTTAATTCCTGGCTGGCTCAAGAAAATCCGGGTGCTGGCCCTATACACAACATTGCGCTCCGTTGCCGTGTTGACCGTCACCCTGACACCCGCCGCATGGTCGCTCTTGAAGTCCTTGAACTCGTTCGGGGGTGCCCCGTAATTGGTGCTGTTGTAGCAAATCTCATCCGGGGGCCGCATGATCTGGCCCTTCTTGATGCTGTACTGGGCCGCAAAGGAGGCCTCGAAGCGATCCTGCAGACGGATGAGGCCGCCGGGACTGTTGTGGATGACGGCTGTGGTGCATCCGACCGGGAAGGTGAAGGTGACGACGAAGTCGCAGAAGCTTTCCCGGAGTGAGGCGTCCACGTTGGGCCCGACGGTGACGCGATAGTTGTCGAAGATGGCGGTGCCGATGGTGCGGTCCGTGGACACCTGGAAGCTGAAGTTTCCAGGGGGGCAGCCGCTGCCGGGCCCGGTGCTGATCGAGTGGCCCTCAACGATGCGGACGTCAGGTGCTTGTTGACGAGGCGAAATGGCGGTTGCAATGATGCTCCGTGCACGTGGACAGTAGGGATTGGTCTGGGGACAGCCTGCTGGTACGTTCCTGATCGAGTGAGCCTCGACGATCCCGACGTCAGGCGCTTGGCGGGCTTCAAGCGGCATGGCGGCTGCCAAGGCTAGAGCGGGCAGGGCGAGGTGGACGATAGACTTCATTTTGCTGAACTGGGAGGCTTGAGGCTTACAGTTGAAGTGAGGCAGATAAATGGTTTTGTTACTGCTTGCTGTGAGTTGATGTTGAAAGCAGAGCGGGAGATGAGTGAGGATATAAAGGGATTTTATACTTTGACTGAATGACTGCTACCATATTGATCCCGGTTCTCATAATACTGTCTGTATCAATCATTTCCTTGCTTCTAGAAAATAGAGGCCCAGCTAGTCCTATCGCACTTGTGGTCGGACTTTTGTTTGCGAGGGTTCTCTCATGCACCCAACTTCTCCCAGTCCAACCCATGATCCCATGATGCCTGGTCAAAGCTATCCGCTGATCCGGTGATTCCCGGAACACGTAAGTTGAGCTGGATCCGAGCCTTGCATTTGACTTGTAGTCTATTAGCGTGCGGCGCAACGCAAGGCCAGGCCCTGACAGCGCCGTAACAGCGCCGCACCAACCACCAAGCTGGTAAGGCACCTTACCGCTTCTGGTCATTAGTCCGGGATCATCGAGTCTGCTTGATGTAATGAGCCTATAAGATGACTAGACCCCCGAGATATCCAGGCTCCGTTGACAAAGCGGTTATGAGTGTTCCCATAACTGATCCAAGAATTCGGGCCTCCTTCCCAGGCACTACGCTGTTCCAGGTACGACCCGTCTTGAGCCTGCATTTAGATATATAATGCTCGCCCTGACAGGGCAGATCTTGCCACCTAGCGCCGCAGCGCAGAAGTAACATGGCTCGCCTACTCCCTCCGATAGGGGGCGTAGTTTACACAGGTCTCGCCGTTGCCCTCATCTCGACAGGTTGAGTCCTAAGCACCATCAAGCCACCCTGATTGCGATGTGCTCCTCCAGTTAGTACCTCTGCAATAATCTCCATGACGTGATTGTTCGAATCCAGCTCCTTCGGGGCCTTGAACTGCCTCTTCCGGTACCACGTAAATACCCCCACCACGAGAGCCATAACGACCAATAGTACCGAAATCGCAATTCCCACCGTCGCGTCCAGACGGAGTCCTTTGGCTTAATCCCCTTTTAGCCGTGATAACCCCACCACAGTTGCTGACTGACTGCTACCTGCTTTCGAGGTATAGGTAGAGGTAGCAGTAGTGTTTTGCAGTAAAGTGCCGCAGCTGGAAGAAGATTAAGTAATTACAGTAATTACATTAAGACTTGTTAATTACCTTAATTACCTTAATCTTAGGAGATTACGGTAATTACAGTAATTATATAAAAAAGGTATAAAGGTATTAACAAATTATACTAATATAGATACCTTTATCGCTGTTGTGATAGAGTAAGGGACCTCTTAGTTCCTTACGCTAGCAATATTTTATTCTTAAGTATTAACTTAATAAAATCTATCTGCCTTCAGCCTCTAGATCTACAATCTGCTTAACAGTATACTGCCTTAATGTGACGACCTGCAGGCCACCCTTGTGGCTGGCTCGGACCAACGTGTCCCCGCAGGTGTTACTGTGCGAAGGAACGTGTGAACACCGTGGCGCGCACGGAGTGATCACCCTAATCACTTTGGGATTGAGTGATCACAGTGATTACGCCAAGACTCGTTAATTACTCTAATCACCTTAATCTCAGGAGATCACAGTAATTACAGTGATCATAAAGAAAAGGTATAAAGGTACTAGCAGGCTCTAATAGTATAGATACCCTCATCATGCCTACGGTGGAAGTAAGGGACCTCTTAGTTCCTCACGCTAGCAATTTTACATTATTCTTAAGTATCAACTTAGTGAGATCTATTACCTCTAGCCTCTGGATCTACGATCTGCTTAACAGTGTACCGCCTTGAGAGTTGTTCTAGCCTTCACTCAGTCCTCTTGCCCCTATTACGACCTGCACCCGACACAGGCCTCAAGAGGACTGGTGCGGGTTAAGACAGAACGTATAGCAAGACGCCAACAAGTAAGGGGCGTTCCGAAGACGGCTTACTAAGCTAGCACTCCTAGACAGGGGTTTAATGTCACTGTAGGTTACTGTTACTATAATATATAAAGGTAAATCTGAACAGTAAGATATAAATGAATAATTAAATACTAGCGTGAGGAACTAAAGTCCCTTACAGTGGTTATAAGCATAACCATAACTATCTATACTAACTAACTAAAAGGTACTTTATACCTTATTTATAGTATTATAAGTGCTTATTACGTAAACACTTTACATATTACAAACGTTCTGCTTATAAGGTTTCCTCTACTTATAATATAAACACTTAACATGCTGTAAGTAACACCTTATTAATTATAAGGGCTTTAGGTCTTTACACCCCTAGCCTAGTGTTACTGGACGGTATACACTGTCTTCCTATATTATTCCTTTTACAGGGGATCCGTCAGGCCGCCCCAGCCTAAGTGACGGCTTATAAGGTCGTCACATAATTCCCCCTCGTTAACGTTCTTTTCCCATAAAGAACTTAAAAAGTAAGTTTCTCCTTTTACCATTTTACTATATAATAAGTGTCTAATTCCCAGGTTTTAAAATAGGAATAAGGTAAAAGCACTAACCGCTATTTAAACCTTACAGCCTATATATATATATTTAGTGGTGAAATGTCCCCTTATTCCTTTTATAAGTCTATTAATCCTCTACTTATCTGCTAGGTTTTAAACCAGTTTAATAATTATAACTACTGTTTAAAAAGGCACCAGCCTTCCCAGTATAACACTTTTAATGTTAATAAGGCAAAGTTAAAGGCTCTCCTTATTAAAAAACAAGACCTTAACTTATAAGTTAAGTTTACTACTTAACAGCTTTATAAGGCCACTGCTAAGCTTTAAGAGGTATTAGCACGTTTAACACACCTTTATAAATAACAGTCTCGTTTTAAAAACTGGGCTGTAAAAGCGTTTAGTTATAAAGTAAAGTTACTAAAGTTCTAAGAGAGTAAGGAGGCCAGACTAGACGCCCCTTTTAAAGATATAAAGTCTTTTAACTAGGGGAACTTCTTAATAAGGTCTTTATAATAAGTGGTTACTTTATAACTTAATTTATAACTTTTTTCTTTTAATAAACGAAAACAGCTCTTTAACGTAGTGGTAACACGTTTACTTCTTAAAATGAAAGGTTATAGTTTAACTCCTATAAAAGTCTTTTATCACTTTAAATCCTCATCCCTTAAAGCTAAAGGGTTTAAGGCGACTTTTTACTTATTTTCTTTTTTTACTAACTTCCTTTCTTAACAGTTTCCATAAAGCTTACTAAAAGCTCCTAAAAGCTCAGCCTCCTTACTAGGTTTAAAGTTATTATAACCCTAGCTAAAGGTTCTAATAAATATCCTTCTATACTTACTAAAGAGTTTCCTACCATTTTTTAAATTCTAAATCCCATAATGGTCTTACTCTTTAATATAATAATTTAAATGTCAGATCTTATCTTATTTCTAATTCTTATTATTAATTTCAGTTAATTTAAATTCTTTTAGTAAAACTCTATAATTAGGTTTAGGCACTTAAGGTTTTTAACTAGTTCCCATAAGTTACTTTTAAGGCTGTAATTTAATTATTTAATAAGATATTTAAACGTATTCTTTCCCTTTTATAAATCTATAACTTCCTTAATGTTATATTTATCCTCGTTAACGTCAATCTTAATCTTCTTTTCTAAAAAAACTCCTTTTAAGGCTAATTCCAGAAGTGAGATATGAAAAACCTTAATCCACACCTTTATACTAGCAGGTAAGTCTAGTTTATAATTAAAGGTAGTAACCTTTTTCTTAACTTAGAACGGTCCGTACCTTTTAAAGGTAAGCTTCTTACTAAGTCGTTTCAAATACAGGTTTTATAAAAAAAGGTAAACATAATCCCCCTTTTAAAAAGTCAGTCCTTTAACTTATTCACCATCGTAATAAAGTCCTTTCTTAAGCATTAGCTCCTTAGTTTAATGTTTATTAGTAAACCTCTTTATTTATTCACATGTAAACTTAAATTCAGCTTACAGGTAGTTATGTAATTCTTATATCCAGTTTACGTAAACTACAGCTTAAAGGGCGCTGGTAAGCAGGTTTTAACAGAGCTTAGGCTCCTTGCTATAATTAATGAAAAACGGTAACATACCTATTAACTTAACTAACGTTATATTATAAGCTATTTAAGCTGTTAGTAATAGCTTAAATTAATTATCTTATTTAAAGTTAATATAAGTTTAAAGATACATTATAAATATCTAGTTAACTTATTCTATTTAGCTATCTATTTATAGGTAGAAGGCTGTTAAAAGCTTACTCTTTACACCTATTCTTTACATTAATCCTTACCAGAACTTTAATATAATTAGCTTATCTTAATCTGTAATAATATTATTTAGCCAGAGGTGTTGTAAAACTACCTCTTTCTTAAAGATATAAGTAAGTTATTCCACTATTATATCCTTTAAGGTTAGTAGGAAGTAGGCCTATTTTGTTAATCTGTTTATTATTATAAGGATTTAGTTATAAATAACTCCTGTAACAGGGTCCCTAGACTTTAAAATCCCAGTGATAAAGTTAAGCGAGATTAAACTCCATAGCACCTATAATACTGGAAGTGGTTTAAGGAGTCTATAAGGCTTATAATATTAACTTTATTTATAATAATAAACGTCACAGTTATTAACTACTTCTTTAACCAGCTTCTTTATTCCTAAAAAGGTGTACGTTTACTAGGCCTATATAAGGGTCTTAGCCTGGCTTATATATCCTTTAAGTTAAGACTTATAAACCTACTAAACGTACTCCTTTCATTTATTTAGGTTATAAATATACAGTTTCTCTTAATACTAAAGCTTTACTCCTAATTTAAACGTGCTATTTACACTATTTAACAGCTATTCCAGCTAATAACCAGTTTTATTATAATTTAAATACTTTAAGCACCCTTTATTACAGTTTTACACATACCTTAAAAAGTCTCTTAAAGGGCACTTATACTTACAAGTTCCTTCCACTAGCCTTCTTACTTAAAAGTCTTATTATTACTAATAAATATTATACTCTATTTATAAGTTTATATAAATGTTAATAGTTTATTTTAATATCCAGTCATCTAACACTTATAACGTATATTTTAACATACCGTTCTTTACTTTATTAAATATAATAACAGGGATTAGGACTAGATTAGTGTCTTTATAATCCTATCTCTAATTAAAAGTATTAGCTTACCTATTATCTTTTCCTTTAACGTAGTGAATCTAGAAGTGGAACAAAGCTATTAATTCTACTTACTGTACTTACTATGGATTAAGTTCCTTTATTAAGAAGTATTAAAGATTATTATAATCTGAAAAGACCTAAACCGGTTCCTCTATACCACTTAAATATAATACCCACTTAGCAAAGTATTAAATAATTACTATAAGTTCCTTATTATAAATTAAGTATTATAAGGCTAGGCCATGGATCCCTTTTAACAGAAAGGTAACTAAGTAACGTTTTCCATTATCTTAAACTTAACTAAGTTCTTTATTAATTATAAACTCTAAAAAGTCTATCTTAACTTAAAAGGGTTTTAAAAAATCAGGGAGAGCCAGGACTAATACTGTAATAAAGGTGTACTTAAGGTCCTTAAACACCTTTTACTATCTATCAGTCTACTTAAATGGTTTACCCTCTCCTATAAGCTTATATAATAGTTTTACAATCTTTATAAAATACTTAATAAAGTACTAATAAAAGTTTATAAAGCCGATAAAGGCTTATAACTCTTTTTAATTCTTTAAAGTAAGCTAATCTCTAACTGCCTTTACCTTCTCCACTTACATTTTAAACTTTTTAAAGGTTACTTTAAACCCCAGATAGTTTAATTCCTAAATATAAAAATAGCTTTTTTCTAAGTTTATTATCAGCTTCACTTTTTTAAAAGCTATTAAAACCTATCACATATGCTTTTAATGTTCTTTTAAAGTTTTAAAATAAACTAAAACGTCGTTTAAATACATAAAGATGAACTTATTAAAGAAGGGATAGAGAACACTGTTAATAAGGCTTTAAAAGGTTACAGGGGCGTTTATTAATCCTATTAGTATAACACAGTATTAGTAATACCCGTTATAAGTCTAGAAAGCCGTTTTATACTTATCCTCTTCCTTCACTCTAATATAATTAAACCCTATAAGGAAGTTAAGGCTAGAGAACTAATTTACCTTAATAATCTGTTCTTATATTTCTATAATAAGTAATAATAAGTAGCGATTTTTAATTATATCCTTATTTAACGTTTAGTAATTAATAATTATACGTAACTTACCGTCTCCCTTCTTTAAGATAAATAGCATTAAATACCTTACTGGGAATTAAGACTTTATAATAAATCCATTCTTCAGATTTTCATTAACGTACTCCCTTAAGGCTTCAGCCTGTTAAGGGTTTAAATAATAAAGCTAGAAGCTGCAGAACTTTACTTCTAGCTTTAACTTAATTTCATAATCTTATAATCTATAATCCAGTAATTATAATATCTTTTTTTAAAATAAGGTAAACTTCTTATATTTAGTCCTGTCCGGAGGACAATTTGTTGTAAGGGTGGTCCAAAAAAAAATTACTATGGGAAATTCAGTCAAAACTGATAAGGAAATTCAACTCGACCTAGGA
>Ga0247760_1000748_pt1 | contig 34040 bp, 24 predicted proteins | sample UWRJL171409R4_FD_179936 | JGI IMG/M metagenome (GOLD analysis project Ga0247760, IMG submission 179936) | Plant litter microbial communities from Arlington Agricultural Research Station in Wisconsin, United States - UWRJ-L171-409R-4 | ecosystem: Environmental > Terrestrial > Plant litter >... | reverse complement strand
GCACTGGCCATTTTACTAGGGGGGCACCCCCCCACATACGGGGTTAGGGTTTTGTATGGGTAGAAAATTGATCTAAGTCCGTTTGCATCATTGGCCGTTTGCAACATTCGACCTTGTGACAATTTTGCCATCTTTAACAAAACTTCGACTTCACTCAGGCACCACAACACCAACAACGGTTTGTCGCATCGCTCTAATATGGTTCCTATAGCTAATAAAATGGCTAGACTATGCCCTGAAGCAATTGGAAGCACCAGATTCCCATTTGTTGTCGCGCAATTACGGAGTTCCGCAGTTGCAGCAATGTCAACCAGTGCAGGGCAGACCGTAATCCCTAACAGCAATAACGACGGCAAGCCGTACTACTACAGTGATGTCGACGGCAAGCCTTACTGCTACAGCAATATTAACGAGGTTCATAAGCCTTCAGAGCCTTCTTCAGAGCCTTCTTCACGTAAGGGCTCGGTTCAGCGTTTACACAGTGCCTTAAACGCTGTAAGCGTTATACCACTTGATGGGGTTGATATAACCTCTGAACTGCCTCTATTCGGTGAATCTAACAGCAATTCTAATAACGGTTCCAAATCTAAGTAAAGCTCTAGTTACAATTCCAATCTAGCATCCCACTTTAAATAAAGTAGGTTTAATACTGACGATAACTACCTTACCTCTAAGGATAAGGCTATTCCCAACCCTCTTCCAACAATTACAGCAGTTTTAATTAAAGATTTACAAGCCGCTGTTAACACCTAGGCGAAGGATAAGGGCTTTACCATTATAAGGAAGAATAGTTAAGGAAAGAAGAATAAAACCTATACATGATATAACTTACTATATAATAAGTTTAGCCAGCCCAGATTAAATAAATCTGTTAGATTACGTTAACTAACCTTACGTAAATGCAGCTACGTGTAGAAGGGGCTAGTAATTTTATCCCTAACCAGATGGCTGTTTTAAAGCTATAATAACCTAATATATTAAACTTATAACTATAGACCCTTTATTAACCTTACGGCTTACTCTTAACACTGTAAAATACCTAATAACATACTTAAAGTTATTACTAACACCTTAATCTACCTTAGTATCTGTGCGAGAGATATAAATAACCTTATTATAACTTAGTTCTTAGATATAAACTACATTAATAGGGATATTGATAATATTAGAGTTTTAATTCGTCACTAAAAGTTAAATAATTATACAAGCACTACAGTAATCATTAAGGAGTTTAATAAGCTTAAGATACTTTATATTACTAAGTGGGTAAACCTTAATATAAAGGAGGACCTTATCAGTATCGTCTTTTCATATCCTCTTCTTCTATTAATAACAGCATTATTATAAGAGGTTATATAAGCAGATATAATATATAGTATAAATATCTTTAGTTATCCACTGTTTTAAGTTATAAGCTTAACTAATTATAACATTACCTTTACGTTAGTATTTAACCTTATTAATAATGAGAAAGAATAGGCATTTAAGTTCCTCCTTAACAGTATAAAGTAACTTAAAACCAAGGTAAGTATTCTTAACCCTTTTATCTTCGTAACAGATTACTGTATAAAGATAAAGTTAGCTATAAGCACTGTCTTCCTTAATATCTAACAGTAACTTTATATTTACTATATTATTAAGAACGTACTTTATAATATTAAAGCTAAGTTTAAAAAGAGGGAGAATACTTATTCTAATAATAAGGAGTATGGGGATAATAAAGCAGATAGACTGTCACTAGTTAAGGAACGCGCTTTAACTAATCTTCGTAAAGAGGCTAATAATAAGGATAAGGGTATAGGAATAAGATCCTTAGTAACTACCCCTATTCCTTATAACTATTACAGTGTAAAGATGATATTTAAGGCTATAATATATACAGTAAACGAAAAGGTCTTCTTTAAGGCTTAGGTGGCCTTAAAGGTAAAGTTTATAAACTAACCTGTTATAATACAGTATCTTAAAAAACAGTAACTTCCACTACGTAAACAGTAAGCTAATTACTTTATTTAATAATATTACAATTTCAAAGCCCGTATCACCTCCCCTATAAAGTTAACTAACCTTAACGTTAAAAGCTATCTTATTAACAGTCACGTATTTACTTTTCGGCTTCTTAAGGCCATTAAGGCTTTAACCCTTTATTAAATAAAGAAGTGGAAGGATAAGCAAGCTAATAAAGGTGTTAAAACTCGCTTAAATTACATTAAGTGTAATTATCTTAGTTCCTTACTAATAAGGGTATCTTATAAAGCCTTAAAGTTAATTAACTATAAGTATCGGTATATAAAGGCAGCGTTTACCACTAGGAGTAAGTTAACTAAGCCCCTAAACCCCTATAAGGGGGTATACTTTATATCCTTACAGTACGGCATTCCGTATCGTTACAGCATTTTCACTACTATATAGTATAAGAAGCGGATCTGCCTTTAGACCGTTCTGCCACAATAGCATTTAACACTACACCTTATAAGTAATTACAATCCATATTACTAGTATTTCTAACAGTCTTAGGATAAGGAAGACCCCTACCTTTAAATTCGCAATCCTAAAGTGGCTGAAAAGCGGTAAGGAAAACCTTATAATAATCAAGTTATAATGCCCCCTAATATGGGGTTTACAGGTATACAGACTACTATATAAAGCACGTAAGGCACAGTACAGAGCACAATATAAGGCACTTAGGGCTTGCAAAGGGCCACCCTTAAGATTACACGTAAATAGCGACTGAAAAAGACCTTCCTTAGGCCTTTATAAGGTAATATATTATGTCTATAACCCTTTATACGTTATCGATTATTAGTGTGGGAGATTAAGGCCTCCCCCAGCTCCGAGAGGGAGCCCTAACGTCGCCATACTCTAACTTTAGATCTAACTCCTAAGTCTATTACGGAGCCTGTGATTAAGGTAAGCCCTAAGTCAGAGCTAGAGCTGGAGCATTAGCCGCGTAGAACAGCTTTACGTAGCTACACACGCCTACAGCTTTCTTTACTTATAACTAAGGAGCTAGTTACTACTATTTAGTTAAGGAAGCGGGCTGCAACGGGTGTCCCCACTAATAAACAGGTGGGAGAATTGATTTTGGTCCCTGCAAGGCCCGTGAAGAAGACTAGGAGCGGCTGCACGGTCAAAGCTATAGAGAAAGTAATGGGCGTAGTGTAATAGTAGTGCGTAGTGAAGTGCGCAATGTAGTGGAAAAACGCGGAGTCTGGCTAGGGTTATAATAGTAATACTAGAATAGTTTTTAGGCCTTACAGCCTTGCGGCAATGCTGAGAATCATTCAGATCACAGTTTAGTATTAATAATTAGTGTGAGTTACTGTAAAAAAAGATCTTTTACTATTACAGTAATGGTGGAAGCCACGCAATTTATAGGGGGGTGCCCTCCCAGTAAAATGGCCTGTGCTTAGATGCCCCCTTAAAATTTGGGGGGTGCCCCCTTATCAGATGCCTAATAGTTCCACTACCTTCGATCAGGCTATCCACTGCACCACCTTCCACCCACGCTTGCCACGGCACGACCATAGCCTACGGCGACCTGTACTATATAACACTAAAGAAGGCCGGTATTATTAGTATAATTAAATATTTACAAGCTAACAGGATCCTTTTCAACAAATCCAATGTTTTTCACTACAATGGGGTTAGCTACGCCCGCGGATGCGCGTCAGAAAGGATGGCCGTGGCGTAATACTGATGCTATAATGGCTGTAGTTTAGCCTAATAGTGATATCATGATGATAATGCCGTGATGCCGAGGTGGCGTTGCGGTTCAGACATTATCCAGAACCCCATCTAGCTGTACACATATAACCCAAACCCTCTGGCGTAGCCAGAGGGTCAGAGATCAAGCAATACGATTACAGTTGCAACCATTAACTAGCAGTGCAGTGTTTCTGACATATTATTCTGCTTAGTTTAAAAAAACAGTCTATAATAATAATGTCACGATACGAAGAATGCATCGCATATACTATTACACCACAAAAAGTAAAACGTGCTGCGCAGTCGAAAGCCTGCACCGTATGCATCCTTAAGGGTCAGGTACGCGTGCACACAGCACCCACTACAGTGCCGTGACATATAAGTTGTTTAAAAAAAAATGGACACCTCGATTTAGGCGCAATGGCTTTAAAGGCGCTGGAAAAGGTAGAGAGTAATAATTTAAAATTCAAATATAATATATATGATTTATCAACATGTTAAGATTGTAGGTTTTTCTTTTCCTTTAGTTGGGGTAAAGGGAAGTGCGGCTAGGTGGTGGCAGGGGTCCCAAAACTGGGTCCTCGTAACTCCACCGCCATTTTAGACTCGTGGCAACTGTAGCCGGGGCAGCCCAGAACTGTGACCCCCTCGCTCAGTCTGGCTCAGTCTGGCTCAGGCTCAGGCGGCAACCGCTCAGTTCCGAGGGAAGGAAAGGGAAATTCATGGTGTCGATTTTAGGGTGGTGAACTAGCTGTTTCTTGCTCGTCGGGCATGAAGCGTCCGGCCAGGTTTCAGAAGCGTACGCCCGCTTCAGTGACACTGGTCTGGATTTGCGGCCGCCACGCTCTGCCGAGCCAGAGGCTTGCCCGAAAATCCTTAGCATCCTTCTTCTTCATCGGCTCGAACAGTTCGACCCGCAGCTTTCTTTCGGCCCGTGAGAGTTCCTTTGCAAAGGCTGAACCCGCCATCCTCATTGAGGCGCCTATGCCACTGGGAGAGAGGTGATGGAACTGGCCTCCAGTGTCCTCGACAAACGCGAGGACGGCGAGAAATACAACTGTGTTTCGAAGGTTTAAGGCGGCGCAGTCTGAAACCCACTCTTTGACCTGGAAATGGATGGGCCTCGGAACCCAGGGTCCGCAACGGTCAGGCTGGGGACCAGGTGCGATCAGATAGGGGAGGTCGAAATCCAGGGCCAGGGAAGGCAGTGGAAGGGAGGGATTTTGAGACAGAAAGTCATATCCAGGAATCTGTAGGTCAGGCTCGCAAAACTGGCCGATCTCTCGAGGGTCGATTCCCTCCGGTGCCAAGTATTCGTTAAAGCCAAAGTCTCGGCCAGCATCCCGAAGCAAGTGGAATCCAAACTCTGACTTGACTCAGTGAGGTCCGTCAGCTCTTGGATGTCGCGGGCAAGAGATGATTCCTGAACTGTTTTGTTCTCAAGTGATGGTCCGACATCTTGGAAAGAAACCGCCATCGTTCCCGGGCTCCCGTCTGCGCCTAGTTGGGGAGGTTGCGCGGTATTTCGTTGTCCATCCACGAGTGTTTGCGCATTAGGGGCGTCTGCTTTATGATAAGATATAGATAGTGTATGTAAAGGAGGAAAGACGATATGGCAGAGGATGGAAGACGAAGCAGTATTTATCTTTGGCAAATAGCCGAGGCGATAAAGCTTCCCCTCACCAGCAGAGTCATCTTCAATTACCAAAGTGAGTGAGTCCTCGCCATATGACTCCTGAGATTTGTGTTTGCCTCCCGAGGTAGGTTATCTGCAAAACATACATAACAACTAGTTTTGTTATACTTTGGGTGCTAGGTATGGCATCAGTATCTGTGGCCTTTTTTATATTTGTTTGAGGCTAGTCATTCACATTCTCACCACCACTGAAAGGGGAATGGAGGCCATTTTGTTGATGTCGAGGCTGGAGATGCTTCGGGGTGGCATGTCAACCCTGAGGGACGGCGGTAAACAATGGATCCTTGATTGAGGGAAAGCTTCTCCTGAATGCACGCTATTTTCCAACCAACCCTCCTCCGGCAAAGAATCTCAGCCTGCGACCGTGTATCCGTCGATGAGACTTCTTTCCGCCCACCTCTCACAGCTCAAGTGTGGCCAACTTGACCCTCATTGACCTACCTACCTAGGTACACATTCTAATTTCTTTACCTCTGTTAGGTGCGTAGACCGCGCCGAGTCGATGCTTCTAAAGCGCTCAAGACCGCAGCTAATGGGCGCGGGTCATAGCTCTGAACAGCAAGCGCGCAGGAGACCCAGTTGGCCAAGCTCCTTCTGCCCCAATCACTTTTGCCATGCGCACTAATTCAGAGAGCCTGATTTTCCGCGCTCGCCCCCATTCAGAATATTGCCTGCCAATGGGCAAGAACGAAATTCCGCTGTCACGCTCACGATTAATTTCGTCATTTTCTCCCTCCACCTGAATCGGTCTCGATGTATCCCCTCCGCTTTCTGTTTGTCATTTCGCCTCTTGACAGCAAACAGCACACAGCATACAGTAAAGAACAGACCGAGGGCTTCCAATACTACTGACAGCGCCAATCAAGGCCAACGTCGGGATTACGGTGACAATGTCTCACGACCATTCCTCAAGGCGACCACGTCGCGTTTGGATGCGTGGAGCCTGAGCTTCGTGGGCCAATCGGAAATCGAACTACAAAACCGGCAAGGCTAAGCGCGCAATGGGAATGAGACACATCGAAGATCGTCAGTCTCGACTAGTAATAACCTCTATCGCAGAGCCGGCCCTGGTTAAGCCGAGCTGGCTGTACGTGAGTGCCCGGGAACCCGTTGCCCCTTCGACATTTGAGCAACATCAGAGTGCAAACATCTTCCCGTCAGTCGCGACCGATGGCAACGACCACTCCCCAAAATGGTGCTTCAAAGGAGGGTTGCATTCTGCTTGTTTACATCCGGGGGTTCCTATATCCTTCTGTTAGACAGGGCGAGACATCACACAAGGTTACGTGAGGAAAAAGGGACAGAAGAACAGAAAAGGGGGCAAGGACGCAGGATCTTACCGGCAACCAAAACACCCAATCCGACCTCAGCAGACAAACGTCCAGGATCGAGCTTGTAGCATGCAATCAGCGAAGGTCGAAACCAAATTCGACTCTTGTCCCTTCAAGACGGCTCTCCATTTCACGACCCCTGGCGAAGGCAAAAGCGTCTCCGACCCGCTGATGCCACTCAAGCATCCTTTCCGAGAATTGTTGGACATGTGGAATATGACGAATGAGCAGCCCGCACCCTCTAGTGGGAAACACAAGCCGGGGCCGCTCGATGAGCTTGACTTGTGGCATTGGGTAAACTACACCAGGCAATTCCAGTCAACAATGCGGCGCGACGGGTTTTCGCCCTTTTAAGCTTGCCCATGAAACTCGGAGACGAAAAGCCCGTCAAGCTGACGACTGACTGCGACAGACCATACTACAAGTACACACCAGCCCAGTCCACCGAATGGGTACAGAACCAGACCTTGACTCTCCTTTGCCTCCAGTTGCTATTCTTGGTATCCAGGTATCCCCGAGCCACAACACCCTGGCTGCCCATCGCCACGACCTTGCACGGAGCCTGGTTGGGCAACAAGCTCGCAGAATGTCGCCGCCGGTTTTCACCCAAGACCGTACTCAAGTATTCTGCGGACCCCATCATATCCACAGATGGGCGACTCATCAGCCTCACAGGTATTGGCGTAGACCGCATCGAAGTCGTCGACCCAGGCCCCGATCTCACCATTGTCCCCCAGTGGGAAAACCCAAACAGCAAGCCAACGGCACAGGCCTTGGAAGGGCAGCGACAACAACTGACCCAACTCCTTCAAAAGTGGGAGCGCCTCACCCTCCAGCACAAACTGAGCCCCTACCCCGACAGGCGCGAGGCCTTCAGTCGTGCCGTGGCCGGCAACGGACTCAGAGACCATGCCCACTGGCTCTTGCACCTCCCTACCATGACAGATGACTCTCTATTTCATCACTGTGCGAGCCTCTACAGCGCCTTCACGGGATCGCAGAGCCTCGCAGAAATGTCCAAATCACTGAAAAAGATCGACCTGCAGCGCGTCGACATTTACGGTACGGCCGCCCTCCGAGCCATTCGCGCACGCACCTTTTCATCACCGAGAAAGGTTACATTAGTCTGGGGCCCCAGAGTGTCAAGAAGCGGGGGACTGGGTTGTTGTGCAAAGCGGAGGAAAGGTGCCGTACGTTTTGAGGGATGCCACAGCTAAGAAGGAGAGGGTCTCCACGTATGACATGTTTGCAGGCGATTGCTGCGTTGAAGGGATTATGTAGGGCGAATTTTTGAAGAGGCTAGAGGCCGAGTGGTATCGCGTCAGGACTTTTGATATATGCTAGAACTGCAAGGGGTCGAAGTTGAAGTTGCGCTAGCGACATTTAAGCTGAGAAAATGAACGGAAACTTGGCAATTCGTTTGTGGCTCCGAAAATTGTGAGCTGGATTGGCGAGGGCTCACGTCAGAGATTTCAAGTCTCCGACACTGATGGACACGTATTTCTTTGAGCGTAGGGCGTAGTAGACAGGGATTCGTGACGGAAGGAGGGCCAAGTCATTTTCCTCGAGCGGATGTCGAGGGCGAGTGATGGCCCTCAAGTAGGGGACCCTTCTCAACTCAGCGGCGAGCTGCTGCTCTTCGCATTCCTCACTAGTCCTGAGGTTATCGGAGTGGGCTTTGATTAGTTTTGACCGCTCTGTATCAGCCCATACTCTGATTTTGTGCGGGCTATTCACAGTGGATCTTGGTGGCACGTCGTCTGCCAGTTCGTAGTCCACTAGCGTATTTTGAAGCCCCCGGTTGGCCTTGTAGGTTCCTATATGGTTGTAGCGGTCAGCAAGCGGACATCGTGGTAATCCCAACAGTTATTCATACCCTTGAGGTCGACGATGACCTCGCCGTCGATGTATTCCGAGTCAACCGGCCGACCTTCGACCTCATCCGGCGTACCGATCGGTTCCGTGCTGCAAGTCCAACCTTGACACATCATATTCTTCTGCAACACGGCTGCTGTGAATAATTCACCTGTTGCCTTTGCCTCCTGGAGCAAGCTGCTCGGGTCCTCGGCAAACCGGAGTGGGTAGATCTCCAGCTCTCGGATATCCTTCTCGCCTTCATAGTGAAGAATTGTGAAAGTATGTTGCACCGCGCCGTAGCCCTCTCCGTCGAAGTCTAGGTGGTAACATACGACACGGAACGCCACCCCTCTTCCGCCGTCCCTGTCAAGGTGACGGAGAAATCCCCGGTGTTGCGGGAGCACTTGTGTCTCGGGCATTGGGAGCCTGGCTACCAATACCTTCCAGATTCCTGACCTTGACACAGCGGTCTCCCATGGCCCGTCCTGTCGGGTGAGTTTGAGCAGAGATCTTTCAGGGACGAAGATCAGGTCTCCGGGCTTGAAGAGATACCACAAGTCCTCGAAGAGAATCCCGGGCGTGTTGGTCCCGGTCGCTTCTCGGATCCGAGCGAGGTTGGGGAAAAGCCTTCGCTCGGCGAAGTCAAGATAGTGACGCAGGCCATCGATGGAGCGGGGTTGGCGTTTTTCAGACTCCATCTGTTTGAGTTGTTCCGTCAACTTCTCATGATAGCTGAGAAGGTCGGGAAATGGCCGCACAAATGTGCCTACTCAGGGAAGGCGTAGGGTTAGCTCAAATCCGGACTGGGGATGGGGTGGGATAAACAAACATGACAGGTTGCCCCAACTGTATCCAGCAACCTTGCTGAATACAGCGAGCAACTCTGGAGACTGGATTCGGACCATGTGGTCCCACTTCTGGCGGCCGTCTCCCGAGTTTCGGACTTGAGCGGATTCCGGCCGGGAGGGGCCGAGCCGGGCTGAGTGACGGCGGGAGGCGTGACGGTGGGGAAAGCGTTTTGCCTCTTCGGCGGCAACGTGCTCTTTAAGCTCCGTTCCAGCAACCAGAACCTGGATCGAGCAAACAGGTTCATCTGGGGCGAACCGATTGACAAAATGCTCCCAGTCACATTCCTCAACCCCCGGAATGGTTTCGTGGAGCTCATTTTCGTCGCAGCTAACATCTGTGTCCGAGTCGGAATCGGAATCGGAGTGGGGCTCGCGATGGCGCTTCAGCATTGCCAGCAACCCGCCGATGGGATGCAGGCGCACAGGAGGGTCACCGGTTTTGGTCATTCTGGTAGGGACCGCATCGCCCGGCGATCGGCTTTGCGGCGCGTTGGCGCTTTTTGACGCTGATTCAGACATGATGAGGAAGGCGCGGAGTTGGGAGAAAACGCTGCCGCCTGGCAAGCGAGGGGGATTTCAGCTTTGGGTGCTGTGGGCCCACGGCGAAGCACCTCAGCCACATTCATGCGGCAGGCACGTCAGTTGCACTGCAAAGGCAATTTCTGCCTGCTGCATGACAGTCACGTCACCGCGGCACTCGAGCCGCAAAATTCTTGACACTACAAATGTGCGCGACATCTTTCTTGTTCAATCTCGAACCTTCCAACTTCTTGATCTGACATGGAGCAGCTTCCAAACTTCACCACCACTCATCGACGCAATCCCAATGCTGACAACATTTCCACCTCCCGGGATAATAGGTGATGAGACGTCAAAGAAACTCGGTGATGGTATAATTGTAACCAGCACTCCGCCATAGGGCTACCGATTCGACTGAGAGTTCACTTTTAATCTGGCAATACCTTGCGTGGACTCAAAACTAAAAGCCGCTTATTTTATATGTTGTAATGCCTATGAACCGTAATATCAAATTAAAATATATTAGATAGGTTTTCTAACGCTGTAAGTTCTGTAAATAAATCATCAGTGAGTTAGATTAGCAGCCTTATCCATAAGCCTGTAGAACGTACATTAATTTGGAGGAGTCATAGCGAGATGCAGTCTGCCACAGCTACCGGAAACTCCCATCTAGCTAGAAAGTGACGTTGCTAACAAGGGTTAAGACTCTAGATTTACAGCCAGGGAATTGCTGCCGCCATCATCACCTAACTATTCTTCAATCAGTCAAGGTGTCCAAAATCCTGCGTTTAACGAACAGATACTCCCTAGCCATTACGTGACGTAACAGCTGGCCCGACACAGCACAACTCTAAGCCACAGCTTACGTGACGTACTGTGAATAAATGGTTTAGTTATACCGCTTGACGACAACGTGTCGGCATGCTTATTAGGAGTAGGCACTCCAATGGCGACTAAGTTTCCTAACTTCAATCAATGCTAAGCTGAGGAGATAAATAAAATTAAGTATATCAAGTCTGAAGTAGACCTTTTTCGTCAGTCTCTTAATTATCTGCCTTTTAAAAGATCTTAAGCGTTAAGTAATAAGCCTTATCTGTATAGCTACTAAATATTGGTGACTAAGGGCCTTGCAAATAACCTCGTAGTATTTAATGGGGTGGACCGCTAATAGGCAGGTGGAATGGGAGATAAGCCTATGGAATAGGGTGGCTTGATAATAGATTTGAGTGATGTTGGATTTATCCTCTATATTCCAGCTAGTGTTGTGAGGACACTAAGCCAAATTAGGAAGATAGGGGGGTTGTATTGCGTAGATGAGTCACGTGACTAAGTGGTATTCAAAGATGGAAAGAATTATAGTTGAATTGATGTGATGAAGGATGAAGAGAGGAATGCCCTTTTAGAGAGGGAGACTCTTCTTTATATATCTAGTTCTCCAGGTCCGCTTTCAACCCACTTTAAATAAGGTTTATTATTTAGATTTATTTCCGCCGTTATTACCGTTATGTCCAAGAGAAACGTGCCGTTAACCTTAATAAGAAAAACCTTATTATAAATCGAAATATAAGAAAAGCTTATATAAAGTAAAGTTATATGTAAGTTTTATACTTTATTTTTTAGCCCGAACACCCTCCGCTTATTTAAACCTTATTACAGTCAACACCCCTGTTTCTGCAAGGATTCCAGACCGGCAAACCGCTTGCATTTTGTGGGTGGCTTGCAGAAAAGGGGGCTCTAGAGGGCCCACTTTTCTTAATACTCCAACAATCGGTTCCAGGCTTGAAACCACTATAATCACATCAAATGTAGTAAAAATACAGGCTGTTTCCGGGGCCAACCAGTTATTCAAAGTCTTCTACTCACGTGAATCTACCACTGCTGCTTCTAACTTTTGCTTGATTCGTTGCAGGGGTGTTATTAGTTAGTAATAGTTGATTTTGATCTGAATGATTGATCTGAAGGATGGAAAAAAGACTGGTTTGAACTGGGCTTTTAAGGGCGAGAAAAGAAGGAATGATTGCCATTATTTGGCTGGTTTGGGAGCTGGTTTGCCTCTAAAACCACTGAAAAATACGGGGCATTCCACTGCTAAAATGGTCCAGAATTGCTGAAATGGCCCCCCCTTTGCGCAAGAATCTGGCCCTCAATTGCGGTTTGCAGACTTGCGTTTTCCAATAGTAATTGTTAATTTTTAGCCCCAGCTGCCCTGTGGGCAACTGCTTACAGCAGTTGCCCTCCACTGCTGCGTACCCTGCAGCCACGACTCGCACTGCGGATTCGAACCTTCTAAAAGGCTCTGGAATTCTTCTAGAGCCTCCCACAGCCTATAATAAGCCTTGAACTCTCCTGCATGTAGTCTTCTTCAAGCAAGCAACTCTACTCTTTCCAGTCATTATACAAGGCACTGCCTTCCAGATCCTCTTGTTTCCAGCGTTAATATTCGCCGTAACACCCTTATTTACAGTGGCACTGCCCTGTAATTCAGGCCTTCGTTTGCTTCCTACAGTGCCGTAGGCACTGTAGTACGGCTTGGACCAGTACGCACTTCTTCCTCTGAGCCACAGCTGCTGTACCACAGCCCTGTGAGTTCTTGAAGTTTAACAGTAATTAATTCGAACCGGAATGTAGCTTATGTTTTATGGGTAATTTGCAGAAAGAGAGGGTTGCGGAAACAGGGGTGTTGACTGTAGGGCTTAGGTTCAGCTATATTAAACCTTAAATTAAGGTTTACACAACTTCTGACCCTCTGGACTTCCTATCTAGAAATTCCAGAAATGGAATAATATTTTATATCTATAGGGTACGCAGTTGCAGCTGCAGGGTACGCAGTATAGTTATAGCTAATTGCTTATTAATGCTTTATAAGCTGTAGCTCAGTTTATGTTATATTAACTGCTATAGGGTATGCTTAGTTTATAGGCTTATTTAGTCTTATTTATAATTATAGCTTATAATTGCACTATTTTTATAACTAGAAGCTTTAGGTGTATTAGTTTATATTTAAAACTGTCATATAAGTGGGACTGATAGCCAGTCTTAAGGGGAAGTGTAACTTAAAGCGCTTGTAAAAGCTAACTCTGTTATTCTTTTAAGGCTTTATAATATTACTATAGCTGTTTTATATATAATAATATGTTCTCTGGCATATATTACTGTTAAAAAGGAGCTATTCCACGTAGGTCTTTAAACTAATTATACTTCCTTTAATTTATCATCTGATAATTTCAGTACCAAAAATTCTCATTTAAAGCCTAGTGACATTTTAGCCCTCTAATTAAATAAAGATAACCTAATCTACAGTTACGTTTCCTTTATTATTCTATGCTAAGCTCAGTTTTATACTAAGCACTATTACTAACTAGGTCTTGTTCCATACTAGGTATATATCTTTTTTTCTACGTTAATTACATTTATGTCCCTCTAATCGGAGGACTAGTAGTTTAGGAGTCGGCCTTCTAAGCCGACTGCGACTCTCTGTAGTTATGGCTCTTTTGGTGGTTTCTTCACTGTTACGTCACTATACCAGTTTAATATATACTGTTAGCACTACAATTACATGTTCTGCCTAATTGCTTTTATTAAGTATGTGAACAAGACATAGTGTAACTATAGTGATTTTGTACAGCTCCTTAAGGGTATGTACAAACGGCGGTTAGCTTAGGATGACAATAGATACTTATGTCTTATGCTGGTAACTGTAGCGGTTGGAGATAAGATTGTGCTAGCTAAAGGTAGCAGGGTGCTGCTTGTCTTGCGAAAATGACAAGGGGAAGATGCTCTTAATAGGTATTGGAACTTTGTTAGAAAGGCCTTTGTGGATGGTATTATAGATGGAGAGGTGTGGGTGGAGGAAAAGGCTGGTCCGATCAGGATTTGATAAGAAGAAATTAGATAATGTAATAGATTACTTCTAGTACACATGTTCTCTTGATGCCTTCTGGCAGAACATATAGTACAGCACTTGCATTTCTCATCCTATAATATCTGGCTAAACAAAAGAAAACTAAAACAAATCATGCTAAAACTGAAAGTATTGAGACCAGGAAACGTAAAATCCCAATCGCAAAGCGAGGAATACCTTCACCTCACAATACTCTGTGACCCGTTTCCCTAGTTCGCTCCTTACCCTATCTTAAATTCTGCTCGTCTTCTCCCTCCACTAAAATCCCACCCTGTTCACAGCCCTAACCCTCAAAAACAAGCCGGCGTCTGCGGAGCCGGCAACTCAATAGCCTTAAGCGTCAACTTATGGTACATAAGATTATACCAAGGCTCCCCTTCCCATAACGCTCAAGACACAAATTCAATCGGCGAAACCCACCCCGAGGCCTCACCCTTGATCAGCAGAGCATGTCTCGCATTGACCCTCGCAGCCTTTGCGTTGAGCTGCAACCAATGCTCCTCTCATCTGATGTTACGCACCACGGTTTAATCGGCCGACAGCGCGCAATTTCCCCTTCTAGCCTCGACTAGTCCGCCAGTCCGGTCAAAACAACGGTCACAGAGTGTCCCAGCTTAACCATGCGATGACTGAGATTCTGGCTCCCCCCTCACGATAAAACACGCCAGGAAAGATGATACCTGATGTGGAGCAGCCAGAGACCAAGGTAAGATTTTCGCCAATATCCATTCAAAATCTGGTACTCAGAGATCGTGGCACTTTCCTTTCTCACACTCTATTATCACATCTCATCTCTAGTTAACATATCCTTGTGCTTTGGAAAAGATGCATAAGTTGAAAATTGGAAGACGAGTGTAGTTCCATTCTCTCATAGCTAATTTGCCTCTAGGCACAATAACGAGAGATTCAGGATCCAGGACTAAAGGTATTTCTTCCATTCTCCCGGAAGTGGTGGTGTGAGCCGAAGGCGATGGAATTATTAGATTCTGATAGTGGCTACTAGTACGAACAAATACACGTCATCCGTAGGTGGCTCCCTGGGTCTTGTTGAAATTGGCAATTACTTTGGGGTTTTATATTATACGTTGCCAGCGTAAACACTCTGCCTTGATCGGGGGGGGGGGGTCGATATCTAGCAAGTAATCGGTCTAAACTGATAACCTTATTTTCGTGGCCTGTGCTCGTCGTAGTCAGATCCTCCGATTTGCCTCTTCGCAACGTGCGGAATTTGTGAGGATCTGCCGCGGGAAAAGTGCTAGGGTGTGTGGCTTTGGTATTTTGGAACCCCATGTCTTCCGGCCCCTCCCTCCCCTTGCCTGCGTGCGGTGGCGGCGACGCTTGGACCGCGGCGACCGGGAAGGATTTCACGGAGCCCAGCAGCACGGCCCTTGTTGCTGCCCTCGCTCCTTGCCTACACAGCAGTGAGGCCAGGCGCGGTGCGGAGGCGCCGCCTCCCTCGCCGGAATGTGGGGTCTTCATTGATGCGCTGTGTGCTGCATACATATCCCCTTTCCACTCCTAGCAAAATCGCTGGCCACAATTTGCGCCTCCACACAATGGCGTTCCGCAAGCAATTTTTGCGCGGCGGGGACAGGCCTCAAAAGCTCGTCCTCGGCGTCAGGGACACTCCATGTCTCAGCCGATTCCGCATTTGACAAAGGGCAAAACGTGCATAAACTCAAGGAATTCCCGCCAGTGTGAATCTGGGGGGAGAGATGGCTCCCTCCATCTCCAACTCATTTCTGGCTAGAAACTCGGTCTAGGATCGAGGATCGGCTCCTGCGAATATGGCCATGCTGCGCGGCCGCGCCGATGCGTCCGGATGGGTGCCACCACCGCCTGTCTCGGGCGAGCGGGTACCCCTGCTCAACCACCGCGGGCCACTACTTGGCTTGACTTTGTCGGTAACGGTAGGGCGGCCCCAGAAATTTCCCCTCTAAGACATCGCACTCATTTGTCTCTCTAGATATTTGCCTGGATCTGCTCGCTGCTGCGACTCTATACTCGCTTCTTCATCCTCCGCTCGCCCTGGTGGGATGACCTGTTCATCGTCCTCGCCCTCATCTTTACCACGGCCGGCTCTATCATCTTGTGCATCTTGCTGAACTATGGTATGGGTAAGCACCTGTTCGAGTTGACGCCTCCTCAAATCTACGACTTTATGAAGCTATTCTACTTTGGGTCCGTTACCTACCCACTGGCCCTGTCTTTCATCAAGTTGGCCCTGCTTTGCCAGTATCTCCGCATCTTCGAGATCGGCTCGCGCCACCGCCTTATCTGTAAGTGGCTTGCAGGTATCGTGACGACAGTTGGCCTATTTTTCTTTGCGGCCGCCGCCGTACCCTGTAATCCCGTGCAAACCTTTTGGGACATTACCGCCCAGCCGCGCAGCTGCTGGGGCTACGCGTCAGGCAACCCCAACGAAAGCCTAGGCTTCTACGTCAGCCAGTCCGTCACCACGGCCATTCTAGACCTGGCCGTCTTCTCGTTACCCCTTCACCTCTTCTTTCGGGTTGACACGCCACGCAACACGCGCATCGCCTTGTTCTGTCTGCTCGCCCTGGGTCTTCTGTAAGGACCTTCTCAGCACTACATGTACTGTCCCACCCTCCCGCTATATGCTAATTAAATCTCTGTGTGCTAGTGTCGCCCTGTGCACCCTCTGTCGCCTTATCTACTCGTTCGCACCGACGCTCCAAGCCTTGTGGGATCTTAGCTGGAACGGCCCGACTCCCATAGCACTTGCCGCCATCGAGATCAACCTGGCCTGCGTGTGCGCCGCGCTACCCGTCTTCTGGCCGGTTCTCTGCAACACATGGGGCCGCATCTTTGTCACCTACGAATTCCACGTAACGCGCGAAGACGGCGTATTTATACAGCGCAATAAAACCCTCCGCCACCAAAAGCCGGATGCCACCACCCTGCAGCTGCACTTCCACAGTCAGCTTGAGGCGCAGCTCCAACTCACCAAACCACCTCTGGCTCAGCGCCGCTCGTCTGAGACTTCAGACCGTGAGAGCCGCCATCGTCAGAAGAGCAGCCGGAGCGCGAATAGCAGCAAGGCAGAGGTGGAAGAGTTGGAAGCTGGTGAACAGCCCGAGTGGGACCCATATGTTGGCGATGCCAACACAGGGCTCGGGGATTACGAGACCACCGTGCAGTCGCCGGCCAGGCCACCTTCGCCTTTGCTCAAAGGGAATGCGAATGGCCCGTCGCTCCTAGCCAGGTTGTATCGGACGTGGCTGGCGTCGGAAAGGTTCCACCCCGTGGATGATAGTATAGACATGGAAAATGTGGAAGCTAGGACATGAATCAATAAGAATGCTGCAAAATTAACTATAGCTGATCTACCCGGTATAGCCCTGGGGCTTCATCTCTTGATATCTCCCCGTCTATCTCAAGTCTTGTAGCGCTGGTACGGAAACACGTGTCCGTTATTATTACTCTGTTGCTTGGTGACATGGCTTGAGCGGGAAGACTACCGATGAGGAAACGAGCGAGGTCATTGCTTTATTCCCCTGCGCGCTGTGCCAAGATGCCAAATCTCAGCCGCCAGAACAGACCGACCACATAGCGAATATCAAGCCGCGGCAGATGGCTATAGTGGCATTTTATAGCCCAGGAACTGAAGCGAACTTGGAAGAGTCTTTCGCAATTTAATCAGAATTTGATTACAATATTGCGATGACTTTATAGTGTAGCTCTTGACGTTAATACCGATATTATAGCAGCACACTAACAGCGCCCACTCACCACGGTAAATAAAACAGCAACCCCCACCCCTACCAAGCCTCATCGACGCCAAGAGTAATATCGCACCTGCAGCCCTTTAGGTACGGAAAGAAGGTAGTCCGTATTTCCATCATGTTGCTAGTCATAGCTTTAGTCAACCTAGTGTCAGAAATGAAGGGGTGAAGGGGCCCTAGCCATCTAGTCAGCGGAGCTGACTTGATGCCTTGCACTGCCAGAGCGCCAGTGAGCCTCAGTCACTACAGTGACGAAGTCTGAACCCTGCAGAATAGTCTATAAAGAAGGCTCTGGCTGGAAGCCTGAGCCACAAGACAGAGATCAGCATACCTAAGCAATTCAATCAAGCAATTGCAACCCCATCAATTCCACCGAATCCAGTGTGCCGTGCTTCTGACAAAAGGGGCTATCTAATGTATTCTACACCACCGTGTGCGCAGTTGAGGCTCCTACATGTCTCCCTTTACTGCAACCTAATGGTTAACTTTAGGCTTTTTGGCTTTCCGGTCCATGAGCAATCTAAAAGTCCGGACTTACCACTTCATACTACTTCCAAAAGGCCCCGCTTTACAGAGGTTTCAGGTAATCTTGAGGAGTCACGCCACACCTTTGTCTCCTGATGATATTAGTCTAACAAGAAAGCATTGAGAGACTGTAGAAAATCGCTAAGCATCTATTTCTGCACGGACCATTCCAGCTTTTGCGCCCAGATTATTTGGCAACAGCTTACCAGGGTGCACGGGCCTCTTTTTGCCACAATTTTTGAACCGAAGAGGTTCAGTCACGGGACTCCGCGTCGAGCTCGCGTCGGGATAATTTCGCCCCGCGCGTCGTAATCTCTGCAGGTTGGCGCCCTTCCTCGGCTGTGTTTGGTTACATCCCTCCACCCCATCTAATCTATTACCCTGTATTAATGTCTGTGCAATGGTCCGAGAGGCTTCTCTGCATTGCAGACAACGCATTCATGGCTGTAGCGTGAGTGTGTCCAGGCAGTTGGCGTTCGGGAATGAAGACGCAACCATTCATTGCAGAATGCACCTAGGCAACCATGGTGAGTTGGCTGGGATGTAAAGGCCTTCTGACAGTTCAGCTACCAGCTATCCTACGTTTTCGGCGTTGGAAGGTACGATTTTCTCGATCGGTGTGGAGCCCAGACCACTGATTGGTGTCTGGATTTCATCACTGTCCACCACCTTGCTTCCACTGCTACCAGCCGCCCATCATGCATTCCTAGCGGCCCTTCGGAAACCTCGCTCTCATGACATGAGCGATTTCGGGCTAATCCCAACTCAGGTGCCGTTCTAGGGGGTCTTTCCCCCCAGTAACTTTTTTCTTTGGTTTCCCTTTTCTTGTCTCGAGCGTCTCTTGCGTTCCTCATGTACAATACCTCGCGGGATCTGTGGCACGCACAACATCCGGCGCCATAATACCTGTCGCCTAAAAGCGTCCAGTGGCGTCATTCCAGAGCTCAGGCTCCAGACGTGTCGACCGCCCCCCCGTTCGCAACCCGCCGCCACACCACCTCAGGGAAAGCCATCAACCGCCCCATTCCCCCGCTCGTCGCGCCCTCCTCGTCTCACACATTGCCAAAGAGAGATCCCGCACGTCATAGTGTGCCACCTTTCTCGGCCACACGGACGGCCTATCAGGTATTTTAATCCAGTTAGGTCATGGAGCCGGGTCTGGCATTACAACAGCACTCTCGCAGGGTCTCGACCTGCAGCGTCATTGGATAACACTTGATGCAGCGAAGCACGCAATGCCGTCCAGTTAACCCCCAAGAAAGTCAGCGGCGGCCCGAATAGCACATTTGCCAGGGGTTGTAGTGGCATGTAGACTTGGGCTTCCGCTTTGGGGCTACGCTGTGCATGAGGCACAGGCTCGCGCATCACCGCTCGACTGGGGCACGAAAAACTCTGGACTTGAAAAGTAGGACGCCGGGTGCAACCTTTCTAGAATGGTGTGCCATACATGATGCACTACAGCAGCGTCTCGATGGCGAAGGAGACGATATTTGGGAGCATTTAAGACGGCGCCGAAGAGGTCATGACACCTTAGCAAGTGCTCCGTGGCAGCCTCCAAAATCAAGACGGGCAGCTAAGAGCAACCAATCCTCACTGCAGTGATCAGATCGCTTCCGCAGTGCGGCACATGCAGCATGGCCAAAGAGAAACATTGAAGAGCTAGCCGCCAAGAAATGAAGAGCGCTGTGCTGGCAACCCACCTGAACCGGGGCGAGAGTTTACGTGGGTGTGTGCAGTTCGGGAGTACTGAGACGGTACCTTCGAGTACGACATTGGTGCCCAGAACCGGTCATAATTTTCCTCAATCCACCTGAATCCGGCTAGGTACCACCAAAGTCGATTCCTGTACTATGTGCATCGCACTCCATGTCCCCAGGTGAGACCTCGCCCACGGTCCACCCCCACTCCCACCCCCCTTTAATTGGAGAGGTTCTCAGGGCACTGGCTCGCCCTTCAGCACCTCCTCGCCCAATTGCAGCCGCACAACCTTCCACTCAAATGACGGTACAAATTCCAGGGGTCGGTGGCTGAACAGAAGCAGCGGAGTTTGCCCATTGTCTGGCCATCGCCCCAGGTGACCAGGAACTCCCACACCGGATACACGGCTTGCAAGCTCACTGACTCATGAGCGAGCACTTCTACTTGAAACGTCAGCCGGCGCCTTTTTGTTCATGCAGGCTGCTGCGCGGCGCAAGATGGATTCGCTACCGTGTTTGCTCGCAAAGTGTGTGGTTACCCAGCTTCCCATGCCTGATAACAATGAGTTGTCTGTTGTTTCGTCAGTTCTGCGACACCTTGAGGACAGACTGGCGTGTAAGGCATATTGCGGACCCATTTTTGTGGATGTTGTGTAGTGGCGGCGATGCGACACGATTCGGCGGCCGCGTCGGCGTTGCACGTATGTACGCGGTCTCCTAAACGTGGACTCTGGAAAAGCCGGCGGGGAAAATATCTGGTCAAGACCGAGCTCACCTTGGATCAAAGAATCAGAAACCCTCCGCTTCTTGTAGTCCAAAACGGGGGCGGAGAGAAGGCATTCGGGGGAAAAGGAAAAGGAAAGTTTCTCAGGAGCCCGCCCCCGATCGCCACTCGAACCGGGGCAGACCGGAATCTCTGGGGTTGAGAGCGAGCTCATCTCCACTGCGGCCGATTGGCCGTCATAGTGGACGGGGCGTAACCACCGGACATCACATCCGAGTCCGTGTGGAGTGGCAGGTAGACCCGAACGCGTTCAGTAGATCTCGGAGCTTGGGTGCTCGACAGGATATGCCTAAAACACTATCGGTGGCAAACCCAAACTCCCCGGCACCATCATGAGATCAGAAAACATGGTTTAGCGTTCGGATACCAGTTGAAGGCATGCAGACGAGTGACATCCAGTGGGAGAAGGAGGCGCGGGCTGTGCTGTACTGATTTGGGGGTTCATGCAGAGACTCCCCATGTTTGTTCTGCAGCTGGGCAATGGCCTGTCAGAACCAAGGAATGGGCACTCTCGAACTAGTAGGCCAACGGGGCTCGTCGCTGTCCTAGGTTGCCCATCGGTGCAACAGTCTGCATGAATATGAATGCTGACGGGAGCCGAGCACCCGCATCGACCAAAGTTGGATGCTTGTGCTGGGATTTCTGGTGACGGGAGCGACGGGGAATGATCACTACCAGAAGGTGCTAGGAAACTGCGGCCAGGCGGCACAATACTTCTACGCAATACCGCAGGCAAGCAGGTGAATCATGGTGCGGAGGGAGCGCGTGGTGGACTGGTCACCAAATTCCAAAGCTCTCCTCTCCACTTTTGCTGTATTCACGTCGTAGGGTGCCCGGAGAAACAGTAGCCGAAGGCTGGTGAGGCAGCCCACCCACAGGTCTGCCGCATTCTCGCCTTCCTTTCCGATGCGCCGAAAATTGGTCCCCATTTCTCGGGCTCTCGGGCAATTACCCTGAAAGTCCGTGTTGTCAACACAGCCAACCAGCCTGGCTCCAATGTTTTATTCCCTGAAGTACCCCATCCGCCTCTTTTCCTCCTTCGTTTGTCCTTTTGCTTTTCTTTGGTTTCTTTTTCGTCTCTGGTTGCGCTATTGGGTTGTCGGGCCATGCGTCGTCCTCCACCAAAGGCCCCCATTCTGTCGGGGCTCGCCCTCGCTCCCCAAAGAGACACGACAACCCTCTGCGCAAAGTCTGTCACCTCCATCCCTCTCCCATCTAACACCTAGTCCTGAGAATTGTCGCTCGTGTCGCTCGGGGGGATCGGCCGCCTCTTCTTGTCGACAGCCCGCTCTGTATGTCCAGAGGGCAACCGGCTTGCCATCGATTTGGACCTGGTATCTCACGAAAGCTTCCCTACCTGTCCTAAATCCCACCTACCTCCCGATTAGCTACCACTAGCCCGAGTCGATCGATCATTGTTCCGAGTACTCTTTGCCGACGTCGACACCTAGCCGTCAACCCTTCATTCCTCCTTCATTGCTCTCTACGGGCCGATCGTCACCGAGTTTCACTTCCGCAATGGCACCGTTTGTCAAGACGATGGTAACCGCTTGCTGAGCAGTGCCGTACAATACGAAAGGGTCGGAGGAAGCAATGCCGGCCCGCGTAGCCTCGACGGGGGCCGAGAGATTTAGACTCCAGCAGATCTAAAGACTTGCCACATGGCCGTGTGTGGTCCACATGCGAATCGTCGCAGAGAACGGAGAGAGGAAGTCCGAGTCGGACCCGTCGGTCCTCGGCTCTCCGGGACGGTGACGCCGACGAAAAGAAGATCCAGCTGGACAGGTGCATCGGACTCTGCATCGCGCTTTTCTTCTTTGCCTCGCAAACGGAAAGACAGTCGCTTCTAGCGAGGGGCTGTAGATTGCCGGCGTAGGGGTTTGTGGACGCTGGATCGGACGGCGACGTGTGGTGTGTGTCGATTGTGGCGTTGCAGCCTTCACGGCTTCTCGAGACCTTTGCTGTCGTCTCGGGCGCATGGTCGTTTCGTCGATGCAAGCAACATGGATGGAAGACACAGGACGAGCTTTGAAGATACCCATTAGCCGGGAGCTGCCTTCCGACTCCGGGCAAACGAGAACTATGCTGGGACGCATCACATCAAAAAGAGAGATACCCTTGCTGAGGACGAGAATTAGTTGGCATACTGCCCAAGATACCTATAGATAGGTACTGAACGGAAGTTGTCATTACTATATTGTAGCGGTGGCCAACAAAGGACCCCTCTCTCCCCCTCTTACATGTACTCACAAGTCAATCGCACGCCTCCCGCCATTTCTCAAGACAGCAAGCAGCTTTCTGACCTCGTAGATCTCCGCTTCCAAAGACGGCGATGAAGATACATTTTGCGCCCTCAAGTGCTGAGCGTCGAGTCCTATGGCTGAAATCACCCAGTCTTTGAGAGAGAGATCCTCAAACCCGTGGTGGGGACCGAGAAGAGCGCGGGTATGCTTATGCATATCATCTTTGTCGATGATTTTGAGCACCAAGGCCTCAATGGAACCCATGTCTGTCTCCGTTTCGAGCTCATAGGGGGGACGCTGCGGAGTTTCGGCGCCTGGTTCAAGGACGATCTACTTTACTCAAGAGGATTCGAAAAACGTTGACCAGTTTGACATTGCTTTGGGTGATTGGGGTGTCTCGGGCTGGGCTACGAAGCACCTCACCGAGCTCATCCAGCCTGTTGCGCTCTGGGCCCTAGAGATTCTGATCGGGGCCCCGTGGGACGCTACGGCTGACTGGTGGACCCTTGGCGCCCCTATTGCTTGAACTCTATCCCGCAGTGCGCGGCCGGAGAAGAGTAGCTACGGGAGAGACGGTGGATGGGCGTTTAGTTCTGTTTCCCAAGGGGGGTAGCTGTCGATGAACAGGTGGCAAGAAGATAATTGTGTCTGTCTGTCTGTCTGTCTGTATGTCTGTGTCTTCTGTTTGCCTGTCTGTTATTTTGTTTGTGCAGCTGCGTTCGATTTCAGCCAATGGCGCAATTGTAAACACAACCCCCCGCTTGAGGCTCCAGTCATGTGATCTATCACGTGATACCCCCCGACATCGCCCAGATGACTCTCAAATAGCTCTCAAGCTTTTATTGCAGCAAATCCTTACCGTACACTCCATATACTTTCTATCTTCCCTGCGCTATGTTGACGATATGAAGACACCATCTTTAAGTGTGCGGAATAGCATCCCAGGATGGGTGTTTGCAATGTGATCCAGAGGCGAGCCTGAGAAGTAATGTAACTGTTTTGGAGTGAATGTTTTCCTGCCGCACTGTGTGTGGGGCAAAGTGGGCCTATCCTCATGCTCGTCCGCTACAAAGCCTGAAGTTCGCGACTGAGCAGTTCAAACACACTCGCGACTACACAGCGTGCAAAAGCTCACGTACGTTATTCGCAACAAGACCACGTACGCGACTAAGCAGCGTGCACAAGAAAAAATAACCCCCCCCTCTCGCCCAAAATGGCAGACCCTCTTTACCTCACAACTGTATTCTGCCACCATCAACCACCCACCATAGAGGAGCAGATACTTCAGGGTTTTACCGAATGTAAGTTGCTTCCCTCCATCCCGAGCTCAATAGGAAGAATGGGGGTGACGCTGCTGCTAATAATGACCTTTAGTCGCCCTTGCCATTCTGCTCGACGATCTGCGCGACGATCCGCGGGACGACGAATTCCCCCCAGTCTCCGGCAGCGTCAATGATTCGTCGTACTCCCTTACCATTCGCACCACGGCAAATGGGGCATTGGACCTTCGCGTCCGGGATGGCGACCTTGATCCACAGCTTCTTGACCAAGCCGTATTGACAGCCCGTGTCGCCGCAGAAGCGAAAGCCCTCGAGGCCAAGTCGAGAGCCGTCGAGGCCACGTCGAGAGCGATTCGCAACATCGTGGTTCCGATTCTAGTTCTGGCCGTGGGTGCCTTCGTGGTGCTCCGGTGCCAGCCGTAACTCTGCAACCCCCATGTATGAGCCCATCAATCTCCTTCCGCCACGCGCTTGATGACACGGAGGCTAACCTGGTTCTTAGGCTCGGTGTAAACGATGGAGGTCCCGCGAAAGCAGCGGATCCAGAGAGGCAATGAAGTAATGGTGGAGTAGGACTGGAGGAGAGATAACACTGTCCTGATCGTGTTCACTTAGAACGTGATAGTACATCTCCGTGATAGCAAATACAAATCCCATCTCATATAATAATGATATCATGCCGACTGGGAACGCTTGCTGATGATTGTTTATTTGCTCCCTCCCGTCTCCTAGAATTGGGGTACCATATCATACCTCAAGTTTACTAAAAAGAAAAAAAAAGAGAAATTTATCTCGCTCACTTAGTATGGTCAACAGACACATCTGGAAACAAGGTTATTAACTTCACTAAGATGATAGATAATGTAAAGACTCCAGATACGCAATTTCATGATAGTACTCTGCCAAAACAACTAGATAATCCTCCCCCCAAAGTGAACAGACAGGGAGGCTCACTGAAGACTCCTCACAAACGAGGCGTCGCCAGCCCCTGCACAACGAGGAACAAAAAAAGACGATAATAGCGAGGGTGAAAGGATCTAAATCAGATGGCACCTCAAGTTTTCCAAGCTGATCCCTTACAACTGCTGCGATCAAGATTTCAGGAAGATGACATCTTGGAGTCAGTTACGCGTTGGCTGTCTATTAATTAGTAGATACATGTATGTTGTTACCGTGTTGAGTGTTAAGGTGGACACGTACTGCATGGGATGCAAGTGCCTGATGGTGCGTGTGAAGGTTCTCGCGGCGTAATCATTCATCATTGGCGACAGTGGCCCTGAGCCTTTCATTTCCCAAGTCACCCCTTCAGCAGTCCGCTCTCCGAAAATATGGAGGTGAACCAAATCCGCAAGTCTCTGCTGACGCGAGGGTTCCGGTTTGTGCTGGAACACGTGAAAGTCCCAGGTCTGAAGGTTGGGGAATAGCCGTGGCATGAGAAAAGCAACATACGCTGCCACGTAATCTGGGTGGCATTGCTTCGCCTTCAGCGTCGCCATTGGCCAGACGTGAAGCCCTCGAAAATTGTCCATTGGGGGGAGCAGATTTGGAGCGGCGGTTGTAAGTTCCGGTCGTTTCGTCAGTGTATCCAGCAATACCAGAATCTTTTCCAACACTGGCCAGTGAAATCGACTCAAACACCCGAAGTGCGTTTCGCGTAATCCCAACATGCAGCCGCTGCACAGCCCCAAGGCCCTTTTCGCTCAAGGCGGGAGGGTGCCTTCCCGCAACGACCAAGTTGGGCGCGGATCAGGCACCGTTGCGGGATAAACTGTGCTTCTTTCAATAATCATCAATCCGACGATTTTCACCACGAAGACCTCCTATTAAAAGCCCAGTGACATTCTGGCCCTTCAATCGAAGGAAGATAACCTAATCCACAGTTACGTTTCCTTTATTATTCTATACTAGGCACCGTTCCATGCTAGGCACCGTTCCATGCTAGGCACCGTTCCATGCTAGGCACCGTCACATAATAGGTTTTGTTCCATACTAGGTACGTATCTGTTTTTCTACGTTAGTTGCATTTGTGTCCCTCTGATTGGAGGAATAGTAGTCTGGGAGTCGGCCTTTCAGGCCAACTGCGACATTCTGTAGGTATAGTTCTCTTTGTAGTTTCTTCCCTGTTGCGCCATCGCACCAGTTCAATACCCTAAGTTTAGTAACTATTTCTTATAATACTTCTATTATTAAGGAGCGAAATAGTAACGTTAGGATAACTAACAGTCAACACGTTACGCTATCCCTAACCCCTTTCCTTTATATACTGTTATACTTCCACTTTCTACCCTTAAATACTATTATTTCCCTACTCCCTTTCTATAACACAATTAGTTTATATTAATAAACGTTATATCTGCAGTAAGCTGTTTACTAAAGAACTAAAATTCAACTTAGATATATTAAAGTTACGCTTTAAGAACTAAAGGTAGTTGTAGTAAGTCTGTTAATGGTAGTTACATGTATCGGCAAAGGAAAACGGTAGTCCTTAACGGTGGACTGGTGTCCTAAATTAAGTCCGTAACTCACATCTTATTTTAGATTATGGTAACTATAGCCAAGCTAAAGATCGCTCCCCCAAACTCACCTCGGCTCAGGGAGGTGCTCGCTGTGCCTCACCTTCGGCTCAGGCTCTGCGACTAATCCGGACTTGGCCAGGAAATGTTGTGGGGAGTGACTATAAAGGTAGGAAGTCGCCCACGCGTGAATATATATCCTGGATCTGGAGCTGCGGCACAGCATGATGGCCAAGATGCCTAGGCAATCAGTTAATATAGAGAAAACTGCCTTGTTGGCAGAACCCAGGATCAATCTTGGGTGTTACCAGCGCAATGGTTCGAATTAGCCAACCGCGCTTTGTGCCACCAACATCTGATCGTGATTGGTGATGGAACGAGAAATGAGACAAAAGCTCCTGCCTGCTCTGGCTGCCCAGAATACTGCCCTTCAAGTGGGCCCAAACGTCATTCCAACATGTTGTTCTTTCCTTGTCTTACACCAGCCATCTAGGCACTGGCAGAAGCAGGTACTCCAACCAATTGATCACCAGGACTCTCCGCCATCATTCGCCATAATCCAAGACTCAGCAATCGACGCCAACTCGTCCTCATCTTCCCCTTCAGACCACCCCTCAACCGGCACCCATCCTTGAGCCTCCAACTCCTGGAACAGCTCATCCCAAGAGTCACCCTCATTCTCCCCAATAACAACCGCCGGTTGCACAAGCTCCCTCTCATCCAGCGCATCTACATTATTCCCCTTCGCTCCAGGGGAGCCCTTCCGCCCCTTCCTCCTCAACGGAATAACCCTCACCGAGTAGACAGGTTCATCATGCACAATCCCTCCCACCGACAAATCCTCCTCACTCGCTGCGATCGCCCTCCGCAGATCATCCAACTCCTTGTTCTCTCGACTAATAACAGACACCCCCCTATCCATCGCCCGGTTGCCCCCCCTCCACGCATCCGACGGCAACACATCCCCCGCCGCCGCGAGCTCCCTCCCGCTCTCAACAGGATCATCCCTCAGCTTCAACAAAACCTCCTTCTCCTTCTCCCTCTCCTTCCCGTCCCCCTCCTCCTCCTTCCAAGCCGCGTCCCTCCCCCTCCTATCCCGCTCCATCTCCAAAACCCACCTCCCCTGCGCATCCAACCCCCACTTAACCCCCCCATCCCTCACCCTAGACATCACCGTCCTCTCCAGCCGCCTCATCATCCTCCCTTTCTTCGTCCCCTCCGCCTCCCCACTACGAGCAGGCCCAACGCCCGCCCATAGGTACGCGCCCTCCCGAAGCGGAATCTTCCGCTGCGGCAGCGTCAGGTCGCGCCACAGCCCGCCGCTGTTGGGGTGGTGCCAGTCGAACTGGGCGGCGAGGTCGGCGAGGCGGTCGGGTCGGTAGGCCCAGTACCCGTTTGTGAGGCGCATGCGGATGATGTACCCCGTGTCGGGGCGGTCGGGGGGGTGTGAGGGCGTGTGGTGGCGCATCCAGCGCGGGGTGGGTGCTGAGTTGATGGGCTGGCCGTGGGTGTTGACAAGGTGTTTGGGCATGATGGGTGTCTTGGTGTGGTGTCTAATTTGGGGTTTGGCGGGTGATGTTCTGTTTTGTGAAAGGTGCTCTGATGCTGGGGTTGTGTGACAGTTGCGTCCCAGGCAGATCGAGGGTGATGCACACTCTGGTGATTCTCGTGCAGTTTTGCTTTCAGTCAATCAGTGGGCCAGAAATATCAATCTGGGAGACGGGCGGGTTTTATCCAGACCACGAGCGTCAAACAATTTGTTGTGTGCGGCGCATGCAAGTGAGCTGTGTCAGGGGTATGCCGGGCTGAGTCACTCGCCGGAGGCCGTTGAAGAGTCAAGGCTCAGCCCCTGTCAGCCACCAACACCGATCCCGCCCTCAGATTGGCGAGTACCTTGGCGTATGCATGAGGGGATCATTGTAGTAGTGGGAAAGAGGGTGTCACATTGTTCTGTCTGGCGATGTCGCGGACGAGCGCGCAAGACAGGGAGATGGTTCTGACTCTGGTCGAGTGGCAAATGAGAGCGTAAACGTGCAAGCATAAAACCAGACACTGTCGGAGGTTCGTTCCTTCAAGTGGTGGTTAACCTAAGACGCTTGTTTCGGCAAAATTATCTGGGCCAAGAACAACCCACCTAAAATGGCTGTGGAGTGCCGAGGGTTCAATGGCCATTCCATCAGTGTTGGGTGCGCCTTCTTTGTCTTACACTTCCAATCTTCGCATCGCCGTAAGATTCGGATCAAAGCAACCTAGAGCCATAAATCGCTTGAAACAAACAGTCGGGTGCTGTCCCATTTTAGTCCATCCGACAACCGACTAGGTCGCCATAGTCCACTTCCCCGTGTCCCGCCAAAACTGCCTGTGTTCATGTAGCGCTCAGTTAGCCCCGAAAGAGCAACCGTTCAATCGACGGCGCTTGGCCGGCTCCCGCCCGGGTCACCAGCGCCAGGAACCGCACCCTAGACGGTCCAACAGTAGGTGAGTTCAATGCATCAGAGTTTGACCGACTCCAAACAAAAATATTCTCCCCGCTTAATACAATTGGCAAACGAGATCAAAGCAAATCGACGACATTCAAAAGCCTCGCATTTCTCTCCCCATCCACGATGGAATCATGCCCACATCGCACGACAACATCTCCCTTAAAGCAAAACCAACAACTATCATGGGAATCACCACCACCCTCAACCAGCCCACAGGCAAACCCTCCCACCTGAACCGACCTCCCACCTCCCCCTCCCAACTCTCCCTCTCCCACGCCATCCTCCTCTCCATCCTCACCTACCTCGTCGTCACCCCCCCAAACCCCAACACCGCCAACGACACCCCCTCCACCGGCGATTTCGTCCGCCGCTACGGCTTCACGGGCCACGTCTTCTCAATCCGCCTCGGCCCCCTCCTCTTCCTCGCCCTAGGAGTCTACAGCTCCGCCCTGGCGTACTACCACCCTTACATCCCCCCCACACTCCTCCGCCACGGCGCCGCAAACGGGTTTAATCCCGGGCTGGTCACCTGGTCGTATCGCACGGCAATCCCTTTGGTCTTCCTGCTTGGGGTGGGGATCCCGCTCCGTCTTGCAGCGTTCTCGCACCTGGGGGAGAACTTTACCTTTGGGCTGGCGGAGCCGGATAGGCTGGTGACGGGGGGGGTTTATCGGTGGGTGCAGCACCCGAGTTATACGGGGTTGGTAGTCACGGTGGTTGCGCACGCGGTGTCGACGTATCGGGTGGATGGGGCGGTGAGCTGTTTGGTTGCGCCGAGGTGGTTTGGGGTTTTTAGGAGGGTGGAGAGGCTGGTGGTGAGTGTGATTCCTCCTTCTCCACGGACGAAAGATATCCTGAAATGGGGAGTGAATGCTGATATTTGGAACAGGTTCCGATTTGGGTGGCGTTGGTGGTGTTGATTGTTGCGATGAGGGTGCCGGAGGAGGAGGCGATGATGAGGGAGACGTTTGGGGAGACGTGGGAGGCTTGGCATGCGCAGACGGCGAGGTTTGTTCCGGGAGTGTTTTAAGGAGTCGGAGTGAAAAGGGGTGAGGGGGTTGATGGACTTGGGCTGTCACGAGAGGTGTGTGCCCGTTGTAAGAGGCGGTAAGGGGCCGAGGGGGCGTGTTGGATGTGAATGCAAAGCAGGGTAGGGAGGGTTGTTTTCCGACTCGATCCGGTTCTATTGAAGTCATGGCGGACCTGCCTCAGCCATAGCCGGGGAGGTAACCTAGGAGCTTGAATAGGACGTTGACAAATTTCATTTGTTTTAGTCTGGTGGTAGACCTTCCATTTTTCGGTTAAGCTAGGGGGACAAAAAGGGGTTCATCAAGCTAAGAAAAGGATTGAGAGAGACTGAAGCTCAAAGCTCAAAGCTACACACTCGGACAACCATGTTGGCGTGTGAGGATCAAGTACCTTTATACGCCAGTTGAGCGGCGGTTGTCAACGGGTGTTTTGGAAAGCTCAAGGTTGCCAAGAGTTCTGGGCCGCACCCAAGCCGCAGCAATCGATTATGTCCAGTGTCTGATGAGATCCAGCCTGATATTTTACCGAGCGGCACATGGCACTCGTCCGTTTGCGCTACCTCTTCTTCCTCGCCAACCTGCCACCAACAACAACAACCACAAACTCCACCAACAAAACCAGCTTCACCCCTAACCCTCTCCTCCGCGGCGCCTTTCCCTGTCTCTACCCCAACCCCAAGCGCATGCACCCCGCCTAGCAAGCATCGCTCGGCATCGTCCCTGGTGACGCAGGTTTCGTCGCCGCAGGCGAACACAACTTCGGGGATCTGGACCGGGACGAAATCCTCCCCATGGCGGACACGCGATTCAACGGGGCGCGCAACCTGGCTTTTATCAGGACCAATGCGAGCTGGCGACGCATGTTGGTTTCCCAGCCGCCACCGAAAAAGGTGGTGCGTGTGGATAGGGGGCTGGGGAATCATGGCGGTTCCAAACGGTGTTTATTGTTAATATGTTATCTTTTTATAAGTGGGAAGGTAGTAGTACGTGTGGAGACAAACGTGTGTTAGTACGGAGTAAAGAGGTCGGACTCCAGGGGATTGGGGGCACATGGAATCGGGACCATTTGACCAATAGGAAGTTCAAGGTTCCAACATGGATGCAAGCCGCAAAAAGTGCCTAAACTCCTTACAATTCACGCTTGCGCAAGCTCCGCTCACTTGCTCACAATGCGAGCACTTCGCTCTTTCGCAGGCAAAACTCAGTTCTGCTAAGCGTCACTGAGCACTTTTGAGCAAATATTCCACAGCGCTAGATGCGGCGAGCCAGGGTCCACGACCGTCCAAAACGAGAAAGCAGGCTTGCCAATTGCTACGAAAAGCATGGAAAGCTGAGCGAGTTTTTACTACAAATATTCAGGTATTGCCGGCGATGCGGCCTGCTTGCCTCGGCCGGTCGATCTCTCACACATGTCGACCATGGCGCGCAGGCTGCTCGCCCTTGCCGCCGTTGGCGAGGCTTACCGTCGTTCCGTGCCGTTTCCAGCTCCCAACTGCTCGCTGGAGAGACTCGCGCTGCCGGCCATCCAGGGCATCGAGATAGTCGCTGCCGATATCCGCAGCGTGGCCAACTACACCTTTGTCAACCCAGACGTAGCCAATGCAACGGCTGCCGAATTTTTCGATTTCTGCAATGTCACAGTCACGTACACGCATCCTGGTTGGCGCGACACGGTCACTCTCATTACGTACCTCCCCGAAGACTGGAACGGCCGTTTTATCGCGCTGGGCGGCGCAGGCATGGCTGCGGGCGGCGAAGCGTTGCTGCACCTGCTCCCGACCATAACACCGCTCTTGAAGCAAAAGTTCGCCATATCGACCACCGACGGTGGCCACCCGAGCGACTTGGACGCGGCGGTGGACGTGAACCCGCCCTGGGTGTTTACCAGCCCCGGCAACATCGACCTGCCGATGCTGGTCAACTTTGCGTCGCGGTCGCTGCACGACATGGCGGTGCTTGGGAAGGCGCTGGTTCGGGCGGGCTACGGCGCGGCGCCCGAGTATTCGTACTTTTTTGGCGGGTCCACGGGAGGGCAGCAGGGGCACATGCTCGCGCAGCGATATCCCGACGACTTTGACGGCATCGTGGCGGCCAAGCCCGCCATCAACTGGGACAAGTTCTTCTTCTCCAACGTGGTGGCCAAGTTGACCATGGACGTGGCGCGCCAGTACCCATCGCCGTGCGAGCTGGATGCCCTTTCGACGGCCGCCGTGGAGGCTTGCGACGAGCTGGACGGCGTCAAGGACGGCATCATCTCGCGCCCGGGGCTCTGCACGTTCGACCCCCGAACCCTAGCCGGCAAAGCCTTTGACTGCCATGGCGTTACCTCCACCTTCTCCAACATCTCGACCGAGGTAGCCCATGCGACATACACGGGACCCAGAGGCCCTGGGGGCGAGTTCGGCTGGTATGGCTTCAGCAAAGACGTCTCTCTCCACGCGAACGGCACGGGGCCCGCCGCCCTGGCATGCACGGCCACAGGCGGCGGCCGCTGCTCGGCGGCCACCTTCCACATGTCGGATCTCTGGCTCCGCTACTTCTACGCCAAAGACCCGTCGCTCAACTTGAGCACCCTCACGAGGGAGGGCTTCTACGACCTCTTCCTCACCGCCGTCAACGAGTACGCGTCCGTAATTGGGGCAGCGGATGCGGAGCTCTCGCGCTTCCGGCGAGCCGGCGGCAAGATGCTGGCCTGGCATGGCATGGCGGATCAACTGGTGCCGGTCAACGGTAGCACCGACTACTACGACCGGGTTCTTGCCAAAGACGCCGAGGCGCAGGATTTCTACCGCCTGTTTTTAGCCCCGGGCGCCGATCACGACGGGGCTGGCATCACCGTGTCGGAGCAGGATAGTCTGGAGTACATCATGAACTGGGTCGAGCATGGGAGAGGTGACGAGACTCTCAGGGCCGCAGGGACCACGGGCTTGGGAGTCCCGGCGGAGAGGAACATTTGCATGTATCCGAAAGTCCAGCACTACCGGGGCGGAGATGCGTCTCTGCCCTCGTCCTTTACATGTGTGTAGCTGCCAACCTTTGTACTATAGGTAGTCAAGGGGGAATGAAAGTGCAGAGGCCGAAGTATCATCGCAGTATTTGTGAGAATCTCCCCTTTCCCTGCCGCGGACGCAGCGGTGGTGGTATTGTCTTCTTTTTCTTCTTTTTCCCGGGGTGGTGTTGGACTTGAGTTGGGAATGGCTGCCGACCGGTGACAGAGGGCATGTGTCTTTTGGACACGGCGGATAGAGCACTCATGAGTAAGGTATGAATTCAAGGCGTTGTCGAGGATGCAGTGGCAATCCTCTCCTACTCCATCGTGGGCGGGTGTATCTACCGCGTCTTCCTAGTTGATATTCTTGTATACCGGCCGTGGAGGATGGACGTGCGCAAAGGGCAACGGTCGTCAGATCTGATCTCACAGCGACACCGGGACCTCGATCTCGACAAAGCCATCAACAAATGAGACGCTCCACTCTCGAAATATCGTCCAGCCATTCAGGATCGCAACAAACTGCAAACTTGGACATCGGGAGATCAAAACCGGGCTTGGTAAGCCTGCCGTCTGCATTTGAAGTGGCTACAACCCTTCCTCCCCCTTGTTGATTTCTGAAATCTAGCTAGAAAGAAGTTGAAATATTATTACCATCCTGATGACCGTTTCCAATACACATTCCGATGCCAAATAATCTCCTCACAAGAGATACACCAGCGGCCCTCCAACAATAGCAGCCATCATGCCAACCCCCATCCACTCCGCTCGCCCTGCGCCGCCCGGCACCACGGTAGTAGATGAAGAGCTGGCCGCTGTCGATGATGAGCTGGCCGTTCCGCTCTTGGTGGTAGTCGTACTGCTAGACGCATCATGATGGTGATCGCTCGTCGCG